>ERZ772764.926-NODE-926-length-19250-cov-9.552644_pt1 | contig 19250 bp, 26 predicted proteins | sample MGYA00512163_ERZ772764 | MGnify/ENA primary metagenome ERZ772764 (study PRJEB29015, sample SAMEA2737903) | human oral metagenome | biome: human oral; feature: human-associated habitat; material: dental | place: China | collected 2094 ... | reverse complement strand
TATAGCTCTCGTTGCTTTTATCACCCCAAAAGACAACGCCACCAAGTTCGCACAAGGTGCCGGCGTAGGCATTGCTGCCACCCAGATAACCGCTGCTATCAAAGCCGTAATGACCGAAGACGGTAAGAAACCTATGCAAGAGGGAGTTATGAAAACTGCTCTCGGCAGTCCAGAAACTGAAGTAGTGTATGTAGATAGTACCCCAGCTATCGACAATTACGATTACTACCCTTATGAAAATGTAGAAGGCTCTGCTACAAGCACACAGCCTGCTGCATTTCTTAGTGCGCCAAGCCAATTCGCAGAAGTATAACAATTAATAATTATTAAATATGTTTGACAATATCTTATTAAACGAAGAAAAATTTTTAAGAGTGGCTACATTCCTTAGCCGCCAAGCTCAACGTTTTAACCTAACGCCAGAGCAAATGAACAGGATGAAACCTACACCAAGTGAGTTATATGTAAATAGCTTGTTTGCTGCGGGAGGAAATGTGTCGCTAATTGACGGTAATAGCACGCAACAAAAAGGAGTTACTAACTTAGACGGTAACCGCCTTGAAAACGGACGCTTTTTTGTAATCGACGGTATTACCATACTATACGGAGAAGATGATGCTTCTAAGAAAGTATGGGAGGTTGATTATAAGAAAGATTTGCCAGCTGTGCTACTTTCTTCAGACTTTGTGTTGCGTCAAAATGGTGAGGTAATTGTAAAATTGCCAGTATCAGCTATTGAGAACGCTAAGAAAACAGATGATTACTACCGCTTGTTAGGTGCATTGGCTGTTATTGAGCCTACACAAACCATCGAAATGGGCATTGAAACACCTGTAGGCAGTAGCATTACCCCTGCTACCAGCGGACACAAGTCATTCGTTCGCGTGCTATTACGAGGCTTCGAGACCTACGTGAAGAGATAATAATAATTAGGCGTTAGCCGTTAGTGGTTAGTCGTTAGCAAACGACAATATTCTAACGGCTAACAACTAAAAAACTAACACCTAAACTATGACAAGTAGTATCATAACTAATAGAATTAAAGTAAACATCGCATCAGGTAGCAATGCCCAGAGTGATTATGTTACGCTTGAAAAGGGGCGTTGTATAGGCGTTTATTACTTGCCTATTACCTCTTACGAGCCAGAAAACGCTGTTGAAATCTCACTTCGTGACCCGCAAGGCAATGTAATCATTGAACCTGTAGACTATCGTGATTATAAGCACAAGGGCGGTGGTTATGTGCAAGGTATGAAACAGGTAAATTTTGAGTGTAACAATAACAAATTCCAAGTTTCAATACTTAGCGATACTGCCCTAACCAGCGATTTAAAGGGTGAGTTAGTACTACTCATTCAGCGTGATTGTCTATGCGATAACAACCCTCAATAATTATGAAAGGACTATTACACAGTATTCGTATTACCGATGATATAGTATTCAATCTATTTTCAGACACACAAGGCAATGGTGCTGTAGGGCTATCATTGCGCAATACTGGTGAAGTCCCTCTTATCATCGAAGATGGGGCTAACGAAGAGATAGCACCCGGGCAATATTTTTTTGTAGAAAGCGAAACAGCAATCGTTAATACTGCTTTTCGTGTTACTTTCAAAAAAGAAACGGGCAAGCGCCCAGAGGCTATAATGCGCTATATAGTGCCACAACCCCTTTTATAGAATAAAGTATGTATCAAAAAATTCTGCAGTTTTTAAATGAACACCCTAATAACATCGTCACAGTTACGCAAGGAAAAAAACGCTTAGCAAAAGATACAATGCCTAAATATGGCTTCACCCTTGCCGATATAACCAAGCTGTACGGTACGGTTGAAGCCTTTATTTTATCATTGCCAGCACAAGGTTTTGGCAATGGTACCCGTATAGACCTACGTAGGCTATATGGTAGTGGGGCAAGCCAATCAAGTTATAAACACGACTCGTTTACGCTCAATTTTAAAGAAAAAGAAACCGATACCGATATGACACCCGAACTCATCGCACCTACAGCCCCCGCATCTGTTGGGGAAAATGGCAGTTTACCTGCTCCTGCACAACCCATTGTGCCCCAGCAAGCTCCTGCAGCAGTACCGCCCGCTATGGGATACCCGCAGCAAGCTATGGGTATGCCAATGGGCTTAGGATACACCCCAGTAGCTACTACTGATTGGATAAGTAGCAAGGTGATAGAAGAACGGTATAGAGACCTACAGCGCGACAACGATAACCTACGCGAGGATAACAAAGACTTACGCAGCCAAGTGCGCACCCTTAGCGAGGAGAAAGCCGCATTACGGTTACAGTTAGACACTGCCGATAAAGCACACGAACTTAAGTTAAAGGAAGAACTTTTAAACAAGAAGAGTTTTTGGGAGAGTAAAGGTTTTGAGCGAGTAAGTGAAGCTCTGGGGGCTATTGCACCTGTGATTGTAGAGCGAATGGCTGGAGCATCTGCGTCAGCTGCAGCTGCAGCACCTGCCCTTGCTGCCCCGCAATTATCACCTGTAAAACAAGAGTTTATTAAGATTATCAGTACCCCTAATATCACCGATGAGCAAATAGGAGCACTATACGAACAATTAATGCAGACAAATGATGAACAACAAACAACAAGCCCTCAAGAAATTGGAGCAGTTAGATGAAAAGGTTTTAGAACGCTTAGCCTCTTTGGCAGATAACAAAAAGGCGTTGAGTTACTTTACAAACCCACTTCTTTTTAACTCCCTAAAAGGGTTACTAAAATTATAGTAAACCGATGAAAACAACTGAACAAAATAAACTATCTGGCGCAGCGAGTGCTATCATAGCTCAATCTGCTGTAAAGAATAACAAGAAAGCTATCACTACTACCATTAATGTAGGCTTTATATTATTAGGGCTTACGGTTGTTAGTATTAGTGGTGCAGCCTTTTATTTTTTGTATTGGAAAAACCGATTTAAGCCTATGAAGTACAACCAATACGCAGCTAACTCTAATGTACCACCAGCTGCCGCACAGGCTAAAGCCAACGCTTTATATCAAGCGATGAAAGGGGCTGGTACTGACGAAAAGGCAATAAAAAATGCCTTACGCAATGTAAATTACAATGGATATATTGCTATTTACAACGCTTTTGGCAAGCGCGAACCTGGCGGGCTATCATTCTCATTAGGCAATGGCAATTACGAAGACCTTACAAGTTTCTTGCGTGGAGATTTAAGCGAAAAAGATTTGCAAGATTTGCGCCGCATTATGGCTCCTGATGCTGGAAGTCTTTTTTAAATTTAAAAAAATAATAAATGATGAATGTAACAAAAAATCAAGCATTTCTTATCGCAGGTATAGCCGTTGTCGGTTTGGGCGTTGGGGCTTATTTTTTATTTTTCAGAAAAGAAAAAGGAGCCTACAACCCAGATGATGCTAATAGTACTGGTAATCCAACAGCTAATGCTGATTATCGAAAACAGCTAAAAGAATTTGCTAAGAGCCAGAAGATAAAAGATACTACCCGCTCATTGTTAGCTACTATGAACCAACGGGGTATCATAAACAAAGAGCAGGTTAAAAATCTACTGTACAATAACATTCCCGACGATGAGCATATGAAGATTTTAAAAGGCTATTTTCGTTGCCACTTATATCAGGGTAATCTACTCTCTGTTAATGACAAACGTATGGACTTGGTAGGCTGGCTGCAAGAGAGCCTTAGCACAGAAGATTTTGAAGACCTATTGGGCAAGTACCCATCACTTAATTATAGAATAAACTGTTAATGCTCGTGCCCTATGAAAACAATATTGCAAAATCCACAAACCGCTGCCACTGTACAAGTGGGAATGATTAACGAATTTAGACCTAATTGCTATATGAATACAACCAAACCAGCACCGAAACCTGCTGTAGTACCTCCTAAACCTGTATATAAGCCTCGACCAGAAGAGGGCGTAAGCACACAAGATAGCTATAATGAGCAGGTCAAAAAAAGTAAAGATTGGATATGGCTTGCCGTTGCTGCTCTTATAGGAGGAGGTATAACCTATTACGCAACAAAAGAGAAAAAACAACCTAAAAAAGTAAACGTATGATAGGAAAATTTACAAATAACTCTGGTAAAGGCACTAACTCAGAACATTATACAAAAGTACGTGAGCAAGATGTATTGTTAGAAGAAAATTATGAGAATATGGGAATTAAATACTTTGAATTAGACCCTATTTTTCATAATCAAAGAGACATTAACACTAGTTTATATAGAGATTTATATTATCCCGGTTTATTTTGGGTTCCTATAGTAGCTCATTCAGGGAAAGTTTTTTTACACGGGAAATATTATAATAATGAAGAATATTATCGTAATAGAACATTTGGTCGCTCTGTGGTAGCTTGTGGAGAAATAACAGTATTTATAGACCCATTTTTTGAGACACGTATATATAAAACTACAGATGACAAGCTAACTATTTCTATAGATATAGAAGGAATTGAACCTGTAGTATATGAAAATTCTCCAGCAGGGACAATGTTTGTTATAACGTATGGAAGCCATTATAAGCACGGACAGAAACCATTTATAGCTGAATATCGTCCATATAGTTATAAAGAATTAGCTAAAAAAGATATATAAAATTAAAATTAAGTAATAACAAAAAAATAAACATTATGGTAGGAAAATTTATAAACATAAGCATCAGTGATGATAATGGTAGTACCGGTGATACTGTAGAAAACACAAGTGAAAAGATACAAGAACTTGAAAAAACAATAGCGGATTTAACAAGTAAGATAACTCCTATCTTAGAAGAAGATGTACACCTCCAACGATTATATGGCAGTTATGATGCTATGGAATTAGAGCTTAATCCTCGACAAAGATTAAGCGGTCAGCTACAAGAGTTTGACGAATTTCGACAAAAAGACTTCAATTCTAAATTAGTAGAAGACTTGTATAGAGAAGAAACCTTTTGGGGTACCATAGAAGTTGATAGCGATTATAATTTCTATAACAGCCCTACTGGTTTGTCTGAGAAAAAAGAAAGATTTTTTGGCAGAACAATAGTTGCTAATGGTGAGGGTACTATTCTTATTCCTGCTAATAAATCAGTCCGTATATTGAAAAGGTCTGATGCCAGCAAGAAACTAACAATAAGGACACATAATGGGCAAGAAAAAGAATATGTCGGCTCTCCTGCTGGTACTGTATTCTTGGTTACTCCAGTATTTAATTCCAGAGTTTTGGCTATCTCTGAAGTACGCCCGTTTGGCTATGAAGAAATTAGCACTAATTAAACCCATAATCTCTAATAATATATTAAGAAAACAATGCTTGAATTTATCAACAAATACGGCTCTTTTATGCTCGCGGGAGCAATAGGCGTCTCTATCAAAAAATTAAGACGCCGAATGACTTGGAGCCGTTTTTTTCGCTCTTGCTTAATCGCTATTTTCACCAGCTTATGTGCGGGGGTGCTCTTCCTGCATTTCTTGCAGTTACCTATCCCAGTAGTGAACGCCTTGTGTGGTGTAACGGGAGTGTTCGCCGAAAGTATTTTAGATGAAATCGAAGATATTATAAGCCACCTTTCAGACTACATTGACAAGAAACTTAATAATTAATCTATGAAGTACCGCACCCTCATCATCATAGCCCTACTGCTCAGTGCCTGCCGCACCCCACAGCAGATTTTTAAGTCAGAAAGCATAATAGAGTCTTCTGATACCCTTTATATAGAGCGCACCCCAGCCGTGCACGACACCCTCTATATACCCCTGCCAGCCGTACACACCGGCAGTGCCCCCTGCGACAGCCTATGCCAACAACAGCTCACCGATGCCCTATCGCGCCTTGCCACCGCCAAACACAGCAGCGGCAACAGCTACGGTATCTATTACGACAAGTACCGCCAGCAGCTCGTCCTATACCAGCAGCTACAAGAGCAACTTAACAGCCGCCAACGCTCAACCGTCAGCACCCAGCAAACAGTCGTACAAACCCAGAAAATACCCGTACCCTACACTCCTCTATACACCAAAATCCTCGCTTGGATAGGAGCAGCCGCCGTAGGATACCTAATTTTCAGAATTAGCAAATTAATAAAATGAAAGCAAAGCATCTAATCATTGGTGGGGTAGCCGTATTAGCCATAGGGCTAATGAGTTTTACACGAGCCAAAATATCACAAGGCAAGGAACTTTTTAAGCGTATCCTTTTCAAAGTATCCCTACCTAAGAATTTCGATATAAGCACCCAGCGTATGCGCTTTTATATCGACCTTATTTTGCAAAACCCAACAGCGCAAGACTTCTCCGCAAGCTCTGCAGGCTCTATAGCTGCCAAGAGCTACCGTGTGTATGTAGGCAACAAGCTATTGGCGTTCGGCAGCTTGGGCTCTATCAGCGGCGTAACCCTACCCGCAGGCGGAAGCTATACATTCCCCAATATATATGTAGAAATCCCCACTATCGAACTCCTTAAGCACGCCTACAGCCTCACGGGCGAAGCCGACAACTGGAAAAAACTCTTTGCCGGCAAATCAGCCCAACAGCCCAACGGCACCACCTCGCTTAACGACTTTACCAACGTAGTCAAAGCCAATGCCGTAACATTTATGCGCGATTTGCGCTATGAATTAGATGTCGAAATATTCGGCATTACCTACCTTTTTAAACAAAACGTATTCTAATATGGACTTCAGAAACACCCCCTACAAGCGTGGCATACGCAACAATAACCCTGGCAATCTTGAAAAGCGCGACACTCCCTGGCAAGGCAAAGTACCGCACTCACAAAACACCGATAGCCGCTTCGAGCAGTTCGACAGTATCGAAAACGGATTGCGTGCCCTAATGATAAACGTACATACAAAGGTTACCCGCGACAAACTCGACACCCTTACCAAAATCATCAGCGTATGGGCTCCCCCCAGCGAGAATAACACCAGCGGCTACATTGCCCGCGTAAGCAAAGCGTTAGGCATAAGCCCCACCGCGCCCCTTACAGCCGATAGTTTTACAAAGGACTTTTACATCACCATTGCGCGTGCCATAGCCCAGATAGAGTGCCACCCTGACCACACCCGCATACCCGACAGCAGCTACCAAGCCGCCTACGATATGATACCCTTAACTAAGAAAGCTATCCCACAGCCCACCTAACCGCCAGTGCAGCCGACATCGTTGTACGCGGTATACCACCCACACAAGTAGCCGCTACTATCGAAAAACTCATCGACGCCGGCAAAATGCAAGAGGGCGGTATCGGCATATACCCCAACTTTGTGCATTACGATATTCGTGGCACCCGCGCACGCTGGGACGGTACAAAAAAAAACGGCGGTAGCACTACAGGCATCACCCCCGCATTACCAGCAGATAGCGAGGGCAACGAAGACCAAGCCGGCGAACAGCTAACACCCACCACCCCCGATAGCCCACCCGCTAACGACGACAAAAAGAATTACACCCCCTACCTCATAGCAGCCGGCGTACTCGTCTTAGGAGGTATAGGGTACTATATTTATAAGAAAAAGTAACCTATGGCAAAGAAAACAGCCCCTAAAAGCCCGCCAAAGAACAAAGATGCTAACTATTGGCAAATATCAATAGCCCTTTCAGCTCTTAACGTGCTTATTATGCTTTACCAGATGAATAGAAAATGAAAGGTATAATCACAGGATATACTAACGCCCTACTACGCACCCGCGCTGAAGTAGAAGCCGAAGCCGCCCGCAGGCTTGCTATATGCCTAAAATGCCCCTTATATCGCAACACTTTTGGCTTAGTAGAACGCTGTGGGCATTGTGGCTGCCCATTATCCGCCCTCACGCGTCAAAATGAAAAAACTTGCACCCAATGGAAGAATTTGTAAACCTACATAACCGCACCGTATCGCGCTCTGAAGTAGAGCGTGTAATTTCTATTGCTAAAGAACAAAATAACACAGAGGTCATTTACCGCCTCTCTCGTATACTCAATGCTTATCCTACCGAACAGCGTTTTGTCATCAATATAAAGGACTACCCAGCCACCCCCACAGCCCTTGCTGGCGCGCACCACACAGGCGACTACCGCGAAGCCCTCGACGATTGTGGACGCCTCAAAAAAGGCTGGAAATTCTCTAAAGGGCAAGTTGTAAAAGTTACTCCAAAAGCAAAAAAAACTTCTGATACTCCCACAGCTACTACAGCTGTAGAGAGTAAACAACTTGTACCTTATACTGCCGAAAAATTTGCGAATGATTTAGACATCAACAAACTCGAACGTTCTTTACATTGGTTATCTTTTGATCCAAAAGGGCGTGCTAAACGCGAACAAGAAAGTTATGCTAATATCATTGCTGAACTCTATAATAGCCACCTTGAGCAAGCAAAACAAACAGGCGCACTCGAAGCCTATAATGCTACGTTCGACAAAGGCTATAGTTATATTTTAAAAAACTACCTCGAAATGGTAGGTATTCGTGCTCGTACATTTAGTACTGCTATTACTGGAGGTGCTGGTATCACTGAAAGAAAAATAGCAAGTAACGAAAAACTTATGCGTAGTGAGCACGAACGCTTGCAGAAACATATAGATTTACAAGAAAAATTACAAGAAAGATTAGCTAAAATTGCTAAAAACAAACCCGCAGACCAATATGAAGAAGGTGATGTTATCAAAAGTACTGATAATAATGCTATAACAAAGCTACAGCAGAAGCTAAAAATGTTACAAGACAGAAAAACAATGTTAAAAAACGGCGTTGTAGCAGCTAAAGAGTATCAAAAAAGCAAAGATATTTCAGTATTTAAACAGTACAATATTGACAGCGAAACAACAGAACAAATAATAAACCATATAGACAAAGGCGGAAAACCAACTGAAAAAGATATGTACAGCTGGTTTACAATGCCATACCTAAATAGAGATATAAAAGAAGTAGAAAACCGTATTGCAACCCTCGAAAAAAATCAAGCCAAAGGCACAGATGAAACACTTATTGAGGGTGGAAAAATAGTATATAACGGCGAAGCACAACGCTTACAAATATTCTTTGACGGCATTCCAAGTAAAGAAGTACGCGAAGCCCTAAAATCCCACGCTTTTAAATGGGCTCCTACTGCCAAAGCGTGGCAACGTACCCTTACCGAAAACGCCAAATATGCAGTAAATCAATACCTCATAAAAACAGGCATACTAAAACTGCGTACAGCTTTATCTATGCCTTATCAAGATGACGAGCTAACATTTCTTGCTGCTGCCGGTGTCGACTATTTCGAGGAAGCCCCCGATGATGAAGCAAAAGGGCTTGGCAAGCCCGTCCCCGCTGCCGATATATACAAAATGATAACCGACAAAGTTATCAGTATGTTCAAAAACGCCAAAGCAAGCGACTACCACCGTGCGTGGAAAGACGATGCTTTCTTTATTCCTATTAATTTCGACAGCAAAAAACCATATCGCGGCGTAAACCGTCTATTATTGCAAGAACGCATCGGCTTTGCTGGCGCGTTCCGCAATCCCTATTTTCTAACGTTCAATCAAATAAAAAAACACGGTGGACGCCTCAAAAAAGGCACCAGAGGTTATGAGGTAGTATATTATTCAATCCGCTATATTGTCCCCGCAGATAAAAATACCGGACGCAAAGCCTATTCATCTACTAATGCTCATAAAGTTATAGATTTCATAGACAAACACAAATTATCCGAAGATATTGTTACCCGTATCCCAATGATACGCTATTACAACGTGTACAACGGTGCCAGCATTGAGGGCATAGACTTTCAGTTAGACAAACTACAGATAGGGCGTGCCGTACCCGATACAGCCCCCGAAAACCAAGCCGCTGCCCTTATAGTCGAAAACTACCCTAACCCTCCTGCTATCAAGCACGAGGGCAACCAAGCCTATTACAGCCCCTCTGGCGACTATGTAAAAATGCCCAAAAAAGAACAATTCGACAGCATAAACGACTACTACCGCACCCTATTCCACGAGCTCACACACTCCACCGGACACGAAAAGCGTTTAGACAGAGGTATAAATCTAATGTTAGAAAAAGACGATTACGCCAAAGAAGAGTTAGTAGCCGAATTTGGTGCCGTATTCCTATCAGCTTGGGCTGGTATAATGTGGTACAACAATAAGAACCACGCTGCCTACCTCAAAGGCTGGAACAGTGCCATAAAAGAAGCTGAAAACGACAATAAATTTCTAATGAAAGCGGCATCACTTGCGCAAGCTGCCACCGACTACATTCTAAACCTCAATCCTGCAGGGTTACCCGCTTTCCTATCTAAATACGAAAAACTCAATAAGAAAGCCGAAAAAAACAAGCCAGAAGCTAAAAAAGCTACTGAAAAAGCAGATAATACCGATAAGAAATATAAGTTTATTGCGTTTTATAACAGTTACGGAAGAATAAATGGTATATATTCATACCAAAATCTTACCATAAATGAATTTTATCTAAAAAATACTTTTGATGATGGCATAAAGGTATATGCCCCATTAAGGTCTCTTGAAAAAATAGAAGAAGCAAAGCGTATTATTGAAGAACAATACATTGAGGGGAAAGATTTCATTTGCTTAAAATTTGAAAGTAAAAAAAGAGAAGAATATTATTCTTTGTTAATACATAGCAACGAAAAACCCAAGCCAGAAGCCCCAAAAGCTAAAAAAAACACTAAAGTTGGGCAATATACAGGCGTTAAAACCATACCCTTAAGCGACCTTTATACCGATGAAAAACGCTTTCAAAATCGCAAGAAACTCAATGAGGAAATTGTCGAAAACATCGTCAATAACTTCAAACCTACCGACCTCGACCCATTAGTCGTATGGTACGACAAAAAGCAAGGCAAAACCTTTGTTTTAGCAGGGCATCACCGCTTTGAGGCACTCAAACGCCTCAAACATAAAAACGTGCCCGTAAAGTTCGCTAATGATGATTACCCTACCGAAGCCGATGCTATACGCTATGCTAAAGAGATAAGCAACGCCAACCGTACCCTTGAGGAACCCTACGAGCGCGCTGCTATCTATCGCAAGTATCGTGAAGAGGGCTACAGCGAAAAAGAAATAAACGACAAAGCCACCCTTGAGGGCAAAAACCGCTCTTATATACTCAACCTATCGTGCCTCAACCCCAAAGGCAGCACGATGAGCACCCTCGTACAATTCAGCCAGACGCAAAGTAAAGCCGACAAAAACGAAGCCGAACGCATAGCCGATTGGATAGGACAAGCGCGCCGCAATGCCCCTGAACTAACAGACGCACACGAAAAAGAAATGTTCGACTTCCTAATGAATAAAGAAGCCAGCAAACGCACCACCACCAAAGTAAAATTCCTTGAGTATGTGCGCGCTTGTTGGAACCCTTTCGAGCCTACGGCACCCCTCAATCTGGCACGTATGAAATACCAATCAGAGGGCGAAAAACAATATGATGAAGAGGTAGAACGCTATAAAACCCTTATAAGCGACCTACAAAATAACATCGGCAACCTAAAAGACCGCTTTATAAACCCCGCTAATAAAGACTTCGTAAACCCCGAAGCCCCCGATTATATGGCAGTGAAGAAAATAGCCGACAACAAAATCGCCGAGTACAACACCCAAATACAGTACTACCAAAAAGAGCTGCTTAAATTATACAGCAACAAACAGTCCTACCTAAAACCTACCGGACAAATAGCCCTTTTCGGCACGCTCCCGATTTTCAAAACCCTAAAAGAAGCTAAAAAATACTTTCTTTCTTGGGCTTTAACACATCTAAGAGGCAAAAAAGTCTTTCATAAAGAGCTCGACAAGTATGTTGTATTCAACCGAAAGGGTATTGAGCATACTTTATCAAGTAAAATATCATTTGAAAAAATGAAACTCATACTACAAGCAGAAGAAATGCTTAAAAACTCTCATCTGATAACCTTTGCAGAAGACTATAAAGGCAGGGAGCATATAAAAGGAGCTTACAGAATGAGCACTAAGGCAACCCTTGAGGGCGAAGAATTAAAAGTAATACTTACCCTCAGAGAGGGCGAAAATGGTGTTATCTACTACGACCACAAAATAGAAGAAATAGAAAAGAGCACTACCCCACCACGAAGAGGTCGTGCCAAATCGTTCTGTGGCGATAGTGCTCCCACCAATATCCCAGCAAAAACTATGCCTAACACATTGGCAAATCGACAAATCGACAAATTAGCAGTCCCAACCGTATACGTAGAGCACCTGCCAGAAGAAACAAATCGGCAAATCAGCACATCGGCAAACACCCTCGATGCCAAAATGGCAGCCTTGCAAACGCGCAACTGGGAAACCTTTGTCATCGCTAACCCACAACTGCAACGCTTTTTAGGCGATGTAGAGCGCAAAACTTCCGAAAGCACCGTTATCACCATAGCCGGCGGAGCTGGCAGCGGCAAAACACGCTTCGCTTTTCAGTTTATCAATGCCCTGGCGCAAAATTATACAGTAGGACACGCCAGCCTTGAAGAGCACCCCGATAGCAAGCTGTATTATGACAAAGTACAACAATACATTGATGAGACCGCCCTACCTAATATCGAGGCACCCGAAATAAAAAATCTGGACCAACTCGAAGCCCTCATACAGCGCAACGAAGTAATAGTAATTGACAGCTTCGCCAAGCTACAAGAACTCAACCCGCGCTTCCTCCTCGACCGCGACCTACGCAAGAAGTACGACGGCAAGCTATTTTTGCTCATCTACCAGCTTACTGGCGAGGGCAAAATGCGAGGCGGTAGCAAATCAGAGTATGACGGCGATATAATTCTACTCACCCACGTAGCCCCCGACTACCGAGAGAACTATATATACCCCAGCAAGAACAGGTACAATGCCCTACCAGCTACCCAGTTGCGCTATAGCACCTATTTTCAGCAGATGTTGGATATACCCCAAGAGTTAGGCACAGGCAGCCGCCCGCCCGAAGTAAGCAGCTTGCCCCCGGCCCCACAAACCAATGTATACGAAGTAATTTATTAAAATATGAATAATACACAAGAAGAAAACGAACCTAAGAAGAAAAGCAAAATACAAAGGTTAGTAGATTTTGCTTTATCCGACAAGCTAAATCAGCATAAAGAAATAATTATAGGAAAAGTATCTAAAAAACAAGCAGAAACATTTAAACAACAATTAGGCATAGACCTCGAAAATGTAGAACGTTGTATTGATACCAGTGCGATTAGGCATATTATCAAACATCACGGCTCTGAAAAGACAGAAAAATCACGTGGGCAAATAGCTATTAATTTAGATGATTTCGACCTTATTACCACTGTATTAGAAAAAGCAGATGAAGTAAGTTATCAAGGGAAAAACCGCCTAAACCAAGATGTATTTCTATATAAAAAGAAAATAGAAAACGTACATATAGTAATGGAGGCAGTGCGAATAAGTAAGAAAAGAGGTAATAAAATATCTATTAGCACTATGTACAAAATAAAAGGAAGTCGCTCTAAATAATAAGCGACTTCCTTATAACAGATGTCTAAGATGACTAATAATGTCCCCTCTTGACCAAACGTCCGAAACGTTCTGCTAAACAAAAACATTTTGCTTTTGCAGTGCAAAGATACAACATTTTTTTAATCAATGCAAGTAATTTATAAAGAAAATATGAGCACCACTGTAATAACAAACGTAGCGTCTTATCAAATAGGCGTAGATATATTAGGCTTCCCAGTGTACCACGAACACTATTTTGCCGAAGAGCACATAAGCGAATGCAGCACAAAAAAGCAAGGCAAAAATATGAGTAAGAACAAAATAACATACAAGGTAATACCCTATATATTCAGCTACCTTGTAAAACAATTCTAACCATACCCCACACGAACACGAAGCGAACACGTACCGAACACGTAAAACAATTTTAATAACCAATAAATATTTCAATTCAATGGCAACAAAGAAGAAAAACAGCCCCTCACGCACTACCCGCAAGGTAACCGTACCAGTAACTATTACTGTAAGAGTAACCCCTAAGCCAAAGGCTCGCAAGACAAGCAGCCGCCGCAAGTAGTGCTACGCTCCAGCCCCGTAAGGCTGGAGTTTTTTATTTGCTAATTTGCTAATTATTTACTACCTTTGCACCATAGAAACTGATAAAAACATAATATTATGCCAGCAATAGCCACAACATCTACAACTACCACCAACCGCAAAGCCAGCAGCAGCAAAGGCTTATCCCTTGTGATGCCTAAGAAAAAAGCTACTACTAAGAAGAAAGAAACCATAGAAGAATTAGGAGAAAGAGCGCAAAAAATAGCCAGAAAGTACAATATGAAACCTTTTGAAAGAACAAATTTTTATGCAACCTATGGTAATATGTGATACTAATATCATTAGCAAATATATAGTTGATAATAGTGAAGTTCAAAGGCAAATACACCTTATAGGGCTTAAAAATGTAATCATCACCCCTATTGTATATATAGAGTTGATGCGCTGGTTAAGCGTTTATAAGGGCATTCCCTCTTCTGAAAGAATAGAAATAAAACGCTTCATTAAAGGTTTGAAAATATTACATCTAAACAAAGGCATTTCCGAACTCTCTATTGAAATATCACAAAAAGACAACAGCCTTGAGCCTGCCGATATTCTTATTGGGGCAACTGGCATATACTATGACCTCCCTATATACACCCATAACCTAAAACACTTCAAACTTATAAAAGGCATTACCCTATACAAAGAAAAATAGCACTCATTTTCAGTGTATTACAAAAAACTTTCGCCCCACAGCGAAAGTTTTTTTGCTTTTTGCTTGCAAGTTTCAAAAAAAGCCGTACCTTTGCGCCGTTCAAACTACTGCTGGACTTGTATCCAGCAAACACATAATATATAATAATATATCCGTGAAGGTGTCGTATAGCCGTAATGCTATACACTTATTGCGACAGCAGTAGTTTGAACAACACCCACTCACGGATATTTTTTATTTATACGAAAATGAAAACAGAAAACACAAACCCAGCAACCCCAACCACCCAGTACTGCTTTCCTGCCGAAGCCGTCAATGATTATTTTATAAACCCTGCCTGCGTAGAAGACTTTGCAAAGACAATGCGGCTGTACAACCAGATAGTAGCCGAGTATTTTTTAGAAGACGGAAATATACCATACGGCATTGCACGTGGCGTAAACAGCCTAAATGCCTTTATCGAGGTACTAAGCCCTTATTTCACCATCTCTAAAAACAACTAAGCTATGGACATCAGAACAAAATTCAATCTAAGAGACTTTGTTTTTTACATAGATAATGGTGAAATACAACAAGGTCAAATAGAAAAAATAGTAAAAGTTGCCGTTTCAGAACCTTATGTTTATAAAGAAACTGTAAAGTACTGTGAAGTTCATTATACTACTTACAAAGTATCGGCAGTTGGTTTTTATAAAAAACTAAAATTATATGAAGCTCAAATCTTTGCAACCGAAGAAGAACTATTAGCAACCCTTAAAAACAAGAAAGCCCTATGAAAACCCTAACCATACATCATTTAGAAAGCGGACGCACCGAAAAACGCTATTACCTATTCGGCTGGTGCTTCCTTATCATCAATAAATAACCTCCGTAAGTACTTTACTCATATTTTTGAGCCTCCTATAAACAAAAAGGGGGCTTTTTTTGTGCCTGTATACAAAACCCGCCCCCAATATATTACTGCATACAGAAAAAATAACCATTGTATGCAGCTTTTGTACTCACTACAACACAATGAAAATCAAGTGTTTACACTAATGTTTAGATAGGTGAGTACGAAACATACAGTAAAATTGATATTTCTAAGGGCTACACGCACGCACACACACAAATCAGAATGCAAACGTAGCAGCTTTTACCATTTCATCGGCAAATTTATTTCTGGCAGTGTAACTCTCGGTAATCTTCAAATCGTAGTGTCGTGCTTGGTCTCTTACCTTAATAGCCGGAATACCACTGTTGAGCAGGTCAGTAATCCCTGTATCTTTCAGAGAATAGAACTGGTATTTGCTATCAAACTTATGTAGTTTGCGAAACTTAGCCCACTCGTCCGAAATCTTTTTAGGAGTAATAGGAGTAGGACCAGCTTTAAACTTATTCGCGCTAAAAAGGTAGTCGCTATTTTTAGCCTTGCTTAGGTGTAGGGCGAGGTCTGGCAAAAACACATCGGGAATGGTAACGCTTTCTGTTTTTCGGTTTTTAGAGTTTTCACCGTCAATTACTATATAGCCACCGTGCAGGTACACATCGCCCACCTTTAGCTTTGTCAGTTCCGTACGCCGTATAAAGCAATAATAGGTAAGCATACACAGCACGTAGTAGTGGAAATTCGTATCGTGTAGCGTTCTTACCTTAGCCTTAACCTCGTCAGCCAATACCTCACGCTTCTTTTGTAGTTTAGCTTTTGGTTTTATGCTTTCAGCAGGGTTAGCATTAATAAAACTCTTCGCTTTACACCATAGAAAGAATGTATTAAGAAACTTCAAGTGATTATTATACGTTCTGGCGCTGTTTCTCTTTTCAAAAAACAAAAAATCCAAATAATTCTGAATGATATAGGTATCAATTTCAATCACAAATTTAAGCATTAGTTTTTTGTCTTTTAGGTATTTTACAAATAAATCAAGAAAAGACTTATAAGAGCGCAATGTATCCGTACGTTTTACACCCTCTTCAACTTCACGTTCTTGCATTTTTAGGAATAGTTCAGCGCAATACTCTACTGATTTGTATTTTACATTGGTATCTTCGTAGAAAGGCGACCAGCCATTTTCCAATTTTTGGTTTATAGTGGCAATCATCTTTTTTGCGTATTTCTCACGTTCACGAGTAGGGGAGAGGGGAGGCACGCGCTTACGGAAGCGTTTAAATTCGTTTTGCGCAGGTACTTTGGCATAATAAACGATAAGCCAATTTTCTTTAACGCCTTTCTGTAGTACAGCAGGCTTGTAGTCGATAAATATTGTGCGCTTAGGCACATTTTTTTCAGATATAGGCATTTTTTTATTATGGCTATTTTTTTGCCTTTAAAAAGTGCAAGAAAACAGCCACAAAACTGACACAGCTTTTTTAAGCAGTTAGGCGTAACTAATTGCATTACAATCAGTTACGCCTATTTTGTAGCGGGAACTGGACTCGAACCAGTGACCTTCGGGTTATGAGCCCGACGAGCTACCTACTGCTCTATCCCGCGATTTTCTGGGTGCAAAAGTACAAACTTTTTTTTATATAGCAAACTTTTTAGCAACTTTTTTTAATATTTTTTATCCTTCTATATATAAACGCTTGATTCTGTGCGCCATAGAGGTCATCAATTCATATGATATTGTCCCTGCCGATTCTGCTAAAGTCTCTGCTGTATGTTCTTTGTCAAATACTATTACCTCATCTCCTTCTTCACAATCAATGTGGGTGATGTCTACCATTATCATATCCATACACACATTTCCCAGAATAGGAGCTTTCTTCCCGTGTATAAATACAAACCCCTTTCCTTTGCCATAAATTCGGTTGATACCATCGGCGTGCCCTACAGGTATAGTGGCAGTCTTAGTGATATGATCTGCTATATAACCTCTGTTGTAGCCCAAACTATCACCTATTTCAAGGCGGTGAATTTGCGAAATTACACTTTTTAACGACATTATAGGGGTCAAATAAGGCTGAAGAGCAGCGTCATTAGCAAAACCGTACATCCCTATGCCACTGCGCACCATATCAAACTGTGCCTCAGGATAATTGAGTATCCCTGAAGTATTGCACTGGTGGTAAATCACTTTATGTGCAAAAGTCTGATTTATCTTTTCTTGAAAAGCGATAAAACGCTGTATCTGGTTTTCGGTAAATACTTTCTCATTCATATCTTCTGAGGCAGCCAGATGCGAATAAGCTGTTTTTACTTTCACAGTAGCGTTGTTTTTTAACAAACTAAGCACTTCGTCTATTTGATTGAAATCAAAACCTAAGCGGTTAAGCCCTGTGTTGCATTTAAGGTGCACAGGATAGTCAGATAATTGGTGCTTTTCAGCGTATTCTAAAAACAAATGTGCTGTTCTGAGTGAATAAAGAGTGGGTTCTAATTGATATTTTATAATATCATCAAAATTAATACTTTGCGGGTGCAGTACTATGATAGGCAAGCTGATACCGCATTTGCGTAGTGCAATACCTTCAGAAGTATAGGCTACAGCAAAATAGTTAGCTAACTTTTTTTTCTCTATATACGCAGCTATTTGGGTAGCTTCATTGCCGTATGATGAGGCTTTTACTACTGCCAAAAACCACGTAGTAGGTTTTAGCCTACTTTTTAAATATTGTATGTTTCTCTCTAAAGCGGTAAGGTCAATTTCTAATACTGTTTCTTCAGTTTTCATTTATTCTTCAATTTTTCTAACATTAATCTTGTTTGTTCTGAAAGCACTAATCTGCCAGAAATAGCCGCATTATCTATAAGTTCTCGTTCCCAGTGTTCCGTATGTTGCCAGGTTACGCGTTTCATCTCTGATAATGCCTGTGGATTAGATTTTAGTAAGGTAACTAAAAAATGGTCAATAGCTTCGTCCATCTCTTTAGCCGTTTCATACACACGTGCTATAAGTCCTTTCTGCTGTGCCCAATAAGCATTTTTCCACTGGTCTGGTGCCATAAAAAGCTCATTTAAGGCAGCCTGTCCTGCTTTGCGCAAGATAACTGGAGCAATCACAAACGGACCTATACCAAGCGAAAGTTCAGAGAGTTTTATACTCACAGCTTCTGTAGCAAATACATAGTCTAAAGCAGCCAATAACCCTACACCGCCACCTACAGCCTTCCCTTGTACTCTTCCTATAATCAGCTTTTTGCAACGGCGCATAGCTAAGAAAAGATGTGCAAACCCTTCAAAAAACTTACAGCCTTCAGCCTCATTAGTAATAGCCAAAAGTTCGTCAAATGAAGCTCCTGCACAAAACGCTCTATCGCCTTCGCTTTTTAATAGGATAATACTTACCGCATTATTTTCTGACAAAGCATCAATTTCTTGCGTTAGTCTTTCCAAAAGCACCAATGGAAAAGCATTAGCATTTGGGTGACCAAAAGTAATGATTGCCAGTTGGTTATCTATCTTTGTGTATAAAGAACCTTGTTGTCTATCAGTTGTCATAGTTACAAATTTTGTGGCAAAAGTATAATTTTTTTTGCAAATAGGTTGTTTAATCAAAAAAAATATTTATCTTTGCCCTCACAATTGGGGATGTAGCTCAGTTGGCTAGAGCGTTTGGCTGGCAGCCAAAAGGTCGTGGGT
>ERZ772764.925-NODE-925-length-19260-cov-31.659099_pt1 | contig 19260 bp, 23 predicted proteins | sample MGYA00512163_ERZ772764 | MGnify/ENA primary metagenome ERZ772764 (study PRJEB29015, sample SAMEA2737903) | human oral metagenome | biome: human oral; feature: human-associated habitat; material: dental | place: China | collected 2094 ... | reverse complement strand
GCTTCCGCAATCTGCCCTGCTTGAGTAAAGAGCTCCTCCAAACGGTGAGAGAAAGGCAATAAGTCAAAACCACCCTTTTTTCGGTACTCTTTTCCAGTAATGTCAAAAGCCGCTTCTTCCAGTTTATCCACTTCAATAGGGAATTCATTTAGAGCCAAGCCTGCTACACTGTAGGGATTATTAGCCAGAGCCATCAGCACCTGCCACGATTCTAAATAATCTGTAGCAAAATGACCAGCTAATAGCTGAGCTGCCTCCAAGCTTTCTACTAAAGCTTTTGAATAATTCATATCCTTAATTTCCTTTTCTATCTAATTGCTGCAAAATTTTCCGTAACATTCTAGCTCGAATCCTCGGAGCCTCTGTCCCCAAGACAGCATCGCTGGCACTCGCTAGGAGCAGATCTCCTTCACGCTGGCTGATAATTTTTTCATCAAAGAGCAGCTGCAAAACATCTGAAAAAACTGGCTGGCTGAGCGACTCACCGACATTGGCCAACAAATCAGACAGCATCTGGTGCCGATCGGAAAATTCAATCTTACCAATCCTGATATAGCCACCGCCACCGCGCTTGCTTTCGACGATATAACCCCGACTCTCCGTAAAGCGTGTCTTAATCACATAATTGATCTGACTCGGAACCACCTGAAAAACATCGGCTAACTCACTGCGCTTGAGCTCGACCATGCCCGCCTGCGCCAAAATTCTTTTGATATATTCTTCTATACTATCCGAGGTATTTTTGATGCCCATGATATACCTTTCTATCTGTTATATCTAAAAATAAGCATTCAAGTCTTCTCTAACATTGACTATCTTTGACTATACTATCATTTAACAATCTATAAGTCAAACTAGAATAGTTTAGCCCTTGATAATACTGATTTTTCAAGAAACATTATGGTATTTAATCGCCTTAGTTTTTCTTGAAAGTTCCTAAAAAAGTCCACAAAAAGAGCCCTAAAAAGGGCGTATAATTGACGAGTTCAGCAGGCAAGAAACTAGCACGGTCAAACGTGCTTTTTATTACCTGGTAATATTATAGCATATCCTCTCAAACTTATATATAACCATAATCCCGCAAATGAAAAAGATAAAAGCATAGAGGATGGGAAAAACTCCTTACACTTCTATTTTATCTAATGGAAAGAGGAAAAGTAATGATTTAAAAAATCCCTCAAATTCGTATCTGAGGGACTTCTAGTTTATCCATAGTAAAAGAAGAGGATAACGCCCTATTTTAGGGATAAAATGAAACATAGGGCTACTTATACACTTCTAGCTCTCCATTCTGGTGGATTCTAGCAAAATTTAAAACGGCTATTTGCTTGTATCGATGATAGTTACTAGAACTAGTACCAGCAATTTCTACACATTCAGTTGCTGTTTTCCTCTTCATGTAACAATAGTTAATGATGAAATACTTTCTAGCTCGTACATTCTCAATACTATTAATATCATGGGCGAATATTTCTAAGCCTTCCCGAATTTGTCTTGCATACTTACCTTTTAAATTCCACTGACCAGGTAAAACAATCTTCCAAGCTTGTTCATCAATTGTAACCCTATTTTCATTACCAGCCATTCTCTGAAATCTCAAAAAGTGATGCATACGCTTTCTAACATTCAACATAGTTTTAAATTTATCTAACTCCATCTCACTAACGCTGCTTTGATGATTTTCTAGGATTACCAAATTTAGCAATTCTTTCTTCTCGTTTTCTTTTACGTTCTTCATCAGACTCTATTCCAATCTGTTTTCTACGTTCCACTTCAGCTAGGTCTATATTACTCCATTTCTTAGTATGTACATTTTGAAGTTTGCCATCTCGTGGATTATATTCTACTGTACACCTACAATTAATATGTCGTCTATATACATCATGGGGGACAGAAGGATATCTATAGCTCCCCTCCAACCCTTGACACCACTTACAGCATTTTCCAGCTGTCTTTTTTGTAATTTTAGGGTGTAATCCTACTTTATTATGAAACTCCGCATTCTTTTGAATACTATCATCCACAATGCTTTGGGTAAAATTCACAATCGTTTCATCTACTAGCCATTTAACTGCTCCAAAATCTTCTTCACTAGCTAAGCGATTAACCAGGCCAACAATTCTATCTTGATTTAATTCTGGAATCTGAACAGAAAGCCTAATCTTTGCTTTAATGTTTAAATCTTCTTGAACTTTTCTAGTATAATCGGTCACCAGTTCATAATTACGACCTAAAACATCATCTAATAGACGTTTAGCGATATTGTAGTACATTTTACCATTCGGTAAACTATCATTGTTTAGATAAGCTCCTAAAACTTTGGAAAGTATTTCTCCAATTTCGATAGCATATTGATTAGTATCCAGATAGTTAGCTTGATCGCGTTCTAGCTTTTCTAGCAATCCTTGTAAGAGCTTGCTATCTAGCCTAGCATTTTCAAATGCTACCTTGATTTTCTGGAGTAGACTCGGAAATATATCTTCCATTACTTTTCACCTCCTTCCAGTAAACCGCCGTTTTCATTTTGGCGCTTTTTCTGCCGTCTATAGTATAGTTTCTTTTGGGTCAATATCCTGTCTTTTTTCTTTTGGTAACGCTCTGCGTCTTTCTTTTTATTACATAGCTTACAAACGGTTGAGAAGCCTTTCTTGTTTGACTGCTTCTTATAAAAGTTTTCGCTAGATAATTCTTTGGTCTCGTGACACCTGGAGCATTTCCTAGTTAAAGTAGCTTCATTCAATCCTATTTACTCCTTTTTGACTTTCTCGCTCGCGAGAAAAAATGTACAGTGATGGCGTGCAGGTCGCTCGCTCACAGGGGGAGGGGGTTACCCCCCCTCTATCCTAATCTTTATGAGTTTTCATTCTTCAAAATTTTATTCCTTTTATCAGAGAACGATAATAATTATCTATTTCCTTTTCTTCAAATGTTTTATAATGTTTTTCTTTCGCTACTTCCTTTTCTATTTCTTTTTGAGCATCTAATGTAAGTTTTTTTACTTTGGTATTGTATTCTTTTTCTTTCTCTTGCTCTAACTGTATACTTGTTTTTCTTATTATATTCTCATACTCTCTTTGTTCCTTTAAATCTCTTTCAAGTTCCTTCTCTCTAATTTTTTTATATCGTTCTTGTTGCTCTTTTCTTTCTTTTTCAGCACCTACTTGTAGTTCTCCCAGAATTTCCCCAAGGTCTCTTTTATGGTTAAATAAGTTCATGTTTACTTGCCTTTCCCTTTATTTTAAAAAGTTATCTATAATTCTTTCTAATCGTTCTTTGTGTTTATAAAATGCTCTCTGTGGGTTATAGCTTACCCCTGAGTAGAATAGATATGCTCCTGTTTTATTTTTCTTGTATGATTCACTATTCTTAGTTAATTGACCTTCGATTTTTTTAAGTAATTTATCAGTTTTGTTAGCTTTTTCTAGAGCAATATTAGCAATTGCCACAACTTCTTTCAATTTTTCACAAGCTTGTGTATAGCAGTCCTCTTGCTCTTTATTAGCTAGTTTTGTAATTTCGCTAATAATTTCATGATATTCTTCATATGAAATGACAGGCTGATTACTTAATTTCTCTAGTTGTTTTTCATATAATTCTTTCGTTTGCTCTGCTGTCCATAGTTTCGTTTTTGCTTCTGTATACTTTTGGGCGTTGATTTCTCTTTGAGCCTGTAGTAACTCTGCCTGCGCTTCTAAAATAACTTGTTCCGTCTTAGTTAGTTCTTCTTCAGCTTGCATATTCTCTTTTTTGTTCTGTTCAATCAGTATGTCAATTTTAGTTTCAATAGTTTGTAATGTTTCCATGTTTTTATTCCTCATTTCTTTTATTCTTTTTTATTGTACTTGTTACTTACGATTGTCTACTGGATCTTTATTCCTCATTGTTCTCCTCTTTCCAAAAACAAAAAGAGAAGCAACAAAAAAGCTTTTTAGCTTTAATGTTACGCCTCTAGTTGTCTAGTCAGCTATCTTTCTTTAATTGTTGTTTCAATCTGGACAATGTTGCCATCTTGACTTGTAAATACCACGCTACCAAAGTCTGGTATTTTCTTCATCTCTATTATACCATTTTTGACAAAAATAATAAAGTTATCCTGTAAAAATGGAGTGTAATCTTTGTTTGTATTCATCTGTTTTTACTCTCTTTTTCAGTGTCGTATATTTAACATATCTTACATTCTGTTAAATTCAAGCAGTTTTCTCAACCCCTTTTGTATCAAGAGGATAGGTCTATTTTGCGTTTTTTAATTTACATTTTTTCATTATGTTAAATACACATGAATTTAATAGCTAAAATAGCCTCCAAAAATCAAAACCAATCACTTAAAAACAATCAGTTTCAAAAAGTGTAGTCATTTTTTAATATCTAGTGACTACGCCCTCTGCCTTACAGCTACAAGACTTTTCAGCTTGCGTAGTCATGTAGTCACCTTGCCCCCAAAAAATAAATAATAAACGCCTTTTATTTCTTATCAACATATACTCTTCAATAAATATAAAATAACTACATTTTTATATAAAAGTCAATAATATCAAGGGTTTAGGGGTGTAGTCAGTAAAATAGTAAAAACAACACTTTTTTCTAACCCCTTTTGTATCAAGGTTTAAGTCCTCTTTAGAAGCGTAGTCACTTTTTAAAATATGAACTACACTGACTACGTTTTTTTGACGTAAGCTGGTTTAATACTCTTGCCAAATCTTGTCGAACGCCTATGCTCCCAACCGTCTCGATTTTGCATGAACTTCTTAACCTTTGCTTTATCCTTTGGTGGTACACTATCAGTCAAATATACCTCTTGGAAAAATAGGTTAATGGTCATCTTGCTCCTATCTACCAATTCGCCATATTTATCTGTATCCAGTTCTACCGTTCCGCCTTCGCTATTTCTAAAATATCCTTCGTTCATCATGCCATAGATATAGTAGTATCTTGTTCGGTCTGATATTGGATACTGGTACATATTTTTTGGATAAGGTAAAGCTAAATAGCGCTCCAAATCCTCAAGGGTTTCATCTACAAACTTGTAGCGACTTCTTACATCGTTTACTAGCTTTTCCTGTTCATCTGTCAAGTTCAACACCTGGTTAGATCTCCAAGCCAATACCATAGCTCCCCAAAAGGCCCTACGGTCTTTTTCTGCCCACTCCCTGCCCTTATAGGCGGTGTCCTTGTAGACTTCCGCAACCAGAAAGCGCCTTTCCCCTGTCAGGTCATTCAAGTAATCATGGTCATTGGTTGCCCTCACGATAATAAAACTCTTAGGTAGTCGCCTATCACTGGAAGCGTAGGGCGGTCTATATTCTATCTTGGTTTCCGTGACAAATTTCTTTAATTCTGAAAAGCTGGCTTTTTTACTGGCCACCATTTCATCATCAAATACGCACCAGTTCCTCACCATTCTAGCCTTGTCGTCTTTATCTGTGAAGGTCTCAACGGTTGTAAAATACTTGTGAGTGAATAGCCCCTCAAAAAATTGAGTCTTTCCCACTCCCTGACGTCCAGTCAAATCCAGCACAAAGTCAAACTTAATAGAGGGGTCGAAAACTTTGGCAACCGCTCCACGAAAAAACAAGTCCATGATAATGCGATTATACTCGTCATCTTTGATATTCAGATAATGCCTTAGAATATCAAATGGATCGCGCTGATTCACTAACTCTTTATACTCGTTTTCGCATGATTCTAGGTAGTCTTTTAAAGGGTTGTAGCTATACTCTCCAGCCACCACTTCCAAAATATCAGCGATATCCCCTTTTTTATAGTCCATCTTGTACTTGGTATCAATATAAGCCCTGATCTCTCTGATAATCAGATCATCGATTGTTCCGCTCAAGGTTCTACCGTTCAATTTTGTTGGTTTTGTCATGTCAATTTCATATGTAAAAGTGTTATACTGTATCACTCCTTTCAGCTTGCTATCTCCACTTAAAATCTTCTTGAGATTGTCCAAGGTTATAGCAAAGCCTTTCCCTTTGGTTTTAGGTGTTAGATTCAGGCTATTGTTTTCCTCGTTGGTCTCTCTTGCTCGGGTCAAGTCCACCACGTCAGGCGGTGTTTGCTGCTGTTCTTCCTCAATGATTTTACTTACAATTTCATTGCTATTCAAAAGCCACCTCCTTATAGAATTTTGTTGCTACTTCTAGGAAATAGCTGGCTAGTTCTTTTCGTTTGACGATTGCAGAAAACAAGTCCAACAGCTGACTAAAACTGTAACCATTCACAAATAGCGAGCGGACAAAAAGCGAAGTTTCATACCTAGTATAAATGCCGTTACAAATCAGGTCAAAAATCCAACCTTTCAACTCCACGCCAAGTCCCTGCCGTTGCTCAGTCAACTTGTTCACTTCTAAATCCTTCAGGATCATCAGTAATTCAGGACTAGCCAAGGTAATTTCTAATGGTCTAGCTAGTTCCCAACCTGCTCTATCACTTTTTTCGTCTCTGATGGCTACATACAAGCCTTTGTAGTGAAAATCCGTCAGCCCCTCACCCATTGGCTCGTAGTAGACAAACTTATAGTAGTTCCCATTCTTCCATACTTGGGTAGGGGTGGACTTGAGAAAGGCGAATAATGATAGTTTATCAGCGGATAAAATCAACTCCAGTACCCTCATTCCTCCACCCCCAGGAACTTCCAAATATCAGTCACTTTATAGTATGCTTTTCTGGTATCCTCTAGTGGGGGCTGATACCGTCTTAAACCTGCAGCTTCCCACTTTTGGAGTGTCTTATACTTTATATCCAACTCTTCCATGGCTTCCTGGGCTGAGATTAGACCTGTAAACTTTTGTGGTACTTTTTCACGGCTTTTTAGATAACGCTCGATGGCTTCTAATATTTTTGTCTTGAGTTCCTCAATCATTTTTTCAAACATATTAGCACCCCCACGGTCTCACCCCTGCAAGCTGAATATATCGCCCATATTCAGGGCTTAAACCCTCGCTAGGTGTTTTTATCGTCTGTGTGTGTTCTCGCTCAATTTGGGAGCTTTTTGCACGGTCTCGGTGGTTTAGATAAACCAGTAAGCCAATCAACACCCCCCATGAAGATAACCGCCTGTGTGTTGCTTAAATCTAGTCCATTCATGTTATATCCTCCTTCTATATTCATTAGCCTGTTTAGTATGTTCTGAAATGAGTTGGTTTATAGCTTGTATTACAGTATTGAGTAAAGCTGATGAATTTTTACCGTCTTCCATACCAGCCATTTCTAGGACTAGTTGAATATCACTTAACTGTGAACAAATCCCCTCATAATCAACCAAAACATCATTTGTTTTTACTGTCATATTATCGCCTTTTCTTTTGCCTTTTTACTATACTATATCAGCACCACTCCAAACGCTGGGCGATTGTCCTATGTTGCCGTACGCTTGTAGCGGTGTTTCATGGGCAATCACCCACTTTTTTTCTATACAAGTGCCTAGAATCGCCGTGTCAGCACTCGTTTTTCAAAACCTTTTCTAATTGCTTGCCTGCTCTTCGTTTTTTTAGTTTGTCTTCGTTTCATTTTCGATTTGATCGCCTAATCTTTTCCAGGCTCTATCAAACTCTTCACGTTGGATTTCTTTACTATGTAATTGCCTTGCTAATTCCATACCTCTACGAATGAATCTAGCAAAATGTGTCTTTTCTTCCATCCCTAGCTCTCCATCATGTCATAAAGTAGGGCGTAGTGTTTATCTGGGATTCTATCCAAGGCTTTTAAACCATCATGTTCTGCTTTTTGTCTAGTTTCTGCCTTAACGGTACTATCGAAAGCGATAGAAAAAGCGTTCAGCATTGCCTTGTAGCGTGCTACACTCTTCAAATAGCGTCCACGTTCAGACAATTCCTTGTCTTCCAGTTCCTTTTTTACTGTGTTGTCTAAGAGCTCAAACTTACTATAGACCCCTTTTTCTACTTCAAAGCCTAGTCTCTTGTTTTGTCTCAGATTGTAGAGGTTGACTCTGCAACTCTCCAGGTTGCGGTAACCTAATACTCCAGCGATTTCTTCTAGGTTTTTACCTTCAAGATCAGGGAGTCTCCCGGCTATGTCCTTAAATTTTACTGATTGGTGTTTCTTTCCCATTGTCTACCTTGTCTTTCTATGCTATAATCAAGGTATAGAAAAAATATCTATACCATTCATCTAGTCGCTTGCTCTCCTTGGCCAAAATTTGAGCAAGTGACTTTTTTGTTGTCTTGTTTCATGCTTTTTTCCCTGACTTGGGCTTATAAAGCAAGTCTTTACTTTCGATAAGATCCATAATCCAGCTGATTCCCTGCTCCACCGTTTCAAGAAATGCGCCCAGGTCTTCACTGTCCAAAGTCTCGTAGTTCATGCAAAGATATTCGGCTAGTTGTCTGTCTTTCTCAACTAGCTTTTTAAAATCCTTGAAATACTTGGGAATCGGAAAACCCTTGCTGTTAGTAATTGTTTCAAATTCTACGTTATTGTCCATTATCAAACTTTTTGCACTTAAATATAAGTTTCCTTTCTTCTTTTTACTCATGCTTGCCACTTAAGACAGTACCATATGAATTTACTAATTGAGATAGGAGACAAAACCGTTATAAATCCTTGATACTGCCATAGGTAGCAAGCAGTCTAATCTAGCGAATAGTTAGCTAGTCTGATAAATCAATCTCCAGTGGTAAAGCACCATACAAGAAATCTGTAAATATGAACTAAAATCGTGATTGGTTCGCTCCTTTCTAATAGTCTTCTGCAAGCCACTGCATGGCTTTTTGGTAAATGCTCGGCTTTACTTCGCCACCGTCTCGAATTTTTCGATAGGTAACTTGTGTAACTCCGATTTCCTCGCCTGCTTGCTTTGCAGTCAATTTCTTGTCTGCCTGCTTTCGGCGAATCGCTTTTGCTTGTGTTGAGGTAATAAGCAATGATATTTCCCCCTTCTTTTTGTTATCATTTTTGATAACTTATAGTTAGAGTATAGCATCATAAATGATACTTGTCAACAGAAAATAATTTTATTTGTTATCTTTTTTGATATTTTTTTATTTTATGCTATAATTACACTGAGGTAGTAACATTTATGAAAAATCGCATTAAGACTCTTAGACAAGAGCACGGAAAAACACAAGAACAATTAGCTAACGAAATCGGAGTAAAAAAATTAACAATATCTAGATGGGAAAATGCTGAAAATGTTTCTCTGAAGCAAGATAAAGCTCAACAATTAGCAGATATATTTGGAGTAAGTGTTTCTTATTTGTTAGGCTATGAAGATAATTTTGTTGAATCAGTAAAAGAGCTTAGTCAAAAAGATGGTTCCGAGGAAGCCTTCTTTAAAGCTTTTAGAGCATACTATGAATTAAAAATGGCTGATGGTACTGATAATCTATTAACTTTAAAAGGGGAAGATTTTCTAAATAATTATCGTGAAGAAATTTTAAAAGATCTCGTTCCGAATATAAAAAAATTAAGTAAAGAAGAAATTAAGAAATATTTATCAGACGAAAAACTTCTAAATGAAGCAGAGCAAAAACTTAATGATTTTCTATTTACTCTTGGGACATTAAACCTTCAAGGGGTTCAATTATTGGTAAACTTCATCTTTCTATCTGAAGAAGATAAACAGATTGTATTAAACCTATTAAAATCGTTGTCAGATAAATAACAAATAAAAATATGTATAGCAAGGAGTAACTCACATGGGATTTTTTGACACTGTAAAACAAGAAGGTAGTTTTTCTACTGCATCTGGAGTAAATGGACTACACTACGTTGTCCTTCAGGTAACTTTGAAAGAAAAGTTTTTCGGTACTGGATCAGGGAACCTCACAGAATTAGAAGATGTTATCAATAAACAAGCTTCAAAAGGTTATCGCCTGCATACCATCACAACCGCCAATGGTGGAAGCAAAGGACTAGGCGGTGGCGACCGCATTCAAGCCACAATGGTTTTTGAGAAGATTATCTAAAACCTTTATACAACCTATCTCCACTAATATTAACCTGATTTTAAAGTACTATGCGCAAAATTAAGGGCAATTTAAAGAATTGATTAATAGAAAGGATAATAATGAGCGATAAAAGAAAGCAACTCTTAAGCTACCAAGCGTTGATAGATAAGATGGTCGCAAATGGTATTCTGTTCAATATTTCTGATCAGAACACTGCCAAAGACATATTACAAACACGGAACTACTACTATAAAATATCGAGCTATCGAAAACTTTTCAATAAAATAGATGGTAAATATAATATAGAATTTGCGACGTTAGCTGACCTGGCTTTCATTGATATGCAGATACGTTACTTCCTAATGGATATTTGTCTGGACGTTGAACATAGTATCAAAACTGCTCTAATGGATGTTATAACGAAAAATCCAAAAGTCGATGGATACGATATAGTAAAGGATTATGCTGTCTATAATCCGATAGGGTTTACAAATACTAAAACCGCTTTATCAAAAAATCATTACCTAAAAAACGTTTATATCAAACATAAAAATGATATCCCTATATGGGTATTGATTGAAGTTATGGACTTTGGGAATCTATGCTACTTGGTTGAAATGTATTGTGATAAATATCCAAGTAATAAACGGCTAAAAAAAGCGAAGCAGTTAGGGAAATATGCTCGCCATATTCGTAATGCTTGTGCCCATAGTAATGTTATACTGGTGGATGTGCTAGAGCAAACACTATCCCCTTCAAGTTCTATTACTTCTCTTGCTTCTATGCTTAATATCTCCCGAGATATTATAAAATATCGTAAAATACATGATATATTTTCCCTCGTAGTATTGCATCGTGAATATTGTAGTAAAGAACTAGGAAAACAGCGCTTTAAAGAATTTATCAAAATTGCAAAACGTGCTAAAAAACATGAAGATTACTACAAACAAAATCCAAAAATTATAGAAATCTACATAAATTTTGTTAAAACACTTGTAAAACTTTCTAAAAAGTGATATTATATTTCTTAATCGTAAAAGAAACCCTTTTGGGTTACACTGCTCTATGCCTGTATCTCTATATAGGTCAGGGTTACAACAAGAAAATAAGTGTATCAGCTTTTTAGTTGGTACACTTTTTCTATTGCTCATATAAGCCTTATTTTCACCCTTTTTCTCGTCTTGGTACATTTACCGTCCGACCTCTTAAAGTCGAAAATAAAGGGGTTCTCGTAGCTCCTCGCATGGTATAAACTCAAAACCTTTTCTAATTGCTTGCCTGCTGATGGAAAAAGGAGTTAAAACCATGAAAATTACACAACACACGAAAAAAGACGGATCAGCAGTCTACCGCTCTAGTATCTATCTTGGTATCGATTCTGTAACTGGTAAGAAGGTCAAAACCACCATATCAGCACGAACAAAGAAAGAACTCAGAAATAAGACCACCCAGGCTAAGGTAGAATTTGAGAAAAACGGCTCTACACGGAAACAACGCTCACATATAACAACCTATAGCGAACTTGTGGACTTATTTTGGCAAACCTACCAGCATACCATAAAGACTAATACGCAGATAAAGATAAAAGGTTGCTTAAATAACTACCTCTTACCCTCATTTGGTACTTACAAACTAGATAAACTTACCCCTGTTATTATAACTCAGGTAAATAAATGGGCGGATGAGTACAATCAGGACGGAACGGGGTATAAAGAATATAATCACCTTCATGCCTTGAATAAACGTATTCTACAGTACGGAGTTTCTATCCAGGCATTAGACAACAACCCTGCTCGTGATATTGTAATTCCTAGAAAGATAACAAGAGATAAACAAGAAATTAAATACTTTCAAGATCAGGAACTTAAAAGCTTTCTCTCCTATCTCGATAACCTAGAAAATACCTTTATCAATTTTTATGATACTGTGCTTTATAAAACGCTCCTAGCTACTGGACTGCGCATCCGTGAATGTCTGGCTCTGGAATGGTCTGATATTGACCTGCAGAACGGAACGATCGATATTAACAAAACACTCAACATTTTAAACCAGGTAAACACTCCTAAGACAAAATCAAGCTATAGAGTTTTAGATATCGATCATAAAACAGTACTCATGCTTCGTCTCTACCGAGCAAGACAAGCAGAAAACGGTAGAAACATTAGCTTAACCTATGAGAAAGTATTCTCTGATAGCTTTGACAACTATGTCAATACTCGAAAGGTTGATTATCGCCTACATAAGCACTTAAAAAACGCTAACTGTACTGATTTAGGCTTTCATGCTTTCCGACACACTCACGCTAGTATCTTACTTAATGCTGGTCTACCTTACAAGGAGATACAGACACAGCTTGGCCATGCAAAAATATCTGTAACTATGGACACTTACAGCCATTTATCAAAAAAGAACCAAAAAAGAGCAGTCTCATTCTTTGAAACTGCCCTCGAAAAAATAAAAAGTTCTTAAAAAAGTCCACAAAATCAAAAAAGCGATACATAAAACCCTTATGTATCAACGATTATAGAATGATTTCGGTATAATTGACTATTATACCGAAAAAATCTATTTTTTGAAAGAAAAAGAAGTCTCAGAAAGCTTGAAAATATCTGATAATTCAGAGTAATGAAAAAGATTGATGGACTGGATAAAAAAGATTGTAAACGCTTGCTTTTTACTTTTAAAGACTTATAATAAAGGTGTGAAAGTGTGGTTTCAACACCATCAATCGTATCCAAAAAATCATTATCAAAAGGAGGTTTTCCAATGAAAATAAATTGGCTCAACTATACCCATCATGTACTTAGCTGCCTGTTTGTCACTCTGAGTATCTTGACAATTTTTTCTGCCGAGTATGTCATTTTCCCAACGAGCCTTCTTCTAGGCTGTCTCCTCATTCCTCTGCTCTTTGAGCAGCATTTATTAAGTCGCCGAATGACTTGGAGTCTTAGCATCTTCTTTGCCATTCTTGCCTTTGCCCTTCTCTTTATCATCAAAACAAATTATATCTCCCTTAGCTATCCAGCAACAACCCTTCTTCTTTTTGTACTAGCAAGCCTGAGTTTTTCAAACTCCTTTATCCTTCACAAGCATAAAGAACAAAAGGCCGCTAGATAAACCCGCCCAATAAAAAGTGTGGAAGCAACATGAGCTCGAAATAGCCATGGATTCCACACTTTTATTATTCTATAAGGAGCTGGATGGTCGCCAAAAATTCTTAAATGGTTCATCCACGCTGCCAGCCTAAACTAGACTTTCAGAAAATTTTCTCCTCTCTATTTTCCTACTTTCATTTTCTTTTTAATTATATTATAATATTTAGAAAACACATTTTCCAATCTAATTACTTTAAAAAATGATAGTATTCTACGAAGGAGGGCGTTATGATGGATTTGGGTCAATTGCACAAAACTACGGAATATAAGAATCAAGGGACCCCCTATTCTCTGACGCGGACCATTACGGAAAACGGCCAGCCTGACATCCTTTTCCACTGGCACACAGATGTTGAAATCATTTACGTCCACGAAGGAAGCGCCCAATTTCATATCGACGATCATTATTTTAACAGTCACAAGGGCGATATTGTTCTGATTCGTCCCAATGCCCTCCACTCCATTCATCCGATTGAGCAGCAGCGCCACTACATGGATGCCATTAACTTTCACTTGGACTTAATGGGCTATTCGGCCATGGACCATGCTAGTATCCACTACTTACAACCTCTCTACAATGGCCAACTGGACTTTGTCCATGTCATCAAGCCGACTGATCAAGCCTATGGGGAAATTCGCCAATGCCTGCTGGCTACTATGGAAACGGGTTATTGCCAAAAGAAATACTATGAATTCCAACTCAAGGCCCAGCTTAACCAGCTCTTCTACTTGCTCTTTGAGAATGACTATATCGTTTCTAAGGAGCTGTCTGCCGAGGGCTACCGCAAGGAAGAGAAAATTCGGTCTATCATCAACTATATCAATGAGCATTATCAGGAAGAACTCTCTATTGATCAGCTGTCTAGTATTTGCGGCTACAGTCCTACGCACTTCATGAATTTCTTCAAAAAACATCTGGGCGTTTCTTGCATTGAATATCTGATTCAATTCCGCCTGCGCAAGGCTGCCGAGCTCCTCCAGCACTCCACTCTGTCGGTTCTGGAAATCTCGAGCCAGTCTGGTTTTAATAACCTTTCTAATTTCAATCGGCAATTTAAAAAATACTATCAAATGACACCAAGTCAATATCGAAGAAAGTAAGAAAATCTCCAGTCAACTGATTGGAGATTTTTTAACTGATCATGATTAATAAAAAAAAACGAACAGACTAAATATCTGTTCGTTTTACGGGATTTTGAAAGTTATAGGTAGTTATTCTGCTGATTTTTCACGGATCACCAAGACACCATCTTCCATATCTGCAGTCAGGTGCTTAGCATCTAGATTATCCAAGTGGAAGTCAGTCACCTTGTCACGGATTTGTTGCTCGATAACGCGGCGGAGTGGACGAACACCCATGACTTGGTCATAACCAGCATCGCGCAGGAATTCCTTAGCCGCATCAGATACAGCCAGATCAATTTCCTTCTTGCTCAAGGTTTGATTTACTTCAACCAGCATGAGATTCACAATTTCCATCAGGTCTTCTTTCTTGAGATGAGAGAACTCGATCACCGCATTGAAACGATTGAGGAACTCTGGGCGGAAATAATGTTTGAGTCTATCCATCAAATCAGGCTTTTCTGCATCTTCTTCTAGGCCTGCTTCATAGCCAAATCCGGCATTGGAAGTTGCAATGATAACCGTATTCTTGAAGTTGACTGTGTTTCCTTGACCATCCGTCAAACGACCATCATCCAGAACTTGAAGGAGAAGGGTAATCACTTGTGGATCCGCCTTTTCAATCTCATCCAAGAGGATGATAGAGTAAGGATTGCGGCGCACGCGCTCGGTCAGAGTGTTGTTGTTGTCATCATAGCCGACATAGCCCGCAGTCGTACCAATCAGCTTGGAAACCGCAGTCCGGTCGGAGTATTCTGACATATCCAGACGGATAATAGCCTCTTTAGTACCGAACATATCCAGAGCCAGTTGCTTAGCCAACTCAGTCTTACCAACCCCTGTCGGACCGACGAAGAGGAAGCTGCCAATCGGACGGTTGCCTTCGTCAAAGCCCGCACGGTTACGGCGGATGGCTCTAGCCACAGCTTCTACAGCCTTGTCTTGGCCAATGACCTTGGCTTTGAGACGGTCATTCATGCCCTTGAGGCGTTCAATGTCGCTAGCACCCATTTGAGATACTGGCACTCCCGTCATCCGCTCAACAGACTCTGCTACATCGTTGATCGTAGCAGTCACCTTCATATCCTCGGTGTGGTTTTGAATTTTCTTTTCCAGCTCTTCTATGCGGGTCTTAGCATTCAGAGCTGCTTCATAATCTTCTTTCTCAACAGCCGCTTCCTGCTTGTCTTTTTGCTCAGCAATCTCATGCTCAACCGCATGGACATCCGTCACTGGATGCTGGGCTGCTAGGTGGGCAGCAGTCACATCGACCAAGTCAATTGCCTTGTCTGGCAGGCTCCGTTGTGGAATATACTGAACAGAGTAGTCCACAGCCGCTTTCAGCACTTCATCCGGTAGGATGACATTGTGGTGCTTTTCATACAGATCCCGAATGCCTCGAAGGATCTGATAAGTATCTTCAGCAGACGGTGCATTGACCTTGACTTCATTGAAACGACGAGCCAGAGCTGCATTTTTGAGAATGGTATTACGGTACTCGTCCTGAGTAGTAGCCCCGATAACGGTCAACTCTCCACGAGAAAGTGCTGGTTTAAGAATATCCGCCAGTCCCTTGGATCCGCTGTCTCCGCCAGTAGATCCTGCACCCAGAATTTGATGGATTTCGTCAAAGAAGAGGATAACATTCCCGGCTTCCTTGACTTCATTGACCAAGTTTTGGATATTTTCTTCAAAACTACCACGATACTGGGTACCAGCTTCTAAGCCAGAAATATCAACAGAAATAATTTCCTTATTCTTGATGGCCGCTGGCACATCACCATTGACGATAGCCTGAGCCAATCCTTCTACGACAGCGGTCTTTCCGACACCTGCATCTCCGACCAGAACTGGATTATTCTTGGTCCGGCGGGAAAGGATTTCAGCAGTTTCTTGGATTTCTTTATTGCGCCCAATGACTGGATCTAACTTTCCATCACGCGCTTCTTGGGTCAGATTGCGACCTAGCTTAGCCAGGATACCATCTTGCTTAGGTCCATGAGCAGTAGTTTGGCCAGTCTGTTCACCTGTTCCTTGACCAGGGAGCTTGCCAGTAGCACGGTACTGAGCAAACTCTTCCGGTGTGACCTCTCTACCATTAATCAAGTAGCGCCGGTGTTCGCTGTTGTAACCACCCATGCGTCCCATAAGTTGGTTGAAAAGGTCATCCATACTGTTAAAATTGTTGTAGTTGTTGTTCATAGCATTGCCTCACTTTTTTCATATTTTGCTTTACATAATTTTTATTTTTACCAAAATTTCAGATAAGAAATCTCTTCCTTATCCACTATAAATATTCATTTGGGAGATTTTCTCCTATTTGTTACTTTACATAACTTATTCGATTTCCAAAAATCAAGACTGAGTCAGTCTCTGTTTTTATGAGTGAATCAAATCTCATTCAAAAGAAGATAATTTTACATAATTTTTAATCCTCCCAAAAATAATTGCCTACTGGCTATTTCCTCATCTTCTAAATACATTCTGTGTAAACTTTTTGTTTACAGTTGTAATTATACACTCTTCTTTCCCGCTTGTCAATAGGTTTGAGTAAAAAATTTACATAATTTTTTAAAAATCAAAAAACTTCCTCCACATTAATTTAGAAAGATTCATTTACTTGATAAAATAATGAGTAAAAACAAAGAATCCCCTAAACTAAAATAGGGGATCTTCAATATCTAAAATTTCAAGATTCTACTAGATAAGCAACTACTGTTTTTATTCTACCGTTACAGATTTAGCGAGATTGCGTGGTTTATCCACATCCAATCCGCGATGCAAGGTTGCAAAATAAGCAATCAGTTGAGTTGGCACCACCATAGAGATTGGTGACAAATAAGGGTGAACTTGGCTCAGGACAATATCGTCTCCATCCTTAGCCACATTTTCCTCCGCAATGGTCAAAACTTTGGCTCCACGCGCCACAATTTCAGAAACATTGCCGCGAGTATGGCTAGCCAATACCTCGTCTGAAAGCAAAGCTAGCACAGGGGTTCCCTCTTCAATCAGAGAAATAGTACCATGCTTGAGCTCTCCTGCCGCAAAGCCTTCACACTGAATGTAGGAAATTTCCTTAAGCTTAAGACTAGCTTCCATCGCCACATAATAGTCCTGACCACGACCAATATAGAAGGCGCTGCGAGTTTCCGCCAATAAGTCACGAACCTTGCTTTCGATCAATTCTTTCTCAGAAAGGGTAGACTCGATAGACTGGGCTACGATAGACAGCTCATGAACCAAATCAAACTTCTTGGCTTTTTCATTACCATTGGCATCACCTACCGCCTTGGCCAAGAAAGCTAGGGCAGCGATCTGCGCAGTGTAGGCTTTGGTTGAAGCCACGGCGATTTCTGGTCCAGCATGGAGAAGCAGGGTATGCTTGGCTTCACGAGACAAGGTTGAGCCTGGCACATTGGTCACTGTCAGACTAGGAATACCCAGCTCATTAGCCTTAACCAAGACCTGACGGCTATCAGCTGTCTCACCAGATTGGCTGATGAAGATGAAGAGTGGCTTCTTGCTCAGAAGCGGCATAGCATAGCCCCATTCTGAAGAAATACCCAGTTCAACTGGCGTATCCGTCAGTTCTTCCAACATCCGTTTAGAAGCGTAACCCGCATGATAAGAAGTTCCAGCAGCAATGATATAAATGCGATCCGCTTCTTGGACTGTCTTGATAATGGCTGGATCAATCAGCATTTTATTATTTTCATCCGCATAGGTGCTGATCAGCTTCCGCATCACGGTCGGCTGCTCATCAATTTCCTTCAGCATGTAGTAAGGATAAGTGCCTTTGCCGATATCGGACAAATCCAACTCAGCAATATAGCTGCCACGTTCAAGAACATTGCCTTCGTAGTCTTGCACTTCTACGCTATTAGCCGTCACGATAACCAGCTCTTTATCATGGATTTCCATGTATTCACTGGTCTCACGAATCATAGCCATGGCATCGGAGCAGACCATGTTGTAGCCTTCTCCCAAGCCGATCAAAAGCGGAGATTTGTTTTTGGCAACGTAGATCGTAGAAGGATCTTGGGCATCTACCAAGGCAAAAGCGTAGGAACCTTCGATAATGTGAAGGGCCTTGCGGAAAGCGTCAAGAACAGAGAGGCCGTCTTCTTCCGCAAATTTCCCAATCAAATGAACTGTAATTTCTGTATCTGTCTGGCCTTTAAAATCATGGCCAGCAAGATAGTTATTTTTGATGTCCAGGTAATTTTCAATCACACCGTTGTGAACCAAAACAAAACGGTCTGTCTGAGAAGTGTGAGGATGGGCGTTATTCTCACTTGGTTTTCCGTGGGTTGCCCAGCGGGTATGACCAATACCTGTTGAACCTGCCACATCCATGCCAATCTTGGCACGAAGATCTGCAATCCGACCAACAGACTTGACCAGACTAGATTTTTCTCCTGTTGTCACAAAAATTCCAGCTGAGTCATAACCTCGGTATTCTAACTTTTCAAGTCCTTGCATTAAAATATCTGTTGCATTGCGGTTCCCCACAACTCCGACGATTCCACACATAGATTTATTTCTAGCCTTTTGCTGGCAAAAAGCTAGTTCCTCCTTTATTTAAAATTGGTATAGTCTTATTTGTCCTTTTATTGAGATACGAAAACATTATACACACCGATTTGATATTTGTCAACATAAAATTGGTATAGTTGAGCAAAGAAGGAATCTAATCTGAACTCGACCTAAAATATTAGTGAAAACAAAAAAATCTCCCCGAAGGGAGAAGAACTGGTTTATTTTACCTTAAAGTGCTAGGAACCGTAACCGAAGATAATACTTGAGTATATCGAAGTAAGGTGACAACATAAAAAGCCCTCTGAATATCAGAGAGCTCCAGTCTTGCTGGATAAAACGTTTATAGACTAGGCGACGAGGCGAAGATTGTACTAATGGTACATCGAGCCGAAGCCAACGAAGTATAAAAACGTTTTAGACGCAAGATTAGCGACGAAGTCCTAGAGAGTTGATTAACTCACGGTAACGGTTAACGTCGTTTTTACGCAAGTATGCAAGCAAGTTACGACGGCGACCGATTTTCTTCATCAATCCAC
>ERZ772764.923-NODE-923-length-19295-cov-5.434875_pt1 | contig 19295 bp, 15 predicted proteins | sample MGYA00512163_ERZ772764 | MGnify/ENA primary metagenome ERZ772764 (study PRJEB29015, sample SAMEA2737903) | human oral metagenome | biome: human oral; feature: human-associated habitat; material: dental | place: China | collected 2094 ... | reverse complement strand
GCCGACGTGCCCGACCAGCCTGCGCCTGCTTTAGCATGACTGCCTCTCCCTTGGGCCCTACCTCGTCTCGACCTTGCACGCAGCGCCCGTGCGCCCGTCGGCCTGACTCATCGGGGCCACGCCAGCCTTCCCTGCTGCCAGGGGACCACGTCATGCTCCATGGCATATGACGTGGTCCCAAGACACAGGACATGGGAGCCAAACGGGCTCCCATGCACAATTCATCTACATGATGTGGTGGCAACCAGCTCGCGTCACACAAAGACGGGAATGCAGGATCCTCGTCCTCCTCTCGCCCTCGGTTGCCGAGCGGTACTCGCGGGCGCAGTGCTGGCCGCTGATGGTCCTGGCCGTCGCACCCCTGGGCCTCGTCGCCCTGATGTGCTCCGGGACTGAGAACGCGCCCTTCCCGCCCTCCTGCCCCACATGCCCGTGACATGCCTTACCCCGTCACGGAGGGTGGCCTCCAGGCAACATACCGGAGGGCTCTACAGAGTCCCTGCCTGCGAAGACGCTCTTCCTCGCGGTGCGGTTGGGCGTCTGGGGAGCGAACCCCATGTCTAATGATGAGGGAAGTTGTGTCTAACAGAAAGTTTCAATAACAGGGAGAAATTGCTTACAGTGAGGTGCTTCTATGTATTTTCTATAGGTATGTATTTATATTTAAAATAGTACTCTATCCTATATAATAAAATAATATATAGGATTATTGCAGTCTTTCAAAGATAGATTGAATAGATCGGACACTAATGATTCCCAAGAAAATTCATTACTGCTGGTTTGGCGGTGCACGTCTTCCAAGCTATGTCAGTAGTTGTATAGAAAGCTGGAAACGTTTTTGTCCGGATTACGAGATCATTTGTTGGGATGAGAGTAATTTCGATGTTAGCGTCCATTCATTTACAAAGAGGGCGTATGAGGCTAAGGCGTGGGCATTTGTATCCGATTATGCCCGTCTTAAAATTATCTATGATCATGGTGGAGTATATCTTGATACTGATGTTGAGCTGCTTAGGAGTCTTGATCCACTTCTAGATAACCTGTGCTATATGGGTGTTCAACAAAGTGATCGCCTATGTACCACGGGGCTTGGGTTTGGTGCTGTCGTAAAGAGTTCGGTGGTGCGCAATTTACTTAAAAAATATAACAGTATTGAATTTGATGCCTCAAGAACATCTGAAATTGTATGTCCCTCCATTAATAATGAAGTACTAGAGGATATGGGTTATAGGTATAGCGAAAATATCGTTAGATTAGAATCGGTGACGGTTTACCCTTGTCGTTTTTTTGATCCCATCGCACCAGGTCAAGATTCTACGAACCTTTTATCCTCGGATTCCATTTCGATTCATCACTATGGAAATTCATGGGGTACGATGAGCAGTCGTTTGCGCAGGAAGCTTATCAATTTTATCGGAGTGACGCGAGTCGCTGAACTTAAGAGATTAATCTATGGATAGCGTGACTTTTGATTCAATAGCCAATACATATGCGAATGACGTAGACGAAGTCAATTATATGAAAGAAGAGCATACGCGCTCTTTGATCGATATATCGCTTTTATCCTTCGGATATGCCTTCGTTTTTATTTTCCTACTGTTCGAGAACCCGCTTGAGACGCTTATTCCAAGTCTTACATACTTTGATGAATTTCTGTTTTTCTTCCTTATTTGCACTGCATTATTAAAAATGAAATTTGACCCTACCATAGTTGCAAGCGAGGAACTTAGGATTGTTCTAGCGTGTGCACTTATTATATTGACTGGCCTTATTGGAAATTGGATTTCAGGCTATCAGACAAGTATGATTGTGATCGTAAAAGATATAACTGCCTTTTTAAAATTCCCGCTATCAGTTATCGCAATGTTGCAACTTATAAGAAATGTTGATACACGAGACATCATTTACATGTGTTCGATAGTAGGCAGTATATTTATCGTCGTTAGCTTCTTTATTGGTATTGCTAATACCATATCACCTATCGATGCCATGACTCATGATTTTCGTAATGGCATATGGTCTTTTAAGTTTATTTATTCACATCCAACCTTTTTAGTGTATGCGCTTGTTATGTGTCTCGTTATGAACTCGGCACGGAATAAAAAATTTAATATTATTAAGCTGATGTGTATTATTACTATGGTACTGACCATGCGAGATAAGGCGCTAGGCTTTGTTGGTTTCTATATAGCTATGCACATATTGAAGATAGGCAAAAGACGTCGGATTCTTTTTAAGCTGCTGGTTGCTGGGGCGATTGTGCTTGTAATTGTTTTCCCAAAAGTAACTACTTACATGTCCTATTCAAACTCTCCTCGTCAGGCACTATATTCGGCGAGTCTTGCGATTGCCAGTGACTTTTTTCCATTTGGCTCCGGCTTCAGTACGATAGCGTGTTCTTTGTCTTCAGGTGAGCATTACTCAAAAGCGTACCTTATATATGGAATGAGCGATATGAAAGGCCTCGATCCCGTGTATCCAACTGCTGTTGGAGATGCAGGTCTTGCATACTACCTTGGAGAGTTTGGAATCATAGGCATAACACTCATGGTGATTATGATGATCTATATCTACAGGGTGTTGGTCAAAAGGTTAAGTTTGGGTTCTGCTAGGAGAGATGCCATCCTGCTACTCTTTGGCTATATTTTGGTTGCCCTTGCCGTTGAAGCTGTACTGACGAATGCCACAGGTGTGATGTCTGCGATCGTGTTCTCGTACATCGCCAGTATTTCAGAAATGAAATGCGATACTGGAGGCTGTTATGTCACAAGAAATCGCTAAGGTTGGCATCGTTACCATTCAAGGCCGCTATAATTACGGTAATAGGCTTCAGAACTATGCTGTTGAGCAGATCTACAGTTCAATGGGTTTTTTACCTGAGTCGCTGATCTTGCATCGTAAGGTGACGGCTGGCAGAAAAGCCAAACTTGCAATCAAGTTTTTTCTTGGCAGGAAAGAGACGGCTCGTGAGAATCTGATGTCTGCCAAGCGACTCTCAGCCTTTGACAGATTTAACGAAAGACTTCATCTTCGAGTGATTGAGGGATATGGCTCGTCTCAGACGGCCGACTATGCATACATCTCTGCGGGTAGCGACCAGATATGGGGGCTTGGTAGATGTTCATTTGGGGAAGATTGGGCGTACCTTCGTTTTGCCAGGGCTGAGCAGAGAGTTGCTCTTGCCCCTAGCCTAGGCGTTGACTCGATCAGTTCGCGTCAGTCCAAGCGGCTTGCTCGCTATGTGGGTGGTTTTGATCGCCTGTCTGTTCGTGAGGAAAGCGGGGCTCGGCTCATCAAGCAGGCAAGTGGACGAGATGCTGAGGTTATTTGCGATCCGACGCTGGTGCTATCCGCCACTGAATGGCGTGCGCTTGCAAGCGATACTCTTATACCAGAGGGTCCCTACGTACTTGCCTATCTGCTCGGGAGTTCCGATGGGGAGGCGAGTGAGGTCCTGAGGACAGTTACGCATGACGGTGTAGTTCCCGTTGTGCCCCTATCAGACCGTGAGCGCAATGGAGAGCCACCCGCTGGTCCAGCTGAGTTCATTTCGCTCATTGACAATGCGACGCACGTAGTTACGGATTCCTTCCATGCCGCTGTTTTTTCTTCGATTCTTGAGACGCCACTTACTATTGTCCATCGTTCTGGCGGAGAGGCGTTTTATTCGAGAATGTTTGGTAGACTTAAAAACTTATCAAAAAGTATTGGGATTGAAGAAAAGATGTATGGTTCATCAGCCTATGAACCATCCCGTGCGGGTGATTACGAGGACGTCATAGACGCGATAAGTCGTGAGAAGAATAAATTTATGTCGTATCTTTGCGGATGCCTGAATGGCTAGTCAACGTAAGATCGGCGCACTCCTCGGCTACGCCAACATAGTCATAAAGAACCTCGTTAACCTAGCATATACACCAATGATCCTTGCGTTCGTTGGACAGATAAACTATGGCGTCTACCAGACGTCCAACTCATTTGTTTTCTCGCTGTCACTCTTGAGCTTTGGCTTTAGTGAGGCATATGTAAGGTTTTATACCCAGAGGAAGGCAAACGGTACGGAAGCGGATATTCGCCAGCTTAATGGCATGTACTTGCTGCTGTATCTCTGCATCTGCCTTGTTACATTTGTGCTTGGCCTTACCTTCGCTGCCAATGCTGATTTCTTCTTTTCGGGTAGCTTTACGGCAGAACAGATGTCGCTCGCACGCACGCTCATGGCTATCATGGCGGCTACAGTTACGTTGACGCTCTCCTCCACTGTTTTTGACGCTTACATTCTTGCCCACGAGCAATTCAAGTTCCAGCAGAGTCGTCAGATGCTTGTGACGCTCGCCGCACCAGGAATAGCGTTTGTACTTCTCACTTTTGGGATGGGAGCCATCGGCGTAGCCTTAGCGCAGCTTGCAATGAACCTGTTGCTACTTATATTGAACGCACGTTTTGCGATCGGAAAGCTTGGGATGCGTTTTGACGTGCATCAGTTTGACAGCGCCTTGCTCAAGGCCATCGCTGCCTTCAGTGCGTGGATCTTTATCAACCAGGTCTGTGAACTGGTTAATCAGAGCCTGCCTAATACTCTTCTCGGTGCGCTCTCAGGCCCCGCTGCCGTTGCGGTCTTTTCCATTTCTGTGCAGATCAGGTCTGTCTTTTATTCTCTTTCGATCACAATGTCTAGTGTATTCATTCCGCTCATCAATCAGATTGTTGCCGAGTCGGATGACAATACGATCCTTACCGACCTCATGGCGCGCGTTGGACGCTATCAGGCGATGCTTTACTGTTGGGTCTTGGGTGGGTTTATTCTGCTGGGACGTTTCTTTATCGACAGATGGGCCGGGGCCGAGTTCTCTGGTGCGTATCCGCTCATTGTCGTGATGGTAATCCCCCTGATCATCCCGCTCACGCAGAATACTGGTATTGAGATACAACGCGCAAAGAACAAACATAGGGCCCGCAGTGTTGCCTACCTGCTTATGGCTGCGATCAATGTTGGGCTTACGGTTGCTTTGGCCAAGCCGATGGGTTACATGGCGCCTGCGGTGGGTTACGTGGCCTATGTGCTACTTGGCTGCGGGGTCTTTATGAACTGGTATTATCAGAAGCGCATTAGGCTATCCATGGGGAGGTTCTGGCGCAGGGTGATTCCTGTGCTTTTCAATTGTTTTGCTGTAACCGCTTGCTGTATGTTCGGTTCTATCTTTCTTCCAGTTAGTAGCTGGACCACTTTTTTTGCCTGGGGTGTCGTATACAGCGCTATCTACGTTGCTACAATCGTGAAGGTGATTATGAGTGCTGACGAAAGAGCAATGCTGTTTGGCAAATTACATAGGCTTAGGCGCACATGAGTGCATCCATGTTGTGTAGTTATGGTGGTAAGGAGGGTACTGTATGAGTACTTACTATACCGACGAGGTCAATGTTCAGACTCTAATCGCTCTCATGAAGCATCATGGGGTACGTCGTGTTGTGGCTAGTCCCGGCACAACAAATATCACCTTTGTCGCATCTATTCAGCAAGATCCCTTCTTTAAGGTCTATTCTTCTGTAGATGAGCGCTCTGCGGCATACATTGCCTGTGGAATGGCGGCTGAGACAGGCGAATCCGTTGCACTCTCCTGTACCGGTGCAACCGCTTCGCGTAACTACTTATCTGGACTCACTGAGGCCTACTATCGCAAATTACCTGTGCTTGCTGTGACCGCAACTCAGCATCTTGGTCGTATTGGTCATATGGTGCCCCAGGTTATAGATCGTACAAGTAAGTTGAATGACGCCTGCAGAATGAGTGTTCAGTGTTTGTCCGTCCACGACGACGATGACCGCTGGGCCTGTGAAGCTTCGCTTAATCGTGCTCTGCTTGAGCTCACACGGGATGGCGGTGGACCTGTACATGTGAATCTAGTCACTACATACAGCTCCAACTTTGATGTTCCTGCGCTTCCTTCGGTGCATCCGGTTGATCGTGTTGAGGTGGGCGATGAGCTGCCGTCTCTTGCGGGCAAGAAGGCTGTCGTATATGTTGGGGCTCATCGGGTGTGGGACGAGCGCCTTACTGCGGCGGTTGACGCCTTTTGTGCTGCGTATGATGCGGTGGTTCTGTACGATCATACGTCGAATTATGTGGGTGCCTACGGCATACTTGGTTCATTAGTGCTAACTCAGACCCACTACGTACCTTCGTGCAAACTTGTTGATGTACTAATACACATTGGTGATGTTTCTGGTGCCTGTGGTGGACCCATTGCGCGCGAATGCTGGCGTGTGAACCCCGATGGCAACGCGTGCGATCCGTTCGGGAAGCTTCGGTATGTTTTCGATATGAGGGAGATTGAGTTCTTTGAGGCATACGCCTCTGTGGTCGAAGGCTCGACGACTACCTTGAATTCGCGGCAGCTCAATGAGTGGAGAAGTGAGGACGCTAAACTTCGTAAAAAAATCCCCTTGCTACCATTTTCCAATATCTGGTGTGCTCAGCAGATGGCTCCCATGTTGCCTGCGGACTCAGTTTTACATCTGGGGATTCTCAATTCGCTTCGCAGCTGGGATTTCTTCCCGGTCGACGCCTCGATTCGCTGTTATTGCAACACGGGTGGTTTCGGTATTGACGGGTGCGTTTCATCGCTTATCGGTGCATCGCTGGCTGCTCCAGACAAGCTTTTCTTTGGTGTTGTGGGTGACCTCGCTACTTTTTACGATCTCAACTCTCTTGGGAACAGACATGTAGGGTGCAATATCCGACTGATGGTCATAAACAATGGTGTGGGGACTGAGTTCAAGAACTATAATCATAAGGCAGCTCGATTTGGCACTGATGCCGACGCATTTATAGCTGCTCGCGGACATTTTGGCAACCGCTCGACCAAACTATTGAGACATTACGTCGAGGATCTTGGTTTCGAGTACATGTCTGCTTTCAGTAAGGAGGAGCTACTTCAGGTAAGTACACGGTTTATGGTGCCAAAGATGACAGAGCGTCCAATGCTGCTTGAGGTATTCACCGATAGCGCGAATGAGAGCGATGCACTGCAGGCGATGCTTACGCTTGAGTCCAATGTCATGGGTACTGCGAAGGAGCTTGTTCACGGAGTTATCGGTGACAGGGGCGTGAACACCATTAAGAAGATCTTAGGGAGGTAGCGAGTGAGGGTGCTTGTACTTGGGGGTACGGGTGCCATGGGTATCCATGTATGTCAGCTACTTGCTGAGTTTGGCCACGATGTTGTGGTTACAAGTCGGCGTGAGCACAGTTCGCATTACCCTAACCTCTCATATGTTAAGGGCAACGCCAAAGACTTGACCTTTCTTAGGCAACTATTGCGGGAACACTGGGGCGGGATAATTGATTTCATGATTTGGTCGACGAGCGACTTTGACAAGTGCTATGAGGCCCTGCTTGCAGCTACCGACCAGTACATCTACATGTCCTCGTATCGTGTCTACGCAGATTCGCCCCTCATTACTGAGGACTCACCACGTCTTTTGGACGTTTCTGATGATCCAGAGTACTTGGCAACAGATGAATATGCACTCGCGAAGGCGAGGTGTGAGAATCTGCTCTTTAAGAGTGTCGGTAAGAACTGGACTGTTGTGCGACCAGCCATTACCTACGATGGGTCCGGGCGTTTTCAGCTCGGTGTCTATGAGGTGGAGACATGGCTATGGCGCGCTTCCCATGGGATCGCTGTCCCATTTCCAGAGAAGATGCTCGATAAGCAGGCGACAATGACGTGGGGTGGTGACGTTGCAAGGATGGTCGTGTTGCTTGTGGGCAATTCTGCTGCAATGGGGGAGGTATTTACCGTATCCACGTCGGAGCATCACACGTGGGCGGAAATCGCTGGATTTTATCGTGAAGTCATCTCGCTCGATATCGTCCCCTGCGACCTTGCTGAGTTTGAGCGTGTGTGGAGAGGGGTTTATCAGATTCGCTATGACAGGATGTTTGATCGCGTTGTGGATAACTCAAAGATTCTTGCTGCGACGGGATTGTCCCAGGTGAAACTGGCCTCCTTGGAAGATGGCCTCAGGCATGAGCTGAGGCAGTATCTTGAGATTCGAGATGGCAAGGCCAGTTCTATTGGCTTGCAAGGAAAGCTAGACCGCCTTCTTGGTGAGTCCTCCTCACTTAAGTACCTTGCTGCTGATGGTCTAGTTACACTTATCAAGTATGTCGGTCGTCGATTTTTCTGACGACGTGGTCATCCCATGGATAATGCCACTCACCTGATGCTTGCATCTTATGGGAATCATGCTATTAGGAACGATTGCATCATAGAGAGGTCATTGTGAAAGGCATCATTCTCGCAGGCGGATCGGGCACACGTCTGTACCCCCTCACCACAGTTACGTCCAAGCAGCTCTTACCCGTCTATGACAAGCCGATGGTCTACTATCCGCTCTCCACCCTCATGCTCGCGGGGATCCGAGACATTCTCATCGTCTCGACGCCGCAGGACCTGCCCAACTTCGAACGTCTCTTGGGCGATGGTTCGGACTTCGGTGTCTCGCTGTCGTATGCTGAGCAAGCTGAGCCAAATGGCCTCGCACAGGCGTTCGTGATCGGGGCGGGCTTCGTGGCGGGGGAGGCCTGTGCCCTCGTGCTGGGTGACAACATCTTCTATGGCAACGGGCTGTCCAGTCACCTCAGGCGTGCCGTCGTCTCGGCTGGGTCTGGTCGCTCCACGATCTTTGGTTATCGTGTCGACGACCCCGAGCGTTTTGGCGTCGTCGAGTTCGACGGTGACTACAACGTGGTCTCCATCGAAGAGAAGCCAGAACATCCCAAGAGCAGCTATGCGGTTACGGGACTCTACTTCTATGATTCCCGTGTGACGGGGTTCGCGGCCAAGGTCAGGCCCTCTGTGCGCGGTGAGTACGAGATCACAGACCTCAACCGCATGTATTTGGACGACGGCTCCCTCGATGTGGTTACGCTCGGGCGTGGCTACGCCTGGCTCGATACGGGAACGATGGAGTCACTCTTTGAGGCGTCGCAGTTCGTGCGTACGGTCGAGACTGCTCAGGACCTTCCCGTCTCGGTGCCGGAGGAGATAGCCTACGAGAACGGCTGGATTGGTCGCGGTCGGCTGCTCGAGTGCGCGGGGCGCTATGGCAGGAGCAACTATGGCCGTCACCTCAGGATCGTGGCCGAGGGAAAGATCGCGCCGGACAGTCACTATCCAAAGGAGTGGTGATGGACTTCGGGAGCAAGCTTGCCGTCGAGAAGACGGGCATTGCCGGACTCAAGCTGCTTAGGCTTACCGTGCACTGTGACGGTCGAGGATGGTTCAAGGAGAACTGGCAACGTGAGAAGATGGTCTCCCTTGGCCTGCCTGACCTGCGCTGGGTCCAGAACAACATATCGTTCAACGCCAGGCGTGGTGTGACGCGCGGCATCCATGCCGAGCCATGGAACAAGCTCGTTTCCGTTGCCACTGGATCGGTCTTTGGTGCCTGGGTCGACCTGAGGCAGGGAAGCCCCACGTTCGGCCGGGTCTTCACGGCCACGTTGGATCCGGCACGCGCGGTCTTCGTCCCGCGCGGGGTCGGGAACGCCTTCCAGGCGCTCGAGGACGCAACGAGCTACACGTACCTGGTCGATGCGCATTGGTCCGCCGAACTCAAGAAGACCTACACCTTCGTGAGCCTCTCTGACGCGGCGCTTGCCATAGACTGGCCCATCCCACTCGAGGAGTGCGAGATATCGGGGGCGGACAGGCACCACCCCCCATTTGCGGACGTGGCACCCATGGCACCAAAAAGGACGCTTGTAACGGGCTGTGAAGGCCAACTCGGCCGTGCGGTCAGGGCGCTTGCCGACGCTCGTGGCTTCGGGCCGACGTTCGACTATCACGACATCGACAGCTTCGACTTCTCTGATCCGGCTGCCTATGACGACATCGACTGGGGTCTTTACGGTACCGTGATCAACTGCGGTGCCTATACCGCCGTCGACGGAGCGGAGACGGCAGAGGGTCGCATCAGCTGCTGGAGGGCAAACGCTACTGGTCCCTCCCTTTTGGCACGGGCATGTGCGAAGCGCGGCATCACGCTCGTACACGTCAGCTCCGACTATGTCTTTGACGGTGTACGTGCATCTCACGACGAGCTAGAGCCCCTCTCGCCTCTCTCTGTGTACGGGCAGGCGAAGGCTGCGGGCGATCTGGCCGTGGCGGGCTGTCCGAGCCATTACATCGTACGTTCGAGCTGGGTTATCGGTGACGGCAGGAACTTTGTCAGGAGTATGGCGGCCTTGTCTGACCGCGTGGCCGATGCCGGTGACGAGCTGGATCACGTGACGGTGGTTGACGACCAGGTCGGGAGGCTGACCTTTACCGACCAGATGGCTGAGGGGATCTTCCACCTGCTGCAGGAGCATGCTCCCTATGGCACCTATGATCTGACCGGCTCCGGTCACACCAAGAGTTGGCATGAGATAGCCTCTGAGGTGTTCAAGTTAAGGAACGCTAACAGCTCCGCCGTCATCCCCGTGTCGACGGCGGAGTACTATGGGAGCTTCGAGGGTCCCATCGCCTTGAGGCCGCGACACAGTACCCTCTCCCTTGACAAGGTGAGATCAGTCGGGTTTATCCCGCGCGACTGGGAGGACGAACTCAAGGAATACGTCGCACGACTGCCCCGATAGAGTCTATGTGATCCATGCGAGCGGAGTGCGAGGAGGGATAGGTGGTTTACCATGTCCTGTGCGTTTGATCCGGCGAACATCATTGTCACGGGCGGCTGTGGCTTCATAGGCAGCAACTTCGTCCGTCATGTCGTCGAGAGTCATCCTGGTGTGCGTCTGACGGTGCTCGACAAGCTCACCTATGCAGGCAACCCCGAGAGCCTCGCCGGTCTTCCCGAGGGTAGGGTAAGGCTCGTGGTGGGCGACGTCTGTGACGTTGGGCTGCTTGAGCGCATTGTCCCCGGGCACGATGCCATCGTCCACTTTGCCGCCGAGAGCCACAACGACAACTCCATTGCGGACCCCGATCCGTTCATTCGGACTAACGTCGAAGGTACCTTTCGCCTACTCGAGGCTGTGCGCAGACATGGGCTGCGCTACCACCATGTCTCTACCGACGAGGTGTACGGTGACCTTGCCCTTGACGAGCCTCGTCGCTTCCGACCTGAGGATCCCTATCGCCCCTCGAGTCCCTATAGCTCTACCAAGGCGTCCTCCGACCTGCTCGTGCGTGCCTGGGTACGTACCTACGGCATTTGCGCGACGATATCGAACTGCTCGAACAACTACGGCCCCTACCAGCATGTGGAGAAGTTCATACCACGTCAGGTCACCAACATCATCTGTGGTGTGCGTCCCAAGCTCTACGGAGATGGCAGGAACGTGCGTGACTGGATCCACACCGAAGACCACTCCCGTGCCGTATGGGACATCCTCACGCGGGGGCGCCAGGGGGAGACCTACCTCATCGGGGCGGATGGCGAGAGGAGTAACCTCGATGTGCTTCAGACCATCCTTGAGCGCATGGGCCGTCCCCTAGACGCGTTCGATTGGGTGCGCGACCGTCCGGGCCATGACCGCCGCTACGCCATCGATCCATCCAAGCTTCGCGAGGAGCTTGGATGGAGGCCCATCCACACGAGCTTCTCCGAGGGGATCGATCGGACCATCACCTGGTATCGCGATAACGAGTGGTGGTGGCGTCCCATGAAGGCGGCTACCGAGGCGAGGTACGGAAGACAGGGTAAGTGAGTGTGGCGCTATCGCGTGGGTGACTACCGTGCCCTTTGTGAGATTCGCGATGGAGAGCTCGTGGTGCTCGTCCTTGAAATCGGCCATCGGCGCAATATCTACGAAAACTAACGGTGGTGCCGTTTTGCTGCATCCGGGTGGGTACATGATACCGCTCGGTCCACTCACTATACCCTCCACATGGAGTAAATGTTCAGTTTTGTTTATGCTCTTACACGGGCGGGTACATACAGCTATGCTTCTGACAGCACAGGTGGAAGATCCTGACTTTGGCAGTTGAGTTGGCACAAATTGCCCCATCTACCTGCCCAAACAACCCTTATGCAGACGACTTTTTCTTGCGTGGTATCCCGGCCCTCTTGGCCTTGGCGAAGGCGGCCCTGACCTCTCCCGTCCTCATGTTCTTGCGCCTCAGCTCCGGGACGCCCACGGCCTCCAGCATCGCGTCCGACTCGTCGGTGCGGTGGTCGAAGAGCCACCAGTTGGCGCAGAGCGCGGAGCAGGACATGGCGGCGATCTCCTCGCGTATCCTCGAGGCGTGTATCCCGGTGGCTCGCTGCAGCAGCCGAAGGATGACCAGTCCCACGTAGCACGTGAGGAAGTGCGCCTCTATCCTGGGCGTCGTCCAGACGAACACGGGCCTGGCCTCGAGCTCCGACTTGGTCACCCTGAACGACTCCTCGATCCTCCACAGCTCGCGGTAGGTGTCGAGGACGCGACCGTCGTCCCACCCGACCTCACTGGTGCAGATGAGGTAGTAGCCGTCGTAGCGCTCGGCCTCGGCGATGGCCCCCTCGTCGATGGAGAGCTCCCTGTTGGTCGCCACGCTGCCGTCGTCGTCGAAGGCGACGTTCCTCACGTAGGAGGCCGCCCCGTGGTGGGTGTGCCTCGTGTACCTGCCGGGGTGGGCCACCAGGTCGCGGGCCCTCTCTATGACCCTGGCCCGCTCGGCCTTCGCGCGCCGGTCGTACTTGCCCGACCACAGGGCGATCCACTTGACCGGCACGCGCTCGTCGCGCGCCCTGCCGTCCGCGGTGTCCTCGGCCCTGAGGTGCAGCGTCTTCCAGCCCTGCATGGACCTCGTCCTGAAGTCCTCGCCGGCCGTCGTCCAGCCGTCGCCGGACGTCGCCCACGCCTTCATGCCCGCGTCCGACCTGGTGCCCCTCAGGGACTGCGAGAGGACGAAGCCGTCGCCCCTGCCCACGAGCGCCGCTATGTTGTCGCTGTTGTTGAGCCCCTTGTCGGCGACGGCCACCACGCGGCCTATGCCCTGCTCGGCCTTCATGTCCGCGAGCACCGGGACCATGGTCTGCCCGTCGGTCGTGTTGCCCCGGAACAGGCGGTAGGAGATGGGCACGCCGTCCGCGTCCTGCAGCATCCCCATCCGCGCTATCGGCAGCGGCCGGCGCTCCTTCGAGACCCCGCGCTCCCCGGGCCCGTCGGGCCCGTCGGGGTCGCACTCGAAGTAGTAGTTGGTGACGTCGTAGCAGGCGCTGGAGGCGTCGCGGCCGCCGGAGGAGGCGATCGCCCTGTTCATGGCCGCGACCACCGAGTCCCTGGCCGCCGCCAGCTCGTCCATGCCCCGGTAGACGTCGTCGAGCGACAGGTCGCAGCGGAAGAAGTGGCGGCCCCTCCTCTCCCAGGCGGCCCTCTTGGACCCGGGCTCCAGGATGCGCTCGACGACCAGCAGCCTCATCACGGCGCTCAGGTCGAAGGAGAAGGCCCGCCCGCGAGAGCGGTTGCGCAGCACGGCCTCGATCCCCAGGCCTGAGTACACGGCCAGCGCCGCCGCGCATCCGGCGTTGCGCCTGTTCGCGGCCCTCTTGTCGACGAGCTGCATGGGGTGTATCTCGACCTGGGCCGACTGCCGCTCGGCCTCCCTCTCGGCGTTCATCTCCTCGACCACCGACTCGGCCCACGCCACGGGGTCGTCGTGCTCGGCGGCGAGCTCGTCCGCGTAGCCCAGCGCCCTCACCGTCCGCTGGCGGGTCCTTGCGCCCTCGCGGTAGCTCTCGTAGACGCACAGCTTCGTGCGACCGCTCTTCTGGGTGATCTTCTTGAGGAACATCTCGTGGCCTCCCCGTGGTCCAGGCACGGCATATTGTATCACATACCACGCAATACCACACTAATAATATTCTTGCGACTTGACAAAACAAAAGCCCCGTCGGGGCAGGTCAGGCGCTATGAAATAGTTTGCTGGTCAGCTACTCAGCTGCCAAAGTCTGGTGGGGGTCGACTACCGCCTCGTCCATCAGACCTCCGTCCAGCGTCTTACAAACGAGTATACCTATTCGCATGCCTTTTTAATAGCAAGGTTGTGCTACCCTATCCTAATACGGCGTGGTAGGCCTTCGGCCGAACTCCGGCACCGACTGTCTGAAGAGTCCGTTCTCGAATTCGTGCTCCGGGTTCCAGGGTTCAAGCATCTCGCGCATCTTTTCGAGCGTCTCATGCGGCGCAGGTTGCACTTTCTGGCGAGGCCCCTCGGAGCGATCAAAAGGCGTAGTCTGTACCTCTCGACACGGTTAGAATGCGCTTTTCCGTGAGACTCCGCACACAGAGTGCGTCTTTCCGTGAGACGACGCCGCGTTTGCCCAGGTGAGGAAAAGCGCATTCTACGGAAAGGCGCATTCTGCGGTCGCGGTGCGACGGAAAGACGCACTCTGGCTGCGGACACTCACGGGGTCTATTACCATGGTGCGGAGGTGCCTCCCAGAGGCGGGCTCGCGTGATGGTACCGCCAAGGTGACAATGGCGGCGGTGCTTGACGGACTTGTCAAAGTGGCGTAGGTTAAAAGTCAGATCTGTCAGTAATGCTTTCCAATGTGGTGAGCTTGAGCGCATCGACAAGCTCTGCGTGGTTCCTTGTCTGAGACAGCGCTTGGTGTTTTGTCGATGGCGGCTCGCAGATGGATAGGTCCGATTGTCGTATGGAGGGCCGCATACCATGGACGTTGACAAACTTCTTTCCGGCGAGTCCCAGACGGTTGAGTACAAGGCCCAACGCTTACCTCGTTCCAAGAGCTATGCGAGAACCGTCGTCGCCTTCGCCAACGCACGCGGCGGCACGCTTGTGTTTGGCGTGGATGACAAGACGCGCGAGCTTGTAGGTATTCCTGACGAACAGGTCTTCCAGGAGATGGATGCCATCACGAACGCCATCATGGACTCGGTTGAGCCCCAGATAATTCCTGAGGTCACGCTGAGATCCGTGCATGGCAAGAGTCTCATCCTCGTTGAGGTACCCGTCGGCAGACAGTGTCCCTATTTTCTCAAGTCCGAAAGACTTGAGAAAGGCGTGTACGTTCGCGTTGGGGCAAGCACGAGGCACGCTGATCTCGAGTGGATTCGTGAGCTTACCCAAGAGTGTGCTCCAGGCGGATTTGACAGGCTTGTGCGTAGGGGCTTCAGCGTGAGTGGTGACGATATCGCTCGGCTGTGTGATCGCATGTACGAAGTCGCCCTATCGCGTTCTATGGGGCCTGAAGTGGCAAACATCCGCAGAGTTACCAAAAGTCAACTCCTCTCTTGGGGTGTGTTGGTCAACCATGAGGGGGAGACACTGCCCACCAATGCGTTCCTGATTCTGACCGGCAACGACGAGGCGGTGAGGCCTCTGCAGTGCGCCATCTTTAAGGATGACTCTCGTGCCGTGTTTCTCGATAGGCGTGACATCACGGGTGACATCATGACCCAGATAGAGGGCTCCTACCACTACGTGCTTGAGAAGATGAATATGGGTGCCGATCTGGGCGGTGTCGTTCGACGTGACGTGTACGAGCTGCCCACGTGGTCGGTCCGGGAGGTCATCACCAATGCGGTACTCCACCGCTCCTACGTCGAGCGCTCTTCCGTACAGGTGGCGCTTCACTCCGATCGGCTCGAAGTCAGTTCTCCTGGTGGCATCATGCGTGGCTTCTCACTGGATAGGGCAATGTCCGGCGAGTCTAGGCCAAGAAACGAGGCCCTTGCCCAGGCGTTTCTCTACATGAGGCTCATCGAGGGCTGGGGAAGCGGCATTCCGCGCGTGAGTAGGGAGTTTGAGGAGCGTGGGATGCGGGCACCCAAATTCCAAGACAACGACGGTAGGTTTCGGGTGAGCCTCTGGCGCCCGAGTCCCGATGGGTTCGCCTCCTACCTCAGAGATGGGATGTCACGCGCAGACAATAGGGGAGTTAGGCCAGGTTCATTCGATGGACGACCGATGGAAGCTGGTGGCCAGACCATGCCAGTCGATAGACAAGCGACAAGAGTCGATAGGAAGTTGATGGAAGTCGATAGAAGCGCCCTTGTCCTTTCCTACCTACAAGGGCATGGGCCTGTGAGAGCCGCTGATGTCTCGGAGTTTCTTGGCTTGAGCAGGAGCCATACGCGCACCATCTTGCGCGGGATGGCGCAGCAGGGTCTCATCCAGAAGCTTGGCGATAAGCGCTACGCCCGCTACGTGCCTGCGCCGTGATCGATGCTCGCAACAGACACGGCAACCCTTCGCACGCCATGTTGGGCTTCACAGGGCTCGCGACCTTGGTGTACATGTAGGGGTTCGCGGAGGTGCCGAAACCCGAGCGCGTGTGGTAGGTCTTGCCCTCGACTACGCCTGTGTCACTCGTAAGCTCGCAGACGGCGGCGTGCTTCTGGTAGCCGAAGCCGTCGTCCCCGCCGCTGAGCAGGTTGGTGGCCGTGTAGAACCTTACCTGCGGCACCTCCGCCACGCGTGAGAACCGCTCCATCACGCGGTTGGAGCGGCTCGGGTTCGCGTAGGAAAAGTCGTCGAGCACGCCCTTGAACGTCGGCGTGATGAACAGGGTGCGGCTGCCCGTGGACACCTGGTCCTCGTCCATCGCAAAGATCACGCTGCGCAGGTCCTCGAGGACGTCCTCGGCATCTGCGGAGGCGTAGCTCTCGGATGCTACGGTCACGCCCGTGTGCCCCGCGATCTCTGCGATTGTGACCGGTGCGGATGATGCGTCGCCCGCTGGTTAGGCACCCCGACACGCTCGCACGCTGGTAGGCGGTGTCGAGGATAGGTGTGTAGTTCTGCGTGTAGGGCAATCGAGTTGGGCATAGCATTGCCTCCTTACTCTTCGTCTGTGCCGTCCAGACCGGCAATCCTGCACCAGCGCCTCATGGTCTTGCCTTCGTCGGAGCTCGTGCCCGCGTTGGGCAGCCCTGTCTTCCCGCTCTGCTGCTTGCCGATGGTGTCGGAGAAGAGCCACGGCTCGGCCTCCCTGGGCACGGCCACGTCGCCGCCGTGGTCCGAGAGGATGGTCTTTGCCACCTTCACGTTGCAAACGCCCGTGAGTCGAAGCTTGAACTCGACGCGCTGCTCCTCGCCCTGCGTCTTGAGCTCGGCAATTTCACCCCGAAGGGCCTCAGCAGCCTCGGTGGTCTTGACGGCCTCAGCCACCTGTGCCTCGAGTTCGGCGATGCGACTGTCGCCCCCTTGATGGCAGACTGACAGCCTATGCCCTCTACCTGCACGTCTTCCTGCGCCTGCTGGTTCCCGTCCTCCGGGGCTTGCGTGACTTGTGTCTCTTCTGCGCCATAGTTCTCACCGGCCATTCCAAACCTGCCCTGGGTTGGACGGCCGATAAGAAACGGCCACATCCTTAGTACAGCCAGAGAATGCGGCCGTGTCACAGGGTGGAAGTCAGCCATGCAGTCATTGCTCCTTCACAATATGTTCGTGCACTATCCCTGATAGATTCAGAGTATGCTATTTGAGCATACCAACAGCTTCTAGAACTGCCCGCGTCGCGATTCAACGGCATCAAGGCAGTGACATGCGGGTATTATCTCCTAGTAGGACAAGAAGATGGAAGAGGCGTCAAGCAATATTGTTTCCCCCTACGCAACGGGTCATTTACCACGAGAATCCCCTCGTAGAGGTGGTATGTCAGTTCCGCTTCCCCACCATCCTCAAGATAGACGCCGAGATTCCCGTTGCATTTCAAGAGGCAGTTCGGTCGACCTTCCCAGACTATACGCCCACGGTTGAACATGCCCACAACGTCGAATTGACCGACACCAACGGACAGACCGACACGTACACCAGCCATACAACGACTAATCATGCATTCATCTCGGCTGACAGAAAATGGCGGGTCAATCTTACGTCTGGCTTCATCGCACTCTCGACGCTCAATTACAAGCGGTGGGAAGAGTTTCGCGATATGCTTGTCGCGCCCTTGCAAGCCCTGATGTCAATCTACGCCCCATCCCATTTCAACAGGGTTGGACTTCGTTACACAGACGCGATAGACAGGATTGGCCTTGGGCTCGGCACCTGCAGATGGACAGATCTCGTAAAACCTGAGATGCTCGGTATGCTCGCGTCCGCCACTCTTCCGGAATCCGTCATCACACACGCGACGCAGGTCAGCGAGCTCAGGCTCGATGACGAAACGGCCATGGTCATCAATGCCGGCTTAGGCAGCGCGGAGGGCAAGAACAATCCGTGCCTCATCGTAGATACTGACACGTTTACCACTGCCACCCATACTGCAACCACAGAGGCCGCACTTGAGGTCCTTGACGGCCTCCATGCCCCCATCAGCAATTACTTTCAGTGGGCCATCCAACCAAAACTGCATGCCGCACTGGGACCCGAAGATATCAAGGAGGTATAGAGGATGCCGCCAGTTGCGTTAACAGACACCAGAACAACTAGCTTCTCTACCCCTTCTAGCTTTACGGGCCTCGGTGACTGTTTTAGTCTCTACAGAAACGACCTCTCACGGTTGCTCGTTGGAAAGCAGTATGGTATTTGGTTGCCCAATGGTGGACAAACGTCTCCCATTAGGGAGGATTCACAATCTGCACCGGGTGTTGAGATTCCCCTAGACGCGGTCAGAAAGCGCGTATGTGCAGAAGCCTTTCGCGTCATCGAGAATCTGAAAGCATCAGACGATGCCACGACAATGCGCCAAATACATCTCGCACACTCACTGTTGACGAGTCTCCAGACACAGATTCTTGACGCGCCAAGCTCATATACTCAGTTCAGCACGGTGCGTCTCGGCATCATGGGTGACGGCGAACTTGTCCTCGAATGGTTCTTCGATAGGGGCAGGATTCAGTTCTTCATTGATGCAGAGCTAGAAGATTCGATGGCGGTCTTCCTTGATGGGAGAAATGAAGCACCGCTACCCACTATCGAGAATATGCCGATATCGGCAGCTGACATAGACTCGGTCACTCAGCGCGCCCTCGACTTGGCAATGGAACTCGCATGATGCCCTTTCCAGAATCTGGAGCGTATCACGGCATAGCATCTACTGGGGACTTCGAGAACCTCGAGCGGCGACGCTTGAGTTCGACGGCGTTCATTTTCAACGCCAACCGCGATTCTGAAGACCAGACTGTTGAGGAATGCTCGATTAGCTGGGCCGATAGTGATGAAGCTCTGTATATGCTTGCCGATCAGGTTAAGTATGACAAGAAAATCGAAGCTCTTCGGGGGTTCGTGTGGGTTGACGCCTCGGCGAAGATGCCGACCTGGCAGCGGCGCCACTCGCGCAGAGCCTGTCTTCCCGACCAAGCGGGAGGGGCCAGCGAGGGGGCGCCGCCGGCA
>ERZ772764.920-NODE-920-length-19311-cov-135.502545_pt1 | contig 19311 bp, 23 predicted proteins | sample MGYA00512163_ERZ772764 | MGnify/ENA primary metagenome ERZ772764 (study PRJEB29015, sample SAMEA2737903) | human oral metagenome | biome: human oral; feature: human-associated habitat; material: dental | place: China | collected 2094 ... | reverse complement strand
AGGATGAGAGTAATTGATGAAAATCAATAATAACGATCAATCTCACCTAATACACATTCTAAAGAAATACAAGATAAGCGTCGGAATTGCATTATTCATTGCATGAAATAAACATGCAGGCCAAATATTGTTGTATTTCACTATCGCATATGAAAAAAACAACCCACTCAAAATCTTGTGAAAAATAAAGATTGAGTCTACAACGGAAAATCTCTCATAGTTTGCTATATGGAGAACGCCAAATATGATTGAAGATATGTATATGGCCGCAATCTTATTTCTAGCAATAAATAGTACGACAGATGAGCGGAAGCCATTATTAAACAACAGGAACAAGAAAAACAATGTGATCATGGCCAACAAAAAACACATGAATGAAGGAGACTTTACAACAACATACACGAGGAATAGCGTTAAAATGAATGAAGCATAAATACATCTTCTGTCATCAAAAACCAAAAAGCCTCTGAACGAAAACTCTTCTACTATTGGAAAAAGCAAAACTGAAAGTAATATTTTTTCAAATGACAACATGTGAAGATCACCATCTTCGGCTATTGGTTCAGAAGTCACTATATGTTTAATAGTTAAACATAAGATGCTGATCAATGCCAGCACAAAGAACAGTACAACATCTTGCCAAATGTGCACAGGCTCTGATTTGTTACCCGCCCCCCTGAGGAATAAGAAAAAGTCCCAATTCATACTAATACCTATTGCGACAATAAACAGTTTTTCGGGGTAAAGATAGACTTTACCCCGAAAAACATGAATGCATGTTTTGATCAAAACATACTTTTAACCCACTTTTTTACGCGATTGTAGGCTTCACATGTTTTATCGTACAAGAAATGAGATCCGTATCCAATATCTTCGATAAGCCCACCACCATTTATTTTACCCATCTCTTTGTCAGAGAGATTCTTAATCACAAGGTTCATATAAGATATTATTTTATTTCATTTATAACTATTCCACCCATCCATAAATCTACGTTTTATGGATTCCCACGTTTTATTATAAGACTCATAATCAGAAAAAAACTCACGAAAAATTCCATCTCCATTTATTTCGTCAGCCTCTTTTTCAGAGAGCGTTTTAATCGTAAAGTCCATATACAAGTAGTTTGATCCTATTTATAACGATTCCACCCAACCATAAATCTATGTTTTATGGAATCCCATCGTCCGTCGAAATCAATAACCATTTCGTATATATCCTTCACTATCCCGCCACCATTCATTTCTTCCAGTTCCAGAGCATCAAGCTCTACAATATTCAAACTTTCCATTTCAAATTCTACTAGAATAAAACATAAAAACACGGAGGGAGATTTATATTCCCAAGTAATCCCTCAATCATACGCTTTACAGCATCCTTTACAACACTGCCTCCATTCACGCTTTCCGCCACATAAGCGTCAAGTTCTACGATCTTTAAATTCTCCATTTTTGTAGTAATCAAATTGGTTTATAATGTTTATATGTGATCTCCTGAATTGTGCACCATTCGTTTGATCACATTGCAAATGTCGGTCACGCCGGTGCAATAAGATTGCACTCGCAAAAATTTCTGAGAAAAGATCCACCAATCACTTGCTTTGACTCTTTCTCATTGAGTTGATTGATGTTTATAATCACTTGAAAATCAAAGTCATTTGTATAGAAATAGGTGCATCTATTCCTATCATATCGAATCTCAGCTCCTAAGTCTTTCAACTCGCTTAGCACATTGAAGAATTGACGGCGACACAAATGCAACCGATCTGCGAATCGTTGCGGATCTCCTGTCGCTTCTCGTTTTATCAAACCGTGCATACGCTTAGCTCTATCTATCGTTTCAAACAACTGCATGGCTACTATTTTATTAAATGAATAAATCAACCATCCTATCTGATGGATTCCCCTGAATAGAAATCCAAAACTTTCTTCCTCAAAGCGAACTCATACTTTGCTTGTACTTGCTCAGATCGACTGTTAGCTAACTTCATCTTAGCATCATTGTATTCATAAACAGTACTTTTACCTGCCTGATACTTCTCTTTTGCGTAACGGAGAGCTTCCTCATTAGCTTTTACGGAATGAATCGTAGAATTGTACCGTTCACATGCAGATGACGCATCATACCATGTCTTCTGTATATCCTTATACAGTGCTTTTAATGCATCATCAGAGGCCAACTTCCTATCTTCTAAATCCTTTTGTGCCATACGTACAGAGTTTCTCGTATTCATACGGTTGAACAGAGGTATTCGAACGGTAAGGTAGATTGTCTTTTGTAGATTATTCTTGAACTGCATACCAAACACCTGATTTTCCATATTGCTGTAATGATAGTACCCACTATTGATCCTTGCGGCCAAAGCCAATGATGGGTAGTATCCCGCTTTCACAATATTGACAGCTTTACGAGCACTCTCTATTGAGATACGAGCACTTTTGATCTCCGGCATAATCTGCTCTGAGATAGAAAAAATATCATCAGGAGAGGATAGCAACGGGAGAACCGTATCGATCTTGATTGAAGCTATATCAAAATCTGCCGTATCTCGCAGCTCTAAGAGTTGGATAAGATCGACGAAAGAAAGACGAAGTGCATTCTCTGCTTTTATGAAGGTAAGTTCATCATTTGCAAGCTGAGCCCTTACAGTCAGAACTTGAGATTCTGCCACCTTACCATATTCAGCAAGTACTTTTGTCATGTATTCTTGCTCTTGCGTCAGAGTCATCTGCTCCTTCGCTATTGCTGCAATCTCCTTATTGAGAAGAATCTGATAATAGCATGTCATGACCTGAAGCGCTATATCGTTCTTTGTCTTCTCCATAAGTTCACGATTCAGATTCAACTCCAACTTCTGTTGTGCAATAGTATTCGTGGTCTTAAACCCGGAAAACAAGAGCATCTCCGTATTCAATGAAAAAGAACCTGCCTGAGAGTTTACATCATTGTATGTGTTATCTCTGTTTAATGAACGACCAAAGTCAAACCTCTGTGTTCCATCTAAGTTCAAGTCAGGAAATCGGCTATACTTCTGTGTTTCCAATTGAATAGCTTGCTTATCCACATTGATCTTTTGACGTTTGACCTTGACGTTCTCCTGGAGAGCATGATCTATACAATCATTCAGTGTATAAACTCTTTGAGAATACAATGAGATTGCTGGAAACAGGCATAAGATAAGAGCAAGATATTTCATATCACACCGTATTGTTCGTTCCACAATTTGCTGTATACGCCTTCTTCATGTATCAACTGTTCATGTACACCTTGCTGGACAACCTGTCCATTATCCAATACGACTATGGCATCAGCGTCTCGAACTGTACTAAGTCTATGCGCAATCACAACAATCGTCTTTCCCTTATCAGCAAGGTTTTTCAATGTTTGCTTTACGTACTTCTCCGACACAGAATCAAGAGACGATGTTGCTTCATCAAATATCAATATCTCAGGCTCTTTGTATAGTGCTCGAGCTATGGCAATGCGTTGGCGTTCTCCACCGGACAAAGAGGTGCCATGCTCTCCTATATAAGTCATATAGTTCTGAGGCAGTTTTTCTATGAATTCCTTTAATCCCAACTGCTCTGACAAATCAATAATACGTTTCATGTCAGGATATAGATCTCCAATTGCGATATTCTCAGCAATACTCCCTGCAAACAACTCGATCTGCTGTGGTACTGTACCCACGATCTTACGCAAACTTGTATTTGTTACTTGCGCTATATCAAACTCACCAATCCGTATTTGTCCGCTCTGTATTGGATATATATGCTGCATTAATGAAATCAGTGTCGTTTTACCTGAACCACTTTCTCCAATCACTGCCGTTGTCTTACCTTTCTCTATCTTCAAATTCAACGATTCAAATACTTTTCGGCGAGATCCATATCGAAATTCCACATTGTCAAAAGACACATCCCCTATCATCTCCGGCATCAATTCCACTTTTTGGCTATCGTCACTTTCTCTCTCCAAATCCATGATTTGAAAGAGCCGATCAGCAGCAATAAGCGCATCTTGTATTGTTTGGTTAGATGTGATCAATGAAGAAATCGGTGATAGAACATACCCTACAAGCGAATAGAAGAGCATCAACTCACCAGGTGTCAATTCCTGATCGATAACAAACATACTTCCCACCCATAAGACAGCGATGGTTACACCTGTCGATATAAACTGAATACCACCTTGTGCTACAATCGCCCCATAGATACTTCGGAACATGTTTTTGAGCAGATGCACAAAACGAGCCTCTGTTTTCAGATTTGCGTATTCTTCTATCCCAAACCGTTTAATGGTTGAGATGGAGTTTATCGACTCGACAAGCTGTGACTCAAGATCTGCCGCACTCTCCATGATTCTACGTTGATACTTTTTATTCAGACGATTAAAGCCCCAAAACACAAGGAAAAATAATGGTGCAGACAACAAGGTCACTGCAGCAAGTTTCCATGAATAGACAAACATCAAGCACGAAGTGAAAAACAGAATCATCACATCAACCACTAAGTCAAGTGATACATTATTGATGAAGTTCCTAATCTTGACAGCGTCATTCACTCGTGAGATGATTTCACCTACTCTCATCGTGTCGAAAAACTGCTGTGGAAGAGTCAGTAGATGTTTGTAGTATCCAAGTATCAATGCCGCATCAATGCGCTGTCCCGTCTTCAAAGCCAATATACTTTTCATAGAACCTATGAACGTCCTGAGCAACAGTATTACGATCATCAGGATTCCCATCAGATTGAGTAAATTAATGTTCTTGTCTACCAATACATAGTCTGTAATGTTCCCGATATAGACCGATGTAGATAGGCCCAGTATACTGTACACAAGAGCTCCGAATATCGCTTGGAACATGACACTCTTGTGAGGAGCAAGCAACGAGAAGAACTGGGAGACAATACTCTTCTTTTCATTACCTACTCGGAAAGATTCGTCCGGCTCCATCAAGACCAGCACATTTGTCCACTCCTTTTCAAATTCCTCGCGTACCTTGTTATGCATCAATCCATCAGCAGGATCCATGTACGTGATATGTGTTTTCGTCACTTTATACACTACAACATAGTGATGCAGCACCTCCTTTACGATGAGATGTGCGATCGCTGGCTTTGGAATGACATCCAATGCCTCTGATACCGCACGTACACCTTTTGCGGATAGTCCTAATTTGTTCGCTGCTTGGACAAGCCCCAGTACATTCGTCCCTTTTTTGTCCGTAAAAGCATATTGGCGAATACGGGATACGGGGAATCGTAACCCGTAGAAAGCACAGATGGAAGCCAAACAAGCTGCTCCGCAATCTGTGATATCATGCTGTTTTATCTTTATACCTCTTCTCATCTTACTTATTATTAGCTGCTTGTGTATTGTATTGCGTCGGATTCACCCAGTCATCGAGTCTCTGATAAAGCAGATCAAACAAAGAGCGGCGTGTAATCATAAAGTGGGCACTGACGGTCATACCTTTTTTCAGTCTCCCTATACGCCCATTCTTACGCTGTAGGTAAGTCTTATCCATACTGCATTTCACTTTGTAGTATGAGTTTCCTTGACCGTCCGTTATGAAATCCGATGATATGTCGTTGACCTCCCCACTTACAGTTCCCCATTCGTTATAATTGAAGGATTCGATCTGTACATTAACCGTCATGCCAATGCTTATGTATCCGATGTTGCGGGGTGTCACATAAATCTCGAAATAAAGTGTCGAATCCGGGCTGATTACAGCCAATGACTCTCCCACACGTACACTGCTACCTCGATAGATACCTGAAAACTGGTCGAGCGTTCCACTTACAGGACTCTTGATATAACACATATCTTTATCTTTAATATCCTGATTAAGCGATACATACATTTCATCATGAGAGTTGCGAAGTGTATTGAGGTCTGCCTGCCAAGTGCTCATTTGATTCTCCTTTAGTGATGCGAGTTCATTCTTCTGACTCTCATACCGATAGTAGTACTTATCATACTCTTCTTCAGGTAGTACGTTCTTTTCAAACAACGCCTTATTCCTAAGGAATTCCTTCTCTGCCTGGTCTAAAGAGGTCTCCAGCTCTCTTTTGCGCTTTATATAGTAGTTGTATTCCTGACGGCGAACAGGAGATTGGAATGAAGGTGGACAGGCCCCCTTTGCTAAGTAATTTAAGTCGCTTAGCTGTTCAGAATAATCACTCAAACGGTTGGATTGATAGGCGATCTTATAGTCTTGACTACTTGTCCGGAATCTGAGAATAATGTCTCCTTTCTGCACTTGGTCTCCTTCTTTTACATATACAGAATCCACTATCTCATTCACTGGAGATTTGATCTCTGTTTTCTCTGCGACTGGCCGAATCACTCCCTCACCTTGTACGGATATATCTACATAGATAAAGGGTAGAGACACCAGTGTAATAGCTACTGCTGCTAATACAATCCAGTATATTCTTTGAGATGATGTTGTATATCTATATATATATGTCTCTATACTGTTCTCTATAAATTCATTTGGTAATAGCATATCTATTGTCTTAATTATCAATGTTTACGGCGCAAAAATAGAATGCATAAAAATTGCACTATGTTAGGAACACGTTACTTTTAGGTTAATTGTTTCCCCACCGTGTGACGTCCTCAAGAATTGCCGGAAATCAAGACAAAAAGAGTAAGAGGAATGAATCTGTAACCGCAGCAAAACAGAGGGAGCCATTCTTCATTCATGTACTATACTATGCATAGCCAACGATCAACGTAAAATGGGTATTCCATCCTTTTCCGCAATGTTCCCTTTGTATCCCGATTAAGATAGACTATTATGATGGTAATTCCAGACACTATTATGTTTGCCTTAAAGACAAGCGATGTCAGAAGAATCACCATGAGCAATCATTACAATGCATATGAAATAAGAAGAATCACCAAAGAGTTCGATTGGAATTCATTTGCATACCGATAAAACACAAGTGTAGTTAGTCTTATTTCATTGGAATAAGATCAAACGCGCTGGTGGTTTATCGCAAATCATTTGCATTCCAATAAAACACCGCGCCATTTCCTCATACATTCTTATACTTCTGAACCATGAAAGAAGAAAACCTATCAGCCATCAAGCGGTACCCTATCACGGAGTACTTAGGAAGCAAGGGCATCACGCCCGTCCGAAGGATGGCGACCTACGCGATATATCGCTCGCCGCTGCGGGATGAGCGTCACCCGAGCTTCAAGGTGGATACCGAAAAGAACCTATGGATCGACTTTGCCGAGGGCCGCGGCGGAAGCATCATCGACCTCTGTATAAGACTGGAAGGATGCACCCTCTCGGAGGCCATCCGCCGTTTGGGGCTGATGACATCTTTACATGTGTCGAACAACTACCCACAGGCGAAAACCTACCAGCATACCGCTGAGTGCGCAGACGGGGGAAGAAAGTTGATCGGCATATCGGATGACCTTCCGCCACATTTGCAGGACTACCTGACAAAAGTGCGGTGCATTGCCCTCGGCCGGGCTCGGCCCTTCCTCCGATGCATCCGCTACGAAGTGCAAGGGCAGACGTACGAAGTCATCGGCTTTGCCAACCTATCGGGCGGCTACGAGCTCCGGGGCAGCGGGCTGTTCAAGGGCACGTTGGCGCCGAAGGACATCACGACGGCCTTCCCCGACGGACGGAAGCCGGTCTGCGTCTTCGAGGGCTTCATGGACTTCCTCTCCCTCCTTTCAATGAAAGAAAAGGTCGGCAGCCATTGCCTTGTGATGAACTCCGTGGCGAACGTCGAGCGGTGCATCCGTTACCTGCGCGATCGGCGTATCACTGCCCTCCGTGCGTTCCTCGACAATGACGAGGCGGGAAGGCGTGCCCTGGGCGCGTTCATCGATGCCGGGTTTCAGGTGGAAGACATGACAGTGCACTACCGCGGATGCAAGGATCTCAACGAGTTTCATGTCAAACGCGTCCGTCGCCTACGAGAGCAACAAAAACATGCACCAATCACGACCAAACAATCCCACCCCATCAAACTGAAAAGGAGATAGCAAGCATGAAAGAGAAAAGCCTCAACAAAGCGGACCGGGCATCTCTCGATGCCTATTTGGAAGAAACGCATCCACAGCACGCCGTGCCACCTGTGCCATCCGTGCCTACCGAGAATGCATCCCCATCTAAACGCATCAGCGCCAAAATGAGGCGGGGCACGCTGGAGGCTTACAAGCAGACCTTTCTCGTCCCTGCCAAACTGACAGATCGTCGGGCGGTCTATCTCAGTCGGGAGACGCAGGAGCGCGCGGACTTCGTTGTCCGTCGATTGGGCGATCGGGGCGCCAACCTGTCGAACTTCGTGGAGCGCGTCATGCGCACCCATTTGGAGGACTATGCCGAGGAAATCGAGGAGTGGCGAAAGCTGTAATCCGAGCACGCTAACTCGTCAAAGAGTCCACGAACAATATGCACGTCAAGCAGTCAGCAACCGCCTGAATGCACGGCATGCAGTGATCACAAGAAGTACTGTAGGGTTTGTACCGGAGCGTGACGTCGGTAATGCAAGACGTCAGTTTGTTCCCACAAACTGCGCTTGCTCCCTCGGCCTTGGGGGGCCGAGGGAGAGGGCCGTAATCACATCCGTTCTCATCGGCCCCAACTATAGAATAAATACCACAGAAAAGACCTATCCACATGAAAAAGTACAACAAGAAGGAAGACAAGAAGCCGAACAAGACCGCCTTCATCAAGGTCAGATGCACGGCCGAGGAGAAGGAACGGATCCGGTTGAGAGCTGCGAACGCAGGGCGGAAATACTCCGACTACTGCCGAGAGATGTTGCTCGGCGGATCCGTCATTGCCGTCCCTCCGATGGGTGACAACGAGAAGGAGGCGCTCGCCATCCTCCGTCAGACAGCGCTATTCTACGCGCACATTTCTAACCTGATCAAGGTCAAAGATTCCTCCTGGGTGGACGCCACGAAGTCTCTCGCCACCTATACTAAGATCGCTTTTAAGCGGTTCTTCAACCCTCGCTACCGGGTCCCCGAGGAGGTATTTAAGCGCTTAAATATCGAAGACCATGATCGCAAAGTGTAAGGCTATCTCGCACGGAAGCAACGCGCTGGAGTACGTTTTTCGTGAAGGCAAACTCGGCCGGATCCTCGCCCTCCACAACCTGTGTGGCGAAACGCCGAAGGAGATTCACGAGGAAATGAGGCTGATTGGCGACTACAACAGTCGCTGCAAAAACAAGTTCCTGCGTATCGAAATCGGCATCGCCCCGCAGGATGAGCCGCGGATGACGTTCAAGGCCCTGAACCGCCTCGCCTTGCTCTTTGCCAAACAGATGGGGCTGGGAGACCATCAATGGGTGGCCGTCACGCACAAGGACACCGACAACCTGCACGTGCACATCATCGCCAATCGGATTAGCCTCTGCGGACAGGTCTACGACACTACTTTCGTCAGCAACCGAGCCGCGAGAGTGGCCGAAGAACTCAGCCGCAAGTATGGGCTGACCATCGCCAAAGAAGTCTCCCCTGCGCAACCACATCGAAAAGCCCAAGCCAACCCCGCAAGAGAACGGACGAAGCAGCATGTTCGGAGCATCTGCTACGCCCTGCTCGACAAGCACCGAGGGAAAGGCCTGTCGGGGCACTCCATGTTCCTCTATGAGCTATATCGAAACGGCGTCGCGATCGACCGCATGAAGAACAAGCAGGGGAAAGTCTACGGGCTGAAGTTCACCTACGACGGCCACAGTTTCAAGGCCTCCGAGATCGGCCGCGAGTTCGGTTACCGCACTCTGCCGAAACAGTTCGAGCCCAGCAATGCGCAGAAGCCCATCATCCCCTCCGGCCATTCCTCCACGAGATCTACGAACGACAGTACCCCTATCGCACAAGTCGCAGTCTCCGCTGTAGATGTCGCTTTAGACACCGCGGAAAGCATCCTTTCGGAGGTGGGAGAGGCCACAACTCTACAGACGCACGGCGCAGACTACGCTGAGATCGCATGGCAACGGCGATTAAGGAATCAAGCCGTGAAAAAGAAGAAGCGGGGGCGGGGAATATAAGCATTGACGCTCATCCGATCCATCCACAAGAGCATCATGTCAAAGCAGATACTTATGGAGTATCTAATAGCTTACTCAGAAAGTTTGTAATAACAACCCGCTTTGTCGTATCGTTATTCACGCAGTACAAGTCAAACTTCCTCTTCAAATGCTTCGGGATCATTATGTAGAGAGGCGTAAGACCATCATCTTTTACAATCTCTTTATGGACTTCATTTATGGCAATCACCTCTTGAGCCTCTTTATTCACGAAGTCCATCATATTCGCAATACCTTTCTTTCCTGTCATAACTTCATACTGACTATTTCTTCACACAGGTTCTCATAATCTTCAGCTCCCTTTGATGTAGCTGCATAAGTGAATATATCCGTTCTATTCAACTGACTCTCTTCTATCTTTACATTACTCCTTATATAGGTTTTTAGAAGATGTTCCGGATACATCTTTCGTATCTCTGACAAGATGTCTCTATGAGCTGTCTTTCTCAAATCAGTCCGAGATGCCAGTATCTTATAATCCTCCAAATTCTTATTTACTCTGGCCTTAAACATCTTGATGATCTCTATCAGCTTAGCCATTCCAGACAATGCGAAAAAGGATAACTCTATCGGTATGATGACCAAGTTTGTTATAGCCAAAGCATTCATGGTCAACAGTCCAAGGTTGGGGGCACAGTCCAAAACCACATAATCGTAATCACCAAGATGTCTATCTATCAAGTTTTTCAAAAGGAATTCGCGACTGATAGAGGAAATGAATTCCATATCAGCCGCAGACAGGTCAATGTGAGAACATACGACATCCACATCCTTATAATGAGCTATCGGCAGCTCACATTCCCCCCTCAGAGCCGTATATATATTCTTCTCTGATGGAGAGAAACCTAAGTGACTTGTCAAGTTTGCCTGGCTATCCAAATCTACCAAGAGCACCTTATGATCCTTCGATAAGGCTACGCCTAAATTGACAGCCGTAGTCGTCTTACCGACTCCCCCCTTATGATTCAACACACCTATAATCTTTGCCATGTACTTTTTTGCCGTAAATATATGCGCATATATTTATATCCACAAATGTCATAAAGGAACCTGCACCACAGGTTCCTCATTAAATCTGCAAGGATGCCGGTTCGTTATGTAACGCTCCTTGTCGCCCCCACCTATCCACCATTCCTCTCTGCGACCTTGCAGATATAGACATTGGATGAAGTAAGGCTCACTTTAATCAAGTATTCCCTTTGCGAAACCCGTTTTCCAGTTGCATACGATTTTCGTCTGCAATCTCGATCAGTTGTCTTTCCGCACAAAGACATACAGGCAACCCCTTGTGTAACTTAATCAACAACGTACTCAGGTTCTCCGTTGGCGTGTCAGGCGATTTTATCCTTCTTTTTACACGATCTAATCTAATGAATCAAGAAGTATATGTTTCTCCCATAAAAACGCGATAGGCCGTATACTATAGTTCTTTTATAGAGAACAACATAATATGGAAAGTCACTCTCATTTGTCACTATAATGCCCTTCCACCGATACGACGTAAACGCTGACTTCATCGTCGTATATCTCATAAACAAGTCGATCCTTCTTATTCACCGCACGAGAGTATACGTCCCCTTCAAGCCATTTGAGCGCTTCAGGCTTTCCTGTACCTGTCCTTGGGTGCTCATGAAGTTCACAGAAAAGGCGCATCACCTTCTTGTATGATGCAGGATCGGACTTCTTATACATAGCGATAGATCTCAATGCATCGTCGCTATACGTCACGCTGTACATAAGGCTACAGGCTCTCAAAAAGTGCAATCGAATCTTCTACAGTCTTGCAGGTCGTTCCTCGGCCGTTTCTGTAGTCCTCTCTTGCCCGATCTATCTTAGCTTTTAATTCAAGAGAAGGAGCGATTGTGCCATTGTCTCCTCCTGAAGCCATATGGTAGACGCGATATAGAATCGTCTCCAAATAGTTGCTCAGACTCCTGTTTTCCTTTTGCGCTTCCTCCCTCAGCTGTTTCAACAACACAGAATCTATGCGAATAGAAACTGAGGACTTTGCTATCGTTGTATCCATAATCACATTGTATTTAATCGTATGCAAAAGTAACTATTTCCAGGCATATCTAAGAAAGAGCAGCAAAGAGCCTTTAAGAGAAGCATCATTTAGTTGCTCTAAAGAAGTGATCCACCTCTATTATGTGGTATTTCCATGCGTAAAATACACATAATCATCTGTATATCAGTAATATACGACAAAGTGTAATATATATTATGTTAAGCGCCGGAAAAGTTGTTCTTTAACTACCGCGCTCGCATCGCTCGCTTGGTTTTTCTCCCCCCTTCTCCGACGGTCACATTCCGTTCGAGAACGACACCTCTTTTTTTTCGGCGCTTCGCGAAAAAAGGGAAGCGAAGCGACCCCATAAAGGCCAAAAACGCCGCGATAGCGGCCCACCTAACCTGTATTTTTAAAGATCTATTTCTTACTATTCTTATTAAGAGCGTTTTGGCGCGGTCATAATCAGCAACTTACAACGCCAATTACATACAAACATGGGTCGAATTACATACAAACATGGGTCGAATTACATACAAACATGGGGAGCCAATTACATACAAACATGGGGAGCGAAAACGACAGATATACATCTGTTTTCTTTCTTGTATGTAATTGGCTATGTTTGCACGCAAAATCAGGATGATTATGGAAGAAAGAAGGAATCTACCCACGGTGAAAAAGGAGAGACAGAGTATGGAAAAGGCAGCCCATATCTCAACAGAGATCTTTGTGTACGGGCGCACAAGATGGAGAATGAAAGTACGTCCCTTCAGGCTGCTTATGATGGTTTGCCAGGCCATTTCATCGGAAAAAGGACAACTCCCTATATTCCCGGAATATGTGTTCCCACTCGGAAAGGTATTCACGTACCTGGGGCTGGAAAAGACAAAAGGAAGATATGACATTCTGGCAGAAGACTTACGGGAGTTCTTATCCTCCTGCGTAGAGATAAAGTCCTATACAAAACGAGGGGCACAACGTTGGACTGGTACGAGCTTCATAACATGGTACCTATTGGACGAGGAGGAATCTGTTTTGAATATACAGATAAACGAAAAAGCACGAGATTATCTCTTCGGAATGAATCGTTGGTGCTCCATGCAACCTAAGTTTTATCTTAGGCTGTCTACAGAATACCAAAACTGGTTTTATACCTTCTTGCGCAAGGAGCTGAATTTCAAGCCAAAAATCACGGTAGAAATCAGTGTATTGAAGGAGATGCTTTATCTTGATAAGACGCCATCGTATAATACGACGAAGAATCCTAACGCAAACGACAATTTTTTCAAGCGAGTCATTGGTATACGGAAACCCAAAGATTGGAAGTACAACCCCAAGGGAAAAAACGACCCGTGGGAATACACCAAAGACTCCAACGGAGAATACATAGGAGCATTGGCCGGAATAACAAAGCATACGGATATGAACGTCACGGCATACCCGGTTAAGACAGGTAGAAGCTATACATCCGTCACGTTTGAGATTTCATCCAAACCGAGAGTCTTATCTGAAGAGATGAAAGATCGAATCGGAAAGAAAGATTCAATGCACGACATACAAGATATGAGAAAGCCGACAAGGCAAGGAAGAAGTAAAAAGCAAATGACTCTAAAAGAGACTATGGCAGATCTGTTTTCAATTGTTCCTGTTGTTCAAAAAGAAAAGAACCCGATCATAGAAAAGGAACAAATTCCTAAAGGAAGCGTTATCATTCCTAATTGCACAGTGCTTGAATTGTCAAGGGCGCAAAAAATAAGTGCGGAATCCCTAGCAGAGAGACTTGGATATAAGAAACGAGAAGACGGGGATTGGGAGAGACCACCATATTAATATGCGCACACAGGGATATAAATATATACGCACATAGGCATATATCTATATATAGATATATGCCTATCGGGATCACGAATGATTCTCCGGGGTACAGATAACCCTGTATCTCCCCCCGGGGGGGATCAAAGCGTGAGGTATATGTCTGTCCGGAAATGCTCAAGGGGGGGGGGCTAAAGGCCCAAGTCTGAAATCATACCCTTAATGACAGCTACGTTGGCAGTTGAATAATCGGCTTTATCGTACACGTCCACCAAGTAAACGCGACCACTGTTTTCAGAAATGCGAATGGTGTAAGTGATCACCCTTGCTCCGCCGGATTTTCCTCTGCCTTTTGATGTTATGCCAAGACGTATCTTCCGAATTCCACTTCCAAGTTCCGTTCCTTGTATGGGATTCTCACTTAACAAATCGATCAACTTCTTGAGATCGATCTTGAAAGAATGATGTCTCTTGGCTAATGCTTTCGCTTCGCGTTCAAAATGTGGCGTGATTCTTACTTCAAAGTTCATCGAGGAATGATTGGGCGCTTTTGGCAGGAAGTTTACCTGCTTCGATGAGTTTGACTTCATTCAATCCCGATCTGATTCGGCCGACGATTTTTTCCTCTTCCGTTACAGGAGTCAGCTTAAATGCGCCCAAACGAGAGGTAAGAAGGACAGACTCCCCCTGAAGCACGCGAAGAAGTGTCGCCGTTTGATTCTCTCGGAACTCTCTTAAAGATATTACATGCATATACGATGGTTTTGTTGGTAGCAAAGGTATCATTATACACCAAAATGGTATCCATACACATGGGAGATCCTCCTACGCCTCAATCATATATATATATATGTGTGTGTATGATCTAGGCGTTTCCATGTGTGTATAGCGACGATCAATGATAGATTACAAGCCGCATATATGTATATGCGGCTTGTAATCTCGACATATCAAAAAGGCGGGATTTCAAGAAATCCCGCCTGAACAATCTCTTAACGTTCTCCCGTCCACTTCTTTCCTGCCGGAGTGTAGGTATAGATGAGAATACCTACTGCAATAACAGCGACAATCACGAAGGTCAGTACACCAACATTTATTGCTTCCATAATCACTACTTCAATAACTTGTTTCCAATTAAACCAAAGGCAAATGTAGAGACACAGAGTCTGATCGGAAGAATTGCCTGATCTCTTATTTTAAGTATAGAAAAACGGTCGATTACTTGAACTGCTTGAAACACCACTGTTTACAGTTCAAGAATACGGTTCAATTAATTACATTTGCACCGAAAATTGATTTAATCATGTCATTATGACATACGGATATATGCGTGTTAGTACAGAAGGACAGAGTTTCGACAGTCAGAAAGTATTGCTTTCGGAGTTTCATTGCGATAAGATCTTCTATGAAAAGTCATCAGGGGTAAAACCAAGAAAGGAGTTGAACAAACTGCTGGGGAAACTCAAAGAGGGGGATTCGCTTGTGGTAACCAGATTGGACAGACTGGGGAGAACATTGAAAGAACTTCTAAGCATTGTCGAACAACTATCTCAAAAAGGTGTGCATTTTATATCGGTAATCGACAAAATCGATACATCTACATCGATAGGTCGGTTGTTCTTTCATATCAACGCAGCCTACGCCCAATTTGAAAGAGAGAGATTAGTATCCCGTACAAAGGAAGGTCTTGCTGCTGCTCGTGAGGCCGGGAAGAAGTTGGGAAGAAGGCCGGGATTGACCGATTCTGCGAAAAGGAAAGCCGAATACGCTACAGCTTTATACAAGAACAGAACGCACAGCATATCCGAACTCTGCCGTCTCGTAGAAGTTTCGCGTGCCACTCTATACAAATACTTGAGAATAAAGGGTGTTATAGATTAGGTGGTTGAGAATATATATATAAATACGATAGAAAATCGTGTCACCCAATGAATTATTGGCAGAATCTTTCAAATTGGGAAAACAAGATATCCTCTTATTGGATACAGACTCCCTTTATACATTTAACTTTATCCCTACTCCCCTTATCGTAGAAATGGAAACTGATGAGTCAATGGACAGGATCTTACGGAGTTTCGTCAAAAACACATCCAATCGACGAGAGGCATAGAAGTAGTCTACGTCAGGCCACAACGTTTCTAAGATGGTGTCACGACCAACTGTCTCTCCAATATGGAGACATAGCAATCGAAGTATCTGTGACTCTAACATAGTCAGTTGTATATACTGTCCTTCGGAAGTGGTCAGCTCAGCCTTTGGAGCATTGAACTTCAGCCTTCCAACGATGTAATTATCTGTTTTGTTCTCCATCCGTTCACCTTGGAGGTTCCGCAGCAGAGCTCGAACATGCGCATCCAACTCTTCAGGAGAGTAAGGCTTCTTGATGTAGTTGTTCACGCCCACCTCATAGCCCCGCATCACGTCCGAAGGTTGATCCATCGCAGAGGCAAAAACGATGGGTAACATGTTGTCCATCTCTCGGATCTTGGCTACCATATCGTATCCATCCATTACCGGCATCTCTACATCGGCCACAATGATGTTCGGCCGATTCCCCTTCCATTGCTTCAGTCCTTCCGCACCATCGGCGGCTTCGATTATCTCATATCCTCCGATCACATCTTCCATTCCACTACGAATCATGTAGCGCAGGATGGTATCATCTTCTACCAATAGCAACTTTATCATGTGTGTCCTTGTCTTTTTATCTATTTATGTCCTCTTTCTCATGTCGTCTGAGCGGGGAATGTCAGGGTGAAAGCACTTCCACGGCCTACTTCACTCTGTACCGTCACACTGCCCCCATGCTCTTTCATCATCAACTGCACATAATTCAATCCCAAACCGAAGCCTGTCGGCACTTCACTCGCAGACCGTTTACTTCCGGCAGATACGCGTTCAAACTTCTCGAAGATCAGAGTATGTTTATTCTGCGGAATGCCAACTCCGTTGTCTGCCACTCGAATGATCGACTTCACACCATCAAAGACATAAGATATATCTATCTGCACCGATTTCCCTGAATATTTCTCCGCGTTCTCTATCAGGTTACTCAGACATTCAGTAAGATGCGAAGGGTCTGCATAGACAACAGCATCTTCGGGAACGTCCACGTTGAACGTGATAGACTTATTCGAACCTAATAGATATTTATCCACTAACGTATCAACCATCACTCGTAGTCTGATCTGTTTACGATCGAGGGCTAATTTCCCGTTTTCCATCTTGGCTATGGTGAGCACCTTATTTACCAAAGAAAGCATGTGCTGGCTCTCCATCTCGACCATTTCAAAAACGAGTTCTTTTTTCTTCGGGAGATTATCGTATACTCCGCTCTTCAGCCTATCCACACCCATCATAATGGAAGAGATCGGTGTCTTCATGTCATGTACCATGGCACGAGAAAATGTCTCTCGAATTTCCGACAACCGTTTCTGGTAGAAAATAATCTTCACTTGGTTATACAACCCCCAGCCTGCAAATCCGATCAACACGATCGAACAGAGATACAGCAACCATACTCGACTAAGCACATTTCTAACTGGTGATATTACCACCGCAACCACAGCTTCGGAACTATCTTGACGGAGATATTCCGGATGCGTGTTAATCGTTCCCCACGACTCTCTGAACATAGAATCTGTACTCTCCATCACCTCACCCGTCTTGGTATTAATCCGCTTAATGATGGTTTGACTATGTATGTCTTCTGCTAATAAATCGGATTGATAGAAAGAATTCAGACTGTCAATTGAAATCGGAACGTTGCATTTTACAAGTGTATCTTGGAAAAACACATAATCACTTGTTCCATCATCTCGAACTATACCAGCCTGGATCTCTACGCCTTCCGTGAAGGTGCTATCTATTCGCCCCATTACTTCCTTAAATACAGAACTCGAAAATGCTTTATTACATAGACTATCCAATTCAGAATACTTACTTACATATAGATGTATAGACCATACAATCTGTATACATACTATCATAAACATGGAGGCTAATGCAACAGTCTTTACTCTTTTGACATTCATCTCTTATATCCGTTTATTTTGAATAGCTCGCACGAAGATACGTCTATTTCTTGTCTGTAGAAACACGAAACAAACAAAGAAGAAACATTAGACAAACCTAATCTAACATGATGATAACATGACCTTGATTAAAAACGACACATCTTTGCATCGTCAAAAACAAATACAGAAATGAAAAGAGAATATTTTGGTAGAACCAATAGAGAATTAACGAAAATAGAAATTTCAAATCCTCAAGCACAAAGCGAATTTGTGTCAGCGTTGACAATTGGAGAGAGCGAATCAATCGACGGAGGATGTGACATCCTACCTGGGGTAATTGCTGGATGGAAGTTTATCAGAGTAAACGGAGAAAGAATTCTAATCTACATTCCACCTCGTTCGCAAAAGTAATGATTTAAAAAACATTTTAACTTCAAAAAAAGGCATGCGCGTGCGCCTTCCGAAAGAATGAGGTTTTCCGAAACCGGTTTTAGGAAAAAAAAGTCCTTTCGGAAGGATTTATTTCTGTATATTTACTTATTAACGCCGCATTGCAGGATAATAGATGATGTTTCATTCAAATGATGAGATTTTCCACCACTAATCAACAAGAATTTTTCTTTTCTATAGAGGCACAACTACACTTGTCCTCTGCCATCAAGTCATAACTCCGCTCTGCTACACGACCTCACGGAGAATAGCATGTAGGACATCCTCGAATGCGCTATATTCGGTGAAGGAGGTCAGAAGGTTCTGGTGCCTCGGAGGATCAACGAAAGCCTGTTAGCATAACCCAGCAGATGCCTCTCGTCGTGCGAGAGGCATCAAATACGGTGCGCCTTCACTGTAGTGATCACCGTGAACAGCATCGAAACAAACTTTCGATAAGCGAAAGTCGAGACTACTGGACTGCTCTTCGAGCAGTAGCACAGCATTGTCTTGCAGAAGCAGTCCCGTCAAGTAGAGCTTCTGCGTCATTCCAGTAGAAGAAGTTTCGGCGTACGCATCGAGGGCAGGTCGAAGGACGCATTGAGGTACTCCATGCATGCCGCGTTGAAAGACAGTCCGCGGGCCATACATAACGTAGAACCGCAGGAACTCCATCCCGGTGATCATGGGGTACATAGTTCGGCGGACAAGAACATGACCACATTCCAAACAGAGACATCGATGCACCATCAAATGGCAATCGACCCGCCATGTGACCAAAGAACAGAGTGCTTCACATTATAATAGACGATCTATGTTTTCTCGCGAGTAAGGTAACCAACGAAACATCTACATAGCCGACTTCCACAATCTACGTGGTCAAGTGAAAATAATAGCCGTAGGATGAGAGTAATTGATGAAAATCAATAATAACGATCAATCTCACCTAATACAC
>ERZ772764.919-NODE-919-length-19334-cov-4.216142_pt1 | contig 19334 bp, 18 predicted proteins | sample MGYA00512163_ERZ772764 | MGnify/ENA primary metagenome ERZ772764 (study PRJEB29015, sample SAMEA2737903) | human oral metagenome | biome: human oral; feature: human-associated habitat; material: dental | place: China | collected 2094 ... | reverse complement strand
ATCGGGGCTCCAGGGTGCTGAGGTGTCTGGGGTCCACCCCGAATCGTCTTGAGTTGTGCTGCCACCAGGCACAGCAACATGGCCCCAGGCATCCGCTTTAGATTCCGTCATGGGCGTGGAATATGAGGCTGCTGGGGAATCTGGTGCTGATGCGTGTTCCTGGGACTGTTCCTCAGGTGAGGGCGTCGAAGCGGAATCGAGGGCGATCGGAGTGTTGTCCTGGGCGGGCTCGTCGTAGGTGAAGACCGAGATGACTCTCCGCTTCGGGCCATTCGTGTAGCCGACGTGAGCCTTAGAGGCCGCGGGCGTGGCCGCGGGGGCATGGTGCGTCGAGGCAGGAGAGGCCGAGCTGGAAGGCCCCGAGGCGGGGGAATCCGAAACTGGGGAGCTCGCAGCGGAAGGCTCCGAGATGGGGGAGCTTGAGACTGCGGATTCCACAGCAGGAGAGTCCGAGGCAGGGGGCTCTGCGAAAGAAGCGCTGATCTGAGCAGGATCGGGAGAGACGGGTTGAGGAGCCGCAGTCAAAGGATCCCTCGTCTCAGCGTCGCAGGGGGGTGCAAAGCCAGACGCGGCAGGTTCCGGGACGGATTCGGGGGCGGGGCTATGAAGGCGCTTAGTGGTGTCGTCTTGGGGTGAGTCTTCTCCGGCATCAAGGGGATAGGGGGCGGTGGGGGTCCGATCACCTTCAGCGACGGGAGCCTCATCAGGCTCAAAAGGGGGCGGCTCCGAAACCCAGCCGCTCTGTCCCTGGGGTGCAGGCGCAGAAGTCTGTTCCTGAGTTCCGCGCGCAGAGGTCTGGTCCTGGGATGCTCGCTCAAAAGCGTCTCTTTGAGCGGCGTGATCGGAAGTGGGTGAGGAAGGGGCAGTGGAAGCATGTGTGGAGGATGTGGCGATTGCGGGCTCAGTGCCGGCTTGCCAGGTTTGGGCGCGTACCGTCACACGCATCCCAGTAACCTCAAAAATGGCGTCCGAGAGAGCCGTTACGCGATCCTCGCGAGAGAACTGCGAGACGAAGCCCGCATGTTGGAAGAGCAGAACGAGCTCGGAGCCGTGCACGGGGCCGAGCTGAGCGTTCTCGGAGACAAGGGTTCCCACGAATCTGCTGATGGACCCGAGGCGGGAGAGAACCTCATCCCAGCGTTCGCGGATCGTGTCCGCCCCCTGGTCGCTGTAAGCAGGAGTCGTTCCCGGCGCTACCTCAAGGGGTGCGCTTGCTTGCGAGGGGGTGTTCTCTTGATCGAAGCCGGTGGGGGTCGCGGTATTAGGGCCCTGGGTTTGCGGTGCGGGTGCCAGCTGCTCGGGCCTTTGAGGGGCGGGTGCCGGGTGTTCGGGCCTTTGAGGGGCGGGTGCCGACTGCTCGGGCTCTTGAGCGGAGCGAGCACGGGACGGGTGAGCCGTGGTTTCGTTCGGGTTGTGAGTATGAGTCTGAGCATCGCTGGCGGGGGCTGCGACCTCGGGCCAGTCGCAATTTGCGCTATCCGAGGGAGACTCGTTCGCAGGAAGCCAGGAAGGACCATCGGGCGCGTCGGCAATAGCGCTTGCGCCAGTAATCTCATGCGCGCCGGGGCCCCTGCTTGCGTCGGGAGTGCCAGGTGCGCCGGGAACAGCGCTTGTGCCGGGGACAGCTGCCTCCGGCCAGTGTGTTGCAGCGGCGGGACTGCTTGCTGGAGCGGTACGTCCACTCTCTGGGTTTGGTCTGGCAGGGGCGGCAGCGTTTCCGTGCTGAGCCGCGCCTTCGCGCTCGCGAACAGCATGAGGTTCACCAGCAGCACTGCGCTCACTCATTCCGACTCGCTCACTTGCGCGACTGCGCCGTGAGCGTTCCAGTGCCTCCCGGGCTTCACGAGCTCCGAAGCGCCCCTGAGGCGCCTCCTCTTGAGACCCATCAGCTGAAGGGGCCAAATCGGCGGCGCCTTCGAGCGGCTGGGCGCTCGGAGGCGCCGGGGGAAGGAGGATACGGCCGATGAGGAGTTCGAGTTGGAGTCTCGGTGAGGTTGCGCCAACCATTTGGCGCAATGCCTCATCGGCGAGATCGGCGGCCCGAGACAGGCCATGCGCCCCCCAATTCGCCCCCTGGCGGCACATGCGCTCGAACTGGTCTGCGGGCACATCCGAGAGCACGTCCCCGGCCTTCTCCCCTGCGATCGCAATGATGAGAAGATCGCGCAGCCTCTGCAGGAGGTCCTCGACGAAACGGCGTGGATCATGACCGGACTCGACCATTCTTTCGATCACGCGATATGCGTCGGCCCCATTCCCGCTGGCGAGGGCGTCAATAGAGTCGTCCAAAAGGGCGGTGTCCGTGTAGCCGAGGAGAGCGACAGCGGTCTCATAGGAGAGCTCATTGTCGATAGAACCCGCCATGAGCTGGTCTAACACGGAAAGAGTGTCGCGAACGGAGCCTCCGCCGCTGCGCATCACCATCGGTAGAACGCCCTGAGCGATGTGCACATGCTCTTCCTGGGCGAGTTTGTGCAGGTAGGGGCCCAGAACATCCGGAGGGACCAAACGGAAGGGGTAGTGGTGGGTGCGTGAACGGATCGTGCCGATCACTCGCTCGGGTTCGGTCGTCGCGAAGACGAATTTCACGTGCTCGGGAGGTTCTTCCACCAGCTTGAGCAAAGCATTGAAGCCCTGGTTCGTCACCATATGGGCCTCATCGATGATGAAGATCTTGTACTTATCGCGCACCGGAGCGAAAGTCGCTTTCTCGCGCAGCTCACGGGCATCATCGACACCGCCATGCGAGGCCGCGTCGATCTCGACCACGTCGAGTGAGCCCGCGCCACCTGTTGCCAACTCACGGCAGGAATCGCAAGAACCACAAGGAGTGTCCGTCGGGCCCTTCGCGCAGTTCAAACAACGCGCAAGGATGCGGGCCGAGGTCGTTTTCCCACAGCCTCGAGGCCCGGAGAAGAGATAGGCGTGTGTCACCTTATTCGCGCGCAGAGCAGCACGAAGCGGCCCGGTCACGTGATCCTGGCCGATGACATCGGCGAAGGTGTCAGGACGGTAGCGGCGATACAGTGCAGTGGTCACTGGATTACCCTACGTGGCTCCGTGGGCATTTGTGGCCCTGCCCCTAGAAAACGAACGAGTGCGGGGGAGAAGAGACTTGTGCGTGCACAAGCCTGCCAGGGTCGTAGTCGGCCCGCGAGCCTCGAAGCTCCCCTGCACCTCCTCGCATAAGGCTCCGCTCTCGCGTCCCCCGAGTTGTCTCGCACAACGCCCAGCCCCGCACCTCCTGAAATGAGCTGGATTCAGACCCCGCACGCCGCTCGCCTCTTGCAAGAACCCGCGCTCGTGCCTCGTTCTACGCGCGCCTCTTGCAAGAACTCGTGGTCGTGCCACGTTCTACGCATACCCCCGCGCATCCCCCTTGTGAGATCCCGTTCCCAGGTTCTGCACCTCGTGCCAGATGGTGTGCGCTTTGTGTCAATGCGAGTACATACATCGAAGGGGGCCCGCACCCCGGGTAACAAGGCGAGCACAGGGGCTCAGGCGTGTACAGAGGCTCAGGCGAGCAGCATCCTGTCCGACAGACCCTGCTCCTCCTTCCCACGGAGCTTGTCGAACTCAGCGAGCAGAGAAGTGACCGTCGCCCTCTTCTTCTCCTCGCCGGCCAACTCGAAGATGATCCGCCCCTCGTGCATCATGATGAGCCGGTTACCCATGGACAGGGCCTGTTCCATATTGTGCGTGACCATGAGGGTGGTGAGGTGCTGGCGCTCAACGGCCTCGCGGGTGATCTGCGTGATGAGTGCGGCGCGCTTCGGATCAAGGGCTGCGGTGTGTTCGTCGAGGAGCAGCACCTTCGGTTTCGAGAAAGTCGCCATCGTGAGGGAGAGGGCCTGGCGCTGGCCGCCTGAGAGCAGACCGACTTTCGCGTGCAGTCGGTTCTCCAAGCCCTGCTCGAGGGGTGCGAGGACGTCGCGGAACATCTGACGCTTCTTCTGGGTGAGTGCGGGCCCGAGTGTGCGCCCCCTGCCTCGTGACCATGCGAGCGCGAGGTTCTCCTCGATCGACAGATGTGGGGCGGTGCCTGCCATCGGGTCCTGGAAGACCCTGGACACGTATTTCGCGACCTTGTAGTCGGGCAGTTTCGTCACGTCCTCGCCCCCGATCGTCACGCGTCCGATATCGGCCTGATAACGGCCGGACACAATGTTGAGCAGCGTCGACTTTCCTGCGCCATTCGAGCCGATGATCGTGACGAAGTCCCCGGGGTCGAGGTGCAAGGAGATGTCGCTCAAAGCGACTCGTTCATTGACGGTCCTGCGGAAGAAGGTTTTCGTTACGGCCTCGATGTCCAGCATCAGAACACCACCTTTTCGTTGTCGCGTTCTTCGGGCGTGTGCGTGATATCCGGCTCTGGGACGAGGCTGCGGTTGCGTCGGCGCTCGCGGATCTTCGAGAAGACGCCGATCCGGGGAATCATGAGGGCTGCGAAGACGATGATCGCGGAGATGAGTTTCATGTCGTTCGCCTCAAGGAACTCGACGCCGAGCGCGAGTTGGATGATGACGCGGTACACGATCGACCCGATGACGACGAAGAGGGAGGTGACCCACACCCCCTGCGAGCCGATGAGGGCAGTGCCGATGATGACCGAGGCGAGGCCCGCGACAATCAAGCCGATGCCCATCGAGATATCCGCGTAGCCCTGGTATTGGGCGATGATCGCCCCGGAGCTCGCGACCAGGCCATTCGAGAGGGCGAGGCCGATGATCTTCATCGTTCCAGTCGATACTCCCTGGGCGCGGGCCATGCCTTCGTTGTCTCCCGTGGAACGCATCCCCAGGCCGATCTGGGTCGAGAGGAACCAGTTGAACAGGGTCGTGACGATTGCGATGAGGGCGGCGAAGATGAGGATTGAGATCCAGGAGCCGAGCAGGCCCTTGTCGCGCAAGGGCGTCAACAGGGTTTCGACGCCGCGGAGCAGGGGCACGTTTGCTTTGCCGAGGATGCGCAGGTTGATGGAATAGAGGCCGATCTGGGTGAGGATGCCGGCGAGTAGGGGGTGGATGCCCGCGTTCACGTGAAGGACGCCGGTGACCGTTCCCGCCACACAGCCCGCGAGGAAGCCACCGAGGGTGGCGAGCCAGGGGTTCTGCCCGGCGGTGATCATCACGGCTGCGACCGCCGCGCCGGTCGTGAAGGATGAGTCGACGGTGAGGTCGGCGATATCGAGGACTCGGAAGGTGAGGTACACGCCGAGTGCCATGAGGCCGTAAATCAGGCCAAGGTCGAGAGCTGTGAGCACAGTGTTTCCTTTTGGGTGGGTGTGCTTGTGTTGTGGCTGGGGATGTGTGCGCCCGGGGTGGGAGCAGGGAGGTTCGGGCGGGAGCAGGGAGGGTCAGATCGGCGAGGCCCGGATTGGGGATGCAGACCTCTGAGACGGTGATGGACGAGCTTCGGGGTGGTTCGTGCCTCCGGGTGGGAGCGGCGAGGTTCGGGGCTGGCGTTCGCAGGTCCGGTGCGATGCTTGTGTCCAGGGCGGTGCACGTATCCGGTGTGCTCCTTGTTCCGACGCGCTGCGTGTCCCCGGTGCGCTGCATGCCCCCGAAGGGGATGTGCGAGTCGGAGGAAGGTGTCATCACCGGGCGCGAGCCAGACGATGACGTCATCACCGACGCGAGCCGCCACGGGTCCAAGGATGCGTCCTGTCCGAGCCATCACCGGATCCGACTCATCACGATGCGAGCCATCGCAGGCTCGAGCCATCACGGGCGCGAAGTGAGGAGCTCGATACATTCCCCGATCACTCGATGGTGACCGCCCTGTCCTTCAAGGACGCGGGGAGTTCCAGGCCGAGGGCCTTCAGAGTCGTCGTGTTGACCGTGAGTTCGTAGTCCTTTTGCGCTTCGACGGGGAGGCTTGCGGGCTCAGCTCCTTCCTTGAGGATCCTGATCGCCATTTCACCGGTTTGGTATCCGAGCTTCGAGTAGTCGATTCCGTAGGTTGCGAGGGCCCCTTGCGCGACCGAGTTGGCTTCTCCGGCGATGAGGGGGATCTTCGCGTCCTCGGCCGCTTGGACGACGGAGGCCAGGGCCGAGACGACGGTGTTATCGGTCGGAACGTAGATCGCATCGACTTTGGAGGCGAGATCTTGGGCGGCCTGCTGGACTTCGGCGGAGTTCGTCACTGCGGATTCGACGACCTGGAGACCGTCTTTCGCGGCAGCTTCCTTCGCAAGTTCAACCTGCACTTCGGAGTTGACTTCGCCCGAGGAGTAGATGACGCCGAGGGTCTTCGCTTTGGGTGCGAACTCTTTGACGAGGGAAATCTGGTCGGCGACCGGGTTCATGTCGGTTGTGCCGGTGATATTCGAGCCGGGGGCTTCCAAGGAATTGACGAGTTGCGCGGACACGGGGTCGGTGACTGCGGTGAAGAGGACCGGAACCTTCGTGATCGACTGGGCGGCGGCCTGGGCGGAGGGGGTCGCGATTGCGAGAACGAGGTCGAGGTCGGAGGATGCGAACTTCGAGGCAATCGAAGTGGCGGTCGCCTGGTCGCCCTGAGCGTTCTGTTCGTCGTACTTCACCTGGATGCCCGCGTCCTCGAAGGCTTTCTTAAAGCCTTCTCTGGCACTGTCGAGGGCGGTGTGGGTTGTGATCTGGGTGATGCCGATTGAATAGGCCTCGCCGACGGGTGAAGCGGGGGTGTTCGCGTCGGTCGAAGTGGCAGAGCCGGAGCAGCCCGCGAGGGCGAGAACGGCAGCGACCGCGGTTGCTGCGATGAGGGACGTGCGCTTCATGGGAGGCCTCCACGTGTTGGGAATGGCCGGTCGGCTGATCGGTCATCTGCCTTCGACGCTAACGAGGACGAGGGACGGGCGGACAGGAGTGTTCGCTTCGTGAACATGTTTCGATCATTTTGATCTCAAATTGCGAGATGTGATCTGTTTGTGTGGAACTTCAGATCGAAGAGCGGTGAAAGAAGAGCTGCGAAAACAGTAGAAACATGTCGCAGATGCCCGAATATCGGGCGTTTAACGCTATTGGCCACGGCCTCCCTAGGATGAAGAGGCGCGGCGCTCGCAGCATGAGTGCCCCTGGAGCACTCACGCCAGTGGACGCTGCAGATGGTGAAGGCGCACAGAAGAAATGGGGACTCGTGGCACTGATCGTGCAGAAGTACGGCGGCTCATCAGTCGCCGACGTGGAAGCGATGAAACGCGTCGCGCGTCGCGTCGTCGAGACCCATGACGCCGGCCATCAGGTCGTCGTCGTCGTTTCAGCGATGGGTGATACCACAGACGACCTCCTCGACACGGCAGCCCAGATCACCTCCAAGGCTCCCGAGCGTGAAATGGACATCCTCTTGTCCGCAGGAGAACGAATCTCCATGGCGCTCTTGTCAATGGCCGTCAACGAACTCGGCGTCGACGCTCAGGCCTACACCGGTGCCCAGGCGGGCATTAAAACGAACTCGAACTACGGTCGGGCCCAGATCATCGGTATGGTGCCCGAACGCATCGCCCGCACCATCCGCGAAGGCCAGGTCGCCATCGTCGCAGGCTTCCAGGGCATCTCCGAAGGAGAGGATGTCACGACCCTGGGTCGCGGAGGCTCCGATACGACCGCCGTCGCCCTGGCCGCCGCCCTCGGCGCCGATGTGTGCGAGATCTACACCGACGTTGACGGATTGTTCTCCGCAGACCCGCGCATCGTTCCCAAGGCGCATCGCCTCCGCACGATCACGCAGGAAGAGACCCTGGAACTCGCCGCTCATGGTGCGAAGATCTTGCACCTTCGGGCTGTTGAATTCGCACGCCGCTACGGCGTTCCACTCCACGTCCGTTCCTCCTTCTCAGAGAAGAACGGCACCTGGATCTCGGACCATCCTGCAAACCCCGAGCTCAAGGGCCTCGTCCCTTCGGCCGCCCTCCTCGACCCCAAGGAGCAGCACATGGAGCAGCCCATCGTCTCCGGTATCGCGCACGACCGTTCTCAGGACAAGATCACCGTCACGAACCTCCCGAACAGCCCCGGCGTCGCGGCCCGAGTCTTCTCCATCTGCGCCGAGGTCGGGGCGAACATTGACATGATCGTGCAGAATGTGCCGGTCTCTGATCCGACGAGGGCGAATATCACCTTCACCCTTCCCGAGGGTGATGCGAAGGCCACCCTTGATGCACTTGAAGCCGCTCAAGACGAGATCGGATTTGAGGAGCTGCGATACAACCCGAATATCGGCAAGCTCTCCCTCATCGGCACGGGAATGCGAACGAATCCTGGAGTTTCCGCTCGACTCTTCAGCGCCCTGTCAGCGGCGGGCATCAATATTGATCTGATCTCCACTTCCGAGATTCGCATCTCCGTTGTGACCAAGCTTGACGACCTCGATCGAGCCGTCCAAGCCGTGCACTCGGCTTTCGGCCTCGACTCGAGTGAAACGGAGGCAGTTGTCTACGGCGGCACCGGCCGCTGACTCGCCCCTCAGTGCCCACCAGCCCTGAGAGCCTACCCACCCCGGAAAACCGCCAGCCCTGGAAAGACACCACCCCCACCCGATCGCAAGTCTTCAACGCATACTGAATCCTTTTCTCCACGCGCGGCGCGCAGCAGATGAAGGAAAACCGGGTCCCAAAAAGACAGCGCGAATGCGCCTAACAGAAGGAAAGAATCATGAGCGGATTGAACGTCGCCGTCGTCGGAGCCACCGGACAGGTCGGCCGCGTCATGCGAACTCTTCTCGCCGAACGTGATTTCCCCGTCGAGACCATCCGATTCTTCTCCTCATCGCGCTCTGCGGGCACCACCTTGGAGTGGAAGGGCCAGCACATCACGGTCGAAGACGTTGCGACCTCGGACTTTTCCGGAATTGACATTGCAGTCTTCTCCGCCGGGGCGAGTGCCTCACGCGAGTACGCTCCGAAGTTCGCCGCTCAAGGCGCGGTTGTCGTCGACAACTCATCCGCCTGGCGTAAAGACCCTGAGGTTCCCCTCGTCGTCTCCGAAGTCAACCCCGAGGATGCGGTGAAGCGCCCGAAGGGCATTATCGCGAACCCGAATTGCACGACGATGGCCGCAATGCCCGTGCTCCGTCCGCTGGTCGACAAGGCCGGTGGCCTCGAGCGCCTCTTCGTGTCCAGCTACCAGGCCGTTTCCGGTTCGGGCATCAAGGGCGTACAAGAACTGGTGAGTCAAACCCACTCCGGTGCCAGCCAGGACCTCGCTGCCCTCGCCCTCGATGGGCGCGCGATCACCCTGCCCGAGCCCGAGGTCTACGTCGCCCCCATCGCTTTCGACGTCGTCCCCCTTGCCGGTTTAATCGTCGAAGACGGCAGTGAGGAGACCGACGAGGAGCAGAAGCTGCGCAACGAGTCTCGTCGAATCTTGCACATTCCGGATCTGCGCGTGTCCGGGACGTGCGTGCGCGTCCCTGTTTTCACCGGGCACACCCTAACGATCCACGCCGAGTTCTCCGGCGCGATCACAGCGGATGAAGCCCGCGAGGTACTCACTTCAGCCCCCGGTGTTCGCCTGGTCGAGGTGCCGACACCGCTTGAAGCGGCGGGACGCGACGAGGTGCTCTGCGGCCGTATCCGCCAAGACCAGGCCGTCGAGGGCAATAAGGGCCTTGTGCTCGTCTTGAGCGGTGACAACCTGCGCAAGGGCGCGGCCCTCAATGCGATCCAGGTCGCCGAGGTGGTGGCGAAGGAACTGCTCGGCTGAAGGCGACAGTCCCGGGTTCAGGGCACCTCGCCCTGACCGGGGTGCGGTCCTCTGCCCTAGGGATTGGGCTTGGGGCGCGTTCGGCTTCCGGGGCTTGGGCGTTCGCGTTTTCTCGGTTTTGGGGCGCTCGCGCTTTCCGAAGCTGGGGGCGCTCTTGGTCCCCAAAAGCTTTGGGCCGCTAGCACCCTCTGCTATACCCCCATTCCCTGAGTGTCAGGGAGTAGGTACCCTGCTCCGGAGCAATAGTGCTCTGAGCCCCCCATTCCCTGCGTGTTGGGGAGGAGACAGACGCTGGCTGATATCGCTGCGCATGGGCCCCATTCCCTGAGTGTCAGGGAGTAGGAGACCCCGGGGCTGGGCACTCAGTGTGAGGTGTCAGTGTTCAGGGCTCCGAGTTGTTCCCTCACGGGCAATAACCCAACCTCTTCTGAACTCGAACTCGACATGATTGCCGAGCGTGAAAGGCTCTCGCACTGAAGAGTCCATCGCGACGAGGGTACCGAACTCGGTTTCGAGGTCATAGACCATGATGCGGCGCACGAAGAAAGCCCCGATTACCTGCGCGTGTCGTCCAATGATCGCCGAGGGCGGGGCCGCCAAGAGTTCGATCGCCTCACCGGGCATTGCGAGAAGTGCAGGGCCCAGGGAAAGGAGACTTCGCTTTGCGAACACCACATTGTCGCCCCCGGAATCCTTGACGCCGCCAGCGTCCCCGGAATCCTCGATACCGCCAGCGTCCCCGACCTCGTCCCCTGAGGTCTCGTCCTCGCTCCCCGAGGCTGCACCCCTCGAGGCTATGTCCTCTGAGTCTGCACCCCCACATTCCTTCACACGTGGTGCGGGCACGTGGAAGGAGGCCGAGCCGCAGCGTACGAGCGCAGTTTGCTCGCTCACGATCTCCTCGACTTCGCATGCGAGAACATTCGGAATGCCCATGAGGCGGGCGACCGCTTCTGAGTTCGGACGCTCGTAGAGCTCGCGCGGAGCACCGATCTGGCGGACCCGCCCAGCGTCCATGATGAGGAGCCGATCGCCGACAAGACACGCCTCCTCGACATCGTGCGTGACATAGAGGGGCCGCGATTTTGAGCCTGCGGATCTCACGCAGGAGAGTTTGACGGATCGCTGCAGCGAGGGAGGCACCGACGTGGGCGAGAGGCTCATCGAGGAGCAGCACCTTCGGCCTTGTCACTAAGGCCCGGGCGAGGGCAACCCTTTGCGCCTGTCCCCCCGATAGGGCATCAGGATAGCGATCGGCGAGGGCGATGATCCCCATCCTCGTCATCGCTGCTTCGACGAGGTCGTGCGCGTGCTTTGCACCAAGCGCTTTGCCGTGCAATCCGAAGGCGATGTTCTCCCTCACGCTCATGCGTTCAAAGAGGGCGGGTGATTGGAACACCAGTGAGCTTGGGCGTCGTTGGGGAACCACTCCCTGAGGGGAAGTCCCCTCGACTCGGATCTCTCCGCTGCACTCCTCGAAGCCCGCCAGGGCGAGCAGGAGAGTGGACTTTCCACAGCCGGAAGGTCCGACGACGGCAAGGACCTCACCGGGTGCGAGGCTGAAGGAGACATCGTGAAGGAAGCGGGCTTCGCGCTGGAGTGCGAGGCCATGCACGTCCAATAGAGGCTCAGCATGAGGTGTCGGCATCTCGTGGGTCAGCTCAGACATGTGGTCTCCTGAGAGTCGGGATAAGGGCAGCTGCACCCAAGGCGAGCATCGTGAGGGCGGAGGCTCCACCGAGGACCCCGAAGGTGAGGACGTGCCCTGTGGAACCGTGAGCTGCATAAGGCATGAGGGCGACTGCGGGGAATGCTGAGCCTGCGGGCACGACGAACACGGCGGGAGCGCTCATTGACATGACGATTGCGCTGAGCGCAGCTAGGGCGGCGAGGATTCGTCCTCGCCTCATTGGGATGACGACGTGAACGATGGTGCGCGTTCGGCTCGCCCCCGAATCCTCGGCGGCACGACGCACATCGCGGGTGCCTGAGAGCGCGAAAACCATGAGGAAGTGGGCGGCCGAAGGGCAAGCAGGAGATACGCGATAAGAACGGCAATGAGGCCCCCTGCAGGGGAGCCTCCGCCGACGAGCGGGGGAAGGAGGACGTGGCCGTGGAACTCGAGGGGACGTCGGTGAATGATGTGGACGAGGATGCCGCCTGCGGCGGGAGAGGCGAGTAGGCCCAGGAGCGCCACAGTGTTGAGCGCCTTCATGCGTCGCAGGTTCGATAGTGCGGTGATGAAGCCAATGAGTGCGGCGATTGGGACGACAAGGAGGAGGACGAGGAAGGATTCTCGGGCGGCATTGAACAGGAGGGTTTGGGGGGAGCCTGAAAGGAATGCCACAACAAGTCTGTAAATGACAATGGCGATGAGCCCCAGGGCGGCGAGCCTTGCCAGGACGAGGGCTGCTCCAAGTGCGCGTGAGGCGCGCCCGAAGAGCTCGGGCGCATGCGCACTCGGAGCGAAGGGGGAAGCGGATGCTCGCTTCAAGCGTAGAGCACGCGCCAGGCTCAGAGCCGTGATAGCACTGGCAGCGAGGTAGAGAGAGGATCTTCAAGGCGAGGGAATGATCGGGGCTCGCGTTGAGCGCATGACGCGCCAGAGGAGCGAGGTAGGGTTCGGGGCCCGCGTTCACAGTCGAGGCTGATACGTCGGACGCGGCCATGAGGCTCGCGACGGCGAAGGAGGGGAACACAGTGGACACGAGGGCGGGAGCGAGGATCCTCCGGGCGATGCGTGCTCCCCGAGCCCCGAGATCCTTAGCGGCGAGGAGCTCTTCACGAGATACGGAGGATAGTCCGAAGACCATGATGAGTGCGGCGAATGGTGTCGCATTGAGTGCCTCAGCTCCGAGGAGCGTCCAGATCGAGTAGGTGGGTGCCCCTAGGAGCATGAGCGTTTCGGCACTCACCGCTGGAGGGACCCTGCCAGGCAGGAGGATGAGAGGGATGAAGATGAGGCTCCGCCTTGGGGCGAAGCGCAGAGCCAGTGCGATGAAACTCCCAAGGAGGACCGCGATCCCTCCCGCTGCGAGGGAAAGGAGTCCCGTCCTGGCAATGCTCGGGCCTAATACGATTCGCGTGAGCTTCGCGTCGCGTGCGGGAACGCTTCCGCACGCGGGGTCGGGTGAGTTGGTGATCTCATCGGGGGGTGCAGCCCCTGAGCGCGTACACCTGGGCCTGCCATGCTCCGATCTCAAGGCTGCGGTTGAGGGATTCAACCTCGGGATCTGCTCCGTACACGGCGATGTCGAGTGCGGTGAGGCGCTGGGACAGGTTATCGGCCAGGCGACGCGAAATCGGCACCTGCCCTGCGATCGAAGAGGCCAGCGCCTGTCCCTCATCCGAGACGACCCATGCGAGGAAATCCTCCGCCTGCCTGCGCTCCTCAGCGCGCTTGGGAAGGGAAACAGCCCCGACCTCGAATCCCGTACCATCACTCGGGTAGACGGTCACGAGTTCGGCGCCGAGTCTTTGTTCTTCTTCGCAGTAGGTGTCGAAGGTGATACCCGCCTGAGCGCGGCCAATGGTGACAAGGTGAGCCGGGTCCGTGCCCGAATCGGAGTAGGTGACGACCTGGGCATCGAGGGCGCGCAAGAAGGGCATCGATTCGGGGACTGAGCCGAAGCGTCCTGTCTGGACTCCGAGCATCGTCGCAGCGGTCCCTGAAGTGAGGGGCAGGGGGACGATCAGGGGAAGGCGTGAACGTACGAGTGAGTTCCAGGAGGTGAGCTGCTCACTCGCCTGAGGGGTTGCGCAGATCGAGAGGATCCCCCCCGTAGAAGCCGAACCAGGAGGCGGAGTAGTAGTGCTCGGGCAGGCCCGAAACGTCGATGCCTTCAACGGGGCGGAGCAGTCCGAGGCGCTCGGCTTCGGCGTGCGCTTCAGCGGGGCCGCCGAGCTATACGTCGAATTCGGAATCCCCGTGGGTCGCCGCAAGGTGGGAGAGTGCTTCGGATGTGGGGACTCGAACGACGTCGACGCTGGTTCGAGTGTGCTGCTCGTAGTGTTCGGCGAGGGCATCGCACACGCTCGCCGTGTTCGAACAGACGACGAGGAGATCTGCCCGACTCGGTGCGAGCAGTGCAAGGAGGGACGTGAAAGCGGCGATGACGAGCACAAGCCCCGCGATGGGCAGGATCGGGGGGCGCAGCGTCGTCATTCATACACGCTAGCGCCGACGATCCGGATAGGTACAGATCGTCGGCGCTAGCGGGATTGTGAGAGCCGGGCTAAGCCTTGGGGGCTCGTACCTCGTGCTCTGAGAGTGGGGCTGGGCTTCCGGGCAAGAGGAAGCCCAACCCAAGAGAACTCATCCTTCCTGGAGTGCGGAGGCGTGGCGGGCCTCCATGAGGCGACGCTCGTCCTTGCCGACGATGAACATCAGCACGACGGCGGCGACGGCCACGACGACGAGGAAGCCGTAGGCGATGTTCCAGCCGAAGTAGTGGATGAGGGCACCGACACCCGAGGAGGCGAGGGTCGCGCCGAGCAGGTAGCCGAAGAGGCCGGTGAAGCCTGCGGCGGTGCCTGCGACGTTACGCGGCGACAAGTCGATCGCCTGAAGGCCGATCAGCATGACCGGGCCGTAGATCAGGCCGCCGATGATCGCGATGAGGACGTAGAAGATCCAGATCGGAGCGCCGAGCGGCATCAGCCAGTAGATGAGCACGCTCACGCCGACACCACCGAGGAAGAGGATGCCCGCGCCCGAGCGCCAGCCCTTGAAGACCTTGTCAGAAACCCAACCGCACAGGATCGTGCCGACGATGCCCGCGCCCTCGTAGATCGCGAAACCGAGGATGCCTTCCTTGACGTTGACGCCGTGGACCTGCTCGGTGAGGTAGATCGGGATCCAGGACAGGACGCCGTAGCGCAGGGTGTAGACGAAAACGTTCGTGAGGGCGAGCAGGACGACGACGCGGTTGGTGAGGACGTGCTTGAAGAGCATTTCCTTCCAGCCCATCGCATCGCCCTTGATTTCCACCTTGGCCGGGTCATTGCGGAACTTCTCGATCGGCGGCAGACCCATTGCTTCGGGACGGTCGCGGATGAGGAGGAAAGCGATGAGGGCAACGACGAGGGCGACGAGGGCGGGCGCCCAGAATGCGGGGGTCCAGTCGGCATCGTTCGTTGCGAAGGTTCCGAGGGCCCAGGCGGAGATCAGGCCGACGCCAGCACCGCCGACGTTGTGGGCGCAGTTCCAAATGGAGGTGAGCCAACCGCGCTCGGAGGTGGAGAACCAGTGGACGAGGACACGGCCTGAGGGAGGCCAGCCCATGCCTTGGAACCAGCCGTTAATGAACATGACGACCGCGAAGATCCCAACCGTGGCGGAGAGGGTGGGGACGAAGGCGATGAGGAGGTTCATGACGGCCGAGAGGGCGATGCTGATCGGCATGAAGTAGCGGGCGTTCGCACGATCCGAGAGCATCGCCATGAAGAACTTTGAAAGCCCGTAGGCGAAGAGGACCGCGTTGGCGACGATACCGATGCCGACCGTGTTCATGATGTCGTGGTCCTTGAGGATGGACGACACCAGGGTCACGTTGTTGCGGATCAGGTAGAAGCCCGCGTAGCCGATGAAAATGCCCAGGAAGACGTTGGTCCTCCACGTCTTGTAGGTCGGGGCGACACGCTCAGCGGGAAGCGCCGGCGCCGCGGGCGGCGCCGAGAGGAACCCGAGGGGGCGTGAAGGCTGTGGAGACATCGTTGTTTCCTTCAGGATTGAACGCGAAAAGGGACACTCTGATGGTGGCGCGCAGCGGGTAACAGTCCGAGAGGAGAATGGTGGCGAAAAGAAACAGTTCTGTTACCGAAGGCGTGTGAATCTGAGGGGGAGCGTGAACCTAAGAGGGGCTGTGAAACCGAGGGAGAGCCTGAGAACACGGGGCTGCGATGTGGGGACTCGGCTTGCCTCTCGCCAGTATGGAGGTGGACGGCCTCGCGGCGGCCAAGTGCTCCCAGGCGCGTGCGGTGTTCGCAACGCTCAGCCATTCGAAGCCCTGCGTCTCCAAGGCGAACGACACGATGGACAGCATTTGGGGTTCGTCGTCGACGACAAGCGCTCGCGGGGTCATGATCGTTCTCCCGGAAGGCGGATGTGAACCGCAGTTCCTCGTCCTTCGACAGAGTCGATCATGAGGCTTCCGCCGTGGGCCTCCACAATGCGGCCAGCGACCGCCATACCGATGCCCGTCCCCGGGTTCGGTGCGGAACCGGAGGTGAAGGGGGCGAGGATTGTTTCTTGCTCATCCTCGGGAATGCCTGTCCCCGAGTCTTCAATGGAGATGAGTGCGCCACCGTCTTCGGCGGGTGCGACTGAGACGATCACCGCCTCGGAAGAGGTGTGGCGCAGGGAGTTGTTGAGCAGATTCCAGATGAGCTGTCGGATCATTGGCGCGTTCGCGGGGACGATGAGGACTCCGCCGGGGGCGTCCACTCGAATCGGGGTATCGCTGATCCTGCGCATTTCCCGGGCGGTGGAGGCCACGACCTCGCGAATATCCACGGGCTCTGTGGCGAGCGGGTCGGATGAATGCAGTTTTGAGGTCGGTGAGCATGGATTCTGCCAGTGCGATGACGCGCTGAGTGTTCGTCATCATCGTGTGGAGGAACTGGCGTTGAGTGTCTGTGAGTTCCCCGGCCATCCCCTCGGATAAAAGTTCCCCGCTCCGCGAATGAGGGCGAGCGGGGTTCGGATTTCGTGGGCGAGGACAGCGGGTGCGTTCGCGGTTTCGAGGGCGCGGAGTCGGAGTGACTCGAGTTCTTGACGCAAGTGTTTCGAGGTGGTGCGTTCGTGGAGGAGAAAGATGAGGAGGAGGACGCAGAAGGACCACCCGGTGAGCGCAAGATACTCCATGCGGGTGGTCCTTCCGAGTTGAAAGAGGAACGGCCAAATAGTCAGGTTCGTCGAGGCCGAGGCGGGGTGAAGCCGCATGTTCGGCTGGAGCGACGAGGAGCGGAATTGTGACCTATCCTACTCTCTTACTCGCGAGCGGCCTGTGGCCGCCGGGAAATCACTTCTCTGATTCGGCGATCTGCTTGCGGATTTCGTCCATGTCGAGCGCGCGGATCTGCGAGATGAGGTCTTCGAGGGCAGGGCCGGGCAGGGCGCCGGCCTGGCGGAAGATCGCGATGCCGTCGCGGAAGGCCATGAGGGTCGGGATCGAGGTGATCGCGCCGGCGCGGGCGAGGTCCTGCTCAGCATCGGTGTCGACCTTGGCGAAAACAATGTCGGGGTTCTTATTCGAGGACTCCTCGAAAACGGGGGCGAACTGACGGCAGGGGCCGCACCAGGAGGCCCAGAAGTCGACGAGGACGATGCCGTTGTCGGAAATGGTTTTTTCGAAGGTGTCGGCGGTAAGAGCGACGGTGGCCATGCGGTCTCCTTGGGTTGTCGGGCTGGGCCCGGGGTCAGTCGGGCTGGGCCCGAGGTCGTGAGCGCTGCGCCGGTGGCGTCGCGCATTCGGGCTCTCGCCCTTTCGTTGATTCCAACGATGCCCTATGCGCGAGTATTCCGCGACAGCAAGGAAAGACCTGTGATCCGCGTCCCCTTTAGTTGTGTCCTCGCTGCTTTCCTGGGGCGTTCACAGGGCTGAAGTTCTTTGTGTTTCAGCTGCGTCCTCGTTCGGGCTGCGTCCTCGTTTGGCCTGGAGCCTTGTTTGGGCTGCGTGCTCGTTTGGGTGGTTGAATCGTGCAGATCGGACAGAGCTGCGTGTTATTGAGCTAGGGAATCGGTGTGTTGCTGGTTGGAGGGGGTCGCCAGTGCGGATCTTTCAATTCGCAACAGGGCAGCGCATGTATGAGGTCTCGCGGTCTTCAGCCGATTCGAGGTTGTCACCAGTTCTGATCGGGGAGGGGATCTTCGAGATCGTCGAGGCCGGTGAACCGACCGCGCGCAGAATGAAGGCTTCGATCTGGGTGATTCGAGTGCGGCGCTCAGGCTGGGAACTTGGCAGATGCTGGCCCGCGAGGCATGCCTGGATCAACCGGATCAAGCCGTGGGCGTCTTGCGTTGGGATCAATCTTTGACGCATCGCGTCGCCGAGGATTCTCAGCAGCATCATGCCGATGACATTCGCATGTTCGTGCAGGTGACCGGAGTTTTGGCTTGAGACCTGTTCGCGCAAATGGATGCGGCCCGCCAGATGATAGCGGCTGGTCATTTCGAGGTGGGTGCGCACATAGAGGCGAAGTTGCTCAATTGGGTTGGGCTCATTCTCAACGGCGTTGGCGAGAATATTCGCGAACTCCTTGGTCGCTTCAGACATGTACGCGAGGAGGAGGACTTCTTTGTCCTCGAAATGGTTGTAGACGGCGGTGCGTCCGACCTTGGCGCGAGTGGCGATCTGCGACATGGTGATGGTGTCGAAGGGCTGCTCGGCGAGGAGCTGTCCGAGAGCGTCGAAGAGCTTCTTGCGCGTCAATGTGCGGTGGTCGGCGAGGCTTTCCCCGATGATTTTCGGCATAGTGACATTCTGACACTTCAGGCTGCTGTGTCGTCAAATGGGTGGTGAAGCAGACCCTGGTGAAGCAGGTCCTAGTGAAGTCGAATCTGGCGAGGCGAGTGGGAGCCTCGGACGAGAAGAGGACGGGAACGGCATGGAAAGGAGGGGGTCGGGGAGGCAGTGGCGGGAAAAGAGTCCGGAAGGCAGCGGCGGGAAAAGATGAGAGAAGGGGCCGTGCTTTCAGTGGATCCTTCGCATTCTCGCGCAGCGATTCGCGACGGCGAGCGCAATGAGCAAATCATTCCCGATCCAATCGAGGAGTGCGAGTTCCTCAAGGGGCACCCAGCGGAGTTCAGAATGCGAGCCTCTCGGGGCCGGTTCGGGAGCGCCCTGCTCGACCTCGGCGATCCACACGCCCATACGGCGCTCCTGCATGATCGGCCACCACTCGCCCTCGGGGGTGAGAACCTCAGGTCCGAAGCTGAGCCTGGTCCCGAGTTCTTCATGAATTTCACGTGCGAGGGCGTCCAGGGGCTTCTCGCCCTCGTCTATTTTGCCGCCGGGCAGTTCGAATCCCCCAGCGAGCTCAGGCGGGTAGGCGCGTGCGGCACACAGTAGATGGCGCGGATTGGCCAGGGAATCGACGATCGCGGCGGCGACGACTGGAGCGGGAGTCACGCGCTCAGTCTAGGAAGATGAAACGCGTGGATGAGTCGAGTTCGCGGTGATAGGGGGTGTCGTGTTGGGCTACTCCGAAAAATGTCCTGTGGGGCCGGTTTGGGGTGTGTCTTGTGGGAGTGGTCTGTGGGTGTGGGGCGGGCGGGTTTGGGGTGTGTCTTGTCGGAGTGGTCTGTGGGGCGCGGGCCGTAGGGATCTGAGCTTCGAGGAGCCCATGGGAACTGTGAGTTCATTGTGACTGGGGTGTCTGTGTTGGAGAACGCACTCAAGAGATAGTGCTTCGCAGATCCCCTGCATGCGCCACCGTGTTTGTGCCCCCGCTCGTGGAGAGGTGGGGGCTGTGCGATTCGGGGCCCTTCGTATTCCTGTTCGTGGTTTTTGTATTCCTTGTGGCCTGTGGCTCCGTGTTGACGTGGACGCTCGCGGCGAGTCCGGCTATGATTTGGTGAGTCGCTTCGCTGATGCGAAGTTGGCGGGCGTAGTTCATCGGTAGAATGGAAGCTTCCCAAGCTTCAGAGGCGGG
>ERZ772764.917-NODE-917-length-19338-cov-8.263341_pt1 | contig 19338 bp, 20 predicted proteins | sample MGYA00512163_ERZ772764 | MGnify/ENA primary metagenome ERZ772764 (study PRJEB29015, sample SAMEA2737903) | human oral metagenome | biome: human oral; feature: human-associated habitat; material: dental | place: China | collected 2094 ... | reverse complement strand
TGCCGCCTTCTTTCTCGGCCACGGCCAGCATGATGTTGGCTGGCACCTCGTAGCGGGCAGCGGCGGCCAGCGAGCAGGAGATGCGCTCCTGAACCTGAGAGGGAAGCCCGGAGGGAAGGGCTGGTTGCATGGGCGTGCCTTACTCCTCTGACTTCGGTTCCGGGGTCAACGGGATTCCTTTATCTTTGTTCCTGTCGGTTAGCGGTGGTGGTTTGAAGAACTCTTCATACTGCTTTTGCTGTTCCGGGGCTCTTTCGTTGATGTCGTCATCGGTTGACTGTTTGCATCCGATGAAGCATGCACCGGAAATGGCTGCTATTGCGATAAGGGCTATCCTTGTTTTCATTGGCTGATCCTTCATCAATTGGGGTTTGGTACAGGATGCAATGGGATTCCTGTGTCCTTGCTTCGATTTGTGGTCCTCCGGAAAATAGAAATTGTGTTTCTGTACTACATCTTCATGCGCTTTGTACGCACCTGCCGCAAGCGCTGTTCCCGCCGCTCTGTCTTGGCCTGTTGCTGGGCCTTGACCTGCTTGACCCGGAGGGCCTTTCTCATGGCATCCTGTCTGGCAGCCATTTTCGGGTTCTCGGCCCTCATCTTCCTGTTAGCCAGCTCCTCGATGCGTGGGGCAGATGCGCCCATGCCGGTCCGTATCTCCCGAACGGTGTTCTGGCGCTTCTTCAACTGATGGATTCTTTCCTTCCGATTTGCCTGAGTCGCCTCCCAGGCACGTCGGGTGCTGGGCAGCGAGAAGACGCCGGGTCGGTGTTCGTCACCCTGTTTCAATGCCCTCTGGGCCTGTGAAATGCGGCTTTCCAGCTTCTTCTCGATCCTCATCGCCTGATCGTGCTTTTGTTGCGCGTAAGGCGCCCGCAGCTCCTTCATGGTCCGGTCCATCACTTCGAGCTGGCGCAGATCGGCGGAGGCTTCTTCTGCGCGGTCACGCTCTGCTTTCTCGAACTGTTGAAGCGAATCCATGAGCTGGTTCTTTCGCTTTTCCAGGTCCGGGAGATTGTGGAGCCGTATGGGCTGTTTATGGGCACAGGCATCCGTATAGGCCGACTTCAGGAATCCGTCTGTACCGACGATGTCCTTGCCGTGGTGCCGTTGCCCATCCTTGCGGGTGACTGTCGTTTGGCCCACCATTGAGGTTTGCATTCTGCCACTGGGCATCCGTTCGGTCCGCTTGATGTAGGGCAGATCCTCCTGTCTGGCATCCCTGAAGGCGGCGGCAACGTCATGGACACTGCTGTAGCTTTTGCCGTCACCGTTGGCTTCGGAGCCCAGGGTGTAGACGACATTGTCCTGGACCCCCTCTCGACGCTTGGCCAGATGGACGATGTCCTTCCACTCTGATACGAGAAGCTTTCGTTTCTCAGGAGACGGCTCCCGCGTTCTTTCATGGATCAATCTGGTTTCGGCAGCGGGGCGCTTGTGCCAGTTCCCATCGACCAGATGGTTCTCGTAGATTCTCCGCTTACTGGAGTCATGGATGTGCATCGAATCGACTAGGCATTCCTGTTCCAGCATCTTCACCGACGCTGGAAGACCATCGTAGGCTGTATCGTGCACCGTCTCAGGTACAAATCGTCCTCTGCCGCTTCCGGCTATTTGTCTTTCGAAGCGCAGGTGTGCTTGGGCTTTCGAGAGTTCCGGGTTCACCGCCATGACATGGACATCTATCGCATAGCCGTGCTGTCGCAGCAGGTGGATCTTCTTCCGAACGGATTCGGGGTCTCCCATTGTGCCATCGATGATCAGATTCCGCCGTTCCGAAACCATGGTAGCCGTCAGGCGCTTAGCCAGGGTGGATGCCTGTTCGTGTGAGTGGTCTCCTGCATGAATCGGGTCTGTCTGGGACTGTTCTATAAAGAGCGGATCCTTTTCTCTCAGTATGTCAGGATCAATGACGACCGCACCGCCCTTGTCCGAAAATTCCTTGATGACGATTTCTCGCAGATAAGATTTTCCCGATCCAGGCTGCCCGCCCAACAGGATGGCCCGTGGATGTTCCTGGGTAGACGTGCTTTCCAGAGCCCTTTTCTTGAACTTCTTGTAGATACGCTCGGCTTCCGGCAGGTCATCCCGTTCTTCCATGTCAGATACCGCCTCCTTGCCTCCAGAGTTCACGTGATAGCGGCCCGTACTCCCTGATGATCCGTTCAGCCTCCGCCTGACCACCAAGATACAATGAATCTCTGAGATCTTCCATCTCATCCATTACCTTTTCCGAAGCGGCGATCAACGACCTGTCTGGGTTTGGCTTCTTCCTCTCCTTGGCGATTTTCAAGGCATGACATCCAATGATCGTCCCCAGGACGTTTGATGCTATATCGAGTTGCAGGGTCTCCTGAAAGGGGTCCTTCTTGAGCTCCTTGAGAATGGGCTCATATTTCTCGATGGTCCGCTCGATGACTTCCTTGTCAAGGGAAAACAGCGAGTCGAGGACCTCGTTCAGCTCCTCCAGTGCCTTCTTCGACTCCTGAAGCAGTGGCTCATAAGGCGCCGGGCTTTCTTCTTCTATCTTGATCCTTTCTGCATGGTGTTGGATGAGGTCGCTCACGATGCCGTATGCGATGTCCAGGCGTGTCCTTCTCGAATTGGGGACGGTCATGGTATTTCCCGTTTCTTCAATCGGTTGAGCTATATGTCTTTTGGATGGCACGAAAGCCAGACGTTCGGTCATCGTGCCGTCCAGACAGGCGCTTCGGCGGCCTCAGAACCTCTGCAACATGCTCTGCGCCTTCTCTGCCGTGATGCGGTCCTCACCAAAGGGAATGACCAGGATTTCTGGCTCGTCCTGGGCAGTCAGGTACTGGATTTCGAGAAAGGCCGCTTCCTTCACCTTGCTGATGGATCTGGATGAGCTGCCGAAGTTGTAGCCGAACATTCCGCCGTGCATGGACAGGTTGCCACGATGTTTCGTTTTCGTCTCGATGCGGTCGACGTTCCGTTCAACCTTGATGGACTGGATGTCATCCTTGGTCAGCCTGATCGGCACGTAACCCGTCTCTGGATAGCTAGCGATCATGAAGCTGTTCCGGGTGCTGATGGCGAAGATGCCCGGAGGCTGCTTCCAGGTGTGCTCGAAGTCGGCAGTCAGGTAGTTGCCGAACTGCTCCTTCAGCTTTCTGACGGCAAGAGATCTCATGAGGTTTCCAACCGTCAGGTTGACGAGCCAGAGAGCCCCTGCAACCAGGAAAAGGGAGATCAGAGCAGCAACAAGTGCGTTGGAGATGGCGTAGCCGATACCCTGGTCGAGGGTGTGAATGAAGCTTCCGGCAACCCAGACGACGAAGATCCCGATGACGAGCATGTTCGTCCAGTGAAAGATCCTGAGCAGCCTGATGACACCATCATTTCTTTCCATTTTTCAGTCTCCGGATTTGCCTGTGGTTGACCTGGAGGGTGGTCGTTCCATTGATTGCGGATGATTGGAAGGCGTGTGCACTCGACATGGGTCGGAATGAACCGTTCCATGCCTTTCAGTTGCAATGTGGCCGGCTGCGGCGCAGTTCCTCGGGGGAGATGCCGGTGCCGTCATGCGTCTGGTTGGAAAGCGTGGTGAATGACACGGTGGACCAGTCATTGCCGACAAGCCGTGGGGCACCAGTGCCCACGCCGGGCATCAGGGGCGCATTGCCGTTTCGTTTCTGCCAGTCGTTCGGGTAGTAGTCTGCACCGGCAGAGACCAGTACTGGGGAACCGGTCCTGGATCTGGCCTGGACGGCGACGGATATGGCCTGCACTTCGTCGTTGGGCGGCATCTGCACGAAGTTGAACCAGCCATGTGCGAACTGGCCGGACGGGATGGACACCGTGCTTCCGGTCGCCTTTTCGGGCGTGCCGGCCCCGCTTTTCCCGGAAGCATAGGTGCCGCCAGAGGCCTTCATGTTGGCGCCGAGCGGAATCCAGCGCTTCTTGCTTGCCGAGTAGTATTGAACGGACATGTTGCCGATCTCGACCTGCGAACTGCTGTTGTTGCCGGACTTGGTGCCTGCGGCGTACCAGGGCATCAGCAGGGTCCACTTGTTGTCCGGTACGTCGCGCATCCAGCTGAACTGGCTCTTTATCCATTCGGGTTGATGCTCATAGCCACGTTTCGCCGAGCCTGCCCATCCTGCGTGGGACCATGTCCAGGAGGAGTTGACCCCCGAGATGTAGCCATCGCCTTCTCCCTGGTTGGCCTCGATCTCCCTGGCGTCGAGGCACATCGACGTGCCGGTCTGGACCGGCTTGGTGGATGGCTTGTCCGGGGTCGGGCTCAGGCTGTCGTTGCGGTCAAGCTCCGGCCTGTCGGTTGCGGTGTTGGCTGGAGTGCCCGCTGATGCCTGCTGCTGCTTCCACCCGCCGGAGGTGTGGCTGCCGGTACGGCGTCTGCCTCCGGTGGCCGATGGTCTGGATGTGCCCGAGGCGTCGGATGATGCTGTAGCGTGCGACTGCCCCTGTGCGGACGTTCCCATGGATGTCCGGGAGGAGCCGTCCGGGTACGCCTGCATGTCCTGGTCGGAGGTCTGCTGTTCGATTTCGTCCTGCCCCAGTTCGTCCACTTCCGCTTGAGCGCTGTTCAGCAGGGCCTGCGTATCGGTGCTTCCGTAGCCCGACGCTGAATCGTCACCTTCCTTCTCGGCCTGCTGCATCAGCGAATCGAAGCGGGTGTCCTGTTCCTGTTCGTTGGCGGTCTGCATCAGTTCGTCCAGGAACTGGTCCTGCTGCTGTGCTGGCTGTCCCTCGTCATTGGTCATCGGGCAGAGCTTCAGGAAGTTCTTGCGGGCCTTGGTGGTCTTCCAGGGACGCTTGAACTTGATCTTGAAGAAGCGCTTCAGTGGCGGCCGGCATTCCCGGGCACCCAGGCCCTTTCTGCTGGACAGGCAGAGGATGACTTCGCAGGCTGTGCGAAGGTCGCCTTCCAGAAACTGGATGCCGGGTTCTGCTCCGGCGTCGGGCATGGACGGCTCTTCATGAGCATGAACCGGGACGGCCGCCAGCATGAGGCTGGAGAGGGCAGTGGCGAGAATGGTCTTCTTCATGATGGGGTCCTCGAAAAATGGATGATCGGATTACTGCAATATCTACATCTTCATGCGCCGCGCTCGTTGTTGCAACCGCTGCTCCCGACGTTCCGTTCTGGCCTGTTGTTGAGCCTTGACCTGCTTGACCCGGAAGGCTCTTGTCATGGCGTTCTGTCTGGCAGCCATTTTCGGGTTCTCGGCCCTCATCTTCCTGTTAGCCAGCTCCTCGATGCGTGGGGCAGATGCGCCCATGCCGGTCCGTATCTCCCGAACGGTGTTCTGGCGCTTCTTCAACTGATGGATTCTTTCCTTCCGATTTGCCTGAGTCGCCTCCCAGGCACGTCGGGTGCTGGGCAGCGAGAAGACGCCGGGTCGGTGTTCGTCACCCTGTTTCAATGCCCTCTGGGCCTGTGAAATGCGGCTTTCCAGCTTCTTCTCGATCCTCATCGCCTGATCGTGCTTTTGTTGCGCGTAAGGCGCCCGCAGCTCCTTCATGGTCCGGTCCATCACTTCGAGCTGGCGCAGATCGGCGGAGGCTTCTTCTGCGCGGTCACGCTCTGCTTTCTCGAACTGTTGAAGCGAATCCATGAGCTGGTTCTTTCGCTTTTCCAGGTCCGGGAGATTGTGGAGCCGTATGGGCTGTTTATGGGCACAGGCATCCGTATAGGCCGACTTCAGGAATCCGTCTGTACCGACGATGTCCTTGCCGTGGTGCCGTTGCCCATCCTTGCGGGTGACTGTCGTTTGGCCCACCATTGAGGTTTGCATTCTGCCACTGGGCATCCGTTCGGTCCGCTTGATGTAGGGCAGATCCTCCTGTCTGGCATCCCTGAAGGCGGCGGCAACGTCATGGACACTGCTGTAGCTTTTGCCGTCACCGTTGGCTTCGGAGCCCAGGGTGTAGACGACATTGTCCTGAACTCCTTCGCGGCGCTTGGCCAGATGGTTGAGGTCTTCCTGATTCGACAAGAGCTTTTGGAGCTCTTCAGGTGTCTGTTCTCGCGTCCTTTCCGCAATCAGGGTTGACATTGCAGCAGGCCCTTTCTGCCAGTTGCCGTCGATTAGGCGGTTCTCGTAGATCCTCTGTCTATCGGAATCATGGATGTGCATCGAATCTACAAGGCATTCCTGTTCCATCATGTCCACTGATCTTGAAAGACCTTCGTAGGCTGCATCGTGCACTGTCTTGGGGACGAATCGTCCTTTGCCGCTTCCGGCTACCTGTCGTTCGAAGCGGAGGTTCGACTGGACTTTCGAGAGTTCCGGGTTCACGGCCATGACATGGACATCTATCGCATAGCCATGCTGTCGCAGCAGGTGGATCTTCTTCCGAACGGATTCGGGGTTGCCCATTGTGCCGTCGATGATCAGATTCCGCCGTTCCGAAACCATGGCAGCCGTCAGGCGCTTGGCCAGGGTGGATGCCTGTTCGTGTGAGCGGTCTCCTGCATGAATCGGGTCTGTCTGGGACTGCTCTATAAAGAGCGGATCATCTTCTCTCAGTATGTCAGGATCAATAACAACCGTGCCGCCCTTGTCTGAAAATTCCTTTCTGACGATACCTCGGAGATAAGATTTTCCCGATCCGGGTTGCCCACCCAACAGGATGGCCCTTGGATGTTCCTGGGCAGATGTGCTTTCCAGGCCCTGTTTTCTGAACTTCTGGTAGATACGTTCGGCTTTCGGCTCGCCGCCCTGTTCTTCCATGTCAGATACCGCTCCCCTGCCTCCAGAGTTCACGTGATAGCGGCCCGTACTCCTTGATCACTCGTTCGACTTCTTCCTGATCGCAGAAGTCCAATGAGTCTCTGAGCTCCCGCATTTCGTCTTGCACCTTTTCCGAAGCGGCAATCAGCGACCTGTCGGGGTTTGGCTTCTTCCTCTCATGGGCAATCTTTACGGCATGACATCCAATGATTGTCCCCAGGATGTTCGATGCTATATCGAGTTGCAGGGCCTCCTGAAAGGGGTCCTTCTTGAGCTCCCTGAGAATGGGCTCGTACTTCTCGATGGTCCGCTCGATGACATCGTTATCGAGAGAGAATAGGGAGTCAAGGGCCTGGTTTGCCTCTTCTATTGTCTTCTGAATTTCCGAGATATAGGCCTCGTTGCGCTGGGGCCTTTCTTCTTCTATTTTGAGTTTTCGAGTTCGGTTCTGGATGATGTCGCTCACGATGCCGAATGCGATATCCAGACGTGTCCTTCTTGGATGATGATTGCTCATGATGTTTTCCTTTTCGGTATTGATCAGCTCCGCTCGCTGAAACCGGGATCAGTGGAAATCCTTTGCCCATACGTCGATCTGTGGTTCTCGGGGCATGGATGGTCTGTCTGGCATCGGAACGGATCAGACGATGTGCAGGGCAGGGGACGTCAGTCATCAGCTGCATGTAGACTCTCCTGATTGTCGATGCCCGTACCTGTGGTGAGACCCGGCGTGGAGGTTGAGATGGTCTTGATGCGTGGGTTCACGGCACGTCCGGAGCTGGCATCGACGACGTTTTCAGGAAGACGGGTGGTGACGAAATGCGTTTCCAGCCAGGTTGCCCACTTTCGGGCCTTCCTGATCAGATCGGCCCGGTAACGAGTGTTGAACCTTGGTGTGCGGGAGTGATAGTTGGCCACGCGCGTCCACAGATCCCCGCTGTCGCGGCGGATGTGCATGCGCAGGCGCCACGCGGCCAGATCGAAGGCATAACAACCGGTGGCAGCCACGTCACCCGCCGTGATGCCGTAGCCGGCCAGCTCACGCAGATAGGCCGTGTTGAACTGCATGGCGCCCACATCGTGCGTGCCATTGACGTTGCGCTTCCACTGTCCCGGGCTGCCGCCTTCTTTCTCGGCCACGGCCAGCATGATGTTGGCTGGCACCTCGTAGCGTGCAGCGGCGGCCAGCGAGCAGGAGATGCGCTCCTGCATCTGAGGGGGAAGCCCGGGGGGAAGGGGTGGTTGCATGGGTGCGTACTGCTCAATGTTCCGACTGCTCAAGAGCCGCTGCCTTTGTTCTGCTTCTGGATTGCCTGCGCTATTTGCCCACCGACGGTTTTATCGATGCGGGCATTTGCGGCGGCTTTCATTCCCTGATACTTTTGATGGCCAACGGCAAATGCCCCTTTGGCCAGGTTCTTTACCGTTCCTGCCGCGATCCGTCCTACTCCACCACCTCCCTGTGAACTAGCCTGTTTGAAGGCTTTGGCAGAAGATGAACCACCGATGCCGGCTGCCTGAGCAAAGTTCGGTCCGCCACTTCCTCCTGGCGACGTGTTTGCTTGTTGGGCGCCTTTTCCGGATCCCAACATGTTTCCGCTTCCACTAGATCCCAAGGTACCGGCTTTGCCATTGCTCGCCCTGGCTGCCCCCACCGCAGCCGAAAATGCTTTTATCCCACCTGTCGTGTTAGCTGCTGCTGATCCTGCTGTTGCGATCGCTGCCCCTGCCCCTGCCGCGGCGAGTTTGGCCGTGCTTGATGCTGCAGATCCAAGCGACGACGCCGACGCGGCAATTTGTGTTCCGCTGAATGATCCAATTCCTGAGGCCCCGCCGCTGCTGGGAACTAGACCCGCAATCAGGTTCGGGACGGAGTGAATAAGAATTGCCAGGACCAAGGAAACAACAAATATAACCAATAAATCTGTATAATCCGCTCCCTCATCCAATTTTTCATAAAATCCCTGCATAATAGAGTTTGCGACACCAATCATTAAGGTCATGGTCATGAGCTTAAGAGAGATGCTGACAACGGTCTTGAAGTAACCGATGGCTATATCGGATGTCCATCGTGAACCTCCGAACCCCAGTACAAAGACGCCTGCAAAAGCGATGATCCATGCCCCTATCATGGTAAGAAGGAAATTTGCAGCAACGATTCCCATGCAGGCTAGTATTATCATGAGGGTGATGTTGATTGCCAGATTGTCTATGGGTTTGAAGAGATCATAGCTCTTCGAGGCCCTGTTTATTATTTCGAATGCAATGTCTATTGGAGTGGATGAGGTTACTACGGTGTCAATATTTGCTGCCTTTGAGCCTATCACACGAAATGAGTTAATTATTGTTATGGCAAATCGTGGGCCGTTTCTGAGTAGCCAGTAGAAGAAGGTGCTGAACATGCCGAAGCGAATGAATTCAGCAAAGTAATCTCCAATATCGGCTTTTCTCAGGATCATCATGCAGAATGTCCATGCCATGGATATTGATGCCAAGGTCATGAATAGCCATGTAGCATAACCTTGTATGCTGATCATCCACCCAGCACTTTCTGTCGCAAACTGATTGCTGACACTTTCAAGGACACCGCTGTTGTCAATGTGCTGAGCCGATGCTGCATTGGCGAGCAGCATCAGCACAAACGCACAAATGATGCGCTTCATGGCCTTATTCGGAGTCTCCGCTCTTTGGTTCCGGGGTAAGTGGGATCCCTTTATCTTTGTTTCTGTTGACTGGTCTCGGTTTGAAGAACTTCTCGTACTGCTTCTGTTGCTCTGGGGTCCTTTCGTTGGCGTCATCGTTGTTAGATTGTTTGCAACCAATCAGACACGTGCCAAGAATGGCTACTATCGCGATAATAGACATCTTTGTTTTCATTTGTGATCCTTTTTCAGTTGAGATTCGGTAAAGGGGTTAGAGGGATTCCTTTGTCTTTGTTGCGATCGACCTTTCTACTCATATTGAAAAATGATTTGCGCTTTACTCTTGCTTTTGCTTCTTCGTCTGCGTTTCTTCTCATTTCTGCGCTGACAGCTTCCTGTTGCGCAACAAGCAACGCTCGAATCTGCATCAGCTGCTTCGTCTGCTCGAGTGCGAACTGGTTAGCATGTGCTAGAATGGCTTTTTGTTCCTTGGCGGTGCTTGCCCGCTGGCGTTCCTGTTCCAGGTTGCTGGAGTCCATGCGTAGTTGTTCTTTCTGCTTCTGGACCATTTCGAACATGGCATCGTTTGCCTGCTTCTGGTCTTTGCTTGCGTTGCGTCTGTTTATTTCTATGAGTTCTCTCTCTGCATCGGAACAGCCATCGTCTGTGAAGCAGGGCGAGTGCTCGTAGTAGGCAACATCCTGGAATTTCTCCAGATATCCATGAATGTCCCTTACCGTGTCGTCATAGTATTCGATCTTGTTGGTGATGTCGTTCAGGTTGTCGAGAACATCCTGAACGTTTTCCCACGTGTAGTTGGCGTCGCTCCAGGATTGCATGTCCCGAACTTGCATCATGTACTGTTTATACTGCGTCTGGTACTGCTCCAGCTGGATCCTGTATTGCTGGACCTGCTGCAACGCCTGTCGAACATTGTTGGCTGCCGTGACGATGTTCTGGCTGAGGTTGAGCCCGTCTGCAACCGGAATGCCGCCGGCGTCGCTGGCAGTTGAGGCCAGAAAGCCGAGAGGAAATATCAGGGCGAGTAGCGGCCTTCGGAGAGTGAATAGGTGATTCACGGTCATCCTCCTGAAATGTTGGCTGAAAATCCTCATGAAGCCCGACGGACTACATGTTCTTGATGATTTGATGGGTCATCAAGTTGCCAATAGAACCATTATAAATGGTATGGTTCGTGATGCGATGTTTCTCAGTAAATTTTGGTTTTGAATTGAAAATCAATAGTCGAAGTCCTCATAAGGTTTCTTGAAAGCCATGTCCTTGGTCACGATGATGTTGAAGCGGTAGCCGGGGCGTATTTCCAGCGTCGGTGCAATGTTCATGTTCTTGGCAATCAACTGTGCGGTGACCTGCCCAAGTTGCTGACCCAGGGCTTCGCTCATGGCGTCGCCCGCGCGCTGGTTTCTGCGCTCGTCGTTCGCGCCACGGTTCTGGCTCATGGCTACCCCTGCCGTCACGGCAGACATCATGAAGGCAGAGCCGAACAGGCGCATGTAGTGATTGTTGACTTTGTCGGTGAAGCCTGCGTAGCCGGCGCCGTCGCCGCCTGGCATGGCGCCGATGTCCATGGCCTTTCCGTCGGGAAAGATGATGCGCTGCCACCCCACGAAGACTCGTGCCTGGCCGAAGATGATCTCGCTGGAGTAGGCGCCGATCAGCCGTGATCCCTGGGGAATGAGCAGGTACTTGCCTGTTGGGGTGTCATAAACGCTCTGTGTCACCTGCGCCATGATCTGGCCCGGCAGTTCGGAATTGATGCCGGAAATCAGCAGGGCGGGGATGACGAATCCGGCTCGCAGTTCGTAAGGGGTGTCCGGTTTCTGAGGCGTGGACTTCAGTCGCCACCGGTCGGGGTCGTTGCTTTGAAAGCGCGACAGGTTGTTGCCGCTGCCGTCGCCTGTGTCGGTGTTCCGGCTTGTGGCGAGTGCACCGGCGCCGCCCCCGTCGCCACTTTGGGCAAGTTTCTGGGCAAAGGCCAGCTGCTTCATGTACTCGGCCTTGGGGTCACTGCTGTCCAGCTGGGCAATCTGGCGGTCGATGCCTCGCAGGGAACGCGCACCGTGGTGCATGCCTCCCATGCCACCACCGCCTTCACCCGCGCCGTCGGTCTGTACACCGGTTGGTGACTTGACGGCTTCTTCCAGAGCACGCATCCGATCCATGCGGATGCGCGATGCTTCACTGTCCGTCATCGTGTCCCGACCGGGGCTGAAGCTGGGCCGGTTCCCTGGCGGTGGCAGTGGCGGCCGGTCGCGGTCATCGGGGGTAGGAGGTTCCTTCGGCCGAGTCACGACAACGGGCTTGTCCGGAGGCGGTTCCGGTGGTGCCGGCTCTGCGGGCGGAATGAAGCCGCTGGTCTGTGAGCCGGCAATTTCCTTGGCCAGCATCTCGGTGTTGCCGCCGTCCTCCGAGGGGCTCTGGTCGTTGGCATTGATCTGTTGTTTCGAGGTGCGGTCTGCCGCCACCAAGCCGATCATGACGGCAAACGCCAGCAGCACCGCCCCGATCAGCAGCAGCGGCACGTTGTTCACGCGACGCACCCCGATCTTCTTCGGGATGGCGTCGGGAGAATCGTCGGGCGACATCGGTTCGGGGCGTCTGCTCATGGTGTCATTCCTTGCGGATCCAGGCGCCGGCAGCAGCCAGTCGACCGTCCCGATGGAGATAGGGCCGGGTCAGGGACTGGGTGCCGATCGTGATCGTCAGCTGATACAGTTCCGGCCCCAGTGGCGCGAGTACGTAGCGCAAGGGCAGTGTTGCCGGGTCATCCGGAGCGTACTCGACGGGCTTCTTCTGTTCCTGCCGGCCGCGTTTTTCGGGTGTGCTCGGGAAGAGGCTCTGCATGAGCCCGGGCTTCGGGTCTGCTTCCTGGATGGCGTAACCGCGTGCACGCAGCTGCTTCACCAGTGCGGTGCCGAATGCATCGGAAGCCGGTTGTTGCAGTTTCAGGCGGGTCCAGGCCGGTGGGTACAGCTGCGCCAGAGTTGCCACGCTGTCCTTGACCAGTGCATTTCGATCGAGGTCGGCCGTCATGCGATCAGCATCCTGCCGTCCGGCAGGATCGACCAGGGTGCAGCCGGCCGCCGTCATGGCAAGCGCCTGCACCAGGGCAAGGGCATGTCGCTTCACGATGCCTTCTCCCGGGTGATGGTGACGCGATCCTGATCCTTGCCGACGCCGGTGACCAGGATGGCCTTGTCGATGACCGTATCGACGATGTAGCGGTTACCCTGGATGCGGTAGTTGACCATGACGGTCTCTTCATCGGAAAAGAAACCGCCATCCTTGCGGACCAGCAGCAATGTGGGGGCTTCAGTCTGCGCCATCGCCCGTGGCATTTCGATGATGGTCTTGCGACTGTCATGGTAGACGCGCACCGGCTTCCAGGGGGCACTGCCTTCCATCCGGTAGTCGAAGGAGAGGTCGCCAAGGTATTCACCGGTCTGTGGTATGGTGTCCCGTTCACGCTGCTGCTTCTCGTGTTGCCGCAAGGCGGCCCATTTGGCGTTGGCGTCTTCCGGATAGCTGAAGGCAATCTGGGGCATGTATCGGGATCGGTGCGAACGCAGCCGGATGTGGTAGGCCCGGCGGTCGGTGGTGACGATCAGCGAGGTGTTGAGGTCGATGTCGAGCGGTTTGATGATCAGGTGCTGGGTTTCCTGGCTGCCGCTGCCGGTCACGCTGGGCTCGATGTTCCAGCGTGCAGTGTCGCCCAGGTGGATCTGATTGACCTTCTCGCCGGGCTGCAAGGCTAGGTCGCAGACCTGCAGCACGGCGCAGACGATGTCGGGTGAGTCAGTGCCATACACGAACGTGACCACGCCGTTGTCACCGGGGAAGGGGGTCACGGCATTGTTCTTGCCCCATTTTCTGGCTACGTCCAGCGCGGCCTTTTCGCGGGCACTCATGGCCTTGGGTTTCTCTCCGGTGGAGAAGTACTTGTCGGCCAGTCTGTCGGCCATCGCCAGGGAGGGCACGGCCATCAGGCAGCTCAGGAATGCGATGCAGAGGTGTCTGTTCATGGAATGGGTCATTGGACTCGTGCCCAGGAGAAATCACGGACGTAGATGCTCAGCGGGTTGTTGCGCAGTTCCTCGTCCGTTACCTGTGGGGAAACGTCCGCGATGTAGGTGGTGACCAGGGCGCGCCAGACGACGGGCTGGCCTGTCAGAGCGCCATTGCGGTCACGGGTGGCTTCCGTCCACTCGATCTGCCACGTGTCGGGGGTCTGTGGAATGACGGTCTTCATCTCGACATTGACCATCTCCTTTTCGGCACGTTTGAAGGGGCTGGCCTCTTCGCTGTGGTTGAACCATTCGTTCATCTTGGCGGTGGCGGGGTCTTTCGATTTCAGCATGGCGTACACCCTGAAGATGCACTTGCGCTGCAGGGCCACGTCCGGCGTCACCATGCGGGCACAGCCCAGCCAGTCGGCCAGGGCTGCGTGCATGACGCGCGGATCGGCCCGCTGGGTCGCCTCGACGGGGCCGGCTGCCACGGTCTGGCCCAGCTTGTCGACCTGGACGACGTAGGGAATGAACTTGGACTGGCTGCCGATGTGCACGACGCCGCCGACGGCGGCCAGCGAGATCAGCATGGCCAGGATGCCGATGACCTGCCAGGTCTGTTTTGCCGAGACGATCGAGCCGACATGGTCGTTCCAGCTGCGACGGGCTGTCAGGTAGGGGTTCTCGGCCTGCAGGGCGTCCCTGTCGGTGCGGTTGCCGGCGACGGGCTCCTTTTTCTTCCGGAAACTCATGCTGCCTCCAGGTAGTCGTCGAGGTTCAGATCCCGGCTGGCCAGCCATGCGCCGACCCAGTCGTCCGGCCCGTGGCGTCTTTCCAGCTGCCGGATGGTGGCGATCGAATCCTTGTCGGTGGCGCCCACGAAGGACAGGGCCAGCGGGCCCAGTGCCAGCTCGTAGAGTCGGCGGCCGTTTTCCGAGACGTAGTAGTACTGCTGCTTGGGGATGGCGCTGGCCAGAATCTCGATCTGCCGGTCGTTCAGGCCCATGCGGCGGTACAGTGCGGCAGTGTCTTCGTCCTGTGCGTAGATGTTGGGCAGGAAGATCTTGGTGGCGGTGGATTCGACGATGACATCGAGAATGCCGGAACTGGCGGCGTCCGACAGGCTCTGTGTGGCCATCAGGACCAGGCAGTTGGCCTTGCGCATCACCTTCAGCCATTCCCGGATCTTCTGGCGGAAGACTTCGTGGCCCAGCATCAGCCATGCTTCATCCAGGATAATCACGGCCGGTTGCCCCTTCAGGTCGCGTTCAATGCGGCGGAACAGGTACAGCAGCACGGGCAGCGCATATTTCTCGCCCAGGTTCATCAGCTCTTCGATCTCGAAGGTGCTGAAGTCCGACAAGGCCAGGCCGTCTTCGCTGGCATCAAGCAGGTGCCCCATGGCGCCTTCGATGGTGTATTGCTCCAGCACTTCACGCATCTGCTCGTCCTGCACGGTGAGCTTGAATTCCGTGATGGTCTGTGCGCCGCTGCCGTGCATGCTGTTGATGGCGTGTGCGATCTCGTTGCGCTGTGCCGGAGTGGTGATCAGGCCGTTCAGTGCCAGGATGGTGTCGATCCACTCCACAGCCCAGGCGCGGTCCGAGCGGCTCTGAAGGAACTGCAGCGGGCAGAAGGCCAGGGCATCGTCGTCGGCGGCAATGGTGAAGTGCTGGCCCCCCACGGCTTTTGTCAGCGGGTACATGGACATGCCCTTGTCGAAGGAGAAGATGGACATGCCTTCGTAACGGCGCAGCTGTGCCGCGATGATGCCCAGATGCGTGGACTTGCCGGCGCCGGTGGGGCCGAAGACGAAGGTGTGGCCCAGGTCGCGCACATGCAGGTTGAGCCGGAACGGGGTGGCGCCGTGGGTGATGCAATGCATGAGGGCCGGTGAATTGGGGGGATACATCGGGCAGGGGGCGGTCTGGCTGCCCGTCCAGATGCTGGAGGTGGGCAGCAGGTCGGCCAGATTCATGGTGTTGAGGAGCGGGCGGCGCACGTTTTCGACGCCATGTCCCGGCAGGCTGCCCAGCCAGGCGTCCATGGTGTTGATGCTCTCGATGCGGGCGGCAAAGCCCAGCCGGTTGATGGCTTTTTCCATCTGGCGTGCCGCTTCTTCCAGCTGGCTGCGATCTTCATCCATGAGCACGACGACGCTGGTGTAGTAGCCCACGGCCACCATGCCGCTGCTGACTTCGGCGATGGCGGTCTCGGCATCTTCCACCATCGACAGGGCATCCTGGTCGATGGCGCCGGTGTTGGTGTTGAAGACCTGGTCGAAGAAGCCCCGGATTTTCTGCCGCCACTTCTTGCGGAACTTGTCCAGGTGCTTGATGGATTCATGCTGGTCCATGAAGATGAAGCGCGATGACCATCGGTATTCGACCGGCATCTCGGCCAGTGCCGACAGCATGCCGGGCGATGATTCCAGCGGAAAGCCTTCGATGGCCACGACCTGGATGAACCTGCGCCCGATCCGGGGAACGACGCCGCTGTGCAGTTCCTGGCCGCCGAGGAGGGCGTCGAGGTACATCGGGTTGCTGGGCAGGAGCATGGGATGCCGGTTGCCGCTGATGCAGTACTGCAGCCAGCTGAGGAAGTCGTCGTGCGTGACCCACGTGCCGTCTTCCTGCTGGATCCGGCGCCCTTTGAGCCGTGACAGGGAGACGGCATTGGAGAGCCGGTTCTCGATGGAGAGCACGTCGCGCCTGAAGCGTTCGATCAGCGCCATGGTCTGTGCCTTGCGATCCTGTTTCTCGCTGTCGTCGTCGAACATCAGTTCCACGAACCGGCGCTGGGCCAGTACCGGCGGGAACCAGGTCACCGTCATGACGAAGTAGCCTTCGTACATCGTGCCCAGGCCCTCGAAGAGCTGCCGACGTTCCTCGTCGATGGCAGCCGAGACACGGTCGGGAAAACTCGACAGTCCCCGGTCGGAATAGCCCGGCGCGGGCCGTCGCACGGCATCGACGTGGATCATCCAGCCGCTGCCCAGTCCGGACAGTGCCTGGTTGATGCGCTGCGAGACGGCTTCGCGCTGCTCTTCGGTGCTGCTGGCGTTGTCGTCGCCCTGATAGATCCAGCCGGCCATGAATGAGCCGTTCTTGCCGACAATGACGCCATCGTCGACGACGGCGGCATGGATGAGCAGGTCGGCCAGACCGGCCTCCTTGGAGCGATGCTTCTTGAGCTGCAGCTCGGCATCGACCGCACGGATGCGGGCGAACAGCACGAGCAGCAGCACGGCGCCCAGTGCGGCAATTCCGATGGCAATGGCTTCGATCATCTGTACTGTCTGACCTGGTCGCTGGTGTTTTCACGGAACGGGGTGGAGCGGGCCGGGTAGTACGGCCGGTAGCGTCGGCTGCGCAGGTAGACTTGCCGCATCAGAGGGTCGGCTTTGGCCATGAGGCGGAACGTGTACAGGGCGCCGAACCACAGGAAGATGCCGAAGATGGTGGCCCGGAATTCCTGCGCACTGAAGATCAGCGCGCCGGCCATCAGTCCGGAGAACATCACCAGCTCCCGGTCGCCTCCCATGAAGAGGCTGACCCGATTGCCGGCCCGGTGGATGGGAATTGTGCGCAGTGCCATGGTTCAGCCTTGCATGAGAACGGCGTTGTCCGTGGCCGCATGTGCGCGTGGGATGACGGTGTCGGTAGCCGCGGGGGCTCGCATGCTGTCGATTGAGGCGATCTCGGCGCCGGATCCGAAGAAGGTGGTCATCATGTTCTGTGCGCCCACGATCAGGCCCATGACGAGCACCAGAAAGATCAGGGAGCGGAAGAAGGCATTGAGTTCTCCGCCGAAGATGAGCACGGCACCCGCCACCACGATGCCGATGATGGAGATGGTGAAGGCCACGGGACCGGTGACGGAGTTGCGCAGATTGGTCAGCCATCCTTCATAGGGCAGATTGCCGCCGTTGGCCTGAGCGGCCAGCGCGTGCTGCGGCATCAGCAGGACGAAGGCCAGGATGCCCAGCAGTGCCATGGCATAGAGCAGGCCGGGATGGAACGGGAGGAAAGGGCGGGCGTGCTGCATGACGGGTTTTTCTCCTTATGGTGCATTGGTGATGTATTGGCCGTTGCGGTAGCCGGAGATCATCAGGATCTCCTCGACCCGGCGGCCTTCCGGGGTTCTGGTGATATGCACAACGACATGGACCGCTTCGGCAATCAGCGGTTCGATAGGGCGGGGTGATTCGGGATTCATGCTGATGAGCATCGCCAGCCGGTCCAGGCCTGCACGGGCGTTGTTTGCGTGCAGCGTCGCGGCGCCACCCTCATGCCCGGTGTTCCAGGCCATGAGCAGATCGAGCGCTTCGGGACCGCGCACTTCGCCGACCAGGATGCGGTCGGGTCGCATGCGCAATGCGGTCTTGAGCAGCATCGTCATCGTCACGTCGATGCTGGTGTGGTACTGAACGAAGTTGGTGGCGGCGCATTGGATCTCGCCGGTGTCCTCGATGATGAGAACCCGCTCCGCCGGGTCAGTCAGGACCATCTGGTGGATGATGGCGTTGACCAGTGTGGTCTTGCCCGAGCCGGTACCCCCGATGACCAGGATGTTCCGGTGTGCGGCAATGGCCTGCATCAGCACGTCTCGCTGATCTGCCGTCATGACACCATTCTCGACATATTGATCGAGAGTGAAAATGGCTACCGCCCTTTTTCTGATTGCGAAAGTGGGTGAGGGGACGATGGGCGGAATTTGTCCAGCGAAGCGCGAGCCGTCGAGCGGCAGCTCACCTTCGAGCAAGGGCTTGTGACGAGTAACCTCCTTGCCGTGATAGCCAGCGATGGTCTCGATGATGGCCTGCGCCTGAGCAGGACGCAACGAACCGATGCGGACCATGGGTTCGCCCAGACGTTCCTGCCAGAGAACACCGTCGGCATTGAGCATGATCTCGACGGTCCTTGGGTCTCGCAGGGCTGAAAGCAGCACTGAGCCCATGTCCCGTTCGAGCTTCCTGTGTGCCCGCTCCTTGACACCAGCGGGCTCCTTTGTGTCCAGCATGCCGTCTCACCCTCACATTTCGGAGTGATGCTAGCACGCCAAACCAGATGGAAATATTCGCTATGTCGAGGTAGGGATGGTACGGATATGACGATGTGTCAATATGGACATGTTATGCTGAAAAGCGGCCTGCTGCATGCCGAGACTGACTCGTGATGGTGCGATCGGCCGGGTGGCTAAGCCTTTGGAGGCTTCGTTTGGCCCATTTGCGAACCATGAATGCTTGGTGTTGGGGGATGACAGCAAAGACGCTTTCGTAGCCATTCGGCATGGTCCAGGCAGCATTGCGGCCTGCACGTCGTTCAAGCTCGCGCCGATCGATACTTGCGCTGGAAAGCAGCATTTCAAGCGGTATTTCAAGGGCTTCGGCGATGGCTTCCATGACCTTGAGCGATGGATTGGCCTTGCCGGACAGCAGTTCGAACAGAAAGGATGGGGAGATTCCCGAAAGTTCGGAAAGCCGGCTTCTGCTCAGTTGTCGATCTTCGAGTGCACTGCGCAGATTGGAGACGAAGATGTAGTTGTACACGACTGCAGACCTTTTTGATGGAGGCTGTTTAGACGCTAAACTCGTACAGAAAGCCAGGCTGAAAGTTGACTGGAAAGGCCGTTCTCTCTGTCGTCCTGAAAATTTTATCAATAAATCGTGTATTTCTCTTCTATATTTTTTGCGGTGTACGATCCTTTCCGAGGATGGTCATGACAGTCAGGCGGTAGTTTTATTAACTATATGTTAAGCGTGTCGACGATCGTGGCTACGCATTATGAAAGGGGGGCGCCGTGGCGCCCCTTTCCAGCTCGGTTTTTGACTGGATCAGCCCTTGCCCAGCTGCTGCTTGACGGCGTCGACCACGCGCACGGCCATGGCGACGATGGTCAGCGTCGGGGGCGCGCAGCCGCCGGTGGTGAAGACGGCGCTGCTGG
>ERZ772764.915-NODE-915-length-19365-cov-7.235215_pt1 | contig 19365 bp, 14 predicted proteins | sample MGYA00512163_ERZ772764 | MGnify/ENA primary metagenome ERZ772764 (study PRJEB29015, sample SAMEA2737903) | human oral metagenome | biome: human oral; feature: human-associated habitat; material: dental | place: China | collected 2094 ... | reverse complement strand
GTCAAGCGACTAAAGACGCTGGTAAAATCGCTGGTCTTGAAGTAGAACGTATCGTTAACGAACCAACTGCAGCAGCTCTTGCTTACGGTCTTGACAAACAAGATAAAGAAGAAAAGATCTTAGTCTTTGACTTAGGTGGCGGTACATTCGACGTTTCAATCCTTGAGTTGGGTGATGGCGTCTTTGATGTATTGGCGACTGCAGGTGATAACAAACTCGGTGGTGACGACTTTGACCAAAAGATTATCGACCATATGGTAGCTGAGTTCAAGAAAGAGAACGGCATCGACTTGTCAAATGACAAGATGGCGCTTCAACGTTTGAAAGATGCAGCTGAAAAGGCTAAGAAAGACCTTTCAGGTGTAACTTCAACTCAAATCAGCTTGCCGTTTATCACAGCTGGCGACGCTGGACCTCTCCACTTGGAAATGACTCTGACTCGTGCTAAATTCGACGATTTGACTCGTGACTTGGTAGAGCGCACTAAAGAACCAGTTCGCCGTGCTCTTTCTGACGCAGCCTTGAGCTTGTCAGAAATCGACGAAGTAATCTTGGTTGGTGGTTCAACTCGTATTCCTGCAGTTGTGGAAGCTGTTAAGGCTGAAACTGGTAAAGAACCAAACAAATCAGTGAACCCTGACGAAGTAGTTGCTATGGGTGCTGCTATCCAAGGTGGTGTTATCACTGGTGATGTTAAAGACGTTGTCCTTCTTGACGTAACACCATTGTCACTTGGTATCGAAACAATGGGTGGTGTCTTCACTAAGCTGATTGACCGCAACACAACGATTCCAACTTCTAAATCACAAGTCTTCTCAACTGCAGCGGACAACCAACCAGCTGTTGATATCCACGTTCTTCAAGGTGAACGCCCAATGGCAGCGGATAACAAGACTCTGGGACGTTTCCAATTGACAGATATCCCAGCTGCTCCTCGTGGAATCCCTCAAATCGAAGTAACCTTTGACATTGACAAAAACGGTATCGTATCTGTTAAGGCTAAAGATCTTGGAACTCAAAAAGAACAACACATTGTTATCCAATCTAACAGCGGTCTGACTGATGAAGAAATCGACCGCATGATGAAGGATGCAGAAGCAAATGCTGAAGCAGATAAGAAACGTAAAGAAGAAGTTGACCTTCGTAACGAAGTCGACCAAGCTATCTTTGCGACTGAAAAGACGATCAAGGAAACAGAAGGTAAAGGCTTCGACGCAGAGCGTGACGCTGCCCAAGCTGCTCTTGATGAACTTAAGAAAGCTCAAGAAGACAATAACTTGGACGACATGAAAGCGAAATTGGAAGCTCTCAACGAAAAAGCTCAAGCGTTGGCAGTGAAACTCTATGAGCAAGCTGCTGCGGCTCAACAAGCCCAAGCAGGAGCAGAAGGAGCTGAAAACGCGGGCTCAACTAAAGCAGACGACGATGTTGTAGACGGAGAGTTTACTGAGAAATAGGCGGTGAGACAGAACTAAAAATTGAAAGTTTTTAGTTCGTAGTCGAACCCCCGCGAGGATGATTAGGATTTTTGGGAGTCTGAAAGACGAACCTAAAATCCAATCAGCTACCGCGTCAAAAATTTTTCGAAAAATATTGTTTTGAAAATTTCACGTCGTAATGATAGGAAGAAATCCAGAGGTTGCAACCCAGCCTCTGTTTTTCGCTAAACTAGAGGGTGACGCTTATGAAGAAAGTGCTCTGTTTAATTTATCCTAATTTTTCACTTTATGAAGTAGTTGGTCTGACCAGTACTTTAGGGCTATCTTTTGGTGTTAAGGTTGATTATGCTGGTTCAGATAGAAATGTTATAAGATCAGAAGATGGATTAGCCTGTCAACCTACTAGAACACTGGATGAAGTAGTTATAGAAGACTATTCTTGTGTCATTTTGCCAGGAATGATAAATATTGCTCCTGCTTTGCATGATGAAAAATTGATTTCTTTCCTAAGAAGTTTGAAGCAGCAAGAAGTTTTAATTGCAGCTATTTCCTCAGCGCCCATTTTATTGGCGAAAGCAGGTTTATTGAAGGACACTAAATTTACTGGTGGGATTTGGCAAAACTTCTTTGACTATTTTGAATTTCTTCCACGGGAGAATTTCAAAGCTAAAGCGATCCTGCAAAATAAGAACATCATTACGGCTGTTGGCTTTGCACATCAAGCGTTTGCGAGAAAAGTGCTTCTTAGTCTAGGTTTGGTAGATAATGCTGACAACTATTTTAAAGAACGGAATCAATATTCGGAAGAGGACTTGATATTCACTTTATCAGAAGAAGAGTTTGCTGAAATGAAGCATGAATTTGAAAATACCCTCTGATCAATATTTTCTAAAATTTAAAGAAAGGAACATGGGTGTTCGCAACTGAACACGGGTTCCAAAAATTCTGACTCAATATAAAAGAAAGGAACTGAACCCGACCTAAATTCTCGGAAAAGAGAGAAATCTGTCTAGGAGCATCGCTCCGTCGCCTGATTTCCTATTTTTCAGTCGAATTTTACGGTCTTGGTATCTTAAATGAACAATACTGAATTTTATGATCGTTTAGGTGTCTCTAAGAATGCTTCTCAGGATGAGATTAAGAGAGCCTATCGGAAATTATCTAAAAAATATCACCCAGATATCAATAAGGAGCCTGGGGCGGAAGATAAATATAAGGGAGTCCAGGAGGCTTATGAAACGCTGAGCGACGAGCAAAAGCGGGCAGCCTATGATCAATACGGTGCAGCGGGAGCTAATGGTGGCTTTGGCGGTGGTGCAGGCGGCTTCGGTGGCTTTGATGGCTCCGGCTTTGGCGGCTTTGAAGATATCTTCTCCAGCTTCTTTGGTGGTGGCGCTTCGCGTAATCCTAATGCTCCGCGCCAAGGGGATGATCTTCAGTATCGTGTAAATCTCCGCTTTGAAGAAGCGATTTTCGGAGCTGAGAAGGAAATCAAGTATAACCGCGAAGCGACTTGTCGTACCTGTGACGGGTCTGGTGCTAAGCCAGGAACTAGCCCTGTTACCTGTGGTCGCTGCCATGGCTCAGGTGTCATCAATGTTGATACCCAGACACCGCTTGGCATGATGCGTCGGCAAGTGACCTGTGATGTCTGTCATGGCCGAGGAAAAGAAATCAAAAGTCCTTGTGAAACCTGTCACGGAACGGGTCATGAAAAACAGGCTCACAGCGTTAAGGTGAAAATCCCAGCTGGTGTGGAAACTGGTCAGCAGGTCCGTCTGTCTGGTCAAGGTGAAGCAGGCTTTAATGGCGGCCCTTATGGTGATCTTTATGTTGTGGTCCAAGTTGAGCCGAGCGATAAGTTTGAGCGAGATGGCTCTACCATTTACTACAAGCTCAATCTCAACTTCGTCCAAGCGGCTCTTGGTGACAGTGTCGATATTCCAACTGTTCACGGGGATGTGGAGCTGAATATCCCAGAAGGAACACAGACTGGCAAGCGTTTCCGCCTGCGTGGTAAGGGAGCACCGAGTCTGCGTGGTGGAAGCATGGGGGACCAGTATGTTACTGTCAATGTTGTGACGCCGACTGGCCTCAACGACCGTCAAAAAGCTGCCCTCAAAGAATTTGCGGAAGCTGGTAATATCTCGGTCAATCCTAAGAAAAAAGGCTTCTTTGACAAAATGAAAGATGCCTTGGAAGATTTGTAATCATATAAAAAGGAACAGCCTAATGCTGTCCTTTTTATGTTTCCTAGAAGGCTATTGGGCAAATGTAGTCAAAAAAGAGAGCAGCTCTGATCAGCCCTTTAATCAAAAGAAATTCACTATAAAAAGTGTAAAGAGATTTTCTCTATTTACTTTTATAAAAATTAATTGTTTTTTTAAGTAAAATCTATTGTAAAAATTTCCTAAAAGATATATGATAATACTATATGTATAAAACGCATCTTTTTAGCCTGCTGGGGAGTTGGCTAGAGAGATAATGGGAGATTAGCTTTATACATTTTAGGAAAAAGGGGATTTATAAAGTGAAACGTTTTGAAAAAGTGCAGGAGCGAATTCAGAAATATTCGATTCGCAAATTATCTGTCGGTGTGGGCTCAGTTGCCATTGCAGCTCTGATTTTTGGGAGCTCTTTGTCCAGTTCGACAGTTGCTGCAGATGAAGTAGGAGGCGGTGCGACTGCTCACTATAGCTATGTCGAAGAGCAAGAGCTAACAGAGCAGGAAAAAGGGCTGATTAAGAAAGGTCTGCCTGAAAATCTGCAAACAGGGGAAAATTATTACCTGATTTATCGGAAGCAAGATGGGCAAACTGTCTTGCCGAGTACAGGAAATACTGGTCAGCCGTTTCTCAGCTTATTTGCAGGAACGGCTATTTTGGCTGTCTTGGTATTCTCACGTAAGAAATCTGGTAAGTTACTAGGAGTGCTTTTGCTAGGTAGCTTGGGACAAACTGCGTTACAGTCTCCTCAAGCGTTTGCGCTAGAAAATCGGGAATTGCTTTCTTATAATCGTCAAGTTGCGGTTTCGTCAGCAGTCTCTGAAGCGGATGTGACCATTGCAGGCTATAACTATATCGGTTACTTTACAGCTTCTGATTTGCGTACTTTGACGGAGACCAAGACAACCTCTCTGCCGGCTGGTCAAGAGGCTCAAGCGCAAGCAGAATTATCAGAAGCTGCAAAAGAGGATTCTGATTCTATTGATCGAGCTGCTCAGGCAGGGTTGCAGTATCAGCTGAATCCTGATGAAAGTGATTCTGGCCAGATAGGGAATCTTCCAACTCCAACTCCAAATCCAAATCCTAGTCCAGCTCCTCAGCCGTCAAATCCACCTATAGAAACGGCAAAAGGGGAAAGTTTACAAGAGCCCGCCTTGCCAGAGTACAGCGGTGCTGTGAACGGTGAGTCGCTAGTTCAAGCGGAAACTCCAGTCTATACTGCTCCAGTTGGTACAGTTGGAGACACAGCCCCAGTCGAGCCAGCCCTCCCAGAATACACAGGCGGAGTTAATGGCGAATCGCTAGTTCAAGCAGACAATCCGGTCTATGATGCTCCAGTAGCTACAGTTAGTGACGTGGCTCCGGTTGAGCCAGCCCTCCCAGAATACACAGGTGGCGTTAATGGTGAGTCAACAGTTCAGCCAGAACAGCCTAGTCTGCATACAGACATCAAGCTAGAAACGATTGAACCTCAAGTTGTCAACAAGACAGATGATAGCAAGTATCTTGATGAGGAGACCACTGTCGATGGAACTCCAGGACAAAAAGAAATTGTTACCAGCTATGAAGTCTTGGGTGGTAATCGCATATCAGAGCCGCAAATAACTGAAAGAATCTTGCATGAAGCAGTTGATACAGTGGTCACTCGGGGTAGCAAGGCTCGCATCAATAAAGAAGAATTGAGCAAGCAGCTAGCTTTAGCAGCGGCTGTAGATCCTGCAGTTTACACTAATCAATCCTACCAGCAGCTACAAGCAATTAAGAATATGGCTGCGACAGTTTATCAAACTTCGTCTAGTCAAGATGAAGTAGATGCGGGTGTCAACCAACTCAAGCAGGCTTTAGCTGACTTATTGGCCCTTAAAGCAGCACCAACTCTGACTGTTTCAGCGGTTAAGAAGGATGAATTGCAGAAATCAGCTCAGATTCAATACCAGCTGACGGACAGGGATCAAGCCTTTACTAGTGCTCATGTTCGTCTGAAGAAAGATGGCCAGCTGATAGCAGAGCAGAACTTGGCGGCAGGCCAGTTGACTGCTAGCTTCAGTGGTTTGGACTACTATACACCATATAAGATTGAGACGACTCTGTCTTATGACTTAGGAAATGGCTCTGAAAGTCAAGAATTAGCTCAAGAGACAGTCCAGCTTGACCTGAAGAAGGTAGAGCTCAAATCGATTACTAATGTCTCCTTGATGAAGGTTGAAAATGGCCAGACAAAATTGATGCCTACTTTGGCTGAAAAACCAGCAAATCTGGACCAATATTATCTGCACTTTACATCCGACCAGTTCAAGGACACTGTACTGCCGGTTACCTCTATTGAGGAAGTGGTCGTTGATAACCAACCTGTCTTCAAGATTCAGGCTCAGCTGCCAGACTTGCTGCAAAGGAGTGCAACTGGCCTTCAAAACAGCTTTGACTTCTATCTGGAAAAGGCCAAGAAGCGTGAAGGAAATGTCTACTATGACTTCCAAGATCTCTTGGACGGCATCAAGGAAGATCCTTCTGGAACCTTTATTCTGGGCCGCAGTATCAGTGCCAAATTGATTGACAAACCTGCCAACAGCAAGTCTTACTTACCAGGTGAGTTCAAAGGCCAGCTGATTGGTGGTCAAAATGGTGAGCGCCATGCGATTTTAGACTTAGCGCATCCTCTATTTGATACGATTACTGGTGGAACGGTCAAGGATATTGACTTTAAGCGGGTCAATATGGTTTATCCAGATTCGCAAGCGGGCGATACAGTTGCGACAATTGCTGCCCGCTTGAAGAATAAAGGAGTAATCGAAAACGTCAATGTCCAAGGCTACTTGGAAGGAAGAGACCATATTGCCGGTCTGGTTAACAATATAGAAGGCCAATCTCGAGTTGAAAATGTCTCCTTTAAGGGCCAGATTAAGTCCAAGGGTGGAAACTCTGTCACAGCCGGTATCGCAGGCACCAACGCCATGTCCTTGGTAAGCCGAGCTTATGTCGAAGCAGATATTTGGGTTAAGAGTGGCCAAAATGCAGGTATGCTGGTCGCTCAAAACTTCACCAACTATTCAGGTGCAGGCTGGGGTAATTGGGGCAAGCTAACTCAGTCGGTTGCCAAAGGTAAGTTAGAGGATGCAGGCTCAAGAAATGCGGCTGGTATCGCTGCTTCCATTTGGCCGTATGGAACTATCAATGACACAGTCAGCTATGCCACAGTAGTGAACGGTAAAGAGCTCTTTAGCTCAGATAATGAGATTACCGACGCTTGGATGGGGCAAAAACTCCAAAACCTTTTTGGTGTTCAGGGACACAGCTCTGGAACCAAGACAGGAAAAGATGCCAAGTTCCGCCGCTTGACAGAAGCTGAAGCGGAGCAAAAAGTCAAGAGCTATCGGATTACGGCTCTTGAACAAACCAGCGCAAATGAAGTAACAACTGAGAAGCTAAATGCTGCTATTCTGAGAACAAGTACTTATCAAGATAAGCCAGGTTACAAGGCAGAAAATGAACAGCTTTATCAGAATCTAGAACGCTTTATGCCTTTCTACAACCAAGAGTTCTTGATCCATGAAGCCAATAAGCTGGTGGATGCTGGTAAGGCGGGCGACTTGTTAACTAAGAAAGTCCTATCAGTTCAAGCGCTGAAGGGCAATCAGTTTGTTGCTGGCGGAACGGATGCAGATAAGATCTTAGTTCATTTTGAAGACGGAAGCAAGACCATCTTCAATCTTCAAAATCAAGCACAATTTGAACAGACGGCTCTGCCGGAATATCAGATTGCAGAGCTTGGTACAGTCTATACTCCAAATCACTCAACCGCAGTCAAAGAAGACCTGCTGACTCAGCTGACTGAGAGCTTGAAGAGTTTTGAACTATACAGTGATGAAGTCTATCGTTCTGTTGGCCTGCCTAATGATAATGATAGGGTCAACAAAGTGAAGCGCCTCTTCTTGGATGAATCTCTAGCTGAGGTGAAAGCCAACTTGCAGGATATGCTTGGTAAGCTCCTGGCCAATGAATGGACAAGATTCCATGCTGACAATCCAGCAGCCAACGAAGCTCTGAAAGCTAAAATCGAAGAGAACAAGACCGCTATCATGCTCGGTCTGACCTACCTCAACCGTTATTACGATCTCAAGTTTGGCGACTATAACCTCAAGGAGCTGGTGCTCTTCAAACCAGACTTCTATGGTGAAAAAGTACCATTGCTGGATCGCTTGATTAAGATTGGTCGTTCGACAGAAAATCAACTGAAAGGGGCAGACAATGTCAATATGTTTGCACGTCAGTTGAAAGCTGAGTCCAAGTCTAATGATTTGGTGGCTTACTTGGATTACAACCGTCGACTGCTGACTGATTTTGCGGACATGGATACTTGGTTCAAGGACGCAACCCGAGGCTTTATTCAGTTTGAAGAACGCCAGTCAGAAGTAGAGGAGATCAAGTCTGCTAAGTATCGTGTCTTTGACAACCTCAACTCTGAATATTTCAGCAACTATATCCTTCCGCTGCTAACCTTGAAGAATACGCGCTTAGCCATTCTGTCAAACTATAGCACGATGGCCTTTGTCAACAGAGACAAGCGCCGGTCATGGACTGATGAACGATTTAACGCGCGCATCAAGGAAGTAGCGACCCAGCATCGAAATCACGTAGACACTTGGTACAAACTGCTCTCAGATGATATCAAGTCCAGAATGGTCAAGCAAAATGTAACGGCTGTATGGGATGGTTTTGATGTAGAAGGACGTGGCTGGATTGATGTCAACGGAAATGATAATAAGGGCAATCCTTATGCACCATCCCGCGAGTTCTTTAACCTAGTTGGTGGCAGAGCTGGTGGCTGGTACAAGTCAAATGGCTATGGTGCCCACGCTGCTGGTTCAATCCGTGTGAACTTCGAGGCCTTTGATCTCTTGACAGAATACGGTGTGTCCGTCTTCACGCACGAACTCACCCACGTCAATGACAGAGATATTTATCTGGGCGGACATGGCAGACGACAAGGGATCGGACCAGAAGGCTATGCCCAAGGGTTGCTCCAATCGCCTGTTCCTGATCAGCCAGGCTGGGGTGCTCTGGGTCTCAATATGGCCTTTGATCGTCCAAATAATGGTAGTCTCATTTTCAATAGCTCGCCAAGTCTCTTCAAGAACCGAGCAGACATCGACCACTATATGAAGGGCTATAATGATACTCTCATGCTGCTGGATTACCTTGAAGGTCAAGCAGTTGTGGATAAAGGAAATGCAGCAGCTGCTAAATGGTTCAAGAAGGTTGAGCCGAAGGTTGTAGATGCTCGGACTCAATATGATGTCGTGAGAGAGTTGACGGCAGAAGAGAAAGCGGCCATGTCAGTTTCATCTGTAGAGGACTTGGTTGACCAGGGCTTGCTGTCTAACCGTGCGGTTGACAATCGAACTTATAACCCTGCTGACTATGACTCTAGTTACATTGCGATCGACTTTATGACAGGTATCTATGGTGGCGGTCAAAACAATACTGGAGCGCCAGGCGCCTTGATGTTCAAGCATAATACCTTCAGAATCTGGGGTTACTATGGCTATGAAAAAGGCTTTGTAAGCTATGCTTCTAATAAACACCGTAAGACAGCCAATGAGCAAGGTGTGACTGGTTTGAGCGATAACTTTATCATCAAGCAAATTTCTGAAGGCGAATTTGAAACCATGGAAGCCTTCAAGAAAGCTTACTTCAGAAAAGTTGTGGATAAAGCACAAAGCTCAGGTATTAAGCCAGTGACGGTCAACGGAAAAGTCTATCACACTTATGAAGAGCTGAAAGCTGGCTTTGCAGAAGCTGTTGACAAGGATCTGAAGAAGTCTCGTGTCGATGAACGGGCAACCAAGGACTTCAAGTATGCTGTCTTTACACAATTACTCAAGAATACCAACAGCTTTATGGATGAAAACTCCATTTGGGGTTCCTAAGTCAAAGTGCCAGATTTGCTGTACGTGTAACTGCAAATAAGGATCTTTAGCAATATATAATCAATAACCCATTTGAATTTGTTCTGTTTGTGTCGTCACTGACAGTCTGATTCAGATGGGTTGTTTTGTTGCATAATGGCAAGTCGGAACAGAAAGAATCCCCGATTCTTAAACGATATTTTTCAGAAAAATCTGTCCCCGTACAGTTACTGCTTTTGGGTCTTGCTGGGTGCTTTTTTTCCTGCTAAAATAAACACATGACACGTTATAAAGCAATTATATCCTATGATGGTTATGGCTTTGCTGGTTTTCAGCGACAGCCCCATGCCAGAAGCGTTCAGGAAGAGATTGAAAAGACCCTGACCCGTATCAATAAAGGCCAGCCTGTGGTGATTCATGGAGCGGGCCGGACCGACAGCGGTGTCCATGCTCTGGGCCAGGTGCTGCATTTTGATTTACCAGAAGAGCGGGATGAAGAGAAATTGCGTTTCGCCTTGGATACCCAGACGCCGGAAGATATTGATTTTATCAGTGTGGAGCAGGTGTCAGATGATTTTCATTCTCGCTACAATAAGCACAGCAAAACCTATGAATTTTTGGTGGACATCGGCCGACCTAAAAATCCTATGATGCGCCATTATGCTACGCATTATCCTTATCCTTTGGAGCTGAGTCTGATAGAAGAAGCAATTGCTCAGTTAGAGGGGACGCATGATTTTACAGGCTTTACTGCTTCGGGGACCAGTGTGGAAGACAAGGTTCGAACCATCACCAAGGCTAAGGTTCGTTATGATGCAGAGCGTAAATTTCTGGTCTTTACTTTTTCAGGCAATGGCTTTCTCTACAAGCAGATCCGCAATATGGTCGGTACCTTGCTCAAGATTGGCAATAAGCGCATACCTGTGGAGCAAATTCAGAGGATTTTAGCGGAGAAAGATCGCCATCTGGCAGGACCAACAGCTGGTCCAAACGGCCTCTATCTAAAGGAGATTCGTTATGAAGAATAAGTTAATTTTAGCCCTTTCGGGCAATGATATTTTCAGCGGCGGCGGACTGCATGCCGATTTGGCTACCTATACGGTCAATGACCTGCATGGTTTCGTAGCTGTGACTTGCCTGACGGCTATGACAGATAAGGGGTTTGAGGTCATTCCAGTTGAGGAAGAGGTTTTTGCCCAGCAGTTAGGCAGTCTCAAGGATGTTCCTTTTTCTGCTATTAAGATAGGACTTTTACCCAATCTGGAAATAGCAGAGCAAGCTCTGGCTTTTGTCAAGCAGCATGCGGATATACCAGTAGTGCTGGATCCTGTTCTGGTTTGCAAGGAAAATCATGACTTGGAAGTCAGTGCACTGAGAGAAGAAATCATCAAGTTTTTCCCTCATGTCAGCATCATCACGCCAAATTTGGCAGAAGCTCAGTTATTGACCCAAAAAGAAATCAAAAGTCTGGAGGATATGCAGGCTGCAGCCAAGGAGCTCTATGATTTGGGAGCCGAGCATGTAGTGATAAAGGGCGGCAATCGCTTGAGCAAGGAGCGGGCGGTGGATGTTTACTATGACGGCCGAGATTTTGAGGTCATGGAATCGCCAGTGCTGGCCAGCAATAATACCGGAGCGGGCTGCACATTTGCTTCCAGCATTACCAGTCAGCTGCTTCTAGGCAAGTCTCCTCTTGCAGCAGTTCAATTGTCTAAAGATTTTGTTTACCGAGCGATTCAGCACTCAGATCAATATGGGGTGGTTCAGTATGAGAAATAATCAAGTTAAAAAATTAGTTATCTTAGCTTTCATCACAGCACTGTCTGTAGTTTTGGGAAATTTTTTTAAAATCCCAACTCCGACAGGATTTTTGACGCTGCTGGATGCAGGGATTTATTTTACAGCCTTCTACTTTGGTCGCAAGGAAGCGGCTATTGTCGGAGGCCTTTCAGGCTTTTTGATTGATATGATTGCCGGCTATCCTCAGTGGATGATTTTCAGTCTGATTTGCCATGGACTTCAAGGTTTCTTTGCTGGCTTTGAGGGTAAGAAACGTTACCTTGGGCTGGTCTTGGCCGCAGTGGCTATGGTCGGTGGCTATGCCCTCTTTGGTAGTATTATGAATGGTGTCGGGGCTGCCCTAGCCGAAATCTTAAGTAATTTTATGCAGAATGCATTTGGTTTAGCAGTTGGATTTGCCCTCTACAAAGCCTTCCCAGAGAGTTTGAAAAAGACGGTCGCAGTGAAATAAACGAGGTGAGACATGGACTTAGCTAAGATTGGAGTGGGAACTCGTCAGATTGTTCTAGATGTTTTGGACAAAGCTGCCTTAGTCGAGGGAGATGTTTTTGTTCTGGGTCTATCCTCTAGTGAGGTTGTCGGAGGCCATATCGGTCAGAATTCCAGTCTGGAAGTTGGACAGGTCATTGTCAAAACCATACTGGATATCTTAGAAGAGAAGGGGATTTTTCTAGCAGTTCAGGGATGTGAACATCTCAATCGCGCTCTCGTAGTCGAAAGAGCCTTGGCGGATAAGAAAGATTTAGAGATTGTCAATGTTCTGCCTACTCTTCATGCTGGAGGCAGCGGTCAGCTAGCGGCTTTTCAATACATGAAGGATCCTGTTGAGGTAGAGTTTATTGTCGCTCAGGCGGGGCTGGATATTGGCGATACTGCTATTGGCATGCATGTCAAGCATGTGCAGATTCCTATCCGACCGATTCTCAAGGAATTGGGAGCTGCCCATGTCACAGCTTTAGCCAGTCGTCCCAAGCTAATTGGCGGCGCCAGAGCAGCCTATACAGAGGATAAAATCAGGAAGGGATAAAAGGAAAAATAATTTTGAAAAAAACTCTAATTATGCTATAATGGGTTGTATTCAATAAATTTTAAGGAGAAATGACAGAATGTCTGTATCATTTGAAAACAAAGAAACAAATCGCGGCCTTTTGACTTTTAGCATCAGTCAAGAGAAAATCAAGCCAGCCTTGGACCGTGTATTTAACTCAGTAAAAAAAGATATTGCTGTACCAGGTTTCCGTAAAGGTCGCCTTCCACGTGCTATCTTCAACCAACGTTTTGGTGAAGAAGCCCTCTACCAAGATGCTTTGAACGCTCTTCTTCCAGAAGCATACGAAGCGGCTGTCAAAGAAGCGGGTATCGAAGTAGTTGCTCAGCCTCAGTTTGATGTCAAGTCTATGGAAAAAGGCCAAGACTGGGTCATCAAAGCTGAAGTAGTCACTAAGCCAGAAGTTAAGCTGGGTGCTTACAAAGACTTGGAAGTAACTGTTGAAGCTACTAAAGAAGTGACTGACGCTGAAGTAGATGAACGCATTGAGCGTGAGCGCAACAACTTGGCTGAGTTGGTTCTGAAAGAAGGTCCAGCAGCTGATGGTGATACAGTTGTGATTGACTTTGTTGGTTCTGTTGACGGCGTTGAATTTGACGGCGGCAAGGGCGACAACTTCTCACTTGGATTGGGCAGCGGTCAATTCATCCCAGGATTTGAAGAGCAGTTGGTTGGCCACAGTGCAGGTGAAACAGTGGACGTTGTCGTAACCTTCCCAGAAGACTACCAAGCAGAAGACTTGGCAGGCAAGGAAGCTAAGTTTGTGACAACTATTCACGAAGTTAAAGAAAAAGAAGTTCCAGCATTGGACGATGAACTTGCAAAAGATATCGACGAAGAAGTGGAAACGCTTGACGAGCTGAAAGAAAAGTACCGCAAAGAATTGTCAGAAGCTAAGGAAACAGCTTATAAGGATGCGGTAGAAGCTGCAGCTATTGATCAAGCAGTAGCAAATGCTGAAATCGTTGACTTGCCAGCAGAAATGGTCCACGAAGAAGTGCACCGCGCTGTTAATGAATTCTTGGGCAACATGCAACGCCAAGGAATCTCACCTGACATGTACTTCCAAATCACTGGCACTACTCAGGAAGACTTGCACAAGCAATACGAAGCAGATGCTGAGTCACGCACTAAGACAAACCTTGTCGTAGAAGCAGTTGCTAAGGCAGAAGGTTTTGAAGCTAGCGCAGAAGAAATCGAAGCAGAAGTAACTTCATTGGCTACAGACTACAACATGGAAGTAGAACGTGTTCGTCAATTGCTATCAGAAGATATGCTGAAACACGACATCGCTATCAAGAAAGCTGTTGAAGTGATTACAAGCACTGCGAAAGTGAAATAAAGATGAAAGAGGCAAGATATGATTCTTGCCTCCTTTTTTTAGAAAACAAGAGGCAAATCTGCTATAATAATAGTATATAGTTGAAAGGAAAGCTGGCTCTGTCGCTAGTCCATAGAACTCGTGAAGGAGGTCGAGCATGAAAAGCAGTAAAAAATCTTATCTGAAGCTAAGCTTGCTTCTTATCTTTTTTATTTTCTATTGGCTAATAGTCAATCTTTTATTTCATAATACAGGGCTTTTTTGGCTCCTTTTATTAGCTGGCATTGCCCTGACCGTAATTGCTAAGAACTACCGCAAACTTTCAAAAAGGGACTGGATAACAGCTATTATTCTGGGATTTTTAGCGGTCTTCTCGAATCCTATTTTTGCTGCTTTGACTGTCCTGACTTATCTGGCTAGCAGTCTTTTATTGAAGGAAAAGGAAAAATTCAGCACTCTTTTAAAACTTGATAGTCCGAAACAAGCAGCTCTTGCTTTGATTTTGGGACTTCTTGTGGGATTTGTGCTGGGGTTTTTAAATCTCGCTTCGGCCCACAAGCCTATCAGTCTACCAGGCTCTTTTCCTATTCAGGCTGTTCTAGATGCTCTCCGCGCAGGTGTATTTGAAGAAGTGGCTTTTAGACTATTTTTCTTTGCTATTATCTTTTATCTGACTAAAAAAGATACTTTTTCAAAAATGGAGAATATGCTAGTTTATGGTATTCTGACCTTGCCTCATACTCTGATTCACTTTAGTTTGGAAAAATTTGATATAGGAAGCGTCGTTATTCTTAGTCTTGTTTTCGGCTTGCCTTTTGCTTTTTTGCTTCGGAAACAGGGGCTCTACAGCGCCATAACAGCCCATGCTGTAGTTGATTTGCTTAGATTCGTTTTTTTAGGAATTTGAAAAATTTTAACTTAAAATATAAATGGTAACCCTTTGACTATTTTTGGAAATTAGCGTAAAATAGTAAGGAAAGACAAAAAAGGAGAAAAGCCTTGGAATTAGAAGTATTTGCTGGACAGGAAAAAAGTGAGCTTTCTATGATTGAAGTGGCGCGTGCCATTTTGGAAGCCCGCGGCCGCGACCATGAGATGTATTTTAATGATCTGGTCAATGAAATTCAAAACTATCTGGAAAAATCAAACAGCGAGATTCGTGATGCTCTGCCTTTATTCTACACAGAACTCAATGTAGACGGCAGCTTTATTCCGCTGGGGGATAATAAATGGGGCCTGCGTTCATGGTATGCCATTGACGAAGTGGATGAAGAAATCATCGCCTTGGAAGAGACTGATGAGGACGATGCACCTAAAAAACGTAAGAAGAAACGCGTCAATGCCTTTATGGATGGCGACGAGGATGCCATTGACTATAGCGATGACGATCCAGAAGATGAGGACGGCTACGAAGCAGATCCTGCTCTCTCATACGATGAGGAAAATCCAGATGATGAGAAGAACGAAGTGGAAGCTTATGATGCTGAAATCAACGAAATCGCTCCAGATGATCTAGGAGAAGAAGTCGAACTCAACGAAGAAGATGACGACTACTCTGATGAAGATACGGAGACTGAAGAGGAAGAATAAATCAACCAAAAGAAACAAGGGACGAAATCCCTTGTTTCTTTTAATATTCCTTGAAATATAAGTTCGGAAGGTGTAGAATACTAATAAAATTTAATAAAGAATAGATGGAGGAAGACTGCTATGAAATTTGTCATTGATAAGAGTCTAGGTGAACTAGGCATAAAAAGTGTTGCTATCGGGATTGCCAAGAATGTTAATCCGCATGCAGAACTGTCTCCTTCATTTCTAAAAAAGAAAAAGGAAATGGAAGACTGGGCTCTGGACTGCGACTTGGATGAGGTGCTTGAGTCGCCAGTTATTCAAGGTTATGTAGAAATACTGCAGCGCGTAGGTCGCAGTGTTAAGAAAAATCCTCCGACGGTTCCTGCTCTGATTCGCAATATCCAGCACCGCGGATCGCTCCCTCATATTAATAGCATTATTGATATTTATAACGTTGAAGCCCTACATTCCCTACTGGCTATTGGAGGGCATGATTTTGATAAGATTGAAGGTCAGATAGAATTTACCGTAAGCCAAAAGGAAGATGTTTTTCTGCCTATTTTGTCCAAGGAGAAGCATGTTGCCAAGACGGACTATGTCTATCGGGATGCCAAAGGCATTTTGGCTTGGCTGGATGTCCGTGACAGCGAGTATTATAAGTTTGATGAAGAGACCAAGGATGCCATTTTCATCATTCAGGGGAATGCCAATACCTCTGTCGAAATGCGTCTGGAAGCCTTGGAACGAATCCGACACGATTTAGCAGAGTGCATGCCTGATGTAGAATTCGAAACACATGTCATCAGTATTGCTGAAAATGAATGAAAAACGAATGAAAACATTTGACATTTTTTTAGGTTTGCGATATCATACTGTTCGGGCACCTCTTTTAGAGGTCAGAGCTTCCTGTTTCCAGGGAGCTATTTTTCTTTTTCAGACAGATTATGGAAAATCCTCCTCTAGATAAGATTTCAGCAACTGTGATGCTTGCTGGAACGAATTGTTTTATGAAAAGGAGCACGTATGTCAACTAAATATATTTTTGTCACCGGCGGTGTGGTTTCTTCTATCGGGAAAGGGATTGTGGCAGCTAGCTTGGGCCGGCTTTTGAAGAATAGAGGTCTCAAGGTTACAATTCAGAAATTTGATCCCTACATCAATATTGATCCCGGTACCATGAGCCCTTACCAGCATGGGGAAGTGTTTGTGACAGATGATGGAGCTGAGACGGATCTGGATCTGGGGCATTATGAGCGTTTTATTGACATCAATCTCAATAAATACTCCAATGTCACCACTGGTAAAATCTACAGCGAAGTCCTGCGCAAGGAGCGAAAAGGCGAGTATCTGGGGGCGACGGTCCAAGTCATTCCGCATATTACAGATGCTCTCAAGGACAAGATCAAGCGGGCAGCACGGACGACGGACTCGGATGTGATTATCACCGAGGTCGGTGGCACAGTGGGGGATATCGAGTCTCTTCCTTTCTTAGAGGCTTTGCGCCAGATGAAGGCGGACGTCGGAGCAGACAATGTCATGTATATCCATACGACCCTCCTGCCCTATCTCAAGGCAGCCGGTGAAATGAAGACCAAACCGACTCAACATTCTGTCAAAGAGCTGCGAGGTCTGGGGATTCAGCCTAATATGCTGGTCATCCGCACAGAGAAGCCAGCTGGACAAAATATCAAAAACAAACTGGCTCAATTCTGTGATGTGGCGCCGGAGGCGGTCATTGAGTCACTGGATGTAGAGCACCTCTACCAAATTCCTCTTAATTTGCAGGCCCAAAAGATGGACCAAATTGTCTGTGACCATCTGAAGCTGGATGCGCCGGCATCGGATATGACAGAGTGGTCAGCCATGGTAGAGAAAGTAATGAGTCTGAAAAAGCAGGTCCGAATTGCTCTGGTCGGCAAGTATGTCGAGTTGCCAGATGCCTATATTTCAGTTGTCGAAGCGCTCAAGCATGCCGGCTATGCCAATGATGCGGAAGTTAAGATTGACTGGATTGATGCGAATCAGGTAACGGCCGAAAACGCAGCAGAGCTTCTTGGAAGTGCAGATGGAATTATCGTTCCGGGTGGCTTTGGTCAGAGAGGAACTGAGGGTAAGATTCAGGCAATCCGCTATGCGCGTGAGCAGGATGTGCCTATGCTGGGCATTTGTTTGGGTATGCAGCTAACCTGTGTTGAATTCGCCCGTCACGTCCTTGGGCTGGCAGATGCCAACTCAGCGGAGCTCAATCCAGACACAACGTATCCGATTATTGACCTCATGCGTGATCAGATTGATGTCGAAGACTTGGGTGGAACGCTGAGATTGGGGCTCTATCCTTCTAAGCTTAAGAGTGGCTCTAAGGCAGCAGCGGCTTACGACTATCAAGAAGTCGTGCAGCGCCGTCACCGTCATCGCTATGAGTTTAACAATGACTTTCGCGAGCAGTTTGAGGCAGCTGGATTTGTATTTTCAGGAGTTTCACCAGACAATCGCTTGGTCGAAATAGTGGAAATCCCAGAAAATAAATTCTTCGTGGCCTGTCAGTACCACCCAGAGCTTTCCAGCCGACCGAACCGACCTGAAGGTCTTTATACGGCCTTTGTCACGGCAGCGGTAGAAAAGAGTCAGGAGAGATAGACTAGTTTTGTATGACCTAAGCGACTTTTCTAGAGAAATGTTATAATGAAAGCAAAAGGAGGAAAGAAGATGTTTCTAAACATTTTAGCTAGTATTCGTACTAATAATTTCCAAGATGAGCATTGTGTAGAAAAAATCCAAGCTCTCTGGCAGGAACAAGAGGGAGCTGTGAAAGAAGCTTTTGCCCAAGGGGAGCCGGTCTATGCTGTCTATCATGACTATGCCAGTGATTACAAAGGAGACTATAGTCTCTCTATCTGCCGTTTGACAGATGGGGAAGTCTATGATTTTGATACCTCTGAGCAGACCTATCAAGTGTTTGAAGCGGATAAGGAGGATCCTCAAGCGATTCTTCATGCTTGGCAGAGGATTTGGCAGGCAGAAGAAACAGGTGAACTTCATCGAGACTACACTTTTGACTTTGAAAAATACGATCCCGACCAAACGGTGGCTGTCTTTGTTGCGACTCAGAAACCTTGAGTTTTCTGTGTTCCTGCCTTAGCTTCATTTTCGCTTAGATTTCCTAGATTTGCTGATTGAGTAGAAAGTTGATTTTTTGAAATAAAGTCAAAAATTTTCTTGACAAGCCTTAGCTGTCCTGTTATACTAGTAAGGTACTCAATCGCGGGGATGGCGGAATTGGCAGACGCGCAGGACTAAGGATCCTGTGACCGCTTTAGGTCGTGAGGGTTCAAGTCCCTCTCTCCGCATCAAGTAAGCTGGCTTCGGTCAGCTTTTTTCTTTTTGCACTAGAGACGCTTAAAAAGGCTAAGTGTCTCCCTGCAATTCTTTAAAATTTCAGGAAAAACTAGCAATTTTAGTGAAAAAGTGATAAAATAAACAATGTAAGTGGTTTAACCACAAAAAATAAGAGGAGGCCTGATAAGAATGGCAATCGTTTCAGCAGAAAAATTTGTCCAAGCAGCTCGTGACAATGGTTACGCAGTTGGTGGATTCAACACAAACAACCTTGAGTGGACTCAAGCTATCCTGCGTGCGGCAGAAGCAAAGAAAGCACCAGTGCTTATCCAAACTTCAATGGGTGCTGCTAAATACATGGGTGGCTACAAAGTTGCTCGTAACTTGATCGCTAACCTTGTAGAATCAATGGGCATCACTGTACCAGTTGCGATTCACTTGGACCATGGTCACTACGAAGATGCACTTGAGTGTATTGAAGTTGGTTACACTTCTATCATGTTTGATGGTTCACACCTTCCAGTAGAAGAAAACCTTAAATTGGCTAAAGACGTTGTTGAAAAAGCACACGCTAAAGGTATCTCAGTAGAAGCTGAAGTTGGTACTATCGGTGGTGAAGAAGACGGTATCATCGGTAAAGGTGAATTGGCTCCAATCGAAGACGCTAAAGCAATGGTTGCAACTGGTATTGACTTCTTGGCAGCTGGTATCGGTAACA
>ERZ772764.913-NODE-913-length-19394-cov-4.119448_pt1 | contig 19394 bp, 17 predicted proteins | sample MGYA00512163_ERZ772764 | MGnify/ENA primary metagenome ERZ772764 (study PRJEB29015, sample SAMEA2737903) | human oral metagenome | biome: human oral; feature: human-associated habitat; material: dental | place: China | collected 2094 ... | reverse complement strand
CCCTCGGCGTCCGCAAGTTCCACGACTCGTTCAGCCGGGCGAACGTTGAAGCCGATGATGACCGCGTTATCGACCGTGGCGAGATTGACGTCGTTCTGCGTGATCGCGCCGACGCCACGGTGAATGATCCGCAGCTGGACTTCCTCGCCCACATCAATGCCGAGCAGCGAATCCTCGAGCGCTTCGACAGCACCGGAAACGTCGCCCTTGATGATGAGGTTGAGGGTGTCGACCTCGCCTTCCTTGAGGACCTTGTCGAAGTCCTCGAGGGAGACGCGCTTGCGGCGCTTGGCGAGCATGGCCTGCCGCTCTGCGGCTTCGCGCTTATCGGCGATCTGGCGTGCGGTGCGCTCGTCGGTGGCGACGAGGAAAGAATCACCCGCACGGGGAATCGACGCGAGGCCGAGGACAGCGACCGGGCGTGAGGGCCCAGCTTCGGCGACATCTGCTCCGGTGTCATCGAACATCGCTCGGACGCGACCGTGAGCAGAACCGACGACAATGGCGTCCCCGATGCGCAAGGTGCCGCGCTCAACGAGCATGGTCGCAACCGCACCACGTCCCTTGTCGAGGTTCGCTTCGATCGCGACACCACGGGCCGCAGTATCCGGGTTCGCCTCGAGGGTAAGCGCCGCATCCGCAGTCAAGAGGACCGCTTCAAGGAGCTCACGGATACCGGTGCGTTCCTTCGCCGAAATGTCGACAAACATGACATCGCCGCCGTAATCCTCAGCAACGAGTCCATATTCGGTTAGCTGACCACGGATCTTATCCGGGGAGGCGCCTTCCTTATCGACCTTGTTGACCGCGACCACGATCGGCACGTTCGCGGCCTGAGCGTGGTTGATCGCCTCAACGGTCTGGGGCATGACGCCGTCATCGGCAGCGACCACGAGGATCGCAATGTCGGTGACCTGCGCGCCACGGGCGCGCATCGCGGTGAAGGCCTCGTGACCGGGGGTATCGATGAAGGTGATCGGACGAGTCTTGCCTTCATGCTCAACGTTCACCTGGTAGGCGCCGATGTGCTGGGTGATGCCGCCATGCTCGGTGTCGACGACATCCGTATGACGAATCGCGTCGAGGAGCTTGGTCTTGCCGTGGTCGACGTGGCCCATGACCGTGACGACCGGCGGACGCGGCTGCATGTGCTCGGCATCGTCGAGTTCTTCCGCCTCGAGGTCAATGTCGAAGGACTCGAGGAGTTCACGGTCCTCATCCTCGGGGGAGACGACCTTGACGTCGTAGCCGAGTTCAGCGCCGAGAGCCTCGAAGGTGTCCTGGTCGAGCGACTGGGTCGCTGTCGCCATTTCACCGAGGTGGAAGAGGACGGTCACTAGTGCTGCGGGATTGACGTCGATCTTCTCCGCGAAGTCGGCGAGGGACGCGCCCTGGCGGATACGAACGACCTGCCCGTTGCCGCGGGGGATTGAAACGCCACCGATGACGGGAGCGTTCTGCTGCTCGAACTCTTGACGTTTCGCGCGTTTGGACTTGCGGCCACGCTGACTGCGACCGCCACCGCGTCCGAAAGCACCCGGCGTGGCGCCGCGTCCTCCGCGGCCGCCTCCACGTGCGGGGCCGAAACCGCCGCCTGCGGGTGCACCGGCGCCTCCTCCGGCTCCGGGGCGAGTACCGCGACCGCGACCTCCAGCGCCGCCGCGCGTGGGACGATCGTTCGTGCCAGTCGCAGCGTTACGGGCGAAGTTCGCCTGGCCGGGCATCATTCCCGGATTCGGGCGGTTGCCACCTGAGCGTCCGCCCGGGCGGGGTGCGCCACCGGGACGAGGACCGCCGGTGCCACCGGGACGGGGAGCACCGCCACGTGCGGGACGCTCACTGCCACCCTGACCGGGACGGGGGCCGCCTTGACGCGGACCAGGACGCGGACCACCGGTGCCACCGGGACGGGGCATTCCCTGACTGGATGCGTAGGGGTTATTGCCCGGGCGCGGGCCAGCGGGACGCGGACCAGGGCGGGGGCCCGCCGGACGCGGAGCTCCAGGACGCGGTGCCGCAGGAGCGCCGTCACGACCGGTGGTCTTCGCCTTGGGAGCGGGAGCTTTGGGGCTCGCAGCAGGCTTGGGCGCAGCGCCAGGCTTCGGAGCTGCAGCGGGCTTAGGCGCAGCACCAGGCTTCGGAGCCGCACCAGGCTTGGGCGCTGCGGAAGCCGCACCGGGCTTGGGCGCTGCGGAAGCCGCACCGGGCTTGGGCGCTGCGGGAGTCGCCCCTGGCTTGGGAGCGGAAGAAAAGGCCGGTCCCATTGAAGCGGCGGCACGAGGATCGGCGGGCACGGGCGCGCTCGCAGGGGTCTTCGCCTTGGTGGAAGGCTGAGTGCTCTTATCCCCGGGTTTGGCCGCTGAGGCTTTCGGGGCGCTCGGCTTCTTCGAAGCCGAGGTCTTCGCTGCTGGGGCTTGTTCCTCCCCTGTTCCCTTCGAGCTGTAGTGCTCGCGAACGGAACGCACGACTGGCGGCTCGAGGGCCGAAGATGATGCCTTGACGAACTCTCCGTGATCCTTGAGGTACGTCAAAAGCTCCTTGCTGGTGATTCCGAGCTCTTTCGCAAGCTCGTGGACACGCAACTTTGCCACTGTTCTCCTGTCCGGAAGCGCCTCCGGACGGAGACGCGTTACTTGTATTGCTGGCAGCTCATCGCTGGGTACTCATCGGGTGCCCATCAGCTTCCAACCCGCTTCCATTACTCGAGTTCAGGCGTCGGCGACGCCTTGGATGACACGACCTGCTCGCACTGAGTCCACAACTCTTCGGAGACAACCTCCTCGAGGCGGAGCGCGCGCGTGAGGGCCCGACGTTTACGGGCCTTGTCGATGCAGCGAAGATCCGGGTGGATCCACGCGCCCCGACCGGGTCGCTGAGCTTCGGGGTCGAATGATACGACCCCGTGGTACACCGCGAATCGGAGCAGTTCCGAACGCGGTGAACGCTTCCCACAGCCAACGCAGGTACGAACGGGGGCAGCGCCCGGGAGGGCTTCACTCTCGTTCAGCGCAGACTGCGACACCCCCTCAGCTTAGTCGAGCCCTTCTCAATCCTGAGGATCGGAGTATGAGCGACTGGTCACGTCATCAGGCATCGAGGAGTGCGAGGCCACGCCCTCGTCGCCAGTTTCCGTGTCGGAGTGAATGTCGATGTGGAAGTCGGTGAGTCTGGCTGCGAGGCGGGCGTTCTGCCCTTCCTTACCGATCGCGAGGGAGAGCTGGAAGTCCGGAACGATCGCGGTAGCCGTGCGATTGTCAATCGAGTGGACGACGACGCGCGAGACTCGGGCCGGCGAGAGGGCGTTGGCGACGAAACGGCCAGGATCCGCCGACCAGTCGACGATGTCGATCTTCTCGCCGTTGAGCTCCGTCATGACTGCGCGCACTCGCGACCCCATCGGACCAATGCATGCGCCCTTGGCGTTCACACCTTCGCGCGTCGCGGCGACGGCGATCTTCGTACGATGACCCGCTTCACGCGCGATCGCCTTGATCTTCACGAGGCCCTGCTGAATCTCGGGGACTTCCCGTTCGAAAAGCCCAGCGACGAGGCCGGGGTGGGTGCGTGAAAGCGTGATGCGGGCACCCTTTTCCGTGCGTTCGACATTGACGACGAAAGCTCGGATGCGGTCGCCGTGACGGTAGGTCTCGCCGGGAGCCTTCTCGGAGTCCGGCAGGACGGCTTCGAAGTCGTCGCCGACCTTGACGATCGTGATGCGCCCATCGCGGGACTGGTCGACGATACCGGTAACAACCTGCCCCTTCTGGTTCGCGAAACCGCCGAGGACTTTCTGGTCGTCGGCATCGCGCAGGCGCTGCATGATGACAGAACGGGCGGTCGACTGCGCGATGCGCCCAAAGTTCTTCGGAGTGTCGTCGAATTCGCCAATCTCGTTGCCGTCCTCGTCCTCGTCCATTGCCATGACGGTGACGCGACCGGTCTTCTGGTCGATCTCGATGCGGGCTTTGGAAACTGCGCCGGGAATGTTGTGGTACGCCTTGAGGAGGGCCTCTTCGATCGCTTCCACGAGGCGGCCGAGGGAAACTCCCTTCTCCTGCTCGACCATGCGCAATGCGGTCATGTCGATTTCCATGCGTCTCATTCCTCCGAACCGAATTCGACGCGAGCCCGCGCCTTCTTCATCTGTGCGTACTCGATCCTAACGGTCTGAGCGTCCACGTCGAGCACTGCACCCTTGTCATCGGCGGATGTCACACGACCGCACAGGCGAGAGCCGTCGCGCAGCTTCACGCTCGCGAGGCGCCCGATCTGTTTGACCCAGTGACGAGGCTCAAGGAGTTCGCGTTCTGCACCGGGGGTCGACACTTCCAGGTAGTACTCGCTGTCAATCGGGTCGGCCTTATCAACGAGGGGCGAAACGGCCCGCGAAACTTGCGCGAGTAACTCGGAATCGAGCCCCTGGCCCGTTTCGGGGCTCTCAACGATGACTCGCACGATTTTCATTCCCGATTCTTTGACACTCAAGACGGCGTCGAGTTCGAGTCCGAATCCTTCAACGAGGGGGCGGAGCTCCTTCTCGAGTGCCTCGAAGTGTTGGGGTTGGGCCACAAATCCTCCTGTGTGTCCGACACGGCAAGGGGTTCCTATTCTACCCGGGGGTCAACATGCGATGATGCCCAGGTGACGATCTTCGGATTCTTCTCGCGACGCCCCGGCCCCTTCGGCTCTCCGAAGGGCCTACCAGCGTCCTTTGAACACGCGCTTGCGAGTGAACATGCGCATTCTTCAAGGACAGCGTCTTCGTCCAGGAAAGGACGCAGGCTCGCAGTTCTCGGCGCCACGGCGGGTACTCTTGCTCTCTTGTTGTCGTCTTGCGCTTCGGGCGTGCGTTTCGATTCGAGGGGCGCGTCCCTTCCTGAACTCACCGAAGTGGATACCCTCCGTGAGACCGCGGCCCGCACGGAGGCCGCCGCTTGGGCCCGTGCTTCCTCCTTGGCCGAGGACGCAAGCTCGTGCCCCGAATGCGCCCAGGCCCTTTCCCTTGTCGCAGCGAACTCCCAAGCTCGTTTGGACGCTCTTGGCGGAGTGTGGTCCCCCTGGGGTGATCACACTCCTGAGGGGGCCGAAGAGGTTCCCCCTGTCGCGGATGCGCCTGTGACGGTCGAAGAACTCGTCTCCTGGCTCGCCTCAACTGCCCACAGGGATTTGGCTGCGGCGGCGGATCCGACTCTTATGGAGTCGGATAACTCCCGCGCCCTCGCTTCGGTCGCTCTGGGGCGCTACCGTTCTGCACTCGACTTGGCGGGCGCTTTCAATGTGAGTCTTGATTCTGAGGCTGCTGCGGTGACGGAGTTCAACGCTCGTCTGCACTCGTTCATCTCAAGTCAGACAATGGATCTTCTCAGCGGCTGGGGCTTGGATCCTCAAGCTCTGAGCGCCGCGTCCATTCTTCCTGATGTTGATCTTTCTGCGGCGCAGAGCCTGGCGGAATCGACTGAGTTGGCTGAGGCCGTGGCCTCCTGGGATTGCACGGCCCAGTCCCTGCCGAAGGCGCAGCTTGTGGAGTTCTCCATTGATGATGCCGAGTTGCGCTCTCATGAGCTCTTCTCCCGTGTCGATCACTACCTTTCAGCCGGTGCGAATGATCACAGGACCACCCGCTGTACTCTCGATTCGCTCGACGCGGCTTCGCTTGCGAATGGGCTTCTCGTAGCGGATCTGCATCTGCTCTCCTCCGATGAGCAGACGATACGACTGATCGGCTTGCATGAGGCCCTTGAGGACCTGAGTTCGTGGTCTTTCCTCAACGAGTACGGGACCAGCCCCGCCCTGATCGGCGCGAGCGCCTGAGCTTGAGCTCGCGTGCGCTCGCAGGTGTCGAGTACACCCGTAGAATCCTCCTATGCCGAATCTGCTTCCCGCCCAAGTCTCAGTTCTTCTTCCTGAGGGCGATCGGCGCGCCCCTGCGGAGCAGCTCGAGTCGGGCGAGTGGATCATCGCGGGCAGGCACGCGATCATCCTCACCAACGAGGAGTCGGTCCTTGATTCGGGAATGTGGTACGAGATCGCGACCGCGAGGTGGAGTGCCGAGGACCGTGTTCTTTCAGTCGAGTGGATGGATCCAGCGCGCACGCCCATCCGCGTGGAAACGGTCTCTAAGGATCCGCGGGTGTTCATGCGGATCCTCTCCGAGCGTGTGAATCATTCGATCGTCGTCCACAAGTCCACACAGGTCTGTAATGGCACGACGATCACCGTGTGGATTCGACGCCGCGAGGACGATCAGCTCTTCTCCGTGCTCGCTGCCTTCGGGCCGCTTGATGAGGCCTGTGAGCGTGAAGCCGCTCATTTTGAACAGCAGCTGCGCGAAGGTGTCGGCTTGGACTGAGCCGAGCCAGAGCTTCGTCCCCCGCGTTCGGCAAGGAAGCCAGCCCATGGCAGGAGCAATCGGCAGGGAAGCGAACTCACGGCAGAAAAATGGGCAAGGAAGCCAGCCCGGGGCAAGAGGAAGACGAAGGAGGCGAGGCCGGAGTCGGCCAGGAGGTCTTAGTCGGCAAGCTCGGGCAGGGGTGTCCTGACGAAGGGGTCTGTGGAAAAGCCCTCTTCGAGGATCTTCTTGCACCATTCGCGCGCAGTGAACAACGAGTGGTCCCGGTAGTTTCCGCACGAGGTGATATCCGTTCCCGGAACGTCTTGCCAATTCACGCTCGTCGCGATCGCTTCGAGTGAGGAGACGAGCGCTCGGGTCACAGTCTCTACACCGGGGGTTCCCCAGGTGATGAGGTGGAATCCAGTGCGGCAGCCGAAGGGTGAGCAGTCGATGACGCCTTCCATGCGGTCACGCAGCAAGGAGGCGAGGAGATGCTCGATGGTGTGCAGGCCCCCGGTCGGGATGGCGTTCTCATTGGGTTGAACGAGGCGCAGGTCGAAGTTTGAGATCTCATCGCCCTTCGGCCCTGTTTCAACGCAGATCAGGCGCACATAGGGCGCGAGGACGGCCGTGTGATCGAGCGTGAAACTCTCAACTTCTGCCATGGGGGGTCTCCTTCTTCGCTCGGTGGGACCGCGAGTGGACACGCTTCAGATTAGTGGATCGCTTCGACGAGGGCGGATGCCAAGTCCTCTGGGCGCCTGGCGTTCGGCGCGATGCCTTGGCGAAGTTCTTATCAGATGCGAGGCCTGCTTTTTATCCATCAAGAAAAACACGATGGTGTGTGAAGAAGCGCCCGCGCTCCTGCTCGCACTCGTGCTCCTCCTCGCGCACACCGAAAGCGCCGAAACAGCAGACGCGAGGGGGAAGAACTGGCGTGTTCCTCCTCGCGCACCGGAAAGCGCAGCTGAAGGTCACCTGTGATAGCGGTGCGGTTCATGTTCCTCCTCGTGCACCGGAAAGCGCAGTAGTCTTCGACTCCCGACGCTCCAACTCGCCCCTGTCGAAAAATCGCCCACGCTCAGACCCGAAGCCCCTCAAAGCCCTTCGTTTCTCGCCCCTCTCCCCTACTCGGAAAGCGTTTCAGTTCCTCTCAGTAAAGGTCTGCCGTCGGTTCTCCAAGCGCATGAGTTCACGGAAGGCCTGCGCATACTGGGGGTCGTCCTCGTCCATGCGTTGAAGACGCCCGCGCGCCTCCCCCAGTTTTCGAGTGAGATCCGTTCGGACGAGCGCTGCGACCACTCCCCTGCAATAGGAACGCATTTGCTCCTCGCGGTCCTGCGGGAGGGGCGCGACCGCGAGCTCAGTGACGGCGGCGCCGACGAGCTCGCCAGCAGCATCGCGTACCTGGTCGACGAAGCGACGGCTCGCAGCCTCCGTCGCACGCTCGCCGACGCCGAAATACTCCTCCGCGGAATGCAAAAGCTTCGCGAAGGCATCAAGGCCACCGCACGCGCGAATCGCATCATGCACCGCCCGGTGCGTGGGAACGAAGAATGAATCCCCTTCAAGGTCTTCGAAACCAGAACCGATGACGAAGACCGGGTGCTGCAAAACAACCTCGAGCGTCTGGCGTTCAAGGCGGGTGATCGGGTCCTCGGGACCGCGCCTGCGCGGCACCGGAGAAGGGATCCCGGCTCCGGCCATATCGGATGCCTCGCCATAGCGGGGCTCAGGCGCCGGACGAGCAGCATGGCGAACCGCATCCGCCACACTGCGCATGTCCATGCCGAGCCAACCGGCGAGGGAACGCGTGTATTCCATGCGCAAAGCACGATCACGAATACTCGCAACGATCGGCGCGGAGGCGGACAGGGCACGGACCCTGCCCTCAGCAGTGCGCAAATCGACTTGACGGATCACGGAACGAATGACGAACTCGAAAAGCGGAGTGCGGGATCGGACAAGCTCAATGACCCCCTTGTCGCCGCGCGCCATTCGCACCTCGCAGGGGTCCATGCCCTCGCGGTCGACGGCGACAAAAGTTTGGGAAGCAAAGTTCTGATCCTCGTGGAAGGCCCGCAATGCGGCCTTTTGCCCCGCCGCGTCACCGTCGAAGGTGAAGATCACTTCCGAGCCCCGGGCCCGCCCATTCGATAGGAGCACCCCCGCAGCAGGATCTGCGGCATCACCCAAGAGGCGGCGCACGATCTTCACGTGCTCAGAGCCGAAAGCCGTGCCGCAGGTCGCAACAGCGCAAGGCTCGCCGGCGACGTGGGCGGCCATGACATCCGTATACCCTTCGACAATCACGATGCGATGTTCTTTCGCGATTGCCTTCTTCGCGAGGTCAAGCCCATAAAGAAGCTGTGATTTTTTGTAGATCGGCGTCTCGGGGGTGTTGAGATACTTCGGTGATTGCGGGTCCTCATTGAGGCGGCGGGCGCCAAAACCGACGGTCGCCCCAGTGATGTCTCGGATCGGCCACATGAGGCGCCCTCGGAAACGGTCGTACAGACCACGATTCCCGCGCGAGGCAAGGCCTGCGATCTCGAGTTCCTTATCCGTGAAGCCCTTCGAACGCAGGTGGCGGGTGAGAGCATCCCAGGAGTCGGGCGAATATCCGACGCCGAAGTGAGTGCACATCGCCTGGTTGAATCCGCGTTTCGCGAGGAATTGCCTGCCCGCGGCGCCCTCGGCCGAGGCGAGCTGACGCTGGTAGAACTCTTCAGCGACCCGATGCGCTTCAAGGAGGCGCTGACGTTTCCCAGGTTCTTCGCTGCGAACTTGTGTGCCGCCCTCTTCGTAGTGGAGCGTGATGCCCGCACGCTGGGCGAGGAACTCCACGGCCTCTGTGAAGGACAAGTGGTCGATCTTCTGGACGAATGAGATGACGTCCCCGCCCTCGCCGCAACCGAAGCAGTGCCACATCCCCAGGTGAGGGCGGACGTGGAAGCTGGGAGTGCGTTCATCGTGGAAGGGACATAGTCCTTTGAGGGACCCCACTCCTGCGGGGCGCAGGGCGACGTGCTCGCCGACGATCTCATCGATCCGAGCGGCTTCGCGCACGAGGGCGATGTCCTCTTTACGAATCAGACCGGCCATGCGCACAGTCTAGCGATGCCCAGCAGGAGGGGCGCCGGGTAGGCTCGCCCGCTCAACAGGCGATGAGCCTCAGCGATGCCCAGGAGGAGACGTCGGGACGGGTGATGCCCTCCGAGATCACGACGCCCAGCCAGGCCCCATGAACGCCCCAGGCCCCGTGAACCCCCAGCCAGGCCACGTGAACGCCCAGCACGGCCCCATGAGCAAGAGGAGCGGCAGGACATGAGAAAACGGCCAGGCACGATACTGCACTCATGAATCATCGCCTCGCGTGCCGGACACAACAGCACATTCTGGCACGCTCTGTGCCCGTGAACTGTGTCGAGGCTCTTCACAGTTGGCTCGACAGCATCCCGCACAGGCGCGCATGCCACTTCGAGGCAGAAGAATCCGTCAGGGAAGCGACCTGATCAATGACCGCCCGCACACGCCCCTCCTCATTCGAGGATTGACGCCACTGGGTTGCGAACACGGGCTCAAGGGCGTTCGGCCCGGCCTCCACCAATGCGTCGACAAGATCAGCGAGAAGAGTTCGCTGCTGATAGTAGACAGGCTCAGTCTCGCGTGGACTCATCACGAAATGAACCGCCAGCCCCTTGAGGACTTGAATCTCCGCTCGAGTCGAGGGCGGAACGACAAGATCCGCACGGTAACGGCCAAGAGGGCCTGGACCGAACTCCACACGCGTCGCTGACACGGCGGCGGAGCAGAAACGTCCGATGAGTTCACTGGTGAGGTCTTTGAGACGAGCGAGATCGGCGTAGGAGCCGTCGAAAGAGCCCATCCACTCGCCCAAGTGCACGAGCCGCTCGATCGCTGATTCAAGGTCGGCGCGAGCGACGCCGGGGCCGTACCAGTCGAGAGTCGAGGCGATGACCCTCTCAAGGACCTCATCATCGCGCAGGCTGTGCACATCGCATTTTCCCGTCGCCACGGCGTCTTCAACATCGTGCACGCTGTAAGCGATGTCATCGGACAGATCCATGATCTGGGCCTCAAGGCAGCGCCGCCCGAAAGGAGCTCCTTCGCGCATCCATTCGAAGACCTCACGGTCGTCCTCGTACACCGAGTATTTGCGCGAAGACTTGTCCGGGTCGGGACCCTCCCCCCTCGCCCAGGGGTACTTGCAGATCGCATCGAGAGTGGCGCGCGTGAGGTTGAGGCCTGCGGGCTCCCCGTCCTCGTCAATGACTTTCGGTTCGAGACGCGACACGAGACGCAGGGTTTGGGCGTTGCCTTCGAATCCTCCGCAGTCGGCGGCGAGATCGTCGAGGACGCGCTCCCCGTTATGACCGAAGGGAGGGTGGCCGAGGTCGTGGCTGAGGCAGGCCGCGTCCACGACATCCGGGTTGGCGCCGAGTTCCTTGCCGAGTTCGCGGCCCACCTGGGCGACTTCGAGAGAGTGGGTGAGGCGGGTGCGCACGAAGTCATCGCTTGCCGGGCCGAGGACCTGCGTTTTCTCCCCGAGTCTGCGCAACCCTGAAGAGTGCAGGATGCGTGCGCGATCACGCTCGAAGGCCGTGCGCATCGCGGACTTCGCGGACTCTGCGACGCGCCTGGACTGATCGGCCTGCGAATAGACGGGGACGAGGCCTGCGTCCGAGGGATTACCTTGCAGTCGAGCGCTCACGGCCACAGTCTAGCCGCCGCTCTACATCCTCGCCCTCAAGGGTTTGGGAGCTGTGGAGTGACTCCGACCTGCGCACAGCTCGCAAAGCGCTGTGGGGAGCGCTGCAGGAACGCAGCAGGGTGGCTGTAGCGCGTACAGACAGGAGTTCGAGTGCGCTGCGGGAGGGGTGCGCACAACGCAATCAAAGCTCGCGGGATTCCTTAGAGGATTCTCATCGCTAGAAGTAGTCATCGTGCGGCTCATCGGGTTCACTGGAAAGGAGCAACAAAGGAAAGGACCGAGCACATGGGACTGTCAGAACGTCGACTCGCCGCGGCCCTCGTCGCTCTGTCCCTCGTCGCCATCGTCGTCGCCTGGTGGCTCGCATCCGCGCTCACTGTTGTCTCCGAGGAAGTCGTCTCCCCCGGAATCGTCATGTCCGAATCCGGAGGCGCCCAATCAGCACAATCGGGGACATCGCAATCTGACGCTCCCATCGCACACCACCCCAGTGGAAAAAGCGAACAACCGCCCTCACCTCCCACCAACGGAAATGTTGCGCCCGTTGAAACCCCGACTCCGCCCCCTCCCCCGACGACTTCCACCCCGGCACCAACCCCGATCGTCCCGGCCCCGCCCATCGACCTCGATGACGACGACTATGACGATGACATCGACGACGTGGATGACGACCGAGACGACGACTAAAGCAGCCTGTAGCCCATTCCCCTCACCGTTTCGAAACGCTCTTTGCCAAGTTTCGAACGCAAATAGGACATGTACACATCCACGACATTGGACCCGGGGTCGAAGTCCATTCCCCACACCGCGGAGAGGAGCTGCTCGCGGCTGAGCACCTGGCGGGGGTTGCGCAAGAACATCTCGGCGAGTGTGAACTCCCTGGCCGATAAGTCGACGACGCGCCCATCGACCGTGATCTGCCTCGTCCGATAGTCGAGGCTGAGATTGCCGTAGGACAGTGTGGTCGCAGCGGTGCTCGACTGAGAGGCTGAGGCAGAATCCCTCAAGCGCAGGCGGATCCTCGCCAGGAGTTCCTCATAAGAGAAGGGCTTGGCCATGTAGTCGTCCGCACCGTTTTCCAAACCGGCGACGCGGTCCACGACCGATGAGCGCGCCGTCAGCATGATGATCGGTGTCGCCACCCCCTGTCCGCGCAGCTCCTCAAGCACATCGAAGCCGTCGATATCGGGAAGCCCGACGTCGAGGATAATGAGGTCGAAGTCGCCCATCAGCCCGAATTGGATCGCCTCGCGGCCCGAGGCTGTGATCGTCGGAGTGAATCCCGCCGCTCTCAGACCCTTTGCGATGAAGGAGGCGATTCGTTCCTCGTCCTCGACGATCAGAATCGTGCTCATGTCTCACTCTCCTCGGTCGTGGTGCGAAGCGGCAAGCGCAGGGAAAACACGGACCCGTGTCCGCGTCGTGAAGATATCCCCAGTCTCCCCGAGTGGGCTTCGGCGATTGAGTTCACGATACTCAGTCCCAAACCGGAGCCCGGGGCCATTCGCTCTGCCTCCTGGGTACGTGAGAATCGCTGCCTCACCCGTTCCAGATCCTCGGCAGCGACTCCGATTCCCTCATCTTGCACCCACAAGACGAGCTCATCGCCCTCAATGCGTGATCCGAGGGCGATGCGCGACCCTTCGGCAGAGTATTTGACGGCGTTGTCCACGAGTTGGAGCCACGCCTGAGTGATCCTGTCCGCATCGAGGACGGCGTCGATATCTGCGACTTCGCCGAGCTGCCAGGTTCGTTCCCCGAGGAAGCGGACCTTTTCGAAGACGCGGTCGCTGAGCTCGGCGACCGCAACGGGCGCGGGCCGGAGGAAGTCGCTCTGGCGCATCTGCGCGAGCAGCAAAATGTCCTCAATGAGCAGTCCCATCCGCTGGGTCTCCTCGAGGGGGAGCCTCCTCGTGGCCGCAATATCTTCGGGGTCACTCGGATCGAGCACTTCGAGGTGTCCTCGCAGGATCGTCACTGGTGTGCGCAACTCATGACCAACATCATCAAGGAGGCGCAGCTGGTTCTTGTGAGAGGTTTCGACCCGGTCAAGCATGCGGTTGAAGGAGCGCGCGAGGAGTGCAAGATCGTCCCCTCCGCGAACCTCCACTCTCGATGTGAGATCGTTTTCGCCAATGGACTCAGCGGCTCGTGTGAGTTCTTCAATGGGGCGCAGGAGGCGGCGCACAGCGAAGTATGCGACCGCCGCGACGAGGCAGAGCGTGCCCGAGCCGACGACGATGGAGGTCCCCAAGATGGAGCTCAGGCTGCGGGTGCGACTGCGGATGTCGATGACGCGAATGAGCGTGGCGGCATCGCTTCCGCTACGCACGGGTGCGACGAGGACCCGGTAATCGCCCATGCCGGTCGACACCGTCGTGATGACACTGGACTCACCTCCGACCCAGGCGCGGATCGCTGCCATGAGGGCGTTATCGTTCTCGGGTCGCAGCTCCACATCGGCGGGGGCAATCCACCGCAGTTGCGTCCCCTGGTACGCGACATACGATTCACCGGTGGACAGAACCGTGCGTTCAAGGTAGCTCTGCACCACCCGCTCCGCACTCGTGAAGCCTTTGCCCGTCAGTGGATCGATCCCCGTGCTGGACAAGAGTCGCACTTCGTCTTCGACGTGCCCAAGATCCTGGGTCATCGCAGAATAGACGTGGCGGTAGTGGAGCACAGCAACGAGGGTCTGCGTGACCGTCAGCGTTGCGAGGGCAACGAGCATGATCGCGGCGAGGATTCGGACTCGGATCGTCGTATGTCTGAGCCTCATGCTCCTATTGTGACGAGTCGGGAGCCGAAGCGTGATGGCTCTATCCTTGTGATTTCCTGCTTGCCTCCTCCGCCGTCCGTGTCCGAGAAGAACACCTTTTATCCTGCCTCGAGTGAAGGGCATCAGATCTCCTCGAACACAGGCGCTCAGATCTCTTCGAGCGAAGCCCCCTTCGTTTCTTTCGCGAAGAGGTAGAAGATCCCACCGACGAAGAGCAGAGCGGCGAAGAGGATGAAGGCCGGGAACACCGCGCGAAGCGTGACCTCCTGTTGGAGGGCACTGCCGCCGATCATGACCCCCATGATGAGCGGGCCGATGATCTTCGCGCTCGCGCCGATGCCGTAGCCCAAGCCGAGGCCGGTGCCGCGCGCCTCGTTGGGGAATTGTTCGCCACCGAAAGCGTTGAGGATCCCGAAGGCGCCATCGCCGAATGCCATTGTGATGAGGATGCCCGCGAAGAAGATCATCCACGAGCCCGACTCCCCCGCCCTCGTGGAGAATGCGACGATGAGCGCCCCGATGGCGCCGATAACGGTTCCGAGCCCCGAGCAGGCGAGGATGATGCCCGTTTGGGTGCCGGAGAAGTTCCAGGGTTTGGTCAGTAAAGAAACGACGAAGCCGATGAGGAACATGTCGAAGAACTCGGAGATGTTCAAAACGATGACGAGGCCGATGAGGCTCTTGTGGTGTCGGCTCAGCGGACGCGAGTCGATCTGTTCGAGGGCGCTTGGCCTTTGCTCATGAATCGTCATTGCCTCTTGTCTTCGGTTGTGCGGCTGATCCTCGGTTGTGCGGCGGGCCCGTGAACCGCGTGGTTCTCTCAGCGTTTTAGCTCTCTCAGCCGCGTGTCCACCTCTTCTCGACGGGGTTCTCCGCCTCGGCTGGCTTCCTTTTTCAGCGGCCCCTCGCTTTGTCGGCTGTCTTCTCCTCCTCGGTGGTCTTTCCCTTCTCGCCTGCCTTCCCCCTCTCGACTGTCCTCCCCTTCTCGACTGTCTTCTCCTTCTCGACTGTCTTCTCCTTCTCGACTGTCCTCCCCTTCTCCACGAGGTCGAGGCCACTCCTCGTCTCTTCGACGGTGAACTGGCCGGGGGCCGAAGAGACGCCGACGGAAGCGAAAGTGGCTGCTGAGAAGAGGGGAACACCTGCGATCCGCGTGATCGCCCCCGCTTCTCCCATGCCGATGCCGATGATGGGACGGCGGTGCTCGCGGTGGGCGCCGATCTGGGCGGCGAGGACGCGCAGGGCATCCTCGGGCGTGGTGACGCGGCACGCGACTTTGAGGACATCGGCACCCGCTTCGGCCATCTGCGCGTAGAGGGCAGCGAGGGTGTCATCGGGCGGAGTCTCGTTGAAATCGTGGAAGGAGGCGATAACTGCGGCTCCGGCCTGGTGGGCACGAAGGATGAGAGCGCAAGACTCGGCCCTGGCAATCTCCACGTCGACCGCGTCCGCGAGGCCTGCGAGCAGAACCACGAGTTCGGCGTACTCGCTTGCACTCAGTTCTGCCGCCCCGCCCTCGGCTGTTGTGCGGATCGTCGCGAGGACGGGGAGAGGAGCCTGTGAGACCGCCGCTTCCCAGGCCTCTTCGATAGCAGCGCGCCTGTTGAAAGCGGGCTCGAGTGCGGCGAGCAGCGGGTCGACTCTCCATTCGACGAGGTCGACAGCTTGAGTGGCCACAGCTTCGATTTCGGCGCTGAGGAATGCGGGAGTCGTTCCCATGAGGGGCGTGATGATGCGGGTCGGCCCACCAAGCACGACAGCGGGACGAGGCGAGGAGCCGCGTCCGATCCTCACCTCGATCTGCTCGGAATCCGAATGCACGGCGCTATTCACCCCTGCCCCGGTCGGGAGAACGCTATTCGCCTCTGCCCCGGCTAGGAATGCACTGTTCTTGGCTGCTCCGGGCGAGAAGGTTCCGCGCTCAGATTCAGCCCGAGGGGCAGCGCCCTCGCCTACCCCGGTCGGGAGGACGCTATTCACCCCTGCCCCGACTGGAAAGAGGTCGCGTTCGCCTCCCCCAGGTGGGAACGCACTGTACTGAGGATTATGGGCATCCACGTCTCTCATCCTCCGTTCGCACCATCTTCAGCAAGGTGGAGATTCGCCCGCTCTGCGTCAGTAAGGAAAGGAGAGTCGAGCCATCCTTCGGGAAGGTGCGGCGTCTTTTCCCCTCCTGCGCGCCCGCGCGGCCCCAGCGCGGCCTTCGGGAACTCCTGGTCGAGGTCGAGGCCGTGGAGGAGTTCGTGAAGCTCCTCGAGGGTCGACACCATTGCGAGGGCATGCCGAGTCGTCCCGCCAACGGAGAATCCGCGCAGGTACCAGCCGAGGTGCTTGCGCATTTCACGCATCGCCCGCCCCTCGTCTCCCTGGTCCTCGACAACCCAGCGCGCGTGCTTTTCAATAATGGGGGCGATCTCGCCAAGCCCTGGATCGTGGAAGACGGGGCCAGCGTTGAGGGTTGAGACGATGTCTGTGAAGAGCCAGGGCCGTCCTTGGCATCCGCGGCCCACGACGACCGCGTCGCACCCCGTTTCTTGCATCATCCGCTGCGCATCAGCACCGGAGAAGACATCACCATTGCCGAGCACCGGGATGGGGATCGTGTCCTTGAGACGGGCGATCGTCTCCCAGTGGGCCTTTCCCGAGTAGTGCTGCGTCTGGGTGCGCGCATGGAGCGCGACCGCCGCGACTCCGCGATTGACGGCCGTGCGCGCGGCGTCAAGGTAGGTGATGTGCTCGTCATCAATGCCGATGCGCATTTTCACGGTCACGGGAACGTCTTTGCCGGTCCTGCTCCCCGCCCTTTCGGCGGCAGCGACGACCGCGTGAAGGAGATCGTCGAAAAGGTCCTTCTTCCACGGCAGGGCCGCTCCCCCGCCCTTGCGGGTCACTTTGGGGACTGGACACCCGAAGTTGAGGTCAAGGTGGTCGACGAGCTCACAGTCGATGAGGATCTCGGTCGCCTTCGCCATTGTCACCGGGTCCACGCCGTAGAGCTGGATCGAGCGGACTCGCTCCGAAGGATCTGGACGGACCATGTCGAGGGTACGGCGGTTCCCTTCGACGAGGGCGCGCGAGGTCACCATCTCCATGACGTATAGGCCCGCGAGGGCATCAACGCCGGGGGTCGCTTCACGCTCACAGGCCGGGTCGCCCGGGGCGAGGCGGGGTGGAAGCCCCTTCTCGCCGAGTTCTCGGCAGAGTCTGCGGAAGGGCGCGTCGGTCACCCCCGCCATCGGTGCGAGGACGACGGGAGACCATATGCGCAGCGGCCCGATCTCCAGGGGGGAAACCGGACCGTGCGCGAGTGATTCCAAGGCCACTTAGCAGGCGCCGAGCTTGTCGATGAGCCAGCTCTTTACTTCAGCGAGCGGGATGCGCTCTTGAGCCATGGTGTCGCGGTCGCGCACTGTCACCGCCTGGTCCTCGACGGAATCGAAGTCGTAGGTCACGCAGTACGGGGTGCCGATTTCGTCCTGGCGGCGGTAGCGGCGGCCGACGGCTCCGGCATCGTCGTATTCGACGTTCCAGATCTGACGGAGCTGCGCGGCGAGTTCCTTCGCGGGCCCCGTGAGCTGTTCCTTGCGCGAGAGCGGGAAGACGGCGACCTTGACGGGTGAGAGGCGCGGATCGAGTTTGAGGACGACGCGCTTGTCGACCCCGCCCTTCGTGTTGGGGGCCTCGTCCTCGTGGTAGGCCTCGATGAGGAAAGCCATGAGGGAACGGGTCAAGCCCGCGGAAGGTTCGATGACGTAGGGGGTCCAGCGTTCGCCGCTTTGCTGATCGAAGTAGTCGAGCTTCGAGCCCGAGTGCTCCGAGTGGGTCGACAGGTCGAAGTCGGTGCGGTTGGCGATCCCTTCAAGCTCGCCCCACTCGCTGCCCTGGAAACCGAAGCGGTATTCAATGTCAACGGTGCGCTTCGAATAGTGCGAGAGCTTCTCTTGTGGGTGCTCGTAGAAACGCAGGTTGTCAGGATCGATGCCGAGTCCGACGTACCAGTCGCGGCGGTAGTCGATCCAGTACTGGTGCCATTCCTCATCCGTGCCGGGGGCGCAGAAGAATTCGAGTTCCATCTGCTCGAATTCGCGGGTGCGGAAGATGAAGTTGCCGGGCGTGATCTCGTTGCGGAAGGACTTACCGATCTGGCCGATGCCGAAGGGCGGCTTCTTGCGTGAGGCGGCAGCGACGTTCCCGTAGTTCACGAAGATGCCCTGCGCGGTCTCGGGGCGCAGGTAGTGCAAACCCGCTTCGTCGTCAACGGGGCCGAGATAGGTTTTGAGCAGGCCCGAGAAGGAACGAGGCTCGGTCCAGGCGCCGGGCTGGCCGGTCACCGGATCGGGCACCATGTCGAGGGTGACGGTGTCGGGATCCAGTCCCTTGCGCTCCGCATACTCTTCAATGAGTTGATCGGCGCGGTAGCGCTTGTGGGTGTGCAGCGATTCGACGAGCGGGTCGGTGAAGGCTTTGACGTGACCGGACGCGACCCAGGTTTCACGCGGGAGGATGACTGAGGAGTCCAAGCCGACGACGTCTTCGCGCCCGCGGACCATGTACTGCCACCACTGCTTCTTGATGTTCTCTTTCAGCTCGACGCCGAGCGGGCCGTAGTCCCATGCTGAGCGGGTGCCTCCGTAGATCTCTCCGCAGGGGAAAACGAAGCCGCGGCGCTTGGCCAGCGAGATGACCGAATCGAGACGAGAAGGGGCCTGTGCCACGTGATTCTCCTAGTTGTCAGTGCCGCACCTGGCTGATGCGGCATCACCGGATCGAGTCTACAGGGAGCGCGCCCGCCCCCCATTCCACCGGCCCCGCCCGTGGGCACCGTCCTCAGCCTGCGCCGATGATCTCAGCGAGGGCGGCGCGCAGCGCGTCCGGCACCTCGGGGGCGGCCAGGGCGACGAGGGCGCGCGCGGGGTCGGCCTCGCGCAGTTCGTTCCACAGGGCCTCCCGGGCCGGGTTGCTCATCTGGGTGTCGGCGAGCAGCCGGAGGCATCGCTCCTGCCGGCCCACCGCGTCGCCGGCGTCGACGCCGCTGAAGCGGACGGTGATCGGGCGGTCCGTCGAGGTCGGTGCGAGGTCGACGACGAAGGCCCCGCGCTCGGCGTCCCACGAGGTCGCGGAGACTTCGGCGCCCTCGACACCCGCAAAGGCGGGGTCCCCGGCGCCGAGGATCGTCACCCTCCAGGTGCGCTCTCCCGGCACGAGGTCGCCGTCGCCCTCGGCGGCCCCGATCCGCAGGGTCGCCGTTCCCTGGTCCCAGGCGAGGATCGTCCTCGCGACTCGGCCGCCGCGCACGCCCTCGTCCTCGATGAGCTCGTATTCTCCGGATGCGCCGGCGACGACGAGGAGCTCGAGGATTTCGGGCAGGTCGACGCCGGACGGGACGGCGTCGGCCTCGTACCAGCGCCCGGCCAACGGAAGGACCGCGCCCCTGCGCGCCAAGACGGGCAGCGTCTCCAACGGGCGGTGCAGGAGGCGTTCGCGGCCCCCGGCGTAGCCCAGGCCGGTGAAGAGGTCGGCCCATTCGCCGTCCGGCAGCCACGCCTTCG
>ERZ772764.911-NODE-911-length-19406-cov-4.343135_pt1 | contig 19406 bp, 16 predicted proteins | sample MGYA00512163_ERZ772764 | MGnify/ENA primary metagenome ERZ772764 (study PRJEB29015, sample SAMEA2737903) | human oral metagenome | biome: human oral; feature: human-associated habitat; material: dental | place: China | collected 2094 ... | reverse complement strand
CTGCCGTGCTACGGCTGCCCGTCGTGCTACGACTGCCTGTGCGGCTCGCACCTTTTTTTCACTATTTATTATTATTCAAAATAATTTTCTTACCTTTGTACCCAAGTTTTCATTACATTAATGTTAACCTAATATAAAGGCAATCCACAAATCTATCAATTAAGTTGCCCATCGGTGCACATCACAATTGTCAATTGAAAGACTATTCGTGTAATTAGTGCGAGACTTAAAAAACAGCGAAGCTGTTCATTTGCTCGATTTTTTTTTAAAGATTTGTAAGATTTCTGTAGCGTAAGCTACACTTTTCTTACATCGAACTCACGTTAAAAACAAGCATTTTACAAAGCATTACCTTAATTTTGCTTAATTTCTGAGGCACAGCCTCACCTGTTCACATCAAACCTTTTTGTCTAATTTATAAAACAATCTGTTGTCGTGCTACGACCCACAGCAAATAAGATGAAAAAAAAGATTCTATCCATCATTGCCCTGCTCCTTATAGTAATAGCAGGTTATTTCGTATGGCGAAAATACATCGCCCCCACCCGTATCGCATTGGTGAACTTCATCAGCTATCAGGCGTCCAATATCGCCCTTTCTAATTCCGATAAGTTTATCAAAATCGAAGAAGTCCCCCTCGACCAACTCGATAAACTCAAAAACTACGACTTCGTCCTCGTATGGGCAATGGGACTCAAAATTAGCGACGAACAGCGCAATCAGCTCATCGATGCTGCTAACCGCGTGCCTTTTCACAGTTTCGCCGTTACCAATCCCGATAACGATATCAGTAGCCTCAACGAAACCGAACTCAAACACGTAGGCGACTATCTGATGAGTGGCAATAAGGCAAACTACCAAAACCTCGTTCGTTATGTCCGCAAATATATCGATAAGAAATGGTTTGCTACCGAACCTGCACCGCCTATCGAACGCAAAGAAAACGTCTACTTTCATTTAGACGACGAGCGCTCTTTCAGCTCCCTTAAAGAATATCAAGAGTATATTCAGAAGAATAATTTCTATAAAGAAGGTGCTCCTCGCATCGCCATAGTAGCAGGCTTACACGAGCCTTTTGGCGGAAATAAAGAACACCTCAATGGGGTAATAAACGCCTTGCAGAAAGAGGGTATGAACGTCTATCCTTTCACCGCTCAAGAAAAACGCATCGACTTCCTTACCGAAATCAATCCCGATGCCATTGTCTATTTTCCTCACGGACAAATGATGATGGGGCAACCCGAACTGTTTATCAATTGGGCTAAGGAGCATAATGTACCCCTCTTCACGGGATTATCGGTCTTAGCAATGAAAGACGATTGGGAAAAAGACCCTATGGGTATGTCGGGCGGCTTTATGGGGCAAACCATTGTAATGCCCGAGTTAGACGGGGCACTCTATCCTTATGTAGTGATTGCCCAAGAACAAAACAAACAAGGTTATTACTTCCTCAACACTATCGAGAACCGCGCCCAGAAGTTCGCCAAAATCATTCATAACTTCACCGATTTAAAACGTAAACCTAATGCCGACAAGAAGTTGGCGATTGTTTACTTCAAAGGTGTGGGGCTTACACCTGCTGCCGCTCAAGGGTTGGAGGTCGAACCTTCACTATTTCGTTTTTTACATCAACTCAAAAACGAATGTTATAATGTAGGAACGCTCCCCGCTACACAAGCCGAATTCAACCAGCTACTGCTCACACACGCCAATACTTATAGAGCCAATGCCAAAGGCGATATCGAAAAGTTCATCAGTACAGGTGCACCTGCTTTGGTAGAAGCTCACGAATTAGATGCTTGGCTCAAAAAAACTTTACCCGAAAAACTCTATAAGCAAGTAATCGAAAAGAACGGCGCTGTACCGGGCACTTACCTCAATACATCTAAGGACGGTAAAGATTATCTGGCGGTAGCCCAACTCACTTTCGGTAATATCACCATTCTGCCTCAACCTCCTGCCGCTATTAGTACTGATGATGATTTTAAAGTGTTGCACGGCGTAAAAGAAATCCCTCCTTATGCCTATATGGGGGCTTATCTTTGGATACAAAACGGCTTCAAAGCCGATGCGCTCATTCACTTCGGTACGCACGGCTCTTTGGAGTTCACCCCTAATAAACAAGTAGCCCTGTCTGATTACGATTGGGCAGATATCTGTGTGGGTACCGTACCACATTTCTACTATTATACTATCGGAAATATAGGCGAAGCGATGATGGCAAAACGCCGTTCGTACGGCAGTATTGTGTCTTATCTTACCCCTGCTTTCACCGAAAGCGATATGCGCAATACCTTCAATAATTTAGAGAACACCATTCTTTCTTATCAGAAAGCAAAGAACCCTATCGATAAACAAACTATTGGGTTACACATCAAAAAGTTAGCCGTAACAATGGGCTTACATCGTGATTTGCGTTTGGATAGTATCCTCTCCAAACCGTATACCGAAGCCGAAATCGACCGCCTTGCTAACTTCGCCGAAGAGATTGCCACCGAAAAGATTAATGGCGAATACTACGTAATGGGAGTCCCTTATACTCCTGATAAAATTAATTCTACCGTCTTGGCTATGAGTGCCGACCCTATTGCGTACAGTTTGGCTACCTTAGATAAGTACCACGGTAAAGTCACCGAAGCCGACCTTAAACGCAAAGCCTTTTTCACAACTCATTATCTAAACCCTGCTAAGAGCTTAGTAAACCAAATACTCGCAGGTAAACCAGTTACTACTGAACTGATTTGTAACTATGCTCATATCTCTGCTGACGATTTGCAAAAAGCCAAAGTTACAATGGCTAAAGAAGAAGGAAGTGGTATGCCTTATTTCTTGCAACAGCAGATGAAAAAACAAGCTACGGCTTCAGCAACCACTACTGCTACTCACACAACAGCCACAGCTTCGGCTACTGCTAAGAAACCTGATGCCGTAGGTCGTCCTACCAAAATCAAAGCTCCAGCCAAAAAAGAAGACCGCAAGCCTCTTACTAAGGAAGAGCTGGCTGCTCTCAACGCTCAAAAAGCTAAGATAGATTATGCACGTGCCTTGGTAGATATCGAAAGAACCATTACCAATGTAGCGCTCTATAAAGACGCCTTGCAAAACAGTCCGCGTTTAGAAGAAAAGGCTTTCTTCAATGCTCTAAATGGTGGTTACACCCCTCCTTCCTCAGGAGGTGATGCAGTAGCCAATCCTAAAGGTGTACCTACCGGTCATAACCTCTATGGGGTGAATGCCGAAAGTACACCATCTAAACTCGCGTGGGATAGAGGTGTAGCTTTAGCCCAAAATGTAATTAGTGAATACCAAACCAAACACCACGAATATCCCAAGAAAATAGCCTATACTTTTTGGAGTTCCGAATTTATAGAAACCGAAGGTGTATCTATCGCCCAAGCTTTGTATATGTTAGGTGTTGAACCCGTATGGGATAGCTTTGGTCGTGTAGGCGATGTGCGCGTCATTCCTTCTGAAGAATTGGGTCGTCCTCGTATCGATGTGGTGATTCAAACCTCAGGTCAGTTCCGCGATTTAGCAGCTTCTCGTTTGTTCTTGCTCACCAAAGCCATTCAAATGGTATCAGCTCTTCCCGAAGAAGCATATGCCAATGAAGTGAGCGCAGGTAGTGTAGATATCGAAAAACAATTGGTAGAAGCCGGAGTATCGCCCAAAGAAGCCCGCGAACTTTCTACCGAACGTATCTTTGGTGGCTTGCAAGGTCGTTATGATACAGGCACTAAGGAGTTGATTAATTCCGGCGATAAGTGGGAAACTCAAAAGGATATCGCTGAGGTTTATATGCATAATATGGGCGCTTTCTACGGCAGTAAAGACAATTGGAGCAAGTTCCAAGAAGGTATGTTCCGCGCCGCTATCAAGAACGCCGATGTGCTCATTCAGCCTCGCCAAAACAACACTTGGGGAGCGCTTAGCCTCGACCACGTCTACGAGTTTATGGGGGGTATGAATGCCGCTATCAAAGAAGTAAACGGCAAAGACCCCGATGCCTACCTCGCCGATTATCGCAACCATAAGAATATGCACGTGCAAGAACTCAAAGAAGCCGTAGGGGTCGAAGCTCGCAGTACAATATTCAATCCTAAATACATCAAAGAAATGATGAAGGGTAAGGCTTCAAGTGCCGGACAAATAGCCGAAATCGTTACTAATATGCACGGTTGGGAAGCTACTCGCCCCGAACTCATCGACGATGCTATGTGGAATGAGGTATATAACACTTATATAGAAGATAAACATCACCTGGGCATCACCGATTTTATAAAGAAAGAAAACGTAGCAGCCTTGCAAGAGGTAACTGCTGTAATGCTCGAAGCTACCCGCAAAGGTATGTGGAAAGCCTCCGATGCTCAAATCAGTAAACTCGCCGATATCCATACCGACCTCACCAAGCAATTCGGTGTAAGCTCTTCTCATTTCTCTTCCGAAAATAAGAAGTTGCAGGATTATATCAGCAAAAAGGCTTCACCTGCCAATGCCCAAGCGTATCAGCAACAGCTCGCTCAAGCGCACCAAGGCAGTCAGGCACAAGCCAATACCCAAGACGCTAAAGTCCTCAAAAAAGAAGAAACCTCTGCCGGAAGTCCTCAAGAAAAAGTATCACTCAGCGCCCTTTGGATAGGCGGAATAGTGCTCCTCGCTTTCGTCGGTCTCATCATCTTCATTCGCAAAAGAAGAAGATAATTTAAAGTTATAGCAAATAAGAAAGGCTACCCAATAGGGTAGCCTTTCTATTTTTAATTTCATCATAAATTTAATAACTCCTCCACGTACTCCCTACTGTTCGAGAGTCGGGGTACTTTGTTTTGCCCGCCAAGCTTGTCCTTGTGTTTAAGCCAGTCGTGAAAAAGCCCCGTGCGAGTTTTGTGCACTTTGGGCATATTTAGCGTCATATTGTTGTAGCGTTTAGCTTCGTAATCCGAGTTGAGCTTTTGCAGTTCGCGGTCTAATATCTCAGTAAATTGCTCCAAACTCTCAGGAGGGGCATCAAACTCTATTACCCATTCGTGCCCGCCTTTCAGCTTGTCTTGCATAAATATAGGCGCTACCGTGTAGTCTATCAAGTGACTATTAGTCTGCTCACAAGCCTTTTCTAAGGCGCGCTCCGCATTCTCTACGATGAGTTCTTCTCCAAATACATTAATAAAGTGCTTGGTACGACCCGTAATCTTAATCCGATAAGGCACTACCGAAGTAAACCTTACCGTATCTCCTATCATATAGCGCCACAAACCGGCATTAGTAGTAATCACCATCGCATAGTTCTTTCCTATCTCCACCTCACTCAGCGGAATTGCCTTTTGTTCCGCAGTACCAAAAGTCTCCATCGGTATAAACTCATAGAAAATCCCGTAGTCGAGCATTAGCAACATCTCGTCCGAATTGTTGCGGTCTTGAATCGCAAAGAACCCTTCTGAGGCGTTGTATATTTCGTAATAACGAAAACTATCCGAAGGAATAATATGCCTATACTGCTCGCGATACGGTATAAAGCTCACCCCCCCGTGAAAATATACTTCTAAGTTTGGCCACAACTCCAAAAGATGTTCCTTTTGTGTTTCTTCTAAAATCCTATTTAAAAGCACTAACATCCAGGAAGGAACCCCCGCAATACTAGTCACATTCTCTGTTTTCGCCTCTTTGACAATCGCTTGTAACTTACTCTCCCATTCACTCATCAGCGATACTTTGTTGCTGGGGGTACAACTCCATTCTGCCCAAAAAGGCAGGTTTTCAATCAAAATCGCCGATAAATCCCCAAAATAAGTACCGTTTTGTTCATACAGTTGCTTGCTCCCTCCCAGTCGCAAACTCTTGCCCTTAAACAAATTTGAATCCTCGTTGTTATTTAGGTATAAGCACAGCATATCCTTCCCCGATTTGTAATGGCACAGTTGCAGTGCCTCCTCACTTACCGGAATAAACTTACTCTTAGCGTTAGTAGTCCCACTGCTCTTGGCAAACCATTTTATCGGCGTATGCCAAAACACATTCCGCTCCCCTCGTCTTGCCCTTTCTACGTAAGGCTCAAAGGCTTCATAAGAAACTAATGGTGTATTTCTACTGAATTGCTCATAGTTTTTCACCTCAGCAAAGTTATATAGTTTGCCGAGTTCAGTGTCTTTGGCAGCATCGAGAAGCTCCAAAAGCACACGTTCTTGTACCCTATGAGGGTGCTCTACAAACTCTTGTATTTGGTCAATACGGCGTTTTAAAAACCACGAAGTAATAGAATTGAATAAAGCTAATGGCATATCCTGTATAACAAATTACAAGTGACAAAAGTAATAATTATTTCTGAACTAACAAGAAACTACTATTACAATTAAGTTACAAAAGTAACTTTTCTCCGCCGGTTTGTTGTCTTTCTGCAAGTTAAACATCTTATTCTTTTCAATAATCAGCAAGCAACCCTCCCCTAAGCACTATCTTTCCCCGATAACAAAAAGTCCATTCCATAAATATCCCCCTCCCCTATCCGCCCCGTCAAACAATTTTTCCCGTCTCTAATTCCCCCTTTGAAGGTAGCCAGCAAAAGATTTTCATCACATTTCCTTCGTCATTCGTCTCTCGTCATTCGTCATTTCTTTCTCCTTTCCATCATACTCCCCCTATTGCCTATGGCCTGAGGCCTAGAGCCTTTTCTCTTTCTTTCGCCTCGAAACCCTGTTTTTACCGTTTTTTACATCGCTGTATTATACTATTAATCAACTTCTTATATACCCTTCCTATACCAATCGTCCAAGATTCGTATAAGCTTCCTATAAGCTCTCTATAAGCTAACCCCACCCTTCTTACAGCCTTTTTTCATCAAAAGACCTCTTGGTCTCCTTTTGAAAATTTCCGTTTCCTTCCGAAAACCCTAACCAGTCTCAACACATCGCTTTTTCATCTCAAACTTTGGCAAAGTTTAAAACTTTGCCAAAGTTGATTAGTGGCATTATTGGTATTTACCCCATTTTCTCATTTTCTCATTTCCTAATTCTCTAATTTTTAACCCTTATCGTGCTACGACTTGCTAATTTGCTAATTACGTTGTATCTTTGCACCCAATAATAAAAGAAAACATCAAGAATGAATACACCGCAAGAATTGTGGCGCAACAAGTAATTAGTAATAAACACCGCAAACTTTACCAAAGTTGAAACCCACTAAAAAATGACAGTAAAGATAAAAAACCTATCAAATAACGAGCTCCCTTCATATCAAACCGAAGGAGCCGCAGGCGTAGACCTAAGAGCTAATTTGCCTAACAGTAACATCACCTTACAACCCTTAGAGCGCACCCTCGTGCCTACCGGCTTATTCTTAGAAATACCCGAAGGTTATGAAGCACAAGTGCGTCCGCGTAGCGGTATAGCAATCAAGCACGGCATTACAGTAATCAATAGCCCAGGTACTATCGATTGTGATTATCGTGGCGAGGTAAAAGTTCCTATCGTAAACCTATCCAATGAACCCTTTACCATTGCCCACAGCGACCGTATTGCCCAAATGGTATTTGCCAAGTATGAGAAAGCCACTTTTGAAACTGTAACCGAGCTTTCACAAACTGAAAGAGGTGCCGGAGGCTTCGGAAGCACCGGAGGTAATTAAGCAAATAGTCTCATTGAGAAATAATATATTATGAAAAAAATCATCTTAATCCTTACAGTCTTGCTATTGGTGAGCTGTAAAACCAAACAAGCAGTGGTAACCCCCGCTGGTAGAACAAGCGTTGATAAACAAGCCAAAGAAATTATCAACCGCCACCTAAAATCGTTTCCTGCTTTTAAAACACTTAGCGCTAACCTGCAAGTAACTTATAAAGACGGTAAGAATGAGCAGAGTTTGCCTCTATCTTTCCGTATGGAGAAAGACAAAACAATATGGGTATCCGCTCCTTTGGGAGTAGCCAAAGCACTCATCACCCCCGAAAAAGCCGAATATTATAACCGTTTAGACAGTTCTTTTTTCAGCGGTGATTTTAGCTATATCAGCAAACTGTTAGGCATTGATGTAGGTTTTAACGAATTACAGAACCTATTATTAGGCAATGCGCTTTACAGTCTCAACTTTAAAAGCGAAGGTTTTATCAAGCTCCTCCCTGAGGACAACAACCGCTATAATATTGAGGTCACTGGCGAGTCGCCCGTAGAAGTGATTTACCGTTTCCTACCTGATAATTACCGTGTGGAGGTTACCGAAGTAAATCATTTGGGAGCAAACCAAAAGGCAATAGCAACTTACAGCTATCAGCAAGTGGGGGAACTCTTATTACCTCTCTCCATTAAGATAGTTGCCAGCGAGGGAGAGAATAGCACCCAAATCACTTTAGAGTTCAAAGGATTGGATTTAGATAAAAAACTGTCCTTCCCCTTTAAAATCCCATCGGGAATGAAAGAAATAACAATAAACAAGTAACAAATGTCTCTCAAACTTTGCCAAAGTTGAAAATACGTTAAACTGTCCGTCGTGCTACGACCTATGAATATACTAAAAATCACACTGCTTTTGCTTTGCTTCCCGCTACTCCTTACAGCGCAAACTAAGCAAAAAGAATTAGAACAACGCAAGAAGGCACTGCTCGAACAAATCAAGCAGATGTCCGCTTTACGCCAACAACAAAGTCAGCAACACAAAACTACCATTCAGCAGATAGAAGTTGCTAATGAGAAGATATTAGCGCGCACACGCCTAATACAAATCAATCAGCAGCAGGCGAATTTGCTTTCTAAAGAAATAGCTGACAATGAGGAACAACTGCGTACCCTCAAAAAAGAATTGGAATACCACAAAGACGAATACGCTAAGATTATCAAACAGTCATTCAAAAGTAAATCAGCACAAAACCGATTGCTGTTTTTGCTCTCTTCCGAAAGTTTTTCGCAAGCCTACAAGCGATTGGCTTATATGAAACAGTATGCCAACTATCGCAAAGAGCAGGTGAGCCTCATACGAGAAAAGACTGATAGAATAAAGACTATCAATAATACTTTGGTAGCCCAACGCAATACTAAAAACCAAGTATTGGAAGAGCAACGCCAAGAGCAAGCTACTTTGGAGACTGAGAAAAAGGAACTGGAAGTGTTGGCTACCAATATCCGTGCCGCAGAGCGCAACTACGAAGCGCAGATACGCGAGAAACAAAAACAAGCTAACGCTATCGACCGCGAAATACAGCGTCTGATTCGTTTGGCTATTATAGAGGCAAATAAACGAGAGAAAGAGCGTTTAGCTGCTTTAAACAGAGGAAAAAACGCTCCTAAAACTACTTCTTCTCCTTCCTCAGGTTCTAATACTGAAATTATTTTTGTACTTACTCCCGAATCGCGTAAAGTAGCCGATAGCTTCGAAGCCAACAAGGGTAATCTTATTTGGCCAGTGGCAAAGGGCTACAAATCACAAGGTTTTGGGGTGTATTACGACCCTGTATATCCTGAGTTGCAACATTACAATAATGGGGTAACCATTGCTACTGAAAAGGGTTCAGAAGCCCGTTGTGTATTTGAAGGCGAAGTATCAGCCATACAATCGATACCAGGAAGTAACAAAGTGGTGCAGGTGCGACACGGTAACTACATTACTATTTATTACAATCTTACTGATGTGTATGTAAAGAAAGGAGATAAGGTAAAAGCCAAAGAGCCTCTTGGCAAAATCTTCACCGATAGCAATGGCAAGACTGAAATGAAGTTCTTTATATATAAAAACACTACCCGCCTCAACCCCGAATTCTGGATACATAAAATGTAATAACATAACAAAATCCCTACAAAAGAAAGTAAACTTTTGTAGGGATTTTTATATGCTGGTTATTGATTGGTTGTGTGAATTTTGAGAGTTACTCAAAGCTTTCTCTAAGATTATTGATGATTAATAGTTGTGATGGGTATTGATAGGTAGCTTAGTTGCTGAATTTACACAGAATGAAATGTAAATATAGTTGTAAATCAGTTTTGTATATGTAAAACTGATATCAAATTAAAGTTTTGTTATGTTATTCCGAACTGACGTAATTCCAATGCAAGTTTGAGACAAAGAACTATGGGAGAGTGTTATTAAAAGAGTAAACAGACATTATTTTTACATTAATAATATGTTATACATTATACATAAAAATAAATTAGAAAACTACCAAACCCCCGAAGGTATTGTAGTCCCCAAAGTCCTCAGAAAATACACCGGTTTTGATATCATCAACTAATGGGCTAATAAGTAATTTTGAAAATTTGCAAAGTTTTTTCTATCCCCTATCTCCTAATCTTTATCAAATTATCAAAACAATGAGCTAATTAACTAATTTGCTAATTAGTTAATTATCCCTACCTTTGCCGAGTAATTAAAAGAAGTTATGCAAAAAATCATTGATATAGTCAAAGACTACCTAACCAAAGAAACCAATAACGCCCTTCTCATCACAGGAGAATGGGGTGTAGGAAAAACCTATTTCTTTGATAATAAACTAAGTGAAGAAATAAAGAAAACAAGCATTAAAGAAAATGGAAGTGTCAACTATAAACCTATTAGAGTCTCTCTATCAGGAGTTACAAGCGTAGATGATATAGAAAGAAGAATTGTTGCTGAACTATACCCTTCTTTAAACAAAGGAATAAAATGGGGAAAAGGAATTTTTAAATTCCTTTTAAGTATTCCTAAAATAAAAGAATATATTCCCGAAATTCCTAATAGTGATGTAATAGACTCAGAAACTGATAATCTTGTTATTTGTTTTGATGACTTAGAGAGAAAAAGCAAAACTTTCCCCATAGATAGCCTTATAGGTTATATAAACAACCTTACTGAAAATAGCAATCTAAAAATAATCATCATAGGAAATACCGATAAAATAAAAGAAAGTTTTGACGAAATAAAAGAAAAACTGATAGGTAGAGAAATAGAATATAAAATTAATATAGAAGAAGTTTTTGACACTCTTATACAAAATGAATTTCAAACAGAATATACAAAATTCTTACAAAAAGAAAAAAACTTTATCTGTAGTTTTTTCCAAGACTACAAAAATATACGTACTTTAAAATTTATCTTAACCCGTTATCACGATATCCATTCACAAATAGAAAAAATAGCACCTAGTATCCAATATATCCAATCAAACAAAGAAGCCTTATTAAAAGATACCTTATTATTTACAATAGCTATTGCTATTGAGCACAAAAAAGGAAAAGTTACAAGAAATAGCAAAGAAGAAGTAGATAATAAATTTAGAATAACTCAAAAGGATATTAGAAGACTTTTAAATGATAAATCTTCATCTGATGAGAAAAAAGATGAAGAGGAAACAATTCTTGAGATAATAAAATCTAAATATTATAATGAAAACAATTTCAGCTACTTCTTCTACGAATCGATATTTAATTACATAGTAGGAATCAATATTTTAGATAAAGATTTGTTAGACAAAGACATCAAAGAAAAATATAAAATATCCGAAGACAACACTATTCCAGAATGCTATATCACTTACAATCGAATCAATTTCGATGAAGTGTTTAGTATGACCAATGCTTCTTACAAACAGTTGCTAACCGATATGCTATCTTATGTAGATAATGGTGAGTATAGATTAGAACACTACAATCGCATTTATATCCTTGTACTTTCTTTTAATAATCCTTTGAAAATCAAAGAAGATAAATTAAAAAATAGAATTATCAAAGGAATAAAGAAAAACAAAGACAAATTCGTATATAACCCTGAGTTACTAAACAAATTACTCTATATTAAAGAAGGAAGCGATGTAGATAAAAATGAGAAAGAGATAATAGACCTTTGTCTTACAATCAATAATGAAAAAGAACAAGAAAAATACAAACAAGACAGTACAAACTTAATCAATATATTAAAAAATGATTTCGACCATTTTGAGCATCAAGTAAAGCATAAATATAACACAATTCCCGTTTTTAAATATATAAAAAGTAAAGAGATTTTAAACTTCTACAATAGTGAAAGACATTTAAGAACAAGATTGTTCGATACATTAAATCATAGATATATCTATTGTGGAAAAGATATTCTACAGGTGGAAAAACACTTTTATGAGCAACTACAACAATCTATTGAGAAAAAAGCCACTAAATTAAAATCAGGACCCGAATGGGCAGTCTATAGCAAATTTAGCGAACTACTCCAAAACATTATTAAGAAATTATAAAATAACAATTCCTCACAAAGCCAGCCTACTGCTGGCTTTTTCCCCTCTCCCCTAAAACAAACTCAACTGTTCCACGGGGAGTAATTGAAATGTTTTGCGGTGGTGCTCAGTAGTACCGTGCTCGGCAATAGCTTTGCGGTGTTCGGAGGTGGGATATCCTTTGTTTTGCTGCCAATGGTACTCAGGGAACTGCAGGGCAAGGTCTTCCATATAGTCATCGCGGTAGGTTTTCGCAAGTATCGAAGCCGCCGCGATGGTTTGTATTTTGCCGTCGCCTTTTACTACACAAGCGTAAGGTATTTTCTGGTAAGGCACAAACTTATTACCGTCTACCGCAATAAATTCTGGAGTTACTTTCAGCTGAGCAATAGCGCGGTGCATAGCCGTGATAGAAGCGCGGAGGATGTTCAGCTCGTCTATTTCGGCAGGGAGTACGTGACAAACAGCATAAGCTAGCGCCTCACGCTCGATGATAGGTCGCAAGAGGTTGCGCTGTTTTTCGGTGAGTTGTTTAGAGTCGGTGAGGAGCTCGTTTTTGAAGTCGGGGGGCAATATCACAGCTGCTGCTGTTACGGGTCCCGCTAAACAACCGCGTCCCGCCTCATCAGTACCCGCTTCTAAGGAAGAATGATAGAATAATTGTAACATAGGTAAGAGATAAGAGGTAAGAGATATAGGCAGTTGTAAAAAAGTGAAGAATATCTACTCCCTCCCCTTATAAAAAGCAATAAAAAAACCGATTTTAGGTAATAAATCGGGTTTTTCTTAATTTTATTTTTGTGTAATAAATCTCGAATAGTAGCTTACATCGAATATTTCATTTGTTCCTGAAATTCCGTTGTAGGTAGCTACGCTAATAACAGATAAGGCTATAATTCCTATAAAAAACAGCACTTTTCTTTCTGAAAATATAGCGCAATACACCAAATATACAACAGCAGGTACAAAAAGCAAATAAGGAAGTACTATCCTTATATTGCTGAGAAACAAAGCAGTTACCATTAAAACTAACAGAAAAGGAGCGTGCATAAGTAATAACCCCTTGCGTGTTTCTTCTTTACTTTTTCTTCTGAACAAAAAGTAAGAAACCGTTGCCGATAGTACCAGAAATACAACTAACATATAAGGTAGGTATCCGTTGAAGATAAATCCCGCTAAAATGTAAAGCGATACGACTATCAAGTTGTTTTTAAGAGCCTGTTTCATAATATAATTATTTTTAAAATTAGAGTACAAACCTATATAATAAGAACCAAACAAACAAATAATTAATGAAATTTAACTTTTCATCTGAGTAGAAAACGAAAAACAATCACTGTGCCAAACTATTGCTTTTTCTTAGTTCAGTCATATTTTTACTGTTTTTAGTGTAAACCTATTTCAGGATATGACACCTCTTACCTCTTATCTCTTACCTAAAATAAGCGTTGAGCAGTTCCCTCCAAAGCCAAAGGAGTTGGAAAGCACGTGCTGTATAGGTTTGTATTTCAGTTCGGTTTGTGGGCGGATAGGCACTTCTTCCATTGGAGTGCTGAAGTTGAGGTTAGGGAATACCACCCCGTGTTGTAAGGCTAAAACGCTAAACACCGCTTCTACTGCCGAAGCTACTGCCAAAGTATGCCCCGTAAAGGCTTTGGTAGAACTAAAATCGGGGACTTGCTCGCCAAAGATACGCATTAAGGCACGACTTTCGGAAAGATCGTTGTTTATGGTAGCCGTTCCGTGTGCATTGATATAATCGATATCAGCAGGGGTTAATCCTGCTATTTGTAGGGCTTTTTGCATTGCTAAAAACGCACCTTCACCATCGGCGGAGGAGGCTGTTTGGTGATAAGCATCATTGGCATTGCCCCACCCTTTGATTTCTGCTAATATAGTAGCCCCGCGTTGTAGGGCATTTTCTTCGGTTTCCAATACCAAAAAAGCACCTGCTTCCCCTAAGTTTAAGCCCTTTCGATGTTGGTCGAAAGGAGTGCAGTCGGTATCGGAGAGAATCATCAAAGTGTTAAAGCCGTTGATAGTGAATTTAGAGAGGGCATCGGCGCCTCCTGCGATGAGGCATTGGGCTCTGCCGGTACGAAGCAGGTTGATAGCCGTTATTATAGCGTTTGCGGAAGAAGAGCAGGCAGTACTCACGCTGGTTACAACGCCTTTTATGCCTACATAATCGGCGATTTGGTGAGTTACCTCGCCTATGTTGTGAGTAGTGATATAGCGTCGCAGGGGTTCATCATCGCCATAGCGGAAAAAATAGTTTTCGGTCATATCCATACCCCCCACCGTGGAAGCCATAATGAGTCCGCAGTGAGTGAGGGCTGAAGGGGTAAGACCAGCATTGGCAATCGCTTCCTGCAAGGCGATAATCCCCAAGAGAGAGGTACGTGAATAGGCGTTCACTTCGGGTAATCGCAAAGCAGTAATAAGCTCAGTGTTCGTGCGTTTGATTTCGCCTACCTTGATGTGGCTTGCGTGAATGGTTTCTACATTTTCAATCCTGCTGATGCCTGCTTGGCGATGAGTAAGGGCATAAAAATGCTCTCCGACAGTGTTACCTATCGAAGAGTTGATACCCATTCCCGTGATGACTACTTTTTTCGGCATCGCTATTTGGTGCGGTGAGCAGTGATGTAATCAGCCATTGTTTTCACCGATTGGAAGATTTCTTTTCCTTTTTTAGGGTCGTCTAAGCGGATACCGTAATTCTTGTCGAGTAGTACAATAAGTTCGAGAGCATCGATAGAGTCGAGGGCTAAGCCAGTGCCGAAAAGGGGCTCGTTTTCATCGATATCCTCGGGGGTTACTTCTTCTAAGTTGAGTACTTCAATAATCTTGTTCTTGAGTTCTAAAATAAGTGCGTCCATTATAAAAAGTTATTATTAGGGGGCAAAGATAGTGAAGAATTAGTAAATGAGCAAATTTGAAAATTAGCAAATTGTGCGATGAAGGTTATAAAGCATTTGTAATTCTGTTCTCTATGCTTTTAGCTAAAGAAACTATGGTTTCATCATAGTTTTGAGGTGTTTTTAAAATCTCGTTTAAATGATGCTTTATTTTCATTAATATTTCTGTTCCTATAGCACTATATCTTATACTATCGGATAATTGTGTTGCTATTTCAGTATGTCCTTTCTGCTTTAAAATGTTGATAAGATGGTCAGTCTCTTTGTATAAATCCATAAATTCTTTATAAACGTGATGAAAAATAACTGATTTTTGTTGTAAATAACTTAGCCAAAGTTAAAATTTAGGCTAAGTTTGTGATGCTACACATTTTCTAATCTGCTAATTGGCAAATTTTACTAATCTATTAAAGTTGCTATGGCTCTATAATCGCCCTCTAAGAACTCTACCCACGCCATTAGTACACTTTGGGCTTTGCCTTGGGCTAATAGAGCTTGGCTATACTGTTGTAGGAAAGGTTCAGCTTGCTCGTAGCTATCGAATACAAAAAAACTGTTTTCGGTTTTCAGCTGGTGGCGTATGCTTATCTCGCCTAAACAGATGTTGGGTAGGGTGTAAACAAACACAGCGGGACTGGGGTAATATTCGTGTGGGTTCGAGATAGTAGCTTGATGTTTAAGATCGGTATCGAGGCTGGCAGAGCGATTAGCAAATACAAGGGCAACGCTATTTTTCTCCGACTGCGAAAACGGACGCAAGAGGACTTCGGCTGCTAAAAAAGCGAGCTTGCTGAGGTTATCCATTTTGAAGAACTTGGGATAATCCATTTGCAGGGCTTTGAGGGCTTTTTTTGAGAAATCGACGAAAGAAGTACTTTTATCGGAGAAAAGCACAGAGTCGTTAAGGGTTATGGTATTATTTTCTATCTTACAAGTTTTCATATTTTAAGTGATAGTATATAAGGGAGCTCCTATGAGTTCAAAATCTTTCTTATTCAAGGTATAGATACTCATATCATAATAAATAGCAGTAGCTCCTATCAATGTGTCGGCAACTTTTGAATGAGGTTTTTGGAAAACCAGTTTCATTGCGACGTTACAAATATCATCGTTGATATTAATTACTGGAATGCTATTTATTACTGTTTTTAGCTTCATTCGCTTAGCCCTTTCGATACCTTCATAGAAAGCGAGCCAATTCATCAATGGTTATCGTTATTTCTGCACTACTATTAAGAATGTAACGGCTTATTACATTCGTATCGCAAATTACCTTTTTCATTTTATCGGATAGGGTCACAAGGAGCAATTAACCCTTTTTTATAAAGGTCGGCTCCCACTTTTTGGGCTTCTTTTATAAGAGTAGTTAGGTTTTCTTCTTGATGAGCATCTTCTTTTTCTTCTATTATAAGAGCAAAACCTATTTTTTTATTACCTACATCTAAGGTAGTTTGCTTTTTTTTCTTTTCTAAAACATCTGTTCCCATAATATTCATTATTTTCTGCAAAGATACAAATAAATTGCCAATATACTAACGCGATTTGTAAACATTTCTTATGATATTTTAGAAATATCTAATCGTTAATCACTTTAATTGCTAATGCTGTGTTGCTTCCGCCAAAACCTGAGGCAGTTTTTAGGACGTGTTTTACTTCTGTGTGTTGGGTTTGTTTTAGTACATTGATGGGCTGTGAAACGCCTAAGGTTTCATAATTTAGGCTCTTTAAGAGGATTTTATGGCGAGCAAATTCGATGGTGAGTACGGTTTCGAGCAAACCTGAAGTGCCTAAGGTATGACCGAAATAACCTTTGTAGCTGTTTAGCGGAGAAGACAAGAGTCCGGCGCGCATAAAGGCATTGCTCTCCATCTCGTCGTTATAAAGGGTACCGGTGCCGTGAGCGTTGATGAGGTCTATTTGTTCAGGGCGTAACTTTGCCTCATCGAGGGCGTTTAGGACACTTAAATAAAGCCCTTCGCCTGTGCGTGAAGGTCCTGAAATATGGTTGGCATCGTTGATAGAACTGCTACCCAAAAGTTGTGCTTTAGCGCCTGTTGCCTCACGGGTTACATAAGCCACTGCGGTAGCCTCGCCTAAGGTAATACCATCGCGTTGAGCATCATAAGGTCTGCAAGGTTGTGCACTCATCGCTTGAAAGGATTGAAAACCCGAAAGCACAAATTCGCTTATCTCATCGCCTGCTAATACTATGGCACTATCATAAGCATCGGCTTTTAGGAGTCTATCGGCTACCGAGAGAGCCATTGCTCCTGAGACACAAGCGTTGGAAACGACTATGGGAGTAGTGGTTACCCCTATGGCATTAGCCATTTTTTGAGCCAAAGTTGAAAGCAGAGGAGCGCTATCGCCATTGGCAAGCGCTGAAATATTGCCTTTGGTAGAGGAAAGGATAAGAGCGGTTCGAGGGGTGATTTTGATTTTATGGAAAATAGGTGCTATTGCCAAGAGCAGAAGCTTTTCTAAGCGTGAAAAGTCATTGCGTTCTACCACCTGCTGAAATCGGTTTTCGATAGCTCCGTCGCCAATCTTAGAAAGGCAAACATCGGTGAGCTGTCCGTACATAGGATAACGGGCAATAGCTGAGCGTTCGCGCAGTAACAAACGGGCGGTGGTAGGGAGGTCGAAGCCTAAAGGGGTTACTATATTATAATGCTGGATATACATTTTTGGTGGCAGGAGCCTTACAAACTTTTGATATAAAGTGCAAAGATACGACGTAATTAGCAAATTAGCAAGTCGAAGTACGATAAGGGTTAAAAATTAGAAAATTAGGAAATTAGAAAATGAGAGAATGGGGTAAATACCAATAATGCCACTAATCAACTTTGGCAAAGTTTAAAACTTTGCCAAAGTTTGAGATGAAAAAGCGATGTGTTGAGACTGTTAGGAGGATTCGGAAGGAAACGAAAAAGTTCGGAAGGGAGTTGAGAGGAATTTTGGTGAAAAAAGGGTGTAAGGAGGGTGGGGTTAGCTTATAGAGAGCTTATAGGAAGCTTATACGAATCTTGGACGATTGGTATAGAAAGGGTATATAAATAATTGACTCATAATATAATACAACAAGGCTAAAAATGCCGAAAACGAGGTTTCGAGGCGAAAGAAAAGGGAAGAGGTGATAGAACTTAGGCCATAGGCACTAGGAGGAAGTGTGACGGGAAAGAGAATTAGCAAATTAGCAAATTTGGAGATTAGGAAATTTGTGAGAGGAGTTTAGTGGAAGTGTGGGGACGGAAAATCAAAAGAAACCTCCCCCTTGCCCCCTCTCTGAGGGGGAATGTAGCGACGGAAAAGAGAACTAATGACGAATGAACGAGAGGCGAATATCGAAGAAAATGTGATGAAAATATCCTCTTGGTATTGTATAAACCTCCCCCTAGCCCCCTCTCTGAGGGGGAAAGTGGTGGTGGAAAAGCGATTGAAAGATAGTTTCTTGACCTGCTGGACTTATGGGAGGAGCGGGACGAGGGTGATGACTTTATTAATGTATATAAAATATTTATAAGAGGTATTGTTTACCAATAAGACCGTTTATGAAAAAATATGTAATAGCGTGGGGGTTCTTCCTCTGCTGTTTTGTGGGCGCTTTCGCCCAAATGATTAGTGTATCGGGCAAAGTAACCGATGTGACAAACCACCCTTTGGAAGGTGCCGCAGTAGTGGTTAAAAACGACAATATACTGCTATCTATGGGAACCCTTACCGATATCAAAGGGGAATTTCGGATTTCTGCAAAAGCAGGAGAAGTGATAAGGATTTCGTACTTAGGTATGAAATCACGTGAATTTACCGTTTCGGCTGAACAACCTTTCTTAAAAGTGCATTTGGAACCGGAGATTATCACTTTAAGTTCTACCGATGTAGTGGCTACGGGCTACCAAAATCTTCACAAAGAGCAAACTACTTCGGCTTATACCAAAATAAGGACAGACCAGCTCAACCGTCAGCTTAATAGAACCGTACAAGAAGCTATTGAGGGGCAAATAGCGGGTGTGCGCTTTACAAAAGACCCTTTTACAGGGAAAGAGGTGCCTATACTGCGCGGGGTAGGTACTTTTTCGGGCAATGTAGGCTATTCGCCTTTGGTGGTGATTGACGATATCCCTACCGATACGCCATTAGAAGATATCAATCCCAAAGATATCGAGTCGGTAACGGTACTGAAAGACGCTGCTGCGACGGCTATCTACGGGGTGCGTGCTGCCAATGGGGTGATTGTGATTGTTACCAAAAAGGGCTTGCAGAATGGTTTGCGTATCAACGTGCATACCGACCTGTTCTATACTTTCAAACCGAATATGAGCCGTATGCGC
>ERZ772764.910-NODE-910-length-19432-cov-8.126748_pt1 | contig 19432 bp, 16 predicted proteins | sample MGYA00512163_ERZ772764 | MGnify/ENA primary metagenome ERZ772764 (study PRJEB29015, sample SAMEA2737903) | human oral metagenome | biome: human oral; feature: human-associated habitat; material: dental | place: China | collected 2094 ... | reverse complement strand
AGGGGGACCAGAAGTTTCTTGTACATGGTTTGCTCCTGCCTTGTTGCCCTTGGGGTTCGTCTTGGTTCTATTGTAAGAGGGGGAGGGGAAGGGGCGAATCAAGAGAAATACCGACCGTGATGATGTTGGGCTTGGGATGCTGGAGGCTGTTGGAGTGCTGGTGGCAGAACAAGCAGTCTAGTCAGCATCCTTCCGTCTAGCTTGACGGTAACGTCTTGACCTTGAGGGCGTAGGTTTGACGTTTTCGCCACTTGAAAGCTTGCTGGACTACAAATTGCGACGTATAGTGTCATCAATTTGATTAGGCTGGCTGCATGGCAATGGATAGATGTAAAACCGGTCGCAGTGTTTCAGTCGTCCGTTCTGGATGAGGAGCCTTCAGTGACAGATCCCCAGCGCATTGAGAGTCTGAGCCACGCCCAGCGGGAGCGGCTGGCCTACATCGATTTCCGGCTCTACTTTTTCGGTGAGATCGGCCGCCCTGACCTGATTGCGCGTTTCGGTGTGGCTCCGGCTGGGGCGACACGCGATTTGGCGCTGTACCGGGAAATTGCGCCGCAGAACATCACCTTTGACGGTAGCAACAAGATTTACCGCATAGGACAGGCGTTTTCGCCATTGTTCAATCATGCGTCGCAGCGCGTACTCTCGGCACTGGCCCTCGGCTTTGGCGATGGTGTGGACGGTGCAATGCAGCCCTTGCTGCCATGTGAATCACCTGCCGCTCTGAGCCGTCCCAGGATGGACGTGCTGGCCCCGGTCTGCCGAGCGATCCACGCCAAGCGTCCCATCGCCATCCGCTACCACTCCATGAGTAGTGGAGAGTCCACGCGGGTCATCGTGCCCTTTGCGCTAGTGGATACTGGCCTGCGCTGGCATGTTCGGGCGTTCGATCGAAAGTCCGGCGAGTTTCGAGACTTCGTCGTCACCCGTATAGAAGCGCCAATGCTACTCGACGAGGAGCCACAGGCCAATGAACGGCCGGACAACGACATCCAGTGGATGCGTATCGTCGAACTGGACTTCGTACCTCACCCGCGTCTTGAACGCCCCGAGATCATCAAGATGGACTACGAGATGATCGATGGCTCAATACGGATGTGCGTTAGGGCAGCCGTTGCGGGCTACATGCTGCGGCGCTGGAGTGTGGACTGCTCGCCCGACCACTGCCTCAAGGAAGAACAATACCGTCTATGGCTTAGCGATCCGCTGGCGTTGTACGGGGTTGAGAGTGCCACGTTGGCTCCGGGCTATCAAGTTCCGTGAGCGCCAAGCGATAGAGGGAAGAGAAAACGAAATGCCCAAGACGCTTGAAGCTCATGACAAACTGATTCGGAAGATCTTTGAAGGCAGCTATCAGTTCGAGATTCCGGACTATCAGCGCCCCTATGCATGGACAAAAGGATGCCTACTTCAGCGCTGGAGGAAGGGTGTCGCAATTTGTGTTGACGCAGGATGTCAGGAAAAAGAATAAGCGGACTCCCGAGGTTCTAGAAGAACTTCAAAATTGTCTATTGAATGTCCTTAAAAGTCATCGGAATCTCGACGTCGCCACGAAGGGGGTGAGAATTGAGGAGTTGTTTTTATGAAGAATAAAAGGTTGCAGGATCAAAGCCAGATCAAGTGGGTTTCCGAATTCATCTGGAACATCGCTGACGATCGCCTGCGCGACGTTTACGTGCGCGGCAAATACCGTGACGTTATCCTGCCCTTCACCGTGCTGCGGCGACTCGATGCCGTGCTCGAAGCGACGAAAGACGCAGTGCTTGAGCGCAAGAAGTTCTTGGACACCCACAAAGTGGCCGAGCAGGACGGCGCGCTGCGTATGGCGGCAGGCCAAGCCTTCTACAACGTCTCAGAATTCACGCTGGCCAAGCTCAAGGCCAGCGCGGCAGGTCAGCGCTTGCGCGATGACTTCATTGCGTATTTGGACGGCTTTTCGCCCAACGTGCAGGAAATCCTCACAAAGTTCAACTTCCGCAACCAGATCCAGAAGCTGGTGGATTCCCACGTCCTTGGTTACCTGATCGACGACTTCCTCGACCCCGAGGTCAATCTCGCGCCGCTGCCAGTGAAGGATGCCGACGGTCGCATCAAGCTGCCCGCGCTGGACAACCACGGCATGGGCACAGTGTTCGAGGAGCTGATCCGCCGCTTCAATGAAGACAACAACGAAGAGGCAGGCGAGCACTTCACCCCGCGCGACGTCGTGCAGCTCATGGCCAAATTGTTGTTTCTGCCGGTGGCCGACCGGATCGAGTCCAGCACCTATTCGCTCTACGACGGTGCCTGCGGAACCGGCGGCATGCTTACCGTGGCCGAGGAAGCGCTACACGAACTGGCCGAGCAGCACGGAAAGGAAGTGTCAATCCACCTGTTTGGTCAAGAGATCAGCGACGAAACCTATGCTATTTGTAAGGCCGACCTTCTCTTGAAGGGGGAAGGTGCGGAGGCCGAGAACATCGTCGGTGGCGCAGACAAATCCACCCTGTCTAACGACCAGTTCAGGAGCCGCGAATTCGACTTCATGATCTCCAACCCGCCCTATGGTAAGAGTTGGAAGACCGATCTGGAGCGCATGGGCGGCAAGAAGGAATTCAACGACTCGCGCTTCATCGTCAGCCACGCGGGCAACAACGAGTTCAAGCTCCTCACCCGCTCCAGCGACGGGCAGCTCATGTTCCAGGTGAATAAGCTGCAGAAGATGAAGCACAACACGCCGCTGGGCAGCCGCATTGCGCTGGTGCACAACGGCTCGGCGCTGTTCACTGGTGACGCAGGCCAGGGCGAGAGCAACATCCGCCGCTGGGTGCTGGAAAACGACTGGCTGGAAGCCATCATCGCCCTGCCGCTCAACATCTTCTACAACACCGGCATCGCCACCTACATCTGGGTGCTGGCCAACAAGAAGGCCGAAGCGCGGCGTGGCAAGGTGCAGTTGATCGACGCATCGCAGTGGTTCCAGCCGCTGCGCCGCAACCTCGGCAAGAAGAACTGCGAACTCTCGGCTGGTGACATCCAGCAAATCCTCGACCTCTACCTCGGCGAGGCGCAGGAAACCGCCGAGTCGAAATGGTTCGACACCCAGGACTTCGGCTACTGGAAGATCACCGTCGAGCGCCCGCTGCGCCTGAAAAGCCAGCTCTCCGACGAACGCATCGAGCCCCTACGTTTTGCCTCTGGCGATGAGGCGCTGCGCGCCGAGATCTACGCCACCCACGGCGAGGCGCTCTACACCGAGTTCGCCAAGCGCAAACCAGCCATAGAGGCGTGGCTGAAGGCTGAGGACGAAAACGAAGAGGACGACGGCGAAGACAGCGGCGATGATAGTGAAGCTCCCGCCGCCCGTAAGGCCGTGCCCGCCAAGCGCCGCAAGAAGCTGCTCGACGCCTCGACATGGCAGTGCGACAAGGGGCTGATGGAGGTGGCACAACGGGCGCAAAAGGCACTGGGCAGTGCCGTGTTCGATGACCACAACGAATTCCGCGCCCGCTTCGATGCGGCGCTCAAGGCGCAGGGTGACAAGCTCGGCGCGCCGGAGAAGAAGGCCATATACAAGGCGGTCAGCTGGCGCGACGAGGCCGCGCCGCCGGTCATCGCTAAGCGCAGCAAGCTCAAGGCAGGGGAACACTTCGAGCCCGGCTTCGGCGGCGCGTACCTGAAGACCGTGGGCAAGGATTGCTTCATGGTCGAGTACGAGCCCGACAGCGAGCTGCGCGACACAGAGCAGGTATCGTTGAAGGAACCGGGCGGCATTGACGCCTTCTTCGCCCGCGAAGTGCTGCCGCACGCGCCGGACTCCTGGATCGCCACGGACAAGACCCAGATCGGATACGAGATTTCCTTCGCGCGCTACTTCTACAAGCCCGTGTCGCTGCGTACGCTGGCCGAAATCCGCGCCGACATCCTCGCGCTGGAGCAGCAAAACGAGGGTTTGTTGCACAAGATCGTGGGGGTAGAAAAATAATGTTTGGCCCCTATCCGGATTACAAACGAACTGATTTGAAGTGGTTTGAATATTTGCCTGAATCGTGGGGGATCCTGCGTGCCAAGCAAATGTTCCGCTTGGTTGTTGAAAAAGCGCCAAAAAATAACCAGATGGAGTTACTGTCTGTTTACACCCATATTGGCGTAAGACCGCGAAAAAGTCTTGAGCAACGAGGCAATAAAGCTTCTACAACCGATGGATACTGGGTTGTAAAAGAGGGGGACATGATTTGCAACAAGCTTCTTGCTTGGATGGGAGCTATTGGCGCCTCCCATTATCAAGGTGTTACCAGTCCAGCCTATGATATTTTGAGACCAGTCAAGCCGTGCAACACTGATTACTATCATTTTCTATTTAGAACGAAGAGGTATCTCCAGCAGTTCAAAATTAGGTCGAGGGGCATAATGGATATGCGCCTCCGTCTATATTTTGACCAGTTTGGGCAAATTCCAATTCCTGTCCCCCCGCGCCCCGAGCAAGACCAAATCGTCGCCTACCTGCGGGTGCAGGACGCGCACATCGCCCGCTTCATCAAGGCCAAACGGGACCTGATCAAGCTGCTCACCGAACAAAAGCTGCGCATCATCGACCACGCGGTCACGCGCGGCCTTGACGCATCGGTGGCGTTGAAGCCGTCCGGCATCGAATGGCTGGGCGAGATGCCAGAGCATTGGAAAGCTCTCAAACTCAAGTTCGCTACGAAGCGAATCGTTGGAGGCTCCACGCCGAAAAGCGACGAAACGTCCTATTGGGATGGCGGCATCGTCTGGGTGACACCACGCGACATCAGCAAAACCGATTCCTTGCACACGTCGCTACGAACCATCTCGGCCGCTGGCTTGCAGTCTTGTGCGTCTACGCTTGTACCCCCCGGAAGCATCGTTATCACCTCACGCGCGCCGGTTGGGAACGTTGCGATTGCGCGAGTTGAGCTTTGCACGAATCAGGGTTGCAAGGCCGTAGTGCCCGCGCCAGATATCGCCATCAGCGACTTCTTGTTCCTGTTGTTGCTTCGTATGAAGGAACGACTACAGGTTCTCGCTAACGGTACGACGTTCGCGGAGATCGGCACGTGGGTGCTCGCCAATGAGTTCATTCCAGTTCCACCTGTCTCCGAACAGCAAGCCATCTGCCGCTGGATCACCGAAGAGTTCCAGCCGCTGGATGACGCCATTGCCCGCGCCGAAGAGGAGATCAAGCTGATCCGCGAATACCGCGACCGCCTGATTGCCGATGTGGTCACCGGCCAAATCGATGTGCGTGGCTGGCAGCCCGGCCCGGAGGACGTGGTGGACGACGCGGCGCTGGCCGCACTGGGCGATGAAAACGAAGAGGTGACCGAAGAGGAGGATGACGATGGCGAAGACTGACACCAGCGAGCGCTGGTTCGAGGCGCGCGTGGTACGCGGCTTGACCGGTGTGCCGCAGTCCGAGTACAGCCATGCGCTGGCTCCCACGGACTTCGCCGCCACCCACAACAGCTACGTGCAGGGCAAGCCCACCGACTACAACCGCGACGTGGCGCTGGATGTGGCGCAGTTGCTGGCCTTCTTGCAGGCTACAAGCCCCGAGGCGGTAGAAACGCTGGAACTGGCGGCAGAGGGTATTAAGCGCACCCAGTTCCTGCACCGGCTGCAGGGCGAGATCACCAAACGCGGCGTGGTGGACGTGCTGCGCAAGGGCGTGAGCCACGGGCCCGTACACGTCGATCTCTACAAGCTGCTGCCCACGCCGGGCAATGCCGCCGCAGCGGATGCCTTTGGCAAGAACATCTTCAGTGTCACCCGGCAGGTGCGCTACAGCAACGATTCCGGCAACGAACTGGATTTGGTGATCTTCATCAACGGCCTGCCGGTACTGACGTTTGAATTGAAGAATTCGCTGACCAAGCAGACCTTGGCGGATGCGATCGTCCAGTACCAGACGACGCGCAGTCCGCAGGAACTACTGTTCCAGTTGGGGCGTTGCGTGGCGCACATCGCAGTCGATGACGCGGAGGCCGCGTTTTGCACCGAGCTGAAGGGTAAGGCCTCGTGGTTTTTGCCGTTCAACCAGGGCTGGAACAGCGGCGCAGGCAACCCGCCCAACCCGGATGGTCTGAAGACCGATTACCTGTGGAAGCAGGTGCTGACCCGCGAGTCGCTGGCCAACATCATCGAGAGCTACGCGCAGGTGGTGGTGGAGGAAGAAGCAGACGCCAGCGGCAAGAAACGCAAGAGGCGCAAGCAGATCTTCCCGCGATTCCATCAGTTGCGCACAGTGCGTGCGCTGCTGCGACGTTCTCATGCCGAGGGGGTGGGAAAGCGCTATCTGATCCAGCATTCGGCAGGAAGCGGCAAGAGCAACACGATTGCCTGGCTAGCGCACCAATTGGTAGAGCTGCGCCGCAAGGACGACCCGATGACGGGGCAGTTCGACTCCATCATCGTCATCACCGACCGGCGCGCGTTGGACACGCAGATCGCCCGCACCATCAAGGGGTACGACCACGTGGCGGCGATCTTCGGCCACTCCGACAACGCGCAGGAGCTGCGTGAGTACCTGCGCCGTGGCAAGAAGATCATCGTCACGACGGTGCAGAAATTCCCGTTCATCCTTGATGAGCTGGGGGACCTCTCCGGCAAGAGCTTCGCGCTGTTGATCGATGAGGCGCATTCCAGCCAAGGCGGCAAGACCACAGCGCGGATGCACGAAGCCCTCGGCGGCAATGCTGTTGAGGAGGAGTTCGAAGAGGACGGCACGCAGGATGCGGTCAACGCCGAAATCGAGAAACGCATCGCCTCGCGTAAGCTTCTGGCCAACGCCAGCTACTTTGCGTTCACTGCTACGCCCAAGAACAAGACGCTGGAGTTGTTCGGCGAGAAGACCCTTGTCGGCGATAAGGTGCAGTTCCGCTCGCCCGAAGAACTGACCTACACTACCAAGCAGGCCATCCAGGAGAAGTTCATCCTCGATGTAGTGGAGAACTACACCACCTACGACAGCTTCTACCAAGTGGCCAAGACGGTGGCGGACGATCCGGAGTTCGACAAGGTGAAGGCGCTGAAGAAGATTCGCCACTACGTCGAATCGCACGACAAGGCCATCCGTCGCAAGGCCGAGATCATGGTCGATCACTTCATCGCGCAGGTGGCGGGCAAAGAGAAGATTGGTGGCAAGGCGCGGGCGATGATCGTGTGTAACGGCATCGCGCGGGCTATTGACTACTGGCGCGAGGTGTCGGACTACCTCATCCAGATCAAGAGTCCGTACAAGGCCATCGTGGCGTATTCGGGCGACTTCGAGGTTGGCGGGCAGAAGAAGACCGAGGCCGATCTCAATGGGTTTCCGAGCAAGGACATCCCGGCCAATCTCAAGCAAGACCCGTATCGATTCCTGATCGTCGCCAACAAGTTCGTCACCGGCTTTGACGAACCCTTGCTGCACACGATGTACGTGGACAAGCCGCTGGCGGGCGTGCTTGCGGTGCAAACCCTGTCACGTCTGAACCGTGCGCACCCACAGAAGCACGACACCTTCGTGCTCGACTTCGCCGACAACGCCGAGGCAGTGAAGGCGGCGTTCCAGGACTACTACCGCGCCACCATCCAGACCGGCGAAACCGATGCCAACAAGCTGCACGATCTGAAGGCCGAACTTGACGGACAACAGGTTTACAGCTTGCAGCAGGTGGAAGACTTCGTGGCCTTGTATTTGAGTGGTGCTGACCGGGACAAATTAGATCCTATTCTTGATGTGTGCGTAGCAGAATACTTGGAGAACCTTGGTGAAGACGATCAGATCAGGTTCAAGGGGCAGGCCAAGACGTTTATTCGTAGTTATGGATTTCTTGGCGCGATTCTAAGTTACGGTCACCCAGCTTGGGAAAAATTGTCAATCTTCCTGAACTTTCTCGTTCCCAAGCTACCTGCGCCCAAGGAGGAGGATCTCTCTAAGGGAGTGTTGGAGACCATTAACATGGATAGTTATAGGGTAGAGGCCAAAGCAGCGCTGAAGATGGCGATGGACGATGTCGACGCCACGGTCGAATCGGTGCCATCAGGGGGGGCTGGTGGCAAGGGTGAGGCAGATATTGATAAGCTTTCCATAATCATCAAAACCTTCAACGATCTATTTGGCAACATTGTTTGGAAGGATGAGGACAAGATCCGCAAGGTCATTGTTCAGGATATTCCAGCTCGGGTGGCGCAGGATAAGGCCTATCAGAACGCGCAGGTGAACTCCGACAAGCAGAACGCTAAACTGGAGCATGATAGGGCGCTCAATCGCGTGCTTCTAGAATTGCTGTCTGACCATACTGAACTGTTCAAGCAGTACAGCGATAACCCTGGCTTCAAAAGTTGGCTGACGGATATGGTCTTTGATGTAACTTACCAGGCAGGGGGGAGTCTCTCGAAGACTCTTCCGCAGACTGGGGAAATGGCATGAGAGCAAATCAGTGCGGCGGGATGTGGCAAAACAGAAGGTACCAGAGAATTAAGCCATGGTAGCGGGGCTTGCTTGATAGCTTGAGTGGAGAGGCGAAGATGGTCCGATGTCCTTCAAATTGATGGGAGCACGGCTGACTCGCTGTTGAATCTGTTCTGGCCCCGTGAAGCCCTGTATACGTGATTGATGTTCCCGTTCCAGGAGGTCGTGGAATGGCTGTCAGGGGTGCTCGATGTAGTGTTTGACTCAGTCTCCTGTCCGATGGAAGATCCATCAGATTTAGGTGTGAGCTTCAAGCACTGGTCAGGCGCGTAAAAAAGCCCGACCGGGATAAGCGATCGGGCTTGGGGTGCTGGTGGTGGAACACGGAACCGAACCCGCGTCCGGTACCCGAACTAGATAGTAACGCCTCGGTCTTGAGGGCGTGATTTATAAAGCCTTGGCCATCTGGGGGAACAATCTCGCAATGCCCATCTAAAATGCCACTTCGATCTAGTGGCCCTACCGAGTGACTGGTTCATCATCTCCCGAGAAATTCCTTCGGAGACTCCTCTGCCGGGCAAACAAACGCACGAAATATTCGCCGCCCGTCATACGATGAGGCCCCTAGGATGAGTAACAGCGGTTCCTTGCAGTCGTACTCTCTGCCCCTACTGATCTCGATCATCTGCCCAAAGTCCTCGCTGCTAGGCTCCACATGGTTGACAGGATGGAAATGCCATTCGCCGATGTAGAAGGTCCGCTCTTTGGCCCACCACCGAGCCTGAAGCATCTCTCGTAGGCCACTCACGCCGCGTACGAACCAAAAGCGACTTTGCTTCGAATCTGTTGGCGGCGGTGTTGCCTCACTTACTATCGCAAGCGTAAGGTCGTCCGAATAGCACCCGATCAGAATGCCACCAGTTTCCACAGATCCAGCATCGCGACAGTAGCGATCGAGCACGCCGAGAACGGACGCCTGTAGCTCAACCGCGAACGTGCTGTCAGCAGTCCTGCCTTTCCAGGTCTTCATAACGCTGACCTCTCCATGGCGGGCGGCGTACTCTCGGGCGCGAAACCCTTGAAGCCGTCATCGGTTGACGTCTGCGCGAACACGCGGAAGTGCGGCTCCGACGGCATCTTCGCCATCAGCATCTCCAACTCCTTCACACAAACCGCCGCAGCGAGAACAACGTCATCGTAGCGAGCCGGAAACAGCGGTGACCAGCAGCCAGCCCCTTCAAACACCTCGTCGTTGTCGGCCCACACCTTCGACTCGTGTTCTAGCCAGGGACGGACGCTCCTGATGAATTCATCATGCGGAAACCGGTTGCCACTCACGCCGAACGAGAAGAGGCGCCTCCCGCCGAAGCCCATGGAGAACGACGCGAACGTGCGAGGGATAGACCACCAAGCGCGTTCGAGCGTCGACAAGGCCACGTCCGATGACGTGCAGTCGATGATGATGTCGTACTCGTCTAGCTGCGCCTCAATGGCCGTGGTATCGCTGGGGAGCTTTTCGCTGAACTCTACGACTCGAACGATCGGCGAAATCTGCCGAAGCCGCTCTGCCACAACGGACACTTTGGACGAGCCGATGTCTGCGAGAGTTGCCGCGTGTCGGTTGATATTGCCTGACTCCAGTACATCCTCATCGACCAGTGCGATATTCTTTGCCCCAGCGCGGACGAGCAGCTCGCTGACAACTGACCCGAGCGCGCCGACACCGAGGATCGTGATGTTGCAGTCTCGAACCGAGCGCGGCAGCCGTCCTCTAGCTTGGAGGCGATCTTCGCTCCAGTTGTCGGTAAACAAGTACTTGAGAGCGACGGTGTCTGCGAAGTTTCCACAACGGTCGCGATGCCACCAGCCGCGCGCGTTTGGACGGAAACCACGCGGTTGCCCCGCCGCTTCATCGAGAATAGGAAGTAGCAATGAATCCCAGTGGACCTCGCTGGCATCCTCTCCCACGCGCCTAGGCATGGGATACCCGAGCAACAGGATGGCGCTGAACTTCGAACCTTGAAGCTGCGGAAACAGCCATCGGAACATCGAATCGACGTCGATATTCATCGTCTTCGCGATTTGCCGGATGTCGCGCCACGTTTCTGGTGCCTGCCAAGGCCGAACAACAAGTGGCTGCGGCCACAGCCACCAGAAGCCGTTCACGCGCTGTTCCATCGCTAGGTCACTGAGCTCCCGGCCTGACCATCCCCGTACGACATCGCCGCGCTGATCCTCAAAGCTCTGGGTTGCTAAGACGCCTTTGATTTCCTTCAGCGTACCCAACCGAACAATTCCGAAGCTCCCCACTCGCCCATTCCATGCAGTAAACGATGCTGAACTCTCGTCGTGAATGACGCGCGCGTGGCGCCAGCTATGCATGGGACGGTCAGGCAGTTCGAAGGGATCACCCGCTGCGACGAGCTGGTCATTGGCCGCACGGTCCAGCCACTCGAGTGCTCGCTCGGTATGCCATCGAAGACGCTGGTCAGCGTCACCAACGGGATCGCGCACGACGACCACGCGCCGTTCGCCGCCAAGAGGCATATCGAGGCAAAGGCGTCCCTCTCGCCACCCACGTCGATCTTTGCCCGGCGCGTTCCGCGACTGGTGTGGGAAAGTCGCGGTGATCCCACCTTCGGAAGATGGGTAGAACGAAATACGCCCGAAGGGATAAGTGTTATCGAGTAGAACGCACCATCGTGTCGCAGCACCAACGAACTCGGTGCCCATATCCCGTCGAAGCGTGATCCGAACGACCCAACGCTTCGCCTGTTGGTTGAACCTCGGACTATCCTCTACGGAGCAAGCGACGACCGAACGAAGACCACGAAGGCCACGCTCGATCGCGGACGGTAGGAGGACGGTAGTTGTGGTCACGCGAAGCGGCCGCTCCCTGGTGTAGCGGGCCCCGTGGGTGGGGTGTAGCCACGCCCTGATCCGCTTGATCCACCCCCATTCTCTGGCGGCTTCGGGAACTTGCTGCCGAATAATTCACGCCAGAGGTTTCCGCTCTCGGTACGGTCTTGCGAGTCGTAGGCGCGGCGAGCGAGGGCAGCGCCGTCCTTGACCTGGTCGTAGAACTTTTTGAAGTCGTCTACCGCAATCCGCTTGAACACGTCGTGAGTCGGCACGCCATAGTCCGGCAGTGTCGGTTTACCGCCGTTCAGTTCCGTCAGCTTGTACTTGGAGACGATCTTCTCCAGTGTTTTCACGACACCCTCAGCGACGCTCTCGATGTCGTCGGGGCAGCACTCACCGATGAGCCGCTCAAGCGGAAACCCTTTTGGATGCTTCGGCTCCTCGTGCTTTTCGATGCGCCACCACTTGATGGCTTTCACGACGTTAACGAAGTGCTTGCCTGTGCGGTTGTTCTTGTCGCGCGTCCATGTGATTTGCGCGAGCGGGTGGGTCGACTCCCACTTATTTGCGTCGCGATCCGGGATGCGAAGGGGCAGAGATTTCCACTCGGGCTCGTTCTTTGCCTCGGCGATGAGCGTTCGCGCATCGCTCCTGTAGCGGGAGCTGAGCCCGAGCCACGAGCGATGTAGTCGCCACTCGGGATCGTCTTCAAGGCTATCGTCAGCCGAAAGTGCCTCGGATCGGAGGATGCCCACTTCGGCCTCGGGCGGTGCAGAGGTAAGGACGAGATCCAACTCGACATAAGACAGTTCGATACCAAACGAACGCCCCTGCTGTCGCCACTTGCCCTTGTAGTGCTTGTCTAGGAACGGCGTGAAGATGTCCATCGCCTTCGCAGGCGTGTACTCCTGCTCGGAGAGCTTCGTGACGACGATGATGTCGACATCGGATCGTCGGTCCCCCTTCGGACGAATCGCGGTCGAGCGTTTGTAGCTGCCCTGAAGGAAATCCGAGACTAGACACTTCTTCAGCACCTGGTCAGCGTTGAGCCGGTCACGCAGCGTCTGATGCCCGGTCTTCAGGTCGTCGCGCATTGCCTTGGTAGGGCGGATGTCTTGTAGGAAACTAGCAAAATCAGTCTCAAGGATCATGGCGTGGCCTCTTGGTGTGCCGCGACGGCCTTCGCCGAGGGCGGGAGCGAGAAGGAAAGCTGGTAGGAGCCGTCACGCTCGATGCCGAAGTCGAACTCGTAGAGCACGATTCGACCGAGGGCCTCGCGCTGTTGGCCGATGAAGAACATCAGCGCGTTGGGGCATGCGAAGAAGACGTGAACCCTGGCGGCTCGATTTGGACGGGCGCTCATCAGAAGCGCAGGCAGTGCGGCCGCAAGCTGGTATGCGTGATCCGCGTCCTTAATACTCTGGGGCGATGGCCCGCCCTCCGGGCTCAGCACCACGAGACGTCGCACCGGCGGCGCTCCCGTCGACAAGAGGTAATTCTCTACGTCGACGCGAACGTCGTGGGTGACGGACAAGCAGAACGCCACGTCGTCCGCATCCGCGCTCTTCTCGATCATCTGCGGTGCCGCCCACGAGCCCCCTGTCGACGCGTCCTTGACCGGTCGCCACACATCGAGGTTCGGCTTCTGCAGCGGCGCTGCCTTCACGCCGGAGTTGCGGCTCAACTCCCAGCCCGCAAGCAGCGCAAACGAGCCGTGGCACTCGAGGGCGATTACCGACTCTTCACCACGGAGACGTGCCCGGCGATCCTGATTGCTAAGGAATGAGAGTACCTGCACCGCGCTAGCCTCCCACGAACCTTCATCTGTCAGGTGGCGGCCGTCGAAGTTGGACGAGACGCAGACGAGCTCGTCCACCTCGGACTCGAGCCGCTCGGCGAAGCGCATGAAGCTCCGAACGCCGATAGCAAAGGGGCGTTCGGACCTCACGCTGCCCCCGAGTAGGAGCCCCTCCTTCTGGCACAACGTGCGGAATTCGGCCTCGTCGAACGAGTGCTGGCCGCTCATCAGGAACTGCTGCGCCAGGCTCTCGTAGGGGCACGCCGCGCGGTCAGCACTTGGAGTGTGGAGGCCAGCGGCCTGAAGAGTCGCGTAGACGTACGCCTTAAAATCGCGTCGACCGAAGTGATCGAGCTGGAACCGCAACGTGCGCGCAAACGCCGTGAACGGCTCGACTTCGAGGCTCAGATGGGCACGCCATTTCTCGCGGACCTTCCCTAGGTCGCCCTTCGCGCCATCCGTGAAGAACTTGGATGGCAGCTCACCGTCGAACTCGCGCAAGAGACCAGCGAGCTTGTCGTCGTCCTTCCACCGCCAGTTGGACGCGAGGTGGAGCCGAAACGGGACGCGCCCCTGCGCCGAGAGACGGGCATAGGCCTTATAAAAGCGTTGAAGCAGCGAGACCTTCGCGCTGATGAACGAGGGATCGATCAACGCGTCGGCGCTGTACGCATCGCGGTTGTCAACGTGGTACTTAAGCTGGAAATAGTCGGCACTCGCCTGCCAGCCGCCCGCGTTGACTCCAGGCGCTCGGTAGAAGACGGCGACATCGTCAACGCCAGCTGCGGCGTCGTGCTCGAGGATGACCCGTTCGACCAGAGAGGTTGGACGCAACAGGTCAGCTGCCTGCCGCCAGAAGAACAGCCCCTGGTAAACATCCCCTTCGGTTCTTGCGCCAACTTGGCCAAGTGCCACGATCTTCCTCGCTGCCTGAAATTTTTCCTTGGCTTCAGCTGCCCTTGATGTAATGTAACATGCATTACATTATATTGTCACGTCATTAACCATGAGCATAGGCAGCAGCGGCAGGATCGTCATTGAGGTTGGGCCAGGACTGAAGCGCGAGCTGTATGCAGCGCTGGCTCGGGATGGCTCGACTCTGAAGGAGTGGTTCCTTCGAAGCGCACAGGTCTATCTCTCTAACACCGCCGGGAAGATGGCTCTGCCTCTGGCAAGTGCGGCAAGCAATGATTCAGTTGGTCAGGAGGGAATCGCTGTGGTGTTTGAGAGAACGAAATCGTAACTTGCTATTCACTGCAAGTTAGAGCCCTATGTGTCAGTAACGCACTAAAGCAACAAAGACTTCAAAACGATGCCAACGAAAAAAGACCTTCGCCTGCTCTGCAAGTTTCTCCTGTGGGCGCGACGCTAATACAACTTAACAACGGGTTTCGTGAAATATTGCAAATTGGACCTGCTAGTTGGGAACAAGGTCTCGACTTTTGCGCCGCAGCGAGGCGATTGCAACATATTTGTCCTCGCATCAACTTCTCCCATTAATCGAGCGCAAACGGACGTTTTTGGCGCATATCAACTGGAAGTTCCTAATTAACGCTGATCACCTTGCTGTATTTTACGAGCGAGGAACGAAGGCTGGACAAACGTTCAACTACCATCAAAAGTGCGCAATCCAGCTAGCATTTGATCGATGCGAACTCAATATTCTATCAAACCTACTTTCGCAGTACGGAGTACCGGTGCCCATAGTCAGGATGCTGGTTGATCATGCGAATTGCGCCAATGAAAACGACACTCGAAACCACCTCCATAGCGAATTGACAGCCCCCTCCAAGCTGCGCAAATATGCGGGCAACTGGGATGTTGAATTTGAAATTCTGAAGGCTCTGTTTGCGTCCTTCACATGGGTATTTCTACCGCCGAAGGAGATGCACCGATTCTACGATCCGGCCTTTGATGAGGTCAGGTATCAGCCGTCGTTCTGGAACGAGATCCAAGCACGAGCCCCAAAACTATTTCATCCTGATGAAGCGGTGCATCTTCTGGTCGTCGTCCCTTCGTGGGCTGCGCAATTCAACTCGCTGCGGGCCCTTCGAGATGCCTTACTTGGTCGTGTGCGTGGTAGCTATTAGATTTTAAACAACTATGGATTTCTGCTGGTCCTGGTTCAGCCAACGACCATCAAAAATCGAGATGTGTCATGGGAGTTGTCTTCTGACGTTGCACTTTTCGGTGAAAAGTATATTGAGCAGCCTTTGGATCGTGCGTACTTCAGGCACGAGAAAATTAAAGCCGAAACGCTTGCGCACGTGCAGGCACTGGACCCCAAGGACGCCCATTTTGAACTGGCCAATGAAGGTTTTACATATCGCGACTATTTTGTACTTCGCCGCAAAGGTTCAGAAGGCCTGGAATAGCTTCTCGCGCTTCAGAAGAATCATTGCGATGAAACTGTGGTTCCGTGTCCTACATGTCGATCAGACGAGGTGGAAGGGAATTCGTACCCTAGTCTTGGCGTCAAAAGCTGGGAGTGTCGCAACCCGCTCTGCCCTGATCGCAGCAAGTACAACTGGGGAAAACGATATTCCTTCTGCGGCCTCTCAATGCAAGAAACGATTGATGATGAGCGGAACGATATTCCTACGGAGTTTGTAAGAAAGTGGTGCCGTGATGTAGTTGAGATTATCTCTCATGCAGAGGTAATCGAATTGATGGTACGCCATTATTCGATTTGGGGAGGCAAAATTCGGTGTTTTGGCTCGCTAGCTGATCAGCAAGACGTCGTCTTGGGTCGATCGTTGAGTTGGGGGCCAATGCCCGGAGTCGGAACAGTTGGAGCGGTGGACTGGTTCGACACTGCGGCCTTCTTTAAACGGTTCAGAACTGCTTCTCGAGTAATGCCGAACACTGGAGCCCAACTCGGCGACAAAAACTTCCAGGTGAGATGCGGAGATTCGCGTAAAGTTTCAAAGACAATCGACGCCGCTTCGGTTGACGGCGCGGCGACCTCGCCACCGTACTACAACGCCCGCGAGTACTCGCAGTAGCCAAACATGTATTGCTACCTCCAGGACATGTTTGAGGTTAATGCTGAAGTCTTCCGGGTCCTCAAACCCGGTTCTCATTATTTCTACAATATTTTCGACTACTTTGATAAAGAAAATATCATTGCACTGTCAGGGATGGGGCAAAAGCGCGTGACGCTTTCTGCTTATACGGTCGATCTATTTAGAAGGATTGGCTTTGAATGCGTTGGCAACATAGTTTGGGAAAATATCGGCCCCTGCATCGATCTCTGCCATCCGCTGCGTGCCACGCAGCTTTTCGAACTCCAGCGCCTTGTCCTGCATCGCGAGCTCGTGGCTGCGCTCACCCTTGCGGTCAAGCCACTTGAGGATTTCTGGCGCAAGGCGGAAGGCCCCGCCGAGGAGGCCACCGAGCAGTGTCTCGATCATTGCACGCCTCCCATCAGCTTCAACTTGATGGCGGCCCCCACCAGCAGAGCGGCCAGGATGCCAGTGGTCACGACCTTGATGGTGGTCTGCCACGCCGTTCGGCGGGCATCGCGCCACGCTTCCAGCAGATCGCGCAGTTCGCGGATGTCCTTCGCGGCACTGTCGTTCTCCAGCCCGGGGTGGGCAAGGCAGCGCTCGGCTCCGCGTTCGGCGGCACGGTCGAGCAGTTCGTCGAAGTCCTCGCGGCGCAACAGGAGCATGTTTTCCATAAGGGTGGCGGGTTGTTGTTCGGGTTCGGTCATTGCAGGTATCCAGAAATGCGAAACCCGCCTGATGCATGTGGCACCAAGGCGGGTTCAGGGGTGATCAGGAAGATAGGTTTCAGATTTCGATGATTTCCAGCGCCAGGCTGGGGCGCCCCCTTCGATGACGTCATCACGCACGAACACCTTTGGGACCACGGAAGCGCTGCCGCGTGAGTGGATCAAGCTGCCGCCGGGCAAGGCGACGGTCACGCTACCTGTGCCGATGCCCACTACCGTGCCCGCCCGCCGCGGCGGATCAGCAATGAGCTGGCGGAACTGTTCGTAGAGGTGATGCATGGCGCTGCACTCCCTGCCTCGAACTGCGTCGAGCGCGCCAGCCCAAGCCGGGTGCTGCTGCCGTCCTGGTACTCGACGAAGGCAAGGCATCCGGTTCGATGATCCCCGTGTCGGCCAGTACCGGTAGGTGAAGAGTCACCTCGATCTGTTGCCCGGTATCGGACAGAACCGAGATGCCCCGCTAGGGCGTTGCCGCGGCTTCGGTGATCAGCGCATCGACTACCATCGGGGCCAGTGCATCCCCGACTGTCCCAGCTCGGTTCACCTGCCCAAGCACACCGACATCCCGGCCGGATAGGAACACGCGGTTGTAACAGGACTTCTCTACCCAGCGCAGCGACTCGCCGGCCACCGCATCGACGGACAGCACGAAGTCTGGCGTGACGGTGTTCCACTCCCACGGTGCGACCGGATACCAACGGCGTACGCGGACGCTCTGGTCGGACGGGGGCGGGATCAGGTAACCCCAGGCTGTACTGGCAATGGCGGCTAGGGGGGGCAGTCCACGTGCCACGCTGGTTGAATATCCCGGCAGGGACGTTCCAGTCGGTCAGGCCCCAATCGATGCTCCAGCCCAGCGGGATGCCGTTGAGCGTGAGTACGTCGTCCATCAATTGACAAGCCATGCCCGGGTAAGTGCGTCGCACCCAGCGCTAGCAACCGCCTGTGGGCGGTTTTGCGTCGCTGCTCGGAACTCGGTCGCGACCGCTACAGAAGTTACCAACCACAACCGACTGCCTCTAGCCCGCGCCAGCAAAGGAAATGCTCTCGAGAAGGCTCGTGAGACCACCAGAGAAAACGGAGCGCGGAGAGGCGTCGATGGGGGCCAAATCGCCGCCTTCACAGGGGCGTCACTCGCGCAGCCATGGCCGTAAACCGCGCCAACATAGGGGAGCGGGCAAAAAAATCCCAACCGATGAGGGTTGGGATTTTAGATATTGGTGGAGCCGGCGGGAATCGAACCCGCGTCCGAGAGTCTTCTGCGACCAGTTCTACGTGTGTAGTGACGTCATTGAGATCTCGTTGCCGTTACGCCGACGCACAGGCTCAACCAGCAACCAGCCACCTGAGTTTTAGGCCCTGACCAGGTGGCCCGGCCAGGGACGATTCGGTAAGAATGACACTGCTGCCCCTTGCGGGGCCCGGGCTACCGACAACCCGGTGCAGCGGCTAGGCCTTAAGCGGCCAGTGCGAAACGCTCGTCGTTGGCGTTTATTGGTTTTCCGGTGGATTAACGAGGTAACGGACCCTCGACACGCCCTGAGCCGCTTCACTACCCCCGTCGAAACCAGGTCGGCCCCAGACCTTTCAGTATACCTCGGTTGTCAAGGGAAGGGGGTGGCCTGTGGCCGTGGCGCACCGTGAGGACGGTGGTGCCGCGGGGATGTTGGGGAGGAGGGGGCAGAGGGAGATGAGTCGACCTCGGTGGAGGCGTGTCGTGAGGAGGAGGGTCGTGAGGAGGAGGGTCGTCGAAAGGGAGGCTGGGGGCGCTCCAAAGTCATGGGACTCTCCGAGTGCAGGTGGAAGCATCAGGCACCTGAAAAGGACTTTCAGGACGTTTTCATTTCTGTTCTAGAGGCAAACATTAATAAATGAACGTTCTCCATGGATTCGAGTCCATGAACATTGATGTACGGTTCTGATGACAGGGGCTCTTTTGGGGTTTGCAAGGTGCTCCGCATGAGGTGTTGCTTTCCTGCATACCGGCTGGAGAACGGCTTGTAGCAAGGGTCTTGGTGAGTTTCCGAGTGTTTTTGACAGGTTTCTTGCCAAAAAAGAATGGTTCTCATCTGACATGAATCAAACTTTGCTCAGATTGCGTTGAAAAGTTGATGAACGTCAAATGATGAGGGTGCCCGTTCCTATAGATTGATCCTCGTTGTGTTTCAGATGTTGACGGTTGTTTTGCACGTCTGACTTCGTCCAATCAGCTCCATTTTTTTCGATCGAGAGGTATCTCCCATGATCGCTTCTGTCATGCGCAAGGCGCTTATCTGCACGGCAGTGAGTTCCTGCCTCGTGGGGACTGCGGCTTTCGCTGCCGATCCCGCTGTCTCCACCACCGGCGGGCTGCCGGGTTACGATGTCATCAAGGCGCCTGCCAGCATTGCGAAGCTGCAGCGCGTGAAGCAAAAGCTGGTCAAGCCTCCGTTTGTTCCTGAGCACAGCCTGACGCCGCCGAAGGCGCCGCGCGTGGTGCAGGTCGAGATGTTCATCGAAGAGAAGGAAATCGAGGTTGAGCCGGGCGTCTTCATGTGGGCGTTCGCCTTCAACGGTTCGGTTCCCGGCCCGATGATCATCGTTCACGAGGGTGACTACGTCGAGCTGACGCTGAAGAACCTGGCCAAGAACGAGCTGG
>ERZ772764.907-NODE-907-length-19464-cov-31.506775_pt1 | contig 19464 bp, 14 predicted proteins | sample MGYA00512163_ERZ772764 | MGnify/ENA primary metagenome ERZ772764 (study PRJEB29015, sample SAMEA2737903) | human oral metagenome | biome: human oral; feature: human-associated habitat; material: dental | place: China | collected 2094 ... | reverse complement strand
TCTTCGGCGTCTCCCCCTTCGAGTCCATCGACGTCCACGGCGTGGGCACCCTGGTGGCCGAGGGCGTGCGCCGCGCCCGCTCCACCAAGCCCGGCATCAAACTGGGCGTGTGCGGCGAGCACGGCGGCGACCCCTCGTCCATCCACTTCTTCCACCGGGTGGGCCTGGACTACGTGTCCTGCTCGCCGTTCCGCGTCCCGGTGGCCCGCCTGGAGGCGGGGCGCGCGGCGGTCGCGGAACGCGTCGAGGAGTGAGCCCGGCGTCCGCGTGAGGCGACGCAACGGGGCCGTGGCCGGCGCCTCCGGCCACGGCCCCGTTCGTTGTCCAATGGACCACACGGGCCTATGGTGGCTCGGACGCTCGGCGGGGCTGCGGCTCCGGCGCCGGGCGGGCGGCGGTCGTGGGGTCGGCCCGCACGTGTGGGACTAAGGTCCGTTAAACGGGTGCGTGGCCGGCGCTAGGCGTCCGTCGGCATTGGTAACAATTCAGGTCGTGCTTACTTTAATATTTACGCCCTCATGGCAAGGTGGCTACGCTGGGACGCGGAAATCCCAACAGGGCCGATCGGCCCGCCGACCAGGAGGCAAGACCGTGGGCGCGCTCGTCACCACGACTACCAAGGCCGCGATGCGGCAGAGCACGAAAGGACTCGTCGTCATTGTGATGGCCGCGCTCGCCGCAGTGCTCTGGGCCGCCCCCGCCCGCGCCGCCAACCCGCAGACGTGGCAGGAGGTCTCCGCCACCATCGCCTCCCTCATCGACCAGGCGGTGGCCGACTACAAGGCCGGTGACGCCGCCAAGGGCAAGGAGGGCGTCAACGACGCCTACTACAAGAACTACGAGACGACGGGCATGGAGAAGCAGGTCATGGCCCGCATCTCCGGTTCCCGGGTCAGCGCCGTCGAGATGGAGTTCTCCCTGCTCAAGCAGGCCATGGGCTCCGGCGACAGCGCCGGCGTCGACTCCCACGCCGCCACCCTCAAGCAGTGCATCGCCGAGGACGCGGCGAAACTCGACGGAGTCGCTCCGGCCTCGGGGTCGTCGGGCGCGGGCTCCGCCGACTACAGCCCCGGCGCCTGGGGGCAGACCGCCAAGCAGATCAACGGGATCATCGACCAGGCGGTGGCCGACTACAAGGCCGGCGACGCCGCCAAGGGCAAGGAGGGCGTCAACGACGCCTACTACAAGAACTACGAGACGACGGGCATGGAGAAGCAGGTCATGGCCCGCATCTCCGGTTCCCGGGTCAGCGCCGTCGAAATGGAGTTCTCCCTGCTCAAGAAAGCGATGGCCGAGGGCGACGGCACCGGCGTCGACTCCCACGCCGCCACCCTCACCAACGCGATCCGCGAGGACGCCAACACCCTGGACGGGTACACCGGGCAGGCCGCCTCCGACGCCGCCTCGCAGACCACGCCGTGGCTCAGCGCCTTCGTGCCCGCCCTGCTCGTCATCCTCCGCGAGGGCATGGAGGCCATCCTGGTCGTCGCCGCGGTCCTGGCCTACCTGGGCAAGTCCGGGCACAAGGACAAGGCGCGAGTCGTGTGGTCCGGGGTCGCCATCGCCCTCGGGCTCTCCGCCCTGCTCGCCTTCCTCTTCAACTACTTCACCTCCCTGGCGGGGGCCAACCAGGAGCTCCTGGAGGGGGTCGCCGCGCTCTTCGCCGTCGCCATGCTGATCTGGGTGTCGAACTGGATGATCCACAAGTCCTCCGACAAGGCGTGGGAGAAGTACATCCGCGACCAGACCGACGCCTCGCTCACCAGGGGATCGCTGCTGGGCCTCGCTTTCATCTCCTTCCTGGCCGTCCTGCGCGAGGGCGCCGAGACGATCCTCTTCTACGTGCCCATCGTCTCCAGCGCGGGCGACCGCACGGGCTACGTGTGGGCGGGCCTCGGGGTCGGCCTCGTGGTCCTGGTCGTCGTCTACCTGCTCATCCAGTTCGCCGCCCTGCGCATCCCCCTGCGCCCCTTCTTCACCATCACCTCCCTGCTGCTCGCCCTCATGGCCTTCACCTTCACGGGGTCGGGCGTCAAGGAGCTCCAGGAAGCCGACGTGCTCTCCCTGACCTACGTCAACGGCTTCCCGACCGTAGACCTCTTGGGGATCTACCCCCGAGTGGAGAACCTGGTCGCCCAGGCGCTGGTTCTCATCATTATCGTCGGCCTGTACGTCTTCGGGAAGCGCTCCCTCGCCCGCGCCAGCGGCGGGGCGGAGGGCGCCCCGGACGCGAAGGCCGACTGACATCCACAACACCGATCAGGAGAACCCTCCCATGAAGCGCTCCCTCGCCCGAATCGGGGCCGCGGCCGCCGCGATCGCCCTGGCGGGCACGCTCGCCGCCTGCTCCTCCAACTCCAACAACTCGAACAACTCGAACAACGGCGCGAACCCCCCCGCCTCCCAGTCCGCCGCGGACGACGGAGCCAAGCCGGGCGAGGACGCAGGCTTCGAGGAACTGCCCCTGGGCGACGACGTGTTCGTCGGCCCCCTCAAAGTGGGCGGCGTCTACTTCCAGCCCGTCGACATGGAGCCCGCCGTGAGCACGCCGGCGAAGGACTCCTCGATGCACATGGAGGCCGACATCTCGGCCGTCGCCGACAACGACCTCGGTTACGGCGCGGGCGACTTCATCCCCGCCCTCACCGTCGACTACCAGATCGCGGACAAGTCCGGAACCGTCGTCCAGGAGGGCACCTTCATGCCCATGAACGCCTCGGACGGCCCCCACTACGGCATCAACCTGCCCAAGCTCGAGGCCGGCACCTACGACGTGACCTTCACGATCAAGTCCCCGGAGACCAACGGCTGGCTGCTCCACACCGACGAGAAGACCGGTGTGAAGGGCCGGTTCTGGCAAGAGCCCCTCAAGGCCGAGTTCAAGGACTGGCAGTGGGATCCCACCTCCGTCGACTGGTGAGGACCAGGCGGGCCGGGGAGACCATCCCCGGCCCGCGCCCGCACGGGGCACTACACTGCTGACGAGGGGGGCGCAGGCCCCCCTCAGCCAGGAAAGGACCGTTGATGCTTCAGCAGCTCAGTGAGGCGACCCTGAGCCTCCTGCTCACAATGCTCGCCGTCGGGGCCACGATCCGCCTCGTCCCCGCGGCCGGGCGCGGCCGCAGCGGACGGCGCGCCCGCGCCCTGGCGGTCTGGGGGGGCATCGGAGCCGGCGCCGTCGCCTCACTGGCCCTCACCGTCGTCGCCACCGTCGCGCCGAAGTCCCTCAACCGCCAGAGCATCGGCCTCGTCACGCTCCCCGTGGCGGTCGTCGCGGCCGCTGCGCTCATCGCCCTGTTCCTGCGCAGGGCGCGCCTCGTGCGCGCGAGCGGCGCGGACCCCGCCGACCCGCTGTCCGGGGACGGCGCGCTGAGGGCAGTGGCGGCCCTCTACATCGCGTTCGCGCTCTTCAGGGCGCTCCCCACTGCCATGACACAGGGCGTCATGATGCTGTCGGGCGGGGTGGAGCTCTACTCGACGACCGCGGTCATGGCGATCACCGGCTACGCGCTCGCGTGGGTGCTGTGCGCCGTCCTCGGATGGCTGTCCCACCGCCTGTGCTCCCTGTCCACCCGCGTGTGGCCGGCCGTCCTGGTCATCACGTCGCTGGGGCTGGCGCACATCCTCATGATCGTGCGCGTCCTCAAGGCCAAGCGGCTCATCTCCTTGCCCGCCGACGTGTTCTCAGCGGTCTCATGGCTCATCAACCACGAGGCTGTCTTCACCCTGGCCGCCGCCGCCGCCCTCGGCGCGGTCACGGTCATCACGTGGTGGGCCTCGCGCTCCATCCCCCGCGAGGGCGCCAACCCGGCCGAGGGGCGCCTGGCGCGCGCCCGCGCCCGCCTGTACAAGGCGATGGCCGGCAGCGCGGCGATCGGCTACCTGTGCGGGGCGCTGCTCATCACCGTCGGCGTCGCCATCGGCTCCCAGGAGGTCGAGCTCTCCGCGCCCGAGTCCTACTCCGTCGTCGACGACCACGCCACCATCGAATTGAGCGCCGTCTCCGACGGGCACCTGCACCGCTACGAGTACACGACTTCCACAGGCGTGAAAGTCCGCTTCATCGTCATCCAGAAGTCCGGCTCGTCCTTCGGCGTCGGCCTGGACGCCTGCGAGATCTGCGGCCCCACCGGCTACTACGAGAAGGACGGGAAAGTCATCTGCAAGCTGTGCGAGGTGGCGATGAACATCGCGACCATCGGCTTCAAGGGCGGGTGCAACCCGATCCCCATCGAGTACGAGGTGGGCAACGGCACGCTCACCGTTCCCGTGTCCGCCCTCGAGGCGGCGGCGCCGGTCTTCGCGAAGTAGGGCCCATGTTCTTCCGAATGCTCAAGGGCGCGCTCACCAGGCGCGGCAACCGGCACGCGATGATCGCCCTGACGGTGGCGCTGGGCGCCTGCGTGGCCACCTCCATGCTCTCCGTCATGTTCAACGTGGGCGACAAAGTCAACCAGGAGCTCAAGAGCTATGGCGCGAACATCGTCGTGCGCCCCCAGGGCGCCGCAGTCCTGCAGGACCTCTACTCCACGCAGGGCCCCGCGCAGCAGCAGGCGTACCTGCGCGAGGACGAGCTGGTGAAGATCAAGACGATCTTCTGGACCTACAACATCTTGGACTTCGCCCCGCTGCTGCCGACCACCGCCACCGGAGCCGACGGGGGCGCCGTCACCGTCACGGGGACCTGGTTCTCCCACCGCCTCGACCTGCCCACCGAGGAGAGCGTGCAGACCGGCCTCGACAAGCTGCGGGGCTGGTGGAGCATCGAGGGCTCGTGGCCCGACGACTCCGACGAGGCGGGCGCGGTGGTCGGCTCCGCCTACGCCTCGGCCCACGGCGTGCGCGTCGGCGACACGGTCTCCCTGACCGGTCCCTCCGCGGCCCGCGACGTCGTCGTGCGGGGCGTGTTCACCGCCGGGGATGACTCCGACCACGCCGTCTACGCCCAGCTGGGCCTCGTCCAGGAGCTCCTGGGGCGCCAGGGGGCGGTGGGCAGCGTCGAAGTGTCGGCCCTGACCACCCCCGACAACGACCTGGCGCGCAAGGCCGCGAAGAACCCCAAGTCGTTGTCCGTGTCCGAGAAGGAGACCTGGTACTGCACCGCCTACGTGTCCTCCATCGCCTACCAGATCGAGGAGGTCATGACCGACTCCGTGGCGCGCCCCGTCCGCCAGGTCGCCCAATCCGAGGGCTCGATCCTGGAGAAGACCCAGCTCCTCATGGTGCTGGTGACCGCCCTGGCCCTCGTCGCCTCGGCGCTGGCGATCGCGAACCTGGTGACCGCCGGCGTCATGGAGCGCTCCAGCGAGATCGGGCTCATGAAGGCCGTCGGGGCGAAGGGCAAGTCGATCATCGGGCTGTTCCTCACCGAGACCATCGTCGTCGGCCTGGCGGGCGGCGTCCTCGGCTACGGAGCGGGGCTCGCGCTGGCGCAGATCATCGGCTACACCGTCTTCGGATCCGCGATCGCCTTCGCGCCCGTCGTCGTCGCCCTGGTGGCGGTCCTGGTGGTCCTGGTGGTCCTGGGCGCGTCGATCCCCGCGATCCGCTACCTGCTGCGGCTCAACGCCGCCGAAGTGCTGCACGGGAGGTGAGCGCGGTGTCCAAACGCGCGATGTTCTGGCGGATGGTCGCCTCGTCCGTCCTGCGCCGCCGCTCCCGGGTGCTGATCGCCGTCCTGGCGGTCGCGATCGGCGCCACGACCCTGTCGGGCCTGGCGACCATCACCGTCGACGTGCCCGCGCAGATGGCCCGCGAGATCCGCTCATACGGGGCGAACCTGGTGGTGACCGGGGCCGACGGCCAGGCGATGGACGACGAGGCCCTGGCCGCTGTCGACCAGGAGCTCCCCGCCGCCCAACTCGTGGGATCGGCGTCCTTCGACTACGAGACGGTCACAGTCAACGACCAGCCCTACGTCGTGGGTGGAACGGACCTGGCGGCCGTGCGCCAGATGAGCCCCTTCTGGTTCGTCGACGGCGAATGGCCCTCGGGCGGCGCGCAGGTGCTGCTCGGCGAGGAGGTCGCCACCACCATCGACGCCAAGACCGGCGACCGGATCACGATCAACCAGCTCGACGGGACGGCCTCGTCGAACGCCGCGGCGGCCAGCGGCAGCGCGGCCAGCGGGAAGGCGAACAGCAGCGGGGCGGCGGCCAGCGGCGGCGGGAAGGCGAACAGCAGCGGGGCGGCGCCGACCGCCCCCGGCCTGGGCTCCCAGGACGGGGCGCAATCGGCCTCCAACCCGCTGTCCGCGCAGACCGCCCAGGCCCCACAGGGCGCTCAGGCGTCGCAGGGCGCACAGGCCGCTCAGGGCGCGCAGACCGCGCAGTCGGGCGCCGACGGGCAGGCGCGCTCCATCACCGTGACCGTGTCCGGCATCCTCAAGACGGGCGGCAACGAGGACGGCTACATCTACATGTCCGCCGACGACATGGTGGAGCTGACGGGCGCCTGGGAGCCCTCCATCGCCCAGTACTCCGTCGCCCTCGAGGGCGACCAGCTGACGGCGCTGGTGGACTCGATCAACGCCTCGGTGCCCTCCGTGCGCGCCCAGACCGTCAAGCGCCTCGTCCAGTCCGACTCCGGCGTCATCGACATGCTGCGCTCCCTGCTGGGCATCATCACCGTGATCGTCCTGGCGCTCACCACCATCGGAGTGTCCACGACGATGATCGCCGTGGTCACCGAGCGGCGCAACGAGATCGGCCTGCGCAAGGCACTGGGCGCCACGTCGCGGTCGATCATGGGCGAGTTCATGGGCGAGGGCGTGGCCCTGGGCGCCATCGGCGGCCTCGTCGGCGCGGCCGCCGGGTACGCGCTGGCCGCCGCGATCAGCTGGAACGTGTTCCACCGCGCCGTCGCCGTCCACCCCCTGATCCTGATCGCCACAGTCGTTTCCTCCGTCGCGGTCGCCGTAGTGGCGTGCCTGCCGCCCGTGCGCCGCGCCCTGGCAGTCGATCCCGCGCTGGTCCTGCGCGGAGAATGAGGTACGCAATGAGCAGCACACCCACCACCCCACAAGCCCCGGACCCCCGCACGCCGCCGGACTCCGCAGGAACAGCGCAGGACGGCCCCGCACAGGACCTGGCGGGCGGAGGGCCCGCAGGCGACGCCCTGCTCCGCCTGTCCGGCGTGTCCAAGATCTACGGCGACCTGCACGCCCTGGACAACGTGTCGCTCGAGATCCCGCGCGGCCAGTGGGTGTCCATCGTCGGGCCGTCGGGCTCGGGCAAGACCACACTGATGAACATCGTCGGCGCCATGGACACCGCCACGAAGGGGACCGTCGCCCTGGACGGGCACGACATCTCCGACCTGACCGGCGACGAGCTCACCGAGATCCGGTGCCGCACGATCGGCCTCGTCTTCCAGCAGTTCCACCTCATCGGGCACCTCACCGCCCTGGAGAACGTCATGGTCGCCCAGTACTACCACTCGATGCCCGACGAGAAGGAGGCCATGGAGGCCCTCGACCGCGTGGGCCTGGCCGACCGCGCCACCCACCTGCCGCGCCAGCTCTCCGGCGGCGAGCAACAGCGCGTGTGCGTGGCCCGCGCCCTCATCAACTACCCCAAGCTCGTCCTCGCCGACGAGCCCACCGGCAACCTCGACGAGACCAACGAGGAGATCGTCCTCGACCTCTTCGCCCAACTCCACAAGGACGGAACCACCCTCATGGTCGTCACCCACGACGCCCTGGTCGCCGAACAGGGGCAGCGCGAGATCCGCCTCGACCACGGCAGGGTCGTGAAGGAGACATGGCACGACCACGGCTTCACCCCCCGCGATTCCGGCCTGGCGGTCCCCGCCCCGTCGGCCGACGGCGGCGCCGGCCAGGGGCCTGCGCGCAGCGGGAAGGACAAGGTCCGATGAGCCCTCGGATGAATGACGGCAGCCGCGCCGACGGAGACCGGCGGCGGGCCGCGGCCGCTCCCGGTTCCCCGCGCGTTGACGCCCCCGGTCCGGCTTCCCCCCGGTGGGCTTCCGCCGCCTCCCGCGCGGTCCTCGGTGCCCTCGGGGCGACGATCCTTGCCGCCTGCCAGCCCTCCACAGGCCTCGACATGTCCAAGCCCCTGCAGGACGGGACGTGGTCGGCGCAGTCCAACGCGGACGACCAGGGCTCGGTCGGTACGATCACCATCACCGTCGAGGGCGGATCCATCACCTCGACCTCGTACACGACGGCCATGTCCGACGGCTCCGACAAGGGCGGTGATTACGGGAAGGACTCGTCCGGGCGGGTATTCAACCAGGACTACTACGACAAGGCGCAGGCCGCCGTCGCCTCCTTCGAGGAGTACTCCGCGAAACTCACCGAGACCGGGGACCCCGCCAAGGTCGACGTCATCTCCGGCGCCACCGTCGCCCACCAGCAGTTCGTGCAGGCGGCGATCCGCGCGATCGCGCAGGCGCAGGGCGTGGACGGCTCCGGGGCCGCCGACGGGGTGGACATCCCCGGCCTGGGCGAGTCCACGAAGGACGGCGGCGACCTGGACAAGGACCTCGGCGGGGGGAACGGCTGAGCGCGCCCGGGCCGGGGGCGCGCCTGTGGCGCTCGTCCTTCCCCGCGATGGGGACCCGCGTCGATATCGTGGGCTGGGGCGGGGACGGCATGGGCGTCGTCGACGCCTGCGTGCGCCTGGTCGCCCGCCACGAGGCCATGTGGAGCGTGTTCCGGCCCGCTTCCGAGATCTCCCGCCTCAACGCGGCCGCCCGCGTAGTGCCGCTCCCCGCGGGGGGAACGGGCGGGGAGGCACCCGGCTGCCCCGGCGCGGTTGGTGACCCGGGGGCTGGCGCCTCTGGAGCGGTTCACTGCCCGGGGGTGTCCGTGAGCGCGACCACCGACCAGTTGCTGCGCGACGCCTTGGCGCTGTCCGACGCGACGGGGGGAGTGTTCAACCCGTTGATCGGCCCTCTTGTGGGGCTGTGGGACGTGAAGGGGATGCGCGAGGCGTTCCTCGCGGGTGACTCCCTGCCATCCGCGCCCCTCGCGGCGGACATCGAGTCGGCACTGCGCGCGGTCGATGCGCGCTTGCTGCGGCGCGTCGGGCCCTCGCGCTGGGCCCTGGGCGGGCAGGACGCGCCCGCGGGGGGCGGTGGCTGGAGGGCTGATGACTGTTGGACGCTGGGGGAGGGGTCCGCCGGGGGCGCTGGGCGCTGCGCGGATGAGGGCGGCCGCGCAGCTTCGGAAGAGCCATCGGGGGCCGGCGCGCTGCCCTCCCTCGACCTCGGCGGCATCGCCAAGGGGCGGACTGCGGATGAGTGCCGCGACTTGGCGGTGGACATGGGCGCGCGCGGCGTCCTCGTCTCCATCGGCACATCCTCCATCGCCGCCTACGCGACACGCCCGGATGGGACACCCTGGCGGGTGGGTCTGCGTGACCCCGACGGCCCGCCGACGGCGGTCGCCTCCGTCATCGAGCTCCCATGCGAAGGGCTCGCGTCCCTGTCCACATCGGGCGACAACCTGGGGCGGCTCGGCCCGGCGGCGCGGACGGGTCCAGTGGGGCGGCTCGGCCCAGGGGGACGACCGGGGCGTTCGGAGGAATGGGGAGGCGGTGCCCGTGGGACTGACGGCGCCGCCCGTGGGGAGGATGGGGCTGGCGTACCGGGTGCTGGGCGAGACGCCCAGTGGACGCGTGGAACAGGGCATAGCCAGGCGAATGGCGGAGCGCGTGAAACACCGCGTGAAACGGAACTTGGGGCGGAGCGCGGACCGCGTGGCGCACGGCGTGGAACAGGGTGTGGAGTGCCGGGTGGGGTGGAGCGTGGCGCACGGCGTGGGGTGGAGCGTGGAGCGTCGGGTGGCGCGCCGCGTCCCGGCGGCCGTCTCGTGGACCGGTTGCTCGCCCACCACATCATCGACCCGCGCACTGGGCGCCCCGCGAGCGGCGGAGCGCGCCAGGTGAGTGTCCTCGCCGGATCCGGAGTGCTTGCCGAGGCCCTTTCTACCGCGATCCTCGTCGATCCGTCCTGCGTGAGGGGGGAAGCCGTGGAGCAGTGGGCCCGTGCGCGTGGTATTGATGGTCGGTGGCGGATCGCGGGGTAGGGAACGACCAGGCCGTTCAGCACATCGGGGCATGGAGTCGCGCGCGAACCTGCGCCCCCACTCGATCCGCAGGCCGTCCGGCGTATTGGGGCAGGGAACGGAGCATTGGGGTAGGTGGGCGAAGCGGGGGCGCGCCGCTGTCCGGTGCATTGGGGCAGGGAACGGTGCATTGGGGCAGGGAACGGCCAGGCCGTTCAGCGCATTGGGGCAGGAAACGGAGCATTGGGGTAGGCAAATTGCCTACCCCAATGGGTGGCTGCCTACCCCAGTGCGCTTGATCTGTCTCCACTGAGGTTTCCCCCGCGCTCCGTCGAGGTGTCATAGCCGCGCCCATCGCACAGCGGATCCGGATCTCGGAGGAGGCACTCCAACCGTGTGCCGTCACTCCGTCCAATCCGGTGGGTCCGGATCCACCAGTAGAGTGCGTGTTCGCTGTGTGAGGCCGACTGCTGGGGTTCTCCGCTCCGCGGCGTGAGCGCCTCGATCAATCCCGCCTGTTGAGGACGACTGCGGGCTGCCGCCGCCACGATGCTGGGGCGCCTTCCTTCGCGTGTCGGCGGAAACGGGCGCCGACGAGTGGATACGGCGGTCAGGGCCATCGCAGTCCTTTGACGGAACCGCCCAGAGCGGCGCGCATGGGGGTGGCGACAGCGACCGGGTTGAGGAGAACGCCCTGCGTATCCTTTGTCGAAGGGCATGGAAGTCCTCGAAGTCCGCCCAGCACACCCGGACGACTTTCCAGCCGTCGTCGCGCAGCGCCTCGTCCCGGAGCACCCAGCGCCGTTTCTCCGCCTCGATCTCGGCCTTCGAGGAGCCGAGTTTGGCCAACCCGTCGAACTCGAAGATGATTTTCAAATCGACTACGGCGATATCCGCGTAGTACGTGCGGCCACCAAGGCGGATCTCATGCTGGGTGACGACGGGCAGGGGACTGACGGTGAGCACCACCCACAGGAGCGCTGCCTCAGCGGGATTCTCACAGCCCGCGTCAGCGGCGCGGAGGATGCGCGAGCCCCGACGCGTGCCCCGACCGGGTGCTCGGGCGTCCAGGATCTCCGCGAGACGGGCCTTTATCAGCGCCTCCTTCTCCCGGGCGCCCTCCCGGTCCGAAGCGTTGAAGGGCGCCCACGCGCGCATAGCCATGCAGGCGAGTACGAAGGCGGGCAACTGCTCGTCCCCCATGACGACCCGGAGCAGGGCGTCCTGAGGCGACTCCACGAGGAAACCGGAGCCGTGGAGACTTGGTTCTCCAGTCAACGGACGGCTGCGGCGGCACGAGACGCGGACGGGAGGGATCCGGACATCACCGAATAGCACTTCGGGCAGCCATGTGGTCCGGCGCCGTGCGTCGATGTGGATCGTGACATCGGGGTTCTTCACCCATCCGGTGATCCCGTGGAGCAGGAGGGCACTGGACCCCACGAACGTGGGCGTCGATTCCAGGGAACCGTTGACTGCGGCGATGCGGGCGAGGGCAATGGCCTCCCAGATCTCCCACCGGGGCAGATCCGCGGGGGCGTTGCAAATCCAAGCCCGGAAGCCGTACTTGATCCGCACTTCCCGGGGGCCGTCGGCTCCCGGCGGAGCACTGGTGGTGGGGACTCGGTACACGTCGATATCGTTGCTTTCCATTCCAGAAGAATGGCCGTCCCGCAGCTCCGGAGTCCACAAACGGGAGTCGTCCTGTGGATCGCGGCGGTAGCGGTGGGGGCCTGTGGATAATCGGGAGCGACGCTGTCCTGTGGATATTCGGGACCGACGAGGCGGGCGCGGGGAGTTTCAGCGCCAGGAGCGCGAGGGTCCTCTCGGGGTCCAGGGAGCGACGAGGCGGGTGTGGGGAGCTTCAGCGCTGGGAGGGGCTGGCCGATCGAGTGCGGTCCAGGGACTTGGCTGTGCGTGCGGAGCGTGCTCTGCTGGTGCTGGTGCTGGTGCTGGTGCTGGTGCTGGTGCTGGTGCTGGTGCTGGTGCTACGGGTCTAGGCGTTTGCCGAGGCCTCCAGGGTATTGGCGGGATAAAGCACTGGATCGTGCCCCTCAGCGATGAGTTGGTCGATGCCTCCTGGGCATTGGGGCAGATAACCACCCATCGGGGTAGGCAAATTGCCTACCCCGATGCTCTGTTGCCTGCCCCAATGCGCTGGGCGGCCTGGCAGTTCCTACCCCAATGTGCTGTTGCCTGCCCCGGTGCACTGAATGGTCTGGTCGTTGCCTGCCCCGATGCTCTGTTGCCTGCCCCAATGCGCTGGGCGGTCTGGTCGTTGCCTGCCCCGATGCTCTGTTTCCTGCCCCAATGCGCTGGGCGGTCTGGTCGTTGCCTGCCCCGATGCTCTGTTTCCTGCCCCAATGCGCTGGGCGGTCTGGTCGTTGCCTGCCCCAATGCGCTGGGCGGCCTGGCAGTGCCTGCCCCGATGCTCTGTTGCCTGCCCCAATCGGGTGGAGCGGCGCGTCGGCACAGCGGATGGCGCGCGGTGCTACTGGAGGCCGGCGGGCACGGGCTATACGGGCCGACCTATCCCGGGATGCGGCGCGCCCCCCGAGGCGAGCAGTGTCGCCAAGTGGACACCGCCCCTGCCTGCCAGCTGCTCGGCCTGCGTGCGGCACGAGAAGCCGTCCGCCAGGTACACGGCGCCGGGCTCGTCGTCCAGGGCGGGCAACAGCGACAGCCCCGCGACCCCCACGGACACGTCGTAATGGCCCGCCTCCATGCCGAAGTTCCCGGCCAGGCCGCAACAGCCGTCGATGCGCCGCACGCGCGCGCCCAGCCGCTCCAGCAGGGCCTGGTCGGCCCCCCACCCCATGACGGAGTAGTGGTGGCAGTGCGGTTGCGCGACCACGGTCACGCCCTCCAGCGACGGCAGGTCCAGCTCTGCGGGCGGCACGGTGGACAGCAGCTCCGCCAGAGTCAGCGTCCCGTGGCAGACCAGCGCGGAGCGCGGGTCGTCGGGCAGCAGGTCGAGCAGGTCGTCGCGCAGGACCGCCGTGCACGAGGGCTCGACGCCCACGATGGGGATGCCGTTCGCCGCGAACGGCGCCAGGGCCCCGAGCAGCTTCCTGAGCCGCTTCTTCGCCCCGCCCAGCTGCCCGGTGGTGATCCACGTGAGGCCGCAGCACACGTCGGGCGCGACGATGGGCGCGAACCCGTTGCGCTCCAGGACCTCCACCATTGAGCGCGCGCCCCGGTCGTCGAGCGTCTGGCTGAAGGAGTCCGCCCACACGACGACGTAGCGGCGCCCATCGGGGCCGCGCGGCGAGGCGGGGGGCGCTCCGCTCCCCGATCCCGCAGCGCCCCCGCTCCCCGGGCCCGCAGTGCCCCGGCTCTCCGGGCCAGCAGAGCCCGCGCCCCCGCTCCCGCTCCCCGATCCCGCAGCGCCCCCGCTCCCCGGGCCCGCAGCGCCCGCCTCGGCGGGGACCCCGGTGCCCAGTCCGCGCCGACGCGCCCACGCGGAGAAGGTCCCGGCCTGCAGCGGGGGCATCCCCCGCCTCGTGTCCAGGCCGATGGCGCGGAACACGAGGCGGCGCAGCCACCCCGTCGACAGGGCCGCGTTGCCCGCGCGGGCCAGCAGGGGCACCCGGGCCGTCAGGCGCGTCCAACGGGGCAGCCACCCGAGCGTGTAGTGCGACAGGGGGCGCGCCCGTCCCCGGTAGCGCCGGAAGAACGCCTCCGAACGGTACTTCGCCATGTCCACGCCCGCCGGGCAGTCCGCCGAGCACGCCTTGCACGCCAGGCACAGGTCCAGCGCCTCGAGGACCTCGGGGGAGTCGATGGAGACCACCAGCTCCCCGTTCGCCGCGTCCTGCAGGATCCGCGCCCGGCCCCGCGTCACGTCCTTCTCGTCGCCAGTGGCCTTGTAGCTGGGGCACATGAAGGCCCCGGGAGCTCCTGCGCGGCACTTGCCGACCCCCGTGCACCGGTGGACCGCCGTCGTGAGGTCCCCGTGGTCCCCGCGGAAGGCGAAGCCCCCGTCGGCGGGGATCGGGCGCGCCCGGGGGCGGCGCAGGAACGCGTCCAGCGGATCGACGCCCGGCTGCGGGTCCTGCCCCTGCGCGGGGGCCGACGAGGCGGGTGCAGCGGCCGCGCGCCCGGCCAGGCGCTCGCGGGCCCGGTCGGGCGTCATCGGCGCCGTCAGCACTCCGGGGTTGAGCAGGTTGTCGGGGTCGAAGAGGGCCTTGACCTGGGCGAAGAGGTCGAGCATGTCGGGCGAGTACATGTAGCGCAGCAGCTCGGAGCGGGCGCGCCCGTCCCCGTGCTCGCCCGACACGGAGCCCCCGTGGCGCGCGCACGCCCGCGCCGCCCGCTCCAGGAAGCGCCGCGAGCGCGCGACGCCCGCCTCGTCGGCCAGGGGAAGGCCCAGGCGCACGTGGACGCACCCGTCCCCGAAGTGCCCGTAGAGCAGGCCGTCGATGGAGAACTCCCGCATGAGGGCCGTGAAGTCGCGCAGGTAGGCGCCCAGGCGGGCGGGGGGCACGGCCGCGTCCTCGAATCCCGGCCACGCCTGCTCGTCGCCCTCCCCGGTGGTGGGGTCCAGCGGGGTGCGCCCGCCCAGTCCCGCCCCGTCCGCTCGGATGCGCCACAGGGCGGCCGCCTCGTCGCCGGGCGGGTAGACGACGACGGCGTCGGTGTGGGCGGCCCCGGCGAGCGCGCGTGCGCGGGCCAGGGAGTCCTCGGCGGTCTCGTCGGCGCCGCCCACCTCGCACAGCAGCCACCCGTCGCCGTCGGGCAGTGCGGGGACCGCGCCGGGGCCCTTGTGGCGGCGCACGGCGTCCACGAGGCGCCTATCCATGCCCTCGACCGCCAGTGGCGAGTGCCCGAGGACGGTGGGCACGTCGTCGGCCGCCTCGATCATTCCGGGGTAGCCCAGGGCAACGAGGACGGGCGCGGTGGGCAGGGGGACCAGGCGGACCGTGACGGACAGCAGCGTGACCAGCGTCCCCTCGGAGCCCGTGAGCATCGCCGCGAGGTTGCGGCCCCCCTCGGGGGTGAGGTGCTCCAGGGAGTAGCCGGACACCTGGCGTCCGAAGGACCCCAGTTCGCGGCGGATGGGAGCCAGGTTGGCGCCGATCAGGGCGGCCAGCCCCGGGACCTCGGGGATCGCGGATCCGTGGCGGGACGAGGCGGTGAAGCGGCGCCCCCGCCCGTCCACGCACTCCATTGAGACGACGTTGTCGCTGGTGCGGCCCCAGGCGGTGGCGTGGGGGCCGCAGGCGTTGTTGCCGACCATGCCGCCGATGGAGGCGCGGTTCTGACTGGAGGGGTCGGGGCCGAAGCGCAGCCCGTGGGCGCGGGCGGCCTCCTGCAGGGTGGAGCCGATGCAGCCGGGCTCGACGGTGGCCGTCCGCGCGCGGGGGTCGATGCTGAGCACGCGGTTCATGTGGCGGGAGAAGTCGATGACGGCACCGGGGCCGATGGAGTTGCCCGCGCACGAGGTTCCCCCGCCGCGCGTGGTGATGGGGACGCCGAGGCCGCGCGCGATCTCCAGGGCGCGCAGCACCTGGTCGGTGTCGCGGGGGAAGACGACGACCTCGGGCGGTATCCGGTAGAGCCCGGCGTCCGTCGAGTAGCGGGCGCGAGTGCCCGTGGAGGCGTCGGCCTCGATTCCCGCTGCGGCGAGCGCGGCCAGTGCTTTCGACCCGTTCATGGTGCCATTGTGGCACTGCGGGGCGGCCCCGGGCCGGAGCGTCCCACTGCGGCCGACGGGGCGGGCGGCTCAGTGCCTCGGGGAGCGGCGCCTGGGGGTGGGGAAGGCGTTGGTGGCCGTGGAGGGCTCGCGGGGAGGCGGCGGGGCGTCCGGGAACGCGGGCTCGCGGTCGGGGAGCGCGGTGTCGGGGTAGGCGGGGGGCTCGGCGCCGCTGGCGAGCACGTGGTCGCTCAGGCTCTTCCCGGTGACGGGGCGGCGGCGGACGACGGGGATGGGGCCGGTGGGGGTGCTCGTCGAAAGGGGGAACCGGGCGCCGCCGGAGTCCTTGGGGTGCGCCGGCGGAGGCGTCATCGGGGGGGCTTTTTCCACTGGTGGTTGCGTCGGCTCGGCGTGGTCCATGTGCTCCATCCTGTTCTTGAGGTGCCCCAGTATAGCCCTTCGCGTATTCTAACCAGGTGGAAGGGCGGATCGGGACCGGCGTTGCGCGGACATGCCGGGAAGACCGTACGTATGCTTACGTGGTATGCATCGCATATGCCTGTGTCGCCCGGGAAATTTGAGGGCGCTGTGAAACAATGAAAGCGAGCACACTTGTCCGAGGGGAGTAGTTGATGGCTCTGTTCGAGTTCGAGGACGGGCACCTCGTCCCCGCGCAGTTCGGATACCCGGTCGCCTCCGAGCTCGACCCCGAGCTGGTCGATGCGGTCTGCCAGCAGGTGCTCCAGATCGTTTCGCGGCCCCTGTTCCCAGTCACCTGGCGCGATGTCACCAGCGACGGCGAGGACGCGCCCCCGCGCCTGACGGCCCTCGATGTCACAGGGCAGGTGGTCTCCGTCGAGATCCTGCAGACGCTGGACTCGAAGACCCTCATCGCCTCGCTGTCGCGCCTGGCCGAGATCGCGGCGCTGTCGTGGGTGGACCTGGCCAACGAGTACCCCAGCGGCCCCGAGGGCTTCCGCGTCGGCTGGAACAAGTTCCGCGAGTCCATGCCCACGGCCGCCGGACCCGGCCCCCGCCTCATCATGGTCGCCGCCGCCATCGAGCCGTCGGTGCGCCCCGCCCTGGACGTCCTGGCCAGCTCGGGCGTGGAGGTCCACGCCATGAGCCTGCGCCAGATGAGCAACGGGCGCCTCTTCCTGGACGTCGACGCCGTCGGCCCCAGGCTCTACGGCATGCACTCCCCGCACCTGGTCGGAGGGGGCCAGGACCAGATCCCGCAGATCGGCGACCAGGGCCCCGATCCGGCGATCGCAGTGCTCGGGGAGTCGCCCTACTTCGGCATCGAGCCGGCGCTGCCCTCCGCCGTCCCAGTGGGCGCGCAGCGCAGCGGGGCCGACCAGGGGCCGGAGTACGGCGACGGGGCGCTCTCCGCCTACGCCTCGGACGCGGCCGGGGGCGCGGACTACGGCGACTACGCCGACGAGGGCGCCTACCCCGACGGGGACGACTACGAGTACGACGACTACGCCGATGGCGGGGCGGAGGAAGGCGCCTACCCAGACGGCGACGGCTACGATTACGGCGACGGGGCCGCAGGCGGCGACGGGGATCCGGATCCCACCGTTTTCAGCGGGCCCAGGACCAAGCCCACGCCCCGGCTCAGGGCGCACGGCGCGGTCGCCTACTCCACCGACGAGGAGCCCCCGGCCCCCTTCGTCCCCCAGGGCGACGAGGAGGGGCCCCTCACCGACGGGGGCGCTATGGACGCCGCCGTGGCCTCGTCGGCCGATGTGGAGGCCGATCCCCCCGAGGTGGCGGCCGCGCGCGAGGCGGGCCTGCCGGTCCTGGACCGCGACGAGGACGGGCTGCGGGCGCTCGGGCAGATCCTGGGGGAGGACGTCCCCCTGGTCGCCCGCACCGACCTGCGCATGCCGTCCGACTTGGCGTTGACGGGTTCGGGCGCGATCCGATGCGACGGGCTCACCTACCCCAGTATCGAGATCCTCTTCAACGCGCGGGGCATCGGCGACTACGACGGGTGGAACGAGCTCTACCTGGGCGACCGGCTGGGCCCGACCCTGGCCGAGTCCCTGGCGGAGATCAACCGCGAGATCATGCGCGAGTACGCGGACGCCCCCGCTTATCGGGGCCCCGCCCGCCACTGAGGCCCCGCACCAGCGCGCCGGGCGGCTCTGCGAGGAGGGCGGTGGCGCCCTGTCGCGGGCGGCCGCCGGTGCATCAGGCGAAGGCCTCCAGCCAGCCCCTCATGATCGAGTAGGCGCGGGCGCGCACCGCCGGGTCGGACAGGAAGATGTCGTGCTTGCCCGGCAGCCGCGCGATCGTGACCAGATCCGACAGCGACATCGAGCGCAGCGCGATCACGTCGGCGTCGAGGACGACATCGGAGGAGAACACCCGGGGGGACCACGCCTCGCCCGTGTAGGACGACGTCGACATCATCGACAGCACGGGGCACTCCAGGCGCACCTCCTTCTCGACCGTGTCATGGCCGGCCATGATGGCGTCCAGCCACGCGGCCGGGACCGGGTAGGACTCGGGCCGTTTCCATTCGCGCGCGTAGTCCCATCCGCTGACCGCGGGGTCCGACGGGGCGGGGGCGGAGTCGGCGCCCTGGTCGTCCTCCTCGTCGCCGGGCCGTCCGCGCAGCTCCTCGGGGAGTTCGAATCCGGAGGCGGCCCACCCCCCCACGAGGGAGCGGCCGTAGAAGTCGGAGCCCCCCGTGGGCACTTCCCACATGGGCGAGCGCTGGGCGATCTGCCCGATGAAGGGCTGCATCGCCGAGCGCAGCGACGCGAGGGACTGCATCTCCAGCCACGCGGAGTTCAGGACCAGGGCGTGGACCGCGCCCGGGTGGCGGTGCGCCCACAGGGTGGCGATGAGGCCGCCCGTCGAATGGCCCACCAGGACCAGCGGCGCCGAGCCGTGGTCCTCGCGGATGATGTCGAGGGCCTCCCCGATCTCCTCGTCGTAGGTGGTCAGGTCGTCCGTGAAGCCGATGGACTGCCACGGGCGCAGGGACCTGCCGTACTTGCGCAGGTCGAGCGCGTAGAACGCCGCCCCTGACGCGGCCGTGTTCTGGGCGAGCTCCGTCTGGAAGAAGTAGTCGTTGCGGCCGTGGACGTACAGCGCGACGAAGCGGGGGAAGCCGAGGGATCCGGGCAGTGCCCCGGGGTCCTTGCGGGGCCGGTAGCGCACCAGGGTGGCGACGTTGTCGCCCTCCTCGTCGGGGAGCAGCTCGATCGTGCGGGACTGGTACGCCGGGCCCAGCAGATCCTGGCGCCAGCGCCCGACGGGGGCGGGGCCGTCGGCGCCCCACGGCGCCAGTACGTCGTACTCGCTCATAGGCCAAGAGTAGGGCGTCGGAGCCGGTTCGGCCCGCGGTGCGCCAGGGGCAGGGGGCGTCGGCGCCCGGTCCGCACCGGCGGCCCTCTGGTGCGGTGCTCAGCGGGGGCGGGAGGCCCCGGGCGCTGGCGCCGACCCGTGCCCTCCCCGGCCCTACGCCCGGGCGAGGGCCGGGCGGCGCGACGGGGCGCGCTCGTTGAGGAACTCGCCCAGGAGGGCCGCGAGCTGGTCGCACTCGATGAGGAAGCCGTCGTGGCCGTGCGCGGAGTGGATCTCGCGGTACAGGGCGCCGTCGATCCCCTCGGCCATCCGCCACGCCTGGTCGGGGTGGAAGAGCCTGTCCGAGTCGACGGCGACCACCAGGGTCCGCGCCCGCACGCGGCGCAGGGCCTCGCTCTGGCCGCCGCGGTCGCGCCCGATGTCGTGGGAGAGCATCGTGCGGCACAGCGCCACGTAGGAGCCCGCGTCGAAGCGG
>ERZ772764.903-NODE-903-length-19511-cov-16.874537_pt1 | contig 19511 bp, 10 predicted proteins | sample MGYA00512163_ERZ772764 | MGnify/ENA primary metagenome ERZ772764 (study PRJEB29015, sample SAMEA2737903) | human oral metagenome | biome: human oral; feature: human-associated habitat; material: dental | place: China | collected 2094 ... | reverse complement strand
TCGCCGTCGGTATTGTTTACCTGCAACATATTACCTGCAAACCTGTGCATCTGACTCTCGGATATCTCTATTATCTTTTTTCCCGATTTCTCGATGGTATCGACAACCGCTTTTCGTTCGGCGGCATCGTCTATCGTATCGGTGCAGATGATGACATAACGGTCGGCAACACACATCATTACATTGGTATGATATATCGGCAGACGTTTACCCTCTACCGACTGGAACGAGTGAAATGCCACAGGCGTGTATTCCATCTCGCGACAGAAGAGCTCGAACAGATTGCGTTCCGTTCTCTGCGACAGGCAGGCGTATGCTATATGATTGTCGCGGTCGAGTATCATAGAGCCTGTGCCTTCGAGGAACTTCTCTTCGTGTTCGTATCCCGTGAAGTCTATCTTCTCGCGTATGGCAAAACCCTCAGAGGCGATACGGTCGAGTATCTCGGGGCGACGTTCGGTACGACGATTGGCAGCAAACATAGGATACAACACCACACGTCCGCAGGAATGGAACGATACCCAATTATTCGGGAATATGCTGTCGGGAGTGTGGGGCTCGGCAGTATCTTTCACTACGATAACGTTGACTTTATGTGCTCTGAGCATATCTACCATAGAGCGAAACTCTGTCAAAGCGTTGTGCTGAATCTGCGCCTCGGCGGTGTTGTCGTTTTGCTGGAAATAGTTGTTTTTCGCTGTCTCTTCGTTAAAGCCAAACAAAATAGGCTCTATCATAAGGATATTCGATGTTGTCTGCATAATAATGTGTATTATTAGTTATAAATTTGATAGGCAAAGATAGTGCTTTTTTTGGCAAAATGCAAAAAAGATGCTGGGTTTTGGGTATTTGAGGCAATTTATGAATTGCCTCAACGATTACTTAACCCTTAATTCGTAATTCGTAATTTTTAATTCATAATTGTACAATGGTCGCCCCGCACCCCAACACCTAACACCCAACACCCAACACCCAACACCCAACACCTAACACCTAACACCCAACACCTAACACCTAACACCTAACACCCAACACCTAACACCTAACACCCAATACCTAACACCCAATACCTAACACCCAATATCTGCCATCTAATGCCAAAATGTCATATTGCCGATGTGGTACGATATTTGATAAAAATAGAACGTGAAATTTTTATTTAGTAATTAACGTAAACAACAAATAGACATATTATGGGAAAAATAATCGGAATCGACTTAGGAACAACCAACTCGTGCGTAGCTGTTTTGGAAGGCAACGAACCTGTGGTAATAGCCAACTCGGAAGGCAAACGCACCACTCCGTCGGTAGTGGCTTTCCTCAAAGACGGCGAACGTAAGGTGGGCGACCCCGCCAAACGTCAGGCAGTAACGAACGCACACAACACGGTTTACTCCATCAAACGTTTTATGGGCGAAACCTACGACCAGGTACAGAAAGAGATAAGCCGCGTACCATACAAAGTGGTAAAGGGCGACAACAACACTCCTCGCGTAGATATCGACGGCAAACTGTACACTCCGCAGGAGATATCGGCAATGGTGCTGCAAAAGATGAAAAAGACCGCCGAAGATTACCTCGGCACAACGGTATCGGAAGCCGTCATCACTGTGCCGGCATACTTCTCCGACGCTCAGCGTCAGGCTACCAAAGAGGCGGGCGAGATAGCGGGACTCAAGGTACAGCGTATCGTCAACGAGCCTACGGCAGCAGCTCTGGCGTACGGTCTCGACAAGGCTACTAAGAAAGATATGAAAATAGCCGTATTCGACCTCGGCGGCGGTACATTCGATATATCGATACTCGAGCTGGGCGACGGCGTTTTCGAAGTGAAATCGACCAACGGCGACACACACCTCGGCGGCGACGACTTCGACCACGAGATAATAAACTGGCTCGTCGACGACTTCAAAGCCGAACAAGGCACAGACCTCAGCAAAGACCCCATCGCTATGCAACGTCTGAAAGAGGCTGCCGAAAAAGCAAAGATAGAACTCTCCTCTTCGTCTTCGACAGAGATAAATCTGCCGTACATCACCTCGGTAGACAACGTGCCCAAGCACTTGGTAAAGACACTGACACGTGCCAAATTCGAACAACTGTGCGAAAAACTCATTCAGGCAACGATACCTCCGTGCGAAAACGCACTGAAAGCCGCAGGAATGAGCAAATCGGACATCGACGAGGTGATACTCGTAGGCGGCTCGACACGTATACCTGCCATACAGGAGGTAGTTGAGAAATTCTTCGGCAAAGCTCCGTCAAAAGGCGTCAACCCCGACGAAGTAGTAGCCATAGGTGCTGCCATACAGGGAGCTATCCTGACGGGTGAAGTGAAAGACGTGCTCCTGCTCGACGTTACCCCGCTTTCGCTCGGTATCGAGACAATGGGCGGCGTGATGACAAAGCTCATCGACGCCAACACCACCATACCGACCAAGAAATCGGAAGTATTCTCCACCGCTGCCGACAACCAACCGAGCGTACAGATAAACGTGCTGCAAGGCGAACGTCCGATGGCATCGCAGAATAAACAGATAGGTATGTTTAACCTCGACGGAATACCGCCCGCACCGCGTGGAGTGCCGCAGATAGAGGTTACATTCGACATCGACGCCAACGGTATCCTCAACGTTACCGCCAAAGACAAGGCAACGGGCAAAGAACAGAAGATACGTATCGAGGCATCGAGCGGACTGAGCGAAGCCGAAATAAAACGTATGAAAGACGAAGCCGCCGCCAACGCCGAAGCGGACAAGAAAGAACGTGAAAAGATAGACAAACTCAACCAGGCAGACTCTATCATATTCCAGACCGAAAAGCAACTCAAAGAGTTTGGCGACAAGCTACCCGCCGACAAAAAGGCTCCTATCGAAGAGGCTCTCGAAAAGCTCCGCACGGCTCACAAGAACCAAGACATAGCGGCTATCGATACGGCGATGAACGAACTGAACACCGTATTCCACGCCGCAAGCCAAGAGATGTACAACGCACAGAATGCCAATGCTCAGTCGGGCGGAGGCGACGGACAGCCCACCGACGGAGGCTCGTCGCAGAACCCGAACAACACAGGCAACCAAGACGGCAACGTAACCGACGTGGATTTTGAGGAAGTGAAGTAAAATAGTAGATAAATAACCGTTTATCAAAAAAAAACAATCAAAAGCGTATGGCACAAATCGTTATGCGCTTTTTTGTTGGTGAATTTGTATTTGTTCCGAAAGCAAAGATATACAAAGAGTTCAACCCTACAGAGATAAATTATGGATGATTTAGAATTTTCATTGTTCCCGCCAGAGATTTGTGAATCTGAAATACTATACATTATTGGTAATGGGTTTGATATTGCGCATAATATTAAATCTAAATATTCTGATTTTCAAAAATGGTGTTGTGATAACAAACTAAATATATCAATTTTTGATGCTTTATTCTCAACCCGACAAGATTTTTGGAAAGACATTGAAACTGCGTTGGGAAGTTATGACGAAGAAGCTATACTTGAGTTTTGCAAACCTGACGAGGAGTTCGACTACGAACACCCATTAAGTTCTTCAGCAAAGGTAGAAGATGCCCCTATGAATATATTAAAGCCAGCCCTTGATGATTTAAGAATATGGTTTGTAAAATGGGTGAACTCTATTGATATTTCATCAGCTAAACCATATTTACACTTACACAAAGATGCTAAATATTTTACATTTAATTATACTGAAACATTAGAGAACGTTTATATAATTCCTTTTGACAATATTTGTCATATACATGGAAACCGATTATTGCATGATAATCAATATATATTTGGACATAATAATTTAAAAAAAGACAATGGTAAATATGGCGAACGGCCATTATTCGAGGAAAACGCTTACTTGTCGATTGTTGAATGTTTTAATGAATTCATAAAGCCTATAAAGGAAAAAATTGGTTCAAATAAACTATTTTTTGAGAGTTTGTCGGACATAAAACTCGTTTATGTTTTGGGGCATTCTTTGTCGGCCATCGACATAGATTATTTTAAAGAAATCTTTTTTCAATTCAAACAACAACCAAGGTTTATCTTTTCTACTCACGATAAAAAAGACGAAAAAATGGTTATAGATTTCGTAGTAAACAACAAAATACGACAATATAAAATTATTGATATCACAGATTTGGAACTCAAATAAGCCGCTATGAAGAAAGCCCTCGTAAATACAAAAGTTACAGTCAAACTTCGTAAATCAGAATATCACAACGAGTGGTATCTGGTAATCGAGAGTTATCCTGTGTTCAAGCTAGGCGGCATAAAGCCAAGCCGTGTTATTGAGGCAATCAACCGCACCATCACAACCCCAATTTGGGACAAGGTCACGAACAGCGCGAACCACCGAAACCAGCAAAACGTTCAAGCCCAAGCGTGATGCAAACAATATTATCCAATGCAAAAGCGAGAAAGACCAAGAATCTTGTATCTATGCTGATAATGTCCGCAAAATCCGCCAACGTGAATATGACAATGCTATACTCTATACCGCTTTTGGAACGGGTCAATACATCGCTCCTGCCCTATCTGACGTCGCTCAAAAGTATGAAATCGGCAGGATATTCGGATTTTATAGAGGGTGTAAGCCAAATCATCGCCAATACCAACAGTTCGATAAGTGCCCGAAGAAAAAAAAACGAACAACAACGATACCCCCGCCAAGAAAGACGGCGAATAGCGACAAAACAGTCGTTTCGTACGACCGTAAATATACTTAAGCTTGTATGTAAACGACGTCGGCAAAAAACAGCAGCAGTAATTCACCGATTATTGCTGTTATTTTTTGTACCTTTGCATCGAAAAAAAATTAAAATAGAACATCAACTAATCTTGAACCTAAAATAATATGAAAGACAACATATACATACAAGAAATAGAAAAGTTTAATGATGAAATATCTGTTTGGAAATTGATTGATAAACACTTTAATATTATCTGGAAAATTATTGTTTTCTCTCCTTTATTGTTTGTAGTAATAAGTCTTTTGATATTCTTTGGTCATAATTCGATGTTTTTTATTATTTCTGTCGTATTACTAATTGAATCCATTGTTTATGCTTTGAAGTACAGGGATACAAAAAGAAAACTCATTATACAGCAGAAATATCATTACACTATACAAGGAGAGAAAAATCTTTATCGTAGGGTAATACCGGAAATACAAAAGCAAACAATTAAAGAACTAACAAATAGCCAATTAGTACTTTCCAAAGATAATTTGTCCTTTTTAATCGAAAGTCTGAAATCAAAGAAAGATGAAAATAAGTATCTATACCCGTTAACTAATATAGCCTTGACTATACTTATTCCGTCTATAATCACATTGCTTATAAATTATTCTGTTCATTTGTTTGGTAATTCCGATACGATAATTATAGTAGTATATAAAATGATAATAGGCATATTAGTTGCAATTATGATGTGTATCATATATTTAGATATTATATTATTCAGAAATTTGAAATTAACCAAAGAACGAAAGCAAAATCGACTTATAAGAACTTTTGAGAATATTTATTTGGAAATATCCAACGAATAGAATTAAATCAGAATAACTCATTCGTCATCTCACTATCATTAATCCTCTAAATATCAATCAATATAAAAACGTCGCAATGTTGTGGCGTTTTTTTGGAGGATTTCTCCTCCAACGCTAAGGCTGCCACTGCTTTACAACTGTTTTGCCAAAACATCGTCTGCGTAGGTGCCGCGAAGGAACTCCGAACAGACTACGGCAGTGGCTACCGCCACGTTGAGCGACTCAGACGAATGGCTCTCGGGCGAGAAGTTCGGTATCGAGAGTCGAGTATCGATGTATGGCGTCAGGTGTTCGGAGATACCTTTGCCCTCGTTGCCCATTACTATCAGTCCATTTGGGGTGAGTGTGCTTCGGTAGATGTTGTCGCCGTCGAGGAATGTGCCATAGACGTGGGTATCGAAGAGTTTCATACGTCCCACGAAGTCGGGCAGGTCGGTGTATGCCACATCGACGTTTGCCATAGCGCCCATAGTGGCTTGCACGCTCTTGGGGTTGTAGATATCGGCAGTATCTGGCGAACAGACTATCTGCCGTATGCCAAACCAGTCGGCGATACGCACGATAGTACCGAGATTGCCTGTGTCTTGTATGCCGTCGAGTACGATGGTTAGTCCTTTGGTCGGTGGCATATTGTTGATATCGGGGCGAGTCGGTTTCTCGAATACGGCGAGTAGTCGGTGTGGTGTGCTTAGCGACGAAATCTGTCGGAGCAGGTCGGCGTCGTCGACGTATAGATACTCGTCTGCATCGATACCCAGAGCTTTTATCTCTGCCTCTTCGCCCACGAGATACCGACACCGAAAAGCAGGGCAGAGGTCTTCGATGATTTTACGTCCCTCGGCTACGAAGAGTTGGTGGCGGTCGCGATATTTCTTGTATTTAAGAGACGAAATGAGTTTTATCTGTTGTCGTGTCAACATCTTATTGGTGTTTTATTTTACTATAATCTTGCCGCTATCGACTCGTCTGCGGTTGTCGTACATTACTACTATATAGATTCCTCGAGCTTCGGGAGCATCTATCTCGGTGGAGCCTTCGGCTATTTTGTGTGTCGATACTATGGTGCCTGCTACGGTCTGTATCTCGAGCGTAAGGCTTCGTGTCGATACCACAGCGAAGCGTTGTCGGCTGCCGACGACAGTGGGGTACTGTGTTATATCATTGTGATATTGCGGAATAATGTGGCAGGTCTTGATGCGTACGCTGTTGTCGGAGCGAGTGAGTTCGGCTCGATATTGCTGCCCGAAGTCGAGCTGGCCGTGGCGTATGTATATGAACGAACATTTTTCGCCCTCGATGACTATATCGTTTTTGTACCAAGCATAGTCTGAAAATCGGTATCCGCCGTTGTATCTCTCGTTGAGTACGGCAATGACGTCGTTCCACATCTGTGTCAGTATACGAGCCGAATACAAGACGGGTAGCACGAGGTCGTAGTGCAGTGTGTTGCAGGTGGCTGCCGTGTCGTATAGCTCTATGTGGCATTGGTAATAATCGGGCTCTATCGGGTCTGGAATGTCGACCTCTATATCGCTTGCACTGCCGAGCCGCCCGCTGCCGTCGGCGAAGCCTTGCCGTAGTGCTTTGCCGTCGAACGCGATTTTGTAGTGTGTCGGTAGCTTGGCGTTGCTTTTTGTTTTTGTGAATCTGATGGAAAAATGTCGGTCGTCGGCACATATCTCATCGGGGAGTATCGGAGGTGAGGCGTCGATGTTTGGTATAATATTGAGCTTAAGGTCTATACGGGCGCAGCGATGTTTCACCCGATATACACCACTCGTAGCCTCTGTACCGAATACGGTGTCGTAGACGGCAATAGGCAGACGGTCGGCACAGATAGTAATACTATCGGAAAACGACGACGGCAATACCGTAAGGTCGAGCTCCACGATGCTGTCGCAGCCGTTGCGGGCAACGAGTGTATCGCGGTATATTCCCGATGTATGGAGGCTATCGCTGCCGAAGACGTACTTTTCGCACGCATACGAAGTGTCTTTGTAATTGTACGAAATATTGGGGTGTTCGGTAAGAATAAGCGTTATAATCGAGTCGCAACCGTTTGGTACTATCACCGTGTGTTCGTATGTACCGGCTGTATTCAAAGGGGTGCCGTAGAAGAGATAGTGGTGCCCTGTACAGAAAAAAGTGCTGACGGTATCGCGAATTTCGGGCAGCGCTCTGAACGGTTCGCCGTATCGGTCGAGGGTGGTCTGCTGTTGGAGAAATGCGTTGAACGGCTGAATGTCGTCGGCAGTACCGAGCACTCTGTCGTTGCCGGCAAAGAATGTAGCGGGGTTGAACTGCCGTCGGGGGATACTCAGGTTTTCGTTGACATTGACGGCGTTGTAGGCATATTGGTTCCATACACGGCGTGCGGGAGCCCACGCCGCTCCGTCGGACTTGTAGATTCTCAGGAATCCCTCGCGGCGTTCGATGTAATTGTTGTTGTTGCCTCCTACTGCTATTATCTCTGCCTGATAGTCGTTGTCGACATCGGCTACCAATGGATATTCGAAACCCGTGCCGGCATAAGCCGGGAATACGCTTCGGTCGTCGAAGTCGGCGGTGTACGGGTTGGCGTTCATTATACGGAGGTTCTCTTCGTCGCGGTATACGAGTTCCATGATACCGTCTTGGTTGAAGTCGAAGAGCGTGATACCTGTCCCGCCCGATGGGTCGACCACTTGTGTGGTGTATACTATGTCGAGCGTATTAGTCGCTCGGTTCAGTCTGTATGCGGTAATCTTGTCGTACGTTACTTGCACTATCTCTACATCGGGGTTCGAATCGATATTTCCTACCAAAGGCACCGAGACAAACGGATAATTTTGAGGCTGCACCCAAGGGATTCCTCCGTGTGCTATAAGCATCTGGCTGCGAGGATTCCATACGATTATCTGCAGCCGAGAGCCGTTTATGTCGGATGTTACGATGTCGAGCTGCCCGTCTTGGTCGATGTCGGCTACTATTGTTTTACCGTCTCTCAACCACAATGTACTGGGTAATGTGTATGTAAATGCGGCAGCTACCGTTACGGAGTTTAGCGAGCTATTAGTGCGTGAATGGATATTTACTTTGTAGACATTGAGTCCGGCACAGAGCTCGAGTCTATCGTCGCCGAGCACGTTTGCGGCAACGGTAAGCTGTTGTGTTACTGAGGTGAATTGTGGGAAATTGTTGTAGGTCGAGCTGCCTGTGCAGTGTCCGCCGGGTATTTCGCAGAGGAATACGCCTGTGGCGGCATCGAATATACGGCTACCGCAGTAGATTTCGGGGTGTCCGTCGCAGTTGAAGTCGGCAATGTTTAGCGAGGTAGCGTAGATATGCTCTTCGTAGTTGTTGTTGTAATTTGGATAGGCGGTAGTTGTCGATATCCATACTGGTGTCGATGAGGCGCTTGCAGCGTCGTAGGCGTATATGTGTCCGTCGTCGAGTCCTATCATATAGATGAGGTATCGGTTTACGGAGTTGACCTCGACTTTAGCCAGAGCCAGCGACGAGACGTTGATATTTCGTCCCCTGACGGTATTGATGAATACGGGGTTGTTGCGGTCGTTTCCTCTGAATACTGCTATGCGGTCGAAGAGGTAATAATTTTCGTTACCTACGGAGCTATGTACCGATGTTACGGCGAAAATCTCGGCTCGTCGGTCGCCGTCGACGTCTCCTACTATGGGCGTTACGTAATTGTTTACTCTTACCGTGCTTCGCCACGCTTCTGTCATATCGAAGTGCGAGGGTTGCGGTGCTCCCACACAGTCGGCTATGGTATCTACATTGTCGGGTAGCTGAGCAGAGACGGCTATCGATACCGCAGCCAGACACGCCACTAAAATAAGACGATGGTATAACACTTTCATAGCACACTATTTTTTAAAGAACTACAAAGTTATGGGATTTTGATTAATTTTGCAAGTGATTTTTAGCTCGTATAAATGACTATTTTCATCGTAATCGTATCATCGCTTTTGCTCTCGGCTTTCTTTGCAGGTATGGAGATAGCTTTCAACTCGTCGAATAGACTTAAAGCAAAGATAGACAGTACCGACCGATCGGTATCGGGAGCCATACTATCGGTTTTTTACAAAAACTCGGGGCAGTTTATCTCTACTATGCTTGTGGGTTGCAATATCGTCTTGGTGGTCTATTCGATAGCCACGGCACGTTTCTTGGAACCGTATATAGTCCGATACATTACCGACAATACGTTACTCATAAGTCTCATTCAGACCGTTGCGGCTACTTTGGTAGTGATTTTCATCGGTGAGTTTATGCCCAAGACTATTTTTAGGTACAATTCCAATTTCTGGCTTAGGTTTTTCTCGCCGCTTACGTTTATATTCTATATAGTGTTATACCCCGTATCGAAGCTCTCTGTGTGGCTTTCGGCGGGTATACTGCATCTCTTTGGTGCCGATATAGAAATCAAAGACCACGCCGATGCTTTCGACAGAGTCGACCTCAATTTCTTGCTCGAGACAGTCATCGGAGAGTCGTCGGCTCAGAGTCTTGATAACGAGATAAAAATATTCAAAAATGCACTCGACTTTTCGTCGATAAAACTTCGTGAGTGTATCGTGCCACGCAACGAAATAGTAGCCCTCGATATCGACAACGCCTCGCTCGACGACCTTCGTAAGACATTCGTCGAATCGGGCTTTTCGAAGATACCGATATACAAAGAAAATATCGATAATATCATAGGTTACATACACTCGTCGGACCTATTCGAGCAGGCTGCCGACTGGCGTACGCTGCTCCGCAAGATACCCGTTGTGCCGGAGACTATGCCCGCCAATCGCCTGATGCACTCGCTGCTGAAGGAGAAAAAGAGTATTGCCGTGGTCATCGACGAATTTGGTGGTACGGCAGGTATAGTTACGCTCGAGGATATAATCGAGGAGATATTCGGCGAGATAGAAGACGAGCACGATACCAACGAATACGTTATAAAGAAAGTGGCAGAAGGCGAGTATCTCCTCTCGGGACGCCTCGAGATAGACACTATCAACCACCGTCTTGGGCTGTCGCTTCCCGAATCAGACGACTATGTTACGCTTGCGGGATTCCTCTTGCAACACTATCAGAAGATACCGAAACTCAACGAGTCGATACGTATCGAGAAGTGGACATTCAAAGTATTGCAAGCCACCAAGAACCGTATAGAGCTTGTAAAACTCACTATCGCCTGATACCCCCTGACGGAGAAACGCTGCCGTGTGGGGTAGGTTAGGTATTTATATCGAGTAAAAAAGGATAAGATATTGTCGGGTCTTATTTTTTTTATATCTTTGCAGACTTTTATACAAAAACGAAAATCGTAAATAAATAATTTAGAGGTAATGGCAACATTAGGAAGAATCAGAAACCACGGCGTGCTCTTGCTTATAGTCATCGGCGTAGCACTGCTTATCTTTATTGTAACAGACTTTGTAAACAATGGTTCTACTTTTTTCAGAGAGCAGAGAGCCAATGTAGGTAGTATCGATGGCGAAAAGGTAAAATACAACGACTTTTTTGCTCTTATAAACCAAGCACAAGACTTCGTGAAAATCGAACAAAATCGTGAACTCGACGACAATGCATTCGAAAGCATAAGGCAAGACGTATGGAATCAGCTCGTAATGCAGACTATCGTAGAGAAAGATGCACGGAAAATAGGTATGATAGTATCGAAGCAAGAGCTCAGCGACCTCATAATCGGTGCCAATCCAAGCCCATATATCAGTTCTCGTCCTATGTTTCAGAATCCCGAGACGGGAATGTTTGACCACACGATGGTAGCAAGGCTCATACAGGAGCTCGACAACGTATCTAAGTCCGAAGGACAAAATATCGATATGGAACAAGTAAACCGCCTCAGAAACTATTGGAAATATCTCGAAACAAATATAAAATCGGCTACTCTTATCGACAAATACAATACGTTGCTGTCCAAGGCACTCGTAGTGAATTCGAAAGAGGCTCAGTTTGCATACAACAACTCGAAAACATCGGTCGACGTAATATATGCGATGAAGCCTTATTTCACTATTGCCGACAGCACTATCAATATCGACGACAAAGACATCAAAGCTCTCTACGACAAACGCCACGAGCAGTTCGTACACGAGCCTTCTGCCGATATTAGCGTAGTGGTATTCCCCATATCGCCATCGGCAGAAGATATCGATGCCGTAAAAGCTCAGATAGATGCTGCCAAAGCAGGTTTCATTGCCGTATCGGACAGTACTATCGTCGATAGCGTCAACTACAACTCCGACGTACCCTATGTCGACGTATTCCTATCGGCACAGGATGTCGATGCCGACCTCAAAGAGTTTGCCTTTGCCTCGTCGAAAAACGAAGTCTACGGACCTATATTTATCGGCAATACGTTCAAGATGGCAAAAATAGTCGATACCAAGATGGCTTCCGACTCCGTGAAACTTAGCCTTATAGCGTTACAAGAAGCTACTCCTGAGGCAACGAAACGCAAAGCCGACTCGATAATGAACCTCGCCAAGACAGTGCCTTTCGCACAGCTTGCCGCACAAAATTCGCTCGATAAGGCTTCGGGACGTCGTGGCGGCGATATAGGTTGGGTACGCGAGCCTATGATAGCGCAAGATATAGCAAAGAAAGCTTTCGTAAGCCCCGTAGGCGAACCGTTTATGATATCGAACAACAACGTAACCTCCATTTTCGTTGTAACCGAACGTACAAGCCCCGTAAAGAAGGTGAAACTCGCTGTCGTACAGAGGCAGGTAGTACCGAGCAATGGAACTCAGTCGAAGATATTCCAAGACGCAAAGACCTTTGCCGGATCGGTAAGCAATAGCAGCACATTCCGCAAGGTTGCCGACGAAAAGAGATACCAAGTAGTACCCGCCACAGGATTAGACCGCAACGCTCCTCGCGTACTTGGTATAGCCGATTCGAGGGCGGTGATTCGCTGGGCTTTCGAGAGCCAAAAAGATGCTACCTCCGATGTCTTCGAATGCAACGACAACCTGATAGTAGCCGTAGTAGACAATATCAATACCGACAAATATCGTACTCTCGACGAGGTGAAGCCTCAGCTCTTGGCAGAGTTGCGTCGCGACAAGAAGTTCGATATGCTCAAAGGTCAGCTCGAGGGTAAGACTATTGCCCAGCTACAAGCCGATGGTATGAGCGTAGATAGTATCAAGGGACTCAACTTTGCCTCACGCTCGGCAGGTTCGCTCGGATACGAACCCGCAATGATAGCAAACGCTCCTTTTGCCGAAGTGGGCAAGACATCTGACCCGAAAAAGGGCAATATGGGAGCTTTCGTTTTCGAGGTAATATCGAAGGCAGAAAATAGCACACCGTTCGACCCAAATCAAACGAAGATGATGCTATACAGACAAAACGGTAATGTATTCTATTACGCTATGGAAGCTCTAAAAAAGAGATACAAAGTAAAAGATCAGAGATACAACTTCTTTTAAAGCTTTAGAAAAATAATAAAGAGATGGGGAGATACTTCACCGCGACGGTCGGAGTATCTCTTTTTGTTTGCTATTTATAGTAGTATATAAATTGTACCATACAAGTGTAGAATTGCTCCTTATCTATTTTCGAATAGTACTTTATCTATTCCCGAATAGTACCTTATCTATTTTTGAATAGTACCTTATCTATTTTTGAATAGTACTTTATCTATTCCCGAATAGTACTTTATCTATTTTCGAATAGTACCTTATCTATTCCCGAATAGTACTTTATCTATTTCCAAATAGTACCTTATCTATTTTCGAATAGTAATTTATCTATTTCCGAATAGTACCTTATCTATTTCCGAAAAGCTTATTATCTTCTTTCATTCCTACATTTTTTCATTTTCCTCTGCTATAGCTTACTCGCAAAATTTGTTTTGTACCGATGGTCGTAATTAAAAAAGGTCGCCTCACCACTTGGGAGAGACGACCCTTTCGTTAGTTATAGATATATAGCTTCTCTCTAAGAGCTACTATCTCTTCTTTATTACCAAACGTTCTACTATGGTAGCATTATCGGATACGATACGTACTGCATAGGTGCCTTCGGCAAGCGGAGATACATCTATGGTGATACTATTGCTACCTTGAGCTATGAGGTAATGTCCTACCTTTCTGCCCATCATATCGATGATAGTTACTTCCGCTTCGGACGATAAGCCTTCGACGGCGAGTGTAACCACATTATCTGCCGGGTTCGGGTAGATGTTTACTCCATAGTCTGCTGCGTCTAAGTCTGTCGTAGCTTTGAGCGTACGGAACTTCAACGTTTCGCCTTTGGTCATCGGATACGAGTTTGTTACGGCATAAGCGTAGAACTCGTACTCGGTGTCTTGTGCGAGATTGTTGATGTTGGCATTTTTCGTATTAGTCCATACTACTTCGCCTACTCTCTTGTATTCCCAGCCTTCTTCGACGATAGGCTCGCTACCTGCCGTTACCAACTTACGCAACGACGCTCCATACATACCGATAGCCGTAGCAGCAAGTGTCTTCACTGTCGGTGGGGTATGCGACGTAGTAGTGAATGTCAGCGTCTGACCTTGATAGCCTTCTTGATTCTTGAGAGCTGTCTTGGCGAAAGCAAAGAACTCATATTGCGTATTATGTTCGAGCGAAGTGAGGTTGCCGTTCATAGATACGATCCAGTTGGGTTCTCCTACCTTACGCCACTTCCATCCTTGCTCTGTTACGGGTTCCGACGGATCTGAGGTTACGCTCTTGTTCATAGTAGCCGAGTTCTGAGAAATATTGGTAGCAGCCAACGTACTTACAGTAGGATGTACGGGTGGAATACCTGTGGTGGTAAACTCTACCGTATCTCCGTAGAAAGTAACGTTGTTTTCCAATGTTGCGTAAGCGATGTACTTGTAGACGGTACCGCGTATGAGACCGCTCACAACGAATGCATCATCGTCAGACTCTACCAGAGTCCAAATAGCACCCTGACCGGCAGGCTTGTAGTAGAAGCCTTCTTTGCTGATAGCGATATCGCCCGGGGTTACGTCTTTATTCAACGTAGCCGTATTTTCGCCAATATTGCTTGCAGTCAAGGTTTTCACCGTAGGCGGCACTATCACACGTTCGAATACACGGATATTGTCGATATGCAGGTTGTTGTCGCCGTTACTGCCGACAGTCGACTCGCCGTAGAATGCTATCCTTACCGTACTATCTGCATACATCGATAGGTCTATCGATACCTTTTCGCCTGCTGTGCGGATATTGTTGAAGACATATTTACCCGGATCTGTATTGCTATTGTTCCAGATAGTGGCATTCGACTTGAGCCAAGTATTGCCGCCGTCGGTAGATACGATTACCATAAACTGGTCGTCGGCTCTTGTACCTGTGGCAGTATCCGAACTGTCGTAGCGAGTTAGCGACAGATCAAACTGCAGCATACTATTTTCGTTCAACTTTATAAGCGGACTTACAGCCCAATACTTACAGCTCGTACCCCATATGTTTACCATTATATGTGCGGTGTCGAGACTGTATTTTTCTTCGACTCCCCAGCCGTATGCGACTGCCTTCGGTTTTTGTCCGCTGAATGCGGCGGATGCCAATCCTTCGTATCTGCTCCAGCAGCTGTTTACGAACGACATACCTTTGAAGTCTTCGGTGTACGGTAAGGTATATACGTCGCACATAGTAGTGAACTTGTATGTACGAGTCCATTTACTTGTATCGGGCGTGCATATCGAGCGTAGCCTTACTTCGTATGTCGTCTGCGGCATCAGTCGTTGCAGAATACACATAGAGGTCTGTGTTACTATTACCGACTTCCACTCGGTAGAGTCGATGTCTTTGTACTGTACTTCCCAAGTATTTTCGTAATGTCCGGGTATCCAACTTACATCTGCTACCGTAGGAGTATACTCGTTGAGTGTTATCCTGATATCATTGTAGTTTGGCTTCTTACACATCGGTATCGGATGTATGTCGAGGTTGTCGATGGCATACATCAAGGTATCGCTGGTAGGACTATTTACTACCTGACGGAACGCTATATAGTGCTTACCTTCGGCAAGAGCAGTGTCCATAGATACCCTTGTATACTGTTCTTTTTTGTCGGGTAGTACTATAAGCGATGTGAGGTTATGTATGGGAACGAATGTATTGGCATTGTTCGGGTCAGACATTACACCTACTTCGAGTTGTCCCGAGCAGTTGGTCGATTCTCTCCACAGGTCGAACTCGAGTTCTAAGGTCTTCACATTTTCTCTATACTCTTGCAGAGCAAGTATCTGTGTACCTCTTCCCGAGAAGAAGATTCCGTTTTTCGGTGCATCTGTGTATGTGTCTGTGCGAGGGAATACCTTTCCTTTGTATGTGAATGGCGTAGTCCTTGTCCAGCAAGCGGGGATACTACCGATAGCATCGTCGAAGTTATAAAATACACCGTTGCCTATCACTTTATCGCCACATAGAGTATGCAACGAACCGAGCAGCAATCCCGTATGTCCGCTACCACCGGAGCATATACCTCGTATTCGTATCTTGTATTCGGTATACGATTCGAGGTGGTTTAGGCTGTAGGTAGTGTCGTTGACGGTATCGCGTACCCAAGTGTTGTCGTCGAGTTTCTTGTACTCTACTATCCACGATGTCTCGGTACTTCCCTTGCTCCATCTTATCTGAGCCGAGTCTCTGGTAACGGTATCTACTACAAACCGCGAAGGACTCTTGCATTCGTATCCTCCTACATAGATATTATCTACCGCCATAGTAGGACTGCCTGCTACGCTTATGTCGTTGTACCACATAAACACGAGTTTACGCCTTGTACCTGCATACGACGATGGCAGAGTGTCGGAAAATGTAGTCCACTCGGTCTTATCGTTGAACTTATCGCCGAGTTGGAGAGCTACTACGCTATCTTTTATCCAACGCTTTTCGGAGACTTTCCAAGTAGTAGGCAGAGTCAGCGTATCGGGTACCACATATACTCTCATAAAGTCGAATGAACTTTCGCCTTTGCCTACCCAGTCGAAATGTATTTCGAATTTTGGGCTACTGTCGAAGTCGATAGTGATATAAGAGAGTGTATGCGATATTCCATATCCGTATTCGGCAGAGACTCCGTCTTTTGAGATATACATCGAATTACCTCCATTGCCGATACCCGAGCCCAGACACCACTTGTTTTTACGTACTTTCTTGCCGGGGAATACAAACAATTCCGTCAAGTCGACGTTAGTGAAGTCTTGGTAATAAGGAGTGGATACGACAGTTGGTTTGGTCATGAACTCAAACGGTCGCCACCACGTCCAGTACGATTTGTCGGTAGCGCTGCATACGGAGCGTACGTATACGTAATAGTCCTTATTTGCCATAAGACCGGTAGCGTTGTACGACGAGTCGGTTACGTTTGCAGCCTGAGTGTAGTTTTTAAGCTGAGTTGCCGTAAGCGGGTCGGGCGATACTATTACCTCCCACGACGTTCCCGAGCCTTTCGGCTTCCAAGATATGGTAGCACTGTTGGTAGTGATATTGTTTGCAGAAATACTCTTTGCCTCTGTCGGGCGGCACGTAGGTACCGTACCGAAGGTAAGCGTATAGTCTTCTACCGCACCTTTGCTACCCGAGAAGCAAGGATCAGGAGTATCGGGTGTCGATACTATTCTCATCCGATAGTTGCCTGCACGTACATATGAAGGTACTAAGAACGAAGCCAGAAGTGTCTCGGTCTTGCCACTACCTGTCGTACCATTGTAGACAAATTCGCCCGTACCTTCGAAGTCGTAGTCTTGGTTCCAGTCGACGTATACACGCGTATTGTAAGACTTTTCGGTAGAGAGCGTAATCGATACGTAAGCCGAATCGCCCGCAACGATATCGCCGCTCAGAGCTGTGTAGTCGCCGTAGTTGCCTGCTTCGGCAGCGGTGGTATTATCTACGATATTGTACATACCATAGGTAACATTGACAATACCTTTTCCGTCGACTTTATTAGGCGATGCAGTGCAATATTTAGTAGTGAAAAATGTTACTGCCCACGCACTTGTATCGTTTGTGCAGCTTGTTGTCCTTACCCAGACGGTATAGTCTTGGTTTGGCTCGATATTCTTTATCACTATATTGTCGCTAACGATAGCGGTCGGAGTTATCGAGTCGGGTGGAGTAGTCGATAGAGGTACGTTCTTTGCCAATACATACTGCCACGATGTAGCCGAAGGTCTGTGCTCGAATGTTACTCTTACCGAGTCTTTTGCTACGTTAGCCATAAGCGAAGTAGGAGCCATACAAGAGTCGGCAGGTTCCAATACTACGTTGTCGACCCAATATGCTTTCGATGTATTCTGCGATACCGCACCCACAGTACCGTATCTAAATGCGATATAGCGTTTCTTGCTGCTATCGGCTACGGTATCGAAGTATGCTACTTTGGGAAGCATCTTCTTGTACACGTTGTCGTTGAACGAAGCTACAGGCACGAACGTACTTCCGTCGGTGGGTTTCGTCATATAGCCTACCTGGAATATGCCGCAGTCTTTCGACTCTTTATTGAGGTCGAACCGCAGTTGTAACCGATTCAGAGCCGTATCTATCTTGCTCAGTATCAGGTATTGAGGATGTACTCCATAAAACTTCATAGCCTTAGACGTTACTCCGTCGGCAGCCGAGGCTTTTACTACGCTCGGATATGAATAAGATGACGATTTCTTCGACCAACAATCGGGTATGGAGTCTTTGGATACCGCCTCGAAGTCTTCGTTTACGGCGTGGACGTCCTCGCAGCGAGTAGTGAATGCTATCGAAGTCAACGACCAGTCGCTGTAAGTGCCCGCACCGCACTGGGTACGAGCCCAGAGTCTATACCTCGTATGAGGCGTAAGACCACCGAGTTTTATGGTATCGCCCGTAGCTATCGATGTCAGGTTCGACGGGTCGGTCTCGTTGATATCGCCGTATGCGTATTCGTAGCCGGTAGCAGCCGCACGCAGTTTGTAGGTGATTACCACCGAGTCGGTCGATATCGAATCTATCTTGAACTGCGACGGAGGCATACACGTAGGTGCTGCCGATACCTCTACCGAGTCTAACCAATAATAATAGTCATACCAACTTGTACCTTGGAATTTGAATGCTATATAGCGATTCGTACCGTTGTCGTCGACATCGGTAAAGTATACCTTCTTTCTAAGCCACTTCTTGTAGGAATCAGAGTTATTGTCGTTGAACGAAGCTACCTCAACGAATGTATTTTCGTCGGTCGGATCGGTCATATAGCCTACTCTGAAAATACCTGACGACGAGCTATATCTATTCAATGAGAAGTTTAGTTCGCGTGTATTGAGCGGTACACTAAATCGAGGAGATATCAAATACACAGGGGATGTTCCTGTAAACTGTATAGATTTCGAATCTCTATTAGATGTCGGATTTTTATTTGCATTTACTACCTTCAGATAGTAATCGTTTATAGCTATTCCCGACCAACATTCGTGAATGCTACCTTCCGGTACTCTGTCGAAGTTTTCGCTAAGAGTAGTGTATTCTCCGCACTCGGTATTGAATATAAGTGGGGTAGACCACTCGCTATCGGTACCTGCACCGCAGGAGTTTTGTATCCAAATCTTATATGCGGTGTATTGTGTAAGTCCCGAGAGTTTTATGGTATCGCTCGTAACGGTATGTGCGGTCAGTGTCGACGGGTCGTCCGAGGAAGTCTCTTCTGCATATACATATCGAGTGGCTGTAGTTCCGATAGGTTTTTTGTATACTATTACAGCCGAATCGGTGGTTGCATACGTATTTACAAGGTCGTATGGCGGTACGCACGCAAGAGCAGTAGCCTGCAATTTTACGGAGTCTAACCAGTAGTACGACGAGGTACTGAACTCTTCGTTGCCTACACGTCCGTATCGGAATGCGATATATCGGTTGTTGCCGTTGTCTACCACCTGTTTGAAGAAGACACTCTTTTTCAGCATTGTTT
>ERZ772764.902-NODE-902-length-19519-cov-3.189067_pt1 | contig 19519 bp, 14 predicted proteins | sample MGYA00512163_ERZ772764 | MGnify/ENA primary metagenome ERZ772764 (study PRJEB29015, sample SAMEA2737903) | human oral metagenome | biome: human oral; feature: human-associated habitat; material: dental | place: China | collected 2094 ... | reverse complement strand
GTGGCGTACTCTTCACCCTAGATAGGGAGGAGGCGCTCCGCCGCTTCGAGGCACTTGGAGTGCCGGACGTCGAGAAGATGCTCGACCCCTACCTACAGAGTGGCTACTTCCTCCAGGTGGAGGATGGTCGGATGACCGAGCCCGAGTTCAGAGCAGCCCTCAGCGCCTCCGCTGGACGGGAGCTCACTTATGACGAGATTGCCCACGCCTACTTCGGCTTCCTACGCTCGGTCGATACCTACAAGTTCGACTTCATCGACGAGGAGCTGCGTGACTACCGCATCTTCATCCTCTCCAATACGAACCCCTACGTGATGGATTTCTGTGAGAGTGATCGGTTCCTCCCCTCAGGACGTCCTCTCTCCTCCTACTGTGTGAAGAAGTTTGCCTCCTGTGAGATGGGACTAGTGAAGCCCGACCGCCGGATCTTCGAGCGAATGATCAGCGAAGGGGAGATGAAGCCCGAGGAGACCCTCTTCCTAGACGATGGGCCGGCCAACGTGGCGATGGCAGCCGAGTTCGGTATCCACACCTACTGCCCCAAGAATGGAGAGGACTGGCGAGAGCCCGTCCGCCAGCTCCTCAGAGAGCTCAATGCCCAACAAGGGTAATTGACTATCTTTGCCCCAGTATTGATGTAACTTAATCAACGTAATACAAGAATAATTATGAAGAGAATCGTACTCATACGCCACGGCGAGAGCGTATGGAACAAGGAAAACCGCTTCACGGGCTGGACCAACGTAGACCTCTCAGAGAAGGGCGTAGAGGAAGCTAAGAAGGCGGGTGCACTCCTCAAGGAGCATGGCTTCCACTTCACCAAGGCCTATACCTCTTACCTCAAGCGTGCGATCAAGACACTCAACCAGATCCTCGACGTAATGGATCTCGACTGGATCCCTGTCTCCAAGAGCTGGCGCCTCAACGAGAAGCACTACGGGATGCTCCAGGGGCTGAACAAGGCAGAGACCGCAGAAAAGTACGGCGATGCCCAGGTGAAGATCTGGCGCCGTAGCTACGATGTCCCCCCCACACCCCTAGAGGCTACGGATCCACGTGCCCCCCAGGCTGACCCCCGCTATGCTGGTGTCGTCCCTGCCTACCTTCCCCTGACCGAGGCTCTCTGCCACACGGTGGCTCGTACGCTCCCCTACTGGGAGGGTGAGATCTTCCCCTCGCTCATGGAGCACGATGATGTCCTAGTAGCTGCGCACGGCAATAGCCTACGTGGTATCATCAAGGTCCTCAAGGGGATCTCTGACGAAGATATCGTCGAGCTGAACCTCCCCACGGCAGTGCCCTACGTCTTTGAGTTCGATGACAACCTCAACCTCGTCAAGGACTACTTCCTCGGCGACCCCGAGGAGATCAAGAAGCTCATGGAGGCCGTAGCCAACCAGGGTAAGAAGGCCTAGCATCTCCCCCATACTAGATCAGACGCCCCAAGACTCAGCCTAGAGCCTTGGGGCGTTTTGCTTAGGTTTACGTACCTTTGCGACTCTCTGATTGGCTCCCTCTGCGCTGTATAGGGGCTGAGAGAGATCAGGGGTAGGCAGTGATGCCCTCCCATATCGTATCGACCACCTCCTTTCATTCCTATCGAATATTATTTAAGTATATGCAGCAGACCTCTACTCCCGCTCGCCGCCCCGGTTGGTTTGGACTGACCCCTCTCGTCGTCTTCCTTTTGGTATACCTCGTAGCCTCGATCGTCTCAGGAGACTTCTACAAGATGCCTATTGCAGTGGCCTTCCTCGCAGCCTCGGCCTATGCCGTGGCGATCACCCGAGGCCTAGGGCTGATGGAGCGTATCCAGCAGTTCTCCCGTGGAGCAGCCGATACCAATATCCTGATGATGATCTGGATCTTCATCCTCGCTGGTGCCTTTGCCGGTGGGGCGAAGAGTGTCGGCGCTGTCACCGCTACGGTAGATGTGATCCTGAGTGTCCTGCCAGCCTCGATGCTCCTACCTGGGCTCTTCCTCGCCTCCTGCTTCATCTCCCTCTCCATCGGGACGAGTGTCGGGACACTTGTCGCTCTTGCCTCCATCGCCCTAGGGATCGCCGAGAGCCTCGGGGTGTCAGATGCTTATGCGGTAGCTATCGTGGCTAGTGGAGCTTTCTTTGGAGACAACCTCTCCTTCATCTCCGACACGACGATAGCTGCTACCCGGACACAGGGCTGTGGGATGAGGGACAAGTTCAGAGTAAACTTCATCATCGTCTTCCCTGCGGCACTCGTTGCCCTCGGGATCTACTTCGTCCGGGGGCTGGATCTCCCTGCTACTCCACGGGAGATGACGCAGCCAGCCTGGCTGATGATCCCCTATCTGCTCGTACTCATCTCTGCTGTAGGGGGGCTCAATGTCCTGCTGGTCCTCGTCATCGGGATTATATCGAGTGGTCTCCTCGTCTTCGCACTAGATGATGTCACGATGTGGGACTGGACGCAGGCTCTAGGTGAAGGGATCGGAGGTATGGGAGAGCTTATCACCGTCACGCTACTAGCGGGCGGGATGCTGGAGCTCATCCGCTACAATGGCGGGATAGACTACCTGCTGGAGAAGCTCACCCGCCATATCAGTGGCAAGCGTGGAGCAGAGCTAGCTATCGCAGCCCTCGTCTCGCTAGCCAACCTCTGTACGGCCAACAACACCATAGCGATCCTTACTACGGGCAAGGTCGCACGGGAGATCACCGACAAGTATCAGCTCGACCCACGCAAGTCGGCGAGTATCCTAGATACCTTCTCCTGCTTCGTCCAGGGTATCATCCCCTATGGGGCACAGCTCCTGCTGGCAGCGAGCCTTACGGGACTTTCCCCGATCGAGATCATCCCCTACCTCTACTATACCTTCATTATGGGAGGGGCAGCACTGCTGGCTATCCTCCTTCGTTATCCACACAAATATTCCTAATACACACCTATGGCACAGCTAGAGCTAACCGCACTCACCTGGGGCAATGAGCCCCCCGAACACCTCAGACTCATCTACGAAGAGTCCTTCCCTATCGAGGAGCGCCGCCCCTGGGGGCAGCTCTTCGGTATGGCTCAGTGGGAGCATATCGCTTGGCTTATCCGCCTGGATGGGGAGCCTATTGGCTTCGCTGTCGGGTGGGAGCTCCCCTCGGCGCACTACTTCGAATACCTCGTCATCGATCCCGCTTATCGGGGGCAAGGGCTGGGGGCGAAGGTCATCGAGATGCTCAGCTACAAGTACGATGATGAGTATCCTGTCGTGCTCGAGTGTGAGCCTGCGGGGTATAGCCCAATGGCAGAGCGAAGGCTAGCCTTCTATGCACGTATGGGGCTCCGCCCTCTCCCCTTTGGCTACCGACAGCCTCCCTATGGCGAGGGTTTGCCTTGGGTAGACCTTCACCTACTATCGAATAGAGCCGTCGAGTACCCCTCTTTCGCTCAGATACGAGACGAGATCTATCGTTACGTCTACAAGGTATCCTCCTCCGAGTCTGTTCCCCTCGAGTGAGTCCGAGATCCACGACGATCTCAGAGGAGGAGCCTCTGACCCTCTCCCGGCAGGGTCACTACACCATTTGCTTCATCAGCCCTACGCTACACTCTGCCTACAGATAAAGTTCGGTAGCTTCACCGCTAGGAGGAGGTAGCGGGGGGAGTCTTCCCAAATATGGTGAGGGTGGTGCGATCGGAAATGAGGGTAGGAGAAGATATTGGTATTGCGACCCAGATTCTCCCTTCAAAACTTGTCTAATCGGCGAATGATTGGTAAATTCGCAATGGGTGACGCAAGTACTACAATTATATTTTTATTAGCTTCGGGTTAGATTGATGAATTGGCAGGTGTATTCGAGAAGTATAGAGCGTAGAGATGCTGTAGGCTTTGTACTCTCTCTTGGGAGGTTCTTTGTCCTTCTATTTATCTCCTTTATTACCACTGAGGGGTATGCACAATCCCCAGGAAATACACACCGGCAACTTGAGGCAATTGAACGGACTTTTGCAGATCTAGCCCAGCGCAATGCCTATGTTGAGGATTTGAGCTTCAATGAGGAGGCTCCTGTCCACTTACCCCTTGGAATGAAACGAACGATCGGCGGTATGGAGATTACCATAGCCGTCAATCGTTTTGCGTTGCATACAGCATCTACAGAATTAGGAGTCTATGCGAAGGCAGTCATCCCTCAAGGGACAGAAGGCAAGCGTCGAGTTCTCTTTTTCGGCGCAGAGGGAATCCGGGGGACACATTCCGGAGGCTTGATAGGCGAGCTGAAGCTCTCCCTGCTCCATGACGTAGAGATCCCATTCAGTGGGGGGAATATGAGTGTTGTCCTTAAGGGGCACGCGCTGAGCAAGACTCGGGGTGTCTCGGAGAGTGACACCTACATGACAGTCAGCTGCGATGGTTTTCAGAGCTTATCGTTAGATGCTGAGGTGCTTTTCCCCAAGTCGCTCTTGGTACCTGCCGATGCAGGCCAGCCACAAGTGCGTGGACATTTTCGAACGGTCGTCACCAGTTGGGATGACCTGCTCGTCTCAGTAGACCTACCTAGCTTTCAGATCAAGGGACTCAAGGACTACATCTTCTCGCTGGAGGGAGTGAGCCTTGATTTGAGTAGCCAGCGCAATGATGACAAACTCCATTTCCCCGAAGAATACCAGCGCCAATACATGCCGGAGGAGGCCGTCCTGTGGCGAGGTGTCTATGCGAATAAGGTATCGGTGACTTTGCCCCAAGCCTTCTCGAGGGCAAGCTTTTCGGCCCGTGGACTGATTATCGATGATTACGGAGTGACGGGGCTGTTTGCGGCGGATAGTATCCTGCCCTTGGAGCGAGGTGATGCTAGTGGCTGGCGCTTCTCAGTGGATCACTTTGGACTGAATCTAATCGCTAGTGAGTTAGTCTCCGCTGATTTTCGAGGTCGGCTACAGCTCCCCTTCCGAGGTAAGCACACTCAGCTGGGGTATGAAGGAGAGCTGTTGGCGGATAATGAATATGCTATGCGAGTCAAGACCGAGGAGGCTCTTGACTTCTCGGTCTTCAATGCCAAGGCATACCTAGATAAGAACTCCTACGTCAGCCTTCGACTGGTAGGGGAGAAGTTCCTGCCAGAGGCTACCCTACATGGATATATGGCACTCAATGGAGATGGGTCCTCATCCAGCACTACACCTAAGCTGGACCGCTTACTCTTCCGCAACCTAAGACTACGTACGAGTGCCCCCTATCTCACTGCAGACTATCTGGGATATGAAGGGGAGGCTAAGCTCGGGAACTTCCCCTTGTCAATCCATAAGCTAGCCCTTGATAGTAAGGGTGGGGATAGAGTCCGCTTGACCATAGGTGCTGGCATCAATCTGGGTGAGAAGCTTTTCTCCGGGGAGACTGAGATCGGATTACTCGCCCGCTATGAGGAGCGGGCTTGGGTCTTCGATAAGCTGGAAGTTGGAGCTATTAAGCTCGATGCGAGTATCGCTAAAGTCATCAATCTCAAGGGGGAGCTAAATTGGCATCGAGATGATAGCCAATACGGCGATGGCTTCGCCGGAGATGTAGAGATGGGGATTTCCTTTGACTCATCTAAAGCCCAGAGCACACTAGCGGCAAAGATCAAAGCGAGAGCAGCCTTTGGGCGGAAAGATAGTCACCGCTACTGGTACGTCGATGGGATGGCTGGCTTCCGCCCAGGGGTGCCTCTGCTAGGGGTGATGACCTTGAATGGTCTTGGTGGCGCATTGACCTCTGGTGTTCGAGCCGAAGGGACGCATCCAGAAGGGGGAAAGTTCTCTAATGCCTATTATATTCCCGATGCCACCATGGGCTTAGGCTTCAAGGCCTCGACTATATTCGAAATTGGTAAGGCCAGCTACGCAGAAGCAGCCCTAGAGATGCTCTTTACCAAAGCTGGTGGACTAGGCTCTGTCGGCCTCTATGGCTATGGAGAGTTTCCTAACGGAGGGGGAAAGAACCGGGGTGCTATTGAGGAGCGACTCAAGGTACAACAACGAACCTTCCCCTCGTCACTCTCTGAGCAATTCAAGCAGAATGACTGGAAGGCCCTAGGACAGTCTCTCAAGCAACTCCCAGAGGTCCTCAAGGATAATGGACTCTCGGGGACACTCTGCGTGCAGATGGACCTGCAGAATAGAGTGCTCCATGCGCCTTCTGACGTCTATATCAACACACCCGGAGGTCTTCTCCGGGGGATAGGTGATAGGGGACAAGCTGGTCAGGGCATCCTTCACATTGATCCCCGAGAATGGTATCTTCATTTAGGGGATCCTAGTCGTCGCTTGGGTGTACAGCTCGCTGTGGGGAATATCCTCGCTGTGAAGTCTGGCTCTTACTTTATGGCAGGCTCTCGTATCCCAGAGATGCCTACCCCGCCTCAGGCAGTAGCGGATATTCTCGGGCAGGATCTGGACCGACTGCGCTTGGGGCGCAACCTCGAAGCCTTGAGTAGTGGGCGAGGGCTTGCGTTCGGTTCGGATCTGGCTGTCCGAACAGGAGATCTGCAGTTCCTCATGATGTACGCCAACTTCCATGCAGGTCTGGGCTTTGATGTGATGCTCAAGGATTATGGGGCAGCACAGTGTCGGGGACGCTCAGGCTCAGTTGGGCTCAACGGTTGGTATGCTCAGGGTCAGGCCTATGCCTATCTGCAAGGGGAGCTTGGGGTGAAGATTAAGCTCTGGTTCTTACGTACACGTATTCCGGTGATCAAGGGTGGTGCAGCCGCCCTTTTGCAGGCAGGCTTACCAGACCCGACCTTCTTCAAGGGCTATCTGGGTGTAGACCTCAATGTGCTCGGACTTCTCAAGGGTAAGGCTCGCTTTAAGCTAACCATTGGGGAAGAGTGCGACCTCACGCTCCCTGGTAGCTCCCCCGTAGATGAGCCTATGATCAATGACCTTGCCCCTTCTTCGGGAGAGGAGGCGGTTAGCGTCTTTACTTCCCCTGAGGCCACATTTAATGTCGCTATGGGGAAGAGCTTCGAGGTGTCCAATGATGCTGGTGAGCAAAAGATGTACCGCATCCAGCTCCAAGACTTCCATGTGAAGGATCAGCAGGGAGCTCTTATCCAAGGGAAGCTTATCTGGAGCAAGGATCAGCAGAGTGTCCGTTTTCAGCCCAAGGAGGTGCTACCGCCAAACAGTAAGCTGACGGCTGTGGTTCGTGTAGCCTTCGAGGAACTAGTAGGTGGTTCCTGGAAGCAGGTTCAGACTTCGGGTAAGCCTGCTGTAGAAGAGAAGCAGGTTAGCTTTACCACCGGTGGAGCGCCTCAGAATATTCCTGTTCAGAATATCGTTTACGCCTACCCTGTGCTAGATCAGCGCTATCTCCTGCCTAGGGAGTCTTCACGAGGGTATATACAACTACAGCTAGGACAGAAGTATCTTTTCGACCAGGGCTTTGCCTATAGGCTGAGCTTCCTCGCAGAGGGAGAGACCCCTATAACTAGCGACTTCACCTATAGAGAGGCGGAGCAGCGATTAGAGTTTACCCTTCCTCAGCTGAAGACCTCTACAGCTTATCGTTTAGAGCTATCCTATAGACCACAAGAGCAATCAGCGACTAAGATGGAGGCTTCACAGTCTGCAGAGAGAGGGGAGGGCGCCCTACATATTGGGGGCGATAAGGCTAGGGCTCAGCTGAACACGGAGCTGGAGCAGTCGATCCTAAGCTATAACTTTAGCACAAGTCGCTTCGCCACTTTCACGGAGAAGATCAAAAGCCTTAAGCAAAGAGAAGAGTTGGCACTGGATGCTGGAGAGGCTATTACGCTTGGAGTAGATGTCCAGGGGAAGGAAGCCTTTGATGAGGCAGAGGTTATAGGTGACGCTAGTACACAGCAGCGTCCACTCCTGAGCCTGCAGTCGGAGCTTCAGGAGGACTACTTCACGGGGACTGTCCTTCCGCTTGTTTATTCTGGTTATCCCTATGGAGCAATTCGCTTGACGAACCGAGACGAAGACACTATCGGCGTCCCACCCTATAGGGCATTTAGTCCCAGTCAGACTTATCTGTCGAAGCTCGGTGATGGGAGCCTTCGGGTCGCTTCCTTCCGCTTCCCCTTCACGTACGATACTGGGCTTGTGGCTTATCGAGACTATCGAGATCTGCAGGGGAGTATTGTGAACAGCTTGGGGCAAGTAAGCCCTGAGGTATATCGTCGTTTTATCTTTGGGACGCTTCCTGTCCTGAAGTATGGGAAGTACAAGGCTTGGATCAGCTATGTCCTCCCAGATGGAAGTGTAAGTAGTCGTGTAGAGTACCTCTTCCATAATCCACTGAAATTAAATAGATAGCCCACCTATGCTATACTCTAGGTACCTCCTATTTGTACTGGTCTGCTGCTTCTCCTATCTATACGGATCGGGACGGAAGCTCGTGCCCTCTCGTATCCATGTGCGGACAGAAGTGCATCAAGACCGAGTCCTCCTACGCTGGGTAGCCAGTGATGCCAAGAGCTGGCAACTGCTCAATAAATATGGAGTCAAGCTGGAGCGTCTGACGGTAGCCCGTGAGGGGGTCTTGCTTGACAAGCCCGAGGTGACGCTCCTGGCAGGGCACTTGAGACCCATGGAGTCGGATAGCCTCAAGGCTCTCGTCGATAAGTACCCTATGGGTGCAGTGGTCGCTCAAGCGATCTTTGGTGACAGCTTCGAAGTCAGCCTAGGAGATAGCCCGATATCGAAGGCCATAGCACTGGATGAGGAGCGCCAGCAGCGTTATCTCTTTGCCTTGTATGCTGCAGACCTATGTTTCCCCGTAGCAAAAGAAGTAGGCTGGGGCTTTGAGGACGTACAGCTACAGAGCGGAGAAAGGTATCTCTATCGTGTGAGTTCACTCGTCCCCAAGAAGGAGCTGGCTATCGAAGGTGGGGCAGCCTTCGTTGTCGTTGGAGATACAATGAGACTACCACAGCCCATGGAGTTATCTGCTCAGTTTGGCCCTGCGGGTGCTTATCTCAGCTGGGATTATAACCGGTTATCAAGCTTGTATCCTGCTTACTGGATAGAGCGTAGTGAGGATGGAGTGTCATTCAGTCGTATATCAGAGCTTCCCATCACCCGTATGAGTGATACTGATAAGAATCCCCACGCTCCGATCACCTACCTAGATAGTATCCCCTACCGCAAGACTTATTATTATCGAGTCGCAGGCCTAACGCCCTTTGGCTCTCAGGGTGCCTATAGTGCTACCGTCTCTGGGGTAGCTTATCCGGCGGTGAAGTCGGCTCCTCAGATCGAGGACTATCACTTTGACCTACATGGAGGTGCTAGGATTCGATGGAGCTTTGCCACCGAGGAGGAAGATTTGATCGAGGGCTTCTGCATCCTACGTTCTAGAGATGATAAGCTTTATCTCCCCTTGGATAGTGTCCCTGCCACACAGCGTATGTACACCATCGCTGAGGTTACGGGGTATCCCTATTATAGGTTACAAGCCAAAGTCAAACGAGGTATGCCCGTAACCTCATCTCAGGTACTGATACAACCTATAGACAGTGTCCCGCCCTCTGTCCCCGAGGGGCTAAAAGCAACCATCGACAGCTTAGGGGTGGTACATCTCTCTTGGCAGGCCGGTCGGGAGGACGATCTCCATGGCTATCGTCTTTATCGGGCGGAGACCGAGGGGGAGGAGTTCATCCCCATCACAAGCGAGGCTATTATCGGGACAAGCTACATCGATAGTGTACGCTTAGATAACCTAAATGCGGAGGTCTATTATGCCCTTACTTCTCTGGATAGGCGCTACAACCAGTCAGAGATGAGTCGACCCATCGTTGTGCGCAAGCCCGCTTGCATTCCTCCCGCAGCACCCCTTATTGTGGAGGCAAAAGCTACAGAAGAAGGCAATTCCATTCGCTGGGAAGCTGGGCGGGATAAGTTCCTTCAGGGCTTTCTACTAACTCGTACTGAGCCAAACGATTCTCTGAATAGGAAGTCCTGGCCACTCGAGGACGCTACGGCGGTGAGCTATGTGGATAAAGAGGTAGAAGCGGGTAAGACTTATATCTATCAGATGACAGCTTATACTGCGAATAAGCTTTATTCGCCCCCATCACCAGCTGTAAAGCTCCTCTCAAGGCGGGCATCAACCAAAGCTAGGGACATATCCTTCACGACAGAGCTACTCTCAGAAGGTATTGCTCTGAAGTGGCAAGCTCCTAAGCAGGGGGTAATCTCTGTGGCGCTATATAAGGAGGATGCCTCGGGTAAGATGGGAGTGTGTCGAGAAAATCTACCCCAAGCGGGAGAGCTCATTGACACAGAGGTCTCCCAAGGCAAGAAGAATGAGTATATGCTCGTAGTAAAGATGAGAGGAAACAAACCAATAAGCGTACGAAAGGAGGTGCAGCTATGAGAAAGTATATCCTAGGACTACTACTAATATTCTGGGGAATATGTGGGGGACAGGCGCAGACAGAGGGGCGCTATAAGATGACCCTAACCTTTAGTCCCATCAAGAATACGGGGAATGATATGAAGTCTACGGAGTATCGTGTCTCAAGCATATCTGATGCTGGGTCTGAATTACTTCATAGCTGGAGTACTGGGTCGATTGACAAGGGTAGGCTCGCTTCCCCTCCTGCCCCCATCGTTCGATATATCAATGCCTCTGAAAATAAGCTCCCCAAGAAGCTAGAATTTTGGAGCAAGAGAACTTGGCGAAAGTTCCTCAGCGACGATTCAAGGTCTGGGTCTAATGTACTATCCTTAGGCAATATCCCGCCCTACCTCCACCTTACGACTTCTCGGGGAGACAATGGAGACGACTTATTTATCCTACTAGAGACGACATTAACCCTAGAGATCATCCCGGTCTCGATCAAGGTACACTACTATGTCGGAGATGGACAGGGGAGAGAGTCTGCATTACGCCTCCTACCTGACAATGATGAGATTACCCTCAAGGCGACCAAAGGGTACGTTCCCGCTACCTATCGATGGCAGTATCAGGTCGCAGGGGAGAGTGCTTGGCGTGATGTCTCTAGCCAAGTACGGTATTCAGACGCTAACTCTGTCATCACGTTTAGGGGTACAGATCTATTTAGTCAAGCCGAATTCAATAGTCTGATAGAGAATGGGAAGAACGTCCTCTTTCGTATCAATGCAATCACAGAGGAGCATCGGGATGAAGCGAACTATGACAGGATCGTCCTCACTCCTACCTCATATCTCCTCCTATAGCGTCGAGCAGGAGCAGTGCCATCAATCGGATGATGCATCCATCCGGGTCACTCTGGATAGAGGCCTTCGCCCAGGGGAGGCTTTGGCTCTCTCTACTCCCGGAGGGGTAGTTCGTAATATCGAAGCATTAGATGCATCGAATAGCTTTGTTATTCCCAACCTCACCGCAGGCTCATATCACTTCTCTCTCAAGGGGACTCACCACCACGGCCTAGCGAGCTATGGGGGGCACTCGACTCATCAGTTTACCGCACAGGTGGTCGAGCGCCCTGCCATCACGCATAGTCTGTCGCATCGTGATGTGAATTGCTTTGGTGGTCGTGATGGTGCGATTACATTGACGGTCTCAGGCGGTACAGGGAGCTTTACTGCTGATCTGTATGCAGCCGATGGGAGTCTGCTTGCGACTAAGGCCTTCTCTACGGGGAGTATTACCTTCGATCGCCTCATCGCGGGGGCATATACTGTCCGTGTTAAGGATAGCAATGGCTGTGTGGCTCATACTGCGTCTGGAGACGAGCTCATTCAGCGAGCACAGCTCTCCGAGCCCAGTGAAGCCGTCGCAATAGAACTTGTCAAGAGGATAAGCCCACTTGCCTATAACTCATCTGATGGCTTGCTGGAAATAGCTGTTTCGGGTGGGACGCCTTCGTCGTCAGGGTATGATGTGCGCTTTGTGCGCAAGAGTGATGGTCAGATCTTCACACCTACATCCTCGCATCATGATGGAGGGAGGATCATTTATACACTGGCTAATATCGGTCAGGGTGAATACTCCGCCATAGCTGAAGACCAGCGCTACAGTCTGCTGACAGATGAGGATAAGAAAGAGCCCTGTGGCTGCAGTGCAAAGCTAGAGCTCAGCCTGACAGCGCCCCCGCCCTTGAGCGTAGCTCTCGAAGAGTCACACTATGTCTCCTGTCATGGTGATAGTGATGGGGCGATCGTGGCTCATGCCCGAGGGGGAAAGCCTATTGCCTCCGCCCGTCTACCCTATACCTATGATTGGTATCGTCTGCAGGGAGGAGTGAGGACATCCCTCCCCCTACAGAGTGATAGTATCGCCCAGGGGCTAGAAGCTGGACAATACCTCGTCAGGGTCACAGATGCTAACGGGATCTCTGTAGAGTCTACTACGTTTGAGCTCCGCCAGCCAGAAGCACTAAGCCTATCATTCCGGACGACGCCTCCTTCGTGCAGTGATGCCGAAGGGACGATCGTAGCTGACGTGCGTGGAGGTACTCCGCCATATAGCTACGAATGGAACAAGGAGGGTGCCAGCGATGCCACGCTCAGGATACAGGAATCTGGGAGTTACTTTGTCCGAGTGAAAGATAGCCGAGGCTGTAGTATCACAGGAAGTACCGAGGTGACAGCTCCGGATGCTATATCGGTGAAGCCTACGATCACCCACCCCTCATGCCACGGTGCAAGTAATGGATCCATTAGCCTGAGCTTATCGGGCGGGACAGCCCCTTATACGGTGGGCTGGGAGGATGATCGTGCTACTTCTGCCCTACGACGGGAGAGCTTAAAGGCAGGTGTTTACGTTGCTCATATCAGGGACCGTTCGGGCTGTACGCAGCACTATCGTGTGGTCTTGGATGAGCCAGACCCTATTGTCCTTACCCTAGATGAGGGCTTTACGCTCTGCAAGGATCAGTCACGTCTGCTGCGTGTACGGGCCAATGTCCCTAATCTTCGCTACCAGTGGAGGAGAGACGGGCAGGCCCTAAATGAAGAGGGTGCAAGTCTCCTCATCGACAAGCCTGGGAAGTATGAGGTAGTGGCTACGACGGTAGAGGGCTGTAGTGCTGTAGCTTCAGTAGAGATTAAGGCAAGCAATACGGAGCTGCCCATCGATATCACCGCTCCTTCGTCGGTCTCTGTGAATGAGCCCATCCATGTGGTTAATATCAGTCGCGTGAAGGCGGACCGTCTGGAGTGGCAACTCCCAGAGGAAGCCCAGATCCTACAGCGCTCCGATAAGGGGGTCGTTATTAAGCTCGGTCGTGCTGGGACGTATGAAGTCCGACTTTTAGGTTACCTCGGGGACTGTACTACCCTCATCTCTCAGCGTATCGAAGTGGTCGCCGGGGGAAATCTCTTGCCCAAGGACGACAGCCCAATTAGCCAATTCCTCGTTACGCCTAATCCCACGACGGGCTCTTTCCAGGTACTCGTCGAACTGAAGGAAGCGAGTGACTTTACCCTTCGCTTGCTATCCCCGACAGCTGTCGAGATGGATAGGAAGGAGCTAAGGAAGGTGCAGCGTCAAAGCTTCCACTATGAGCTACGTGGAGAGGCCGAAGGAGTCTTTGGCGTGGAGCTTACTGTAGGTAAGGTTAAGTCCCTATTGAAGGTGACAAAGAAGAACTAAAGATTAAGATCAAGGGTTAATAGCTACTATGAGTACTTATCGCATGTATCGTCTCAGGCATAGTCTTCGCCTTTTCGTGCTCCTGCTGGCAGTCCTTTTTGGTGTCAGTGGGCGGCTCTTCGGACAGTACTATCCTATCCATGCGACAGTTCAGTGGCCAGCGCCTCAGAGTCCCTACCTAGCGGACTACAGCACGGGGAGTCGTGACCGCTTGATCGTCACACTCCTAAACCGTGACCTGCAGCAGCCCTTGCTCTATGCCAAGCTCCGCCTACAGATCAAGTCCGGTAGCTTCACGGCAAGGAGCCGAGAGGAGGTCAGCTATCCTCAGCTCGAGCTACAGACCAGCGTCCCCCTTCGCCTAACGGGCGTCGATCTCTCCCCCTATCTCCAGCCTCAGCACCTGCAGATGACGGGACGGCTGGAGCAGGGACGGCTACCTAGTGGCTATGCCGAGCTCCAGCTCCAGGTCATCGACTACTATACGGGGCATCCACTCTCCGACTGGCATACGGCACGTGCCTATCTCGACGTCAAGAAGCCTCCCTTCCTAAACCTCCCCGAGCGGGATGCCGAGGTCGTCCTTCGTGATCCCCTCTTCCTGCGCTTCCAGTGGACACCTCGTCATCAAGGCCTCAGTGGTACAGAGTACGAGTTTGTCCTCAAGGAGCTCCCCGACAACGGCGCGGCTCCTCAGTCGGCCTTCGCCTACGGGCAAGAGATCTTCCGCACCCATACACGAAGCACGAGCCTCAGCTATACGCACCTTGACCCTCCCCTCCTCCCCAATCGTCGCTACGCTTGGCAGGTGCGTGCCTTGGTGCGCTCCGGGGTCGAGGAGGTCGGGATGTTTGAGCACGGAGGCCTGAGCGAGGTCAGTTGGTTCTACCTCAATGATCAGTGTGATGCTCCTCGGGGACTCCGAGCTCAGACGCGCTACGCTAAGGTCGACCTATCCTGGGGCAAGGTCATGGGGACAACGGGCTACGTGGTGGAGTGTCGCCCCAAGACCAAGCTGAACGTCTACGAATGGGCACGCACCGAGACCGTAGAGGAGCGCCTAACGCTGGCTCAGCTCAAGCCCGGCTGGACGTATGAGTGGCGTGTGGGGACTCGCTGCACGAGCGACCGCCCCGTCTTCTCCGACGTGCGGGAGTTTACGCTGAGTAAGCAATGTCAGAGGAGCATTATGAGGAACTAGTCAAAACAAACCGAATGCCAGGAACAGGAGAAACCACGACATCTCCTACAATGTTATTCTCAGAAAGTTATGAGGGAGTAATTGTACAGTTTAAAGTGAAAAGAGGAACAATAGATGAATTAAGGTCTATTGGAGTCTCTGATGGACATCCACTCATTAATCAGCATTTTGGAAAGATGCCCAACAATCAAGATATCGGAGGAGGTTGGAATACGTCTAAAGCACGATTTAAGGTCGAAACGCTTTTGAGTAGTAAGAAAAAGCAAATAAATATTTCATTAGGTAAGGGAGAAGCTTTGGATCGATTCAATTCAAATATTATAGAATTCAAAAAGATATAGAGTTATGACAAATGCTGAAAGAAAAATAATAGTCCAGTTTGCAACTGGGGAGATAACTGGAGATGAGTTATATTCACTGCTGCCATGGTGTTCTGATATAGGTTGTGTGTCTGGGTTGTATGAGGATGCGATTGCTCAAAAAGATAGAGAGGAATTATGCTATCTAAGAATGTTGCCCGTACATGAAAATGAACAATTGAAAGAGATTTGGAAAGTCTTACTGACAGAAGATTGGCATTTTGAGCATGAAGATTTAATCCGGGTATTCCAGTGTGTCTTCAATCAGGAACAAGAAAACATAGATTTTCTACTAAAGATATTCAGACATATTCCTCTGTATATCTCACAAGACAGCGTAATAAAGCGTTCATACCTTCAAAATATTATCTATGCTATCGGAGCTCAACCACAACCCGAGAGTCTGCGTGCATTGGAACTTTTGCTCTCCGAAACAAAAGACGAAGAGATAAAGAAGATGATATCCAGCCAAATAGAGAAACGTCGTTCTATAGTCGGAGGGAAATATGAATTTGAAAAGAAAGGTGAGTAACCATTTATAAGTAGGTAGGCATACTAGCCATATATGAAGCGATATCACGAAAGTCTTCAACTCGTGCAAACACTAAGAGGTATTCCTCTGAAGATTTTTATTCTATTCCTCCTTTTCGGAGGGCTAGGGGCATTGCGTGTCGAGGCTTCGGGACAAGATAGTTTAAGCGTAGAGCGTGTAAATAAGATTGGAGCTTTTAATGAGAGCCGTTTAGCTCATGATATCGGCTTGGTGCGCTTTGAGCCATCAGGGCATCCTAAATTAGCACAACAAATTGATGCCTTAAGAGTAGTTGTTGACATAAGAAATCATAGAAACTTTAAGGCTTTTGAGCTGACTGATGAGCTATTAGGAAGAATAGCAAGGACTATCTTTTCTATGGAACACTCAACTATTATTTCTACGTTGGGGCTATCGACTTGCGTACGCACGAGATGCTTCCAGAGGTTAAGATTGACTACACACCAGGGGACTTTAACCAGATAGCTAGCATCGGCGTACACGAAGGACAGCTCTACGTGGAGATTCAGACAGAGCTTGACCATAGCGACATCCATGTCTTGGATCTAGACGAGGACAATTGATCAGCGGTAAGGAAGGAATTTATATGGCACATAAAATAAGGATCTGTGAGTATCGAAGCGAATGCTACTACCCCGAGCAGAGCACAGCATTCTATGCGCACTTATGCGAATTACTGAAAGACCCATCAAGGGTCGAGCAACTAGTTAAAGAGGGGTATGTAGTCTTTGATCGTTACCTAGATAGCTGGGCTGATAGAGCTCCAGACATAGAGTTCTTGGAAGCGCTACAAGACCACTTTCTGGAGCTAGAGCGTAAGGGTGAACTATACACCACAGGACATCCAGATCCTTATAGGCTTTTCCTATATCAGCCAGGAGTTACCTCAAAGCTTCTGGCTCGGAGCACTATTGAAGTGCAAGCGGTACTCGGTCCACACACGATACGCTATGAGAACTCTAGAGCCTATATGAATGTGATCTATTGTGACACGAAATTCATCGGTCCCGAAGAAAAAGAGTACCTCATAGGGAGATATGGAGCGCCTACATGCACCAAGGAAAGCAGGGGAGAGCAATACTGTCCAGGAGGGTATATCATCATCCCAGTAGAGGATGTCGATAAGCTCGTTGCCGTAGAGCGCTTCCGAGCACTAGATGACACGGATGAGAGACCAGTATACACGGGTGAAGAGCGGATCTACGAGCTAGACTTGAGGGCCCCCGAGGAAAGCGTCTACAAGTACTTCCTAAAGCATAGGATTATCATAGAGTATGATCCCGAGAACTTCGCTCCGGAGTATCTATACCCTCCCCTAGAGGAAGAGGACACGGAGGAGCAGCGCTCCAAAGGTCGATATCTCCCCTCTTGGCTTAGATCTCTATGTCGTACAGTGTCAACGCTATTTGGGGGTGAAGAGTAAGAGAGTTAGTATCGTAGATTAGTAAGCTACTTATTGAGACCATTGTACGAAGGGAAGGTGAAGCCGATAGGAGTTGCTTGGTATCTTTGCCTGTCTGTAGAGCAGAAAAGGAATTTATATGGCACATAAAATAAGCATCTATGAGTATCGAATCGAATGGTGTTACTACGAGCACAGTACAGCATTCTATGCGAACTTATACGAGTTACTGAAAGCCCCATCACGGGTCGAGCAACTAGTTAAAGAGGGGTATGTAGTCTTTGATCGTTACCTAGATCGCAGGTTTGATAGAGCTCTAGACCTAGAGTTCTTGGAGGCGCTGCAAGACTACTTCCTGGAGCTAGAGCGTAAGGGTGAGCTATACACCACAGGACATCCAGATCCTTATAGGCTCCTCCTATACCAGCCAGAGGAGACCTTAAAGTTGCTGGCTCAAAGTACTATTGAGGTACAAGCAGTACTCGGCCCACACACGATACGCTATGAGATCTCTAGAGCCTATATGAATGTGATCTATTGCGACACGAATTTCATCGGTCCCGAAGAAAAAGAGTACCTCATAGAGAGGTATGGAGCGCCTACATATACCAAGGAAAGTAGGGGAGAGCAATACTGTCCAGGAGGGTATATCATCATCCCAGTAGAGGATGTCGATAAGCTCGTTGCCGTAGAGCGCTTCCGAGCACTAGATGACACGGATGAGAGACCAGTATACACGGGTGAAGAGCGGATCTACGAGCTAGACTTGAGGGCCCCCGAGGAAAGCGTCTACAAGTACTTCCTAAAGCATAGGATTATCATAGAGTATGATCCCGAGAACTTCGCTCCGGAGTATCTATACCCTCCCCTAGAGGAAGAGGACACGGAGGAGCAGCGCTCCAAAGGTCGATATCTCCCCTCTTGGCTTAGATCTCTATGTCGTAAAGTGTCAACGCTATTTCGGGGTGAAAAGTAAGAGTCTTAATGGTCGGTCCTCATTATCTCCAAAACGGTAGAGTGGGCTTCTTTGGATATAGGTATAACAGTACCACAGGATAGGAATCGAGAACTTGGCATAATTGGCTAGCTTGTATTCCATAACTGATGGGTTCTAACGCAAAGAATATGCAGTCTGTTTCGCTGTTGACTCTTACCTTGTCTATTAGCAAACTCTAAGTGTTTTTGTTTTATGAATAATATCAAACGTTTGTTTTGTATATTTCGGCGATTACTCTTATCTGCCATAATACTATTACTCCTTAGCTCTTGTCTCAAAGAGACGGCTATCCCCATTGCCTCGTCCTTTGAGGTTACGATTGCAGAGGATAAGACTTCTCCGGTGACGGTCAAGCTACAGAATAATAGCTATGGAGCCGACGAGTACGAGTGGACGTTTGAGGGCGGTGTGCCAGCCAGCTCAAGGGATAGAGCTCCCGAGTCTGTAATCTTCACAGGGGCAGGGGAACATAAGATCCGTTTACGCGTATGGAATGCTGTTGATGAGCGCATCAGCGAGCAAGTTATCCGTGTGGACTCTGCGATGAGTATTGACTTTGACTATGCTATTGCCATCAATGATATTGCTCCAGGGGTAGTATCTATCAGCAATAAAAGCCGAGGGGGTAGTCGCTATGAGTGGACTTTTGAGGGAGGTAGCCCCAGCTCATCTACAGAGCAATATCCCTCGGCTGTTACTTTTGCAGATGGAGGCATACATCGCATTCATCTCAAGGTCTTCAATGGTAGTCGTTATGAGGAGCAAAGTAAAAGCTTTACGCTACAGCCCGCTATGCAGGCAGACTTCAACTATGAGCCCATTGCCGTAGACCAAGACTGGGAGGCTCCGTTAACGCTACAGACTCGGAACCTAACCCGTGGAGGACTAAGCTATCGTTGGTCTTGTGAGGGAGCTACGATAGATAACGCTACGGCTGAGCATCCTTCGGTGCGTTTTGAGCGGGCTGGCATTTATCGCCTTAGACTGATTGCCAGCAACGGTAAGGAGGACAAGATTGTTGAGAAGACATTAACGATAAAGCCCAATAGTGGTCTGGTCTTTCAGCAAGACCTTAAGTTTGGCATTAACGAAGCTAAGAATAGTATCGGTTGCTTCTATTCCTCTCGCTTAGGTGGCGTGTTAACCTCTCAGCGTATCGCACAAGAGAATGTAGGGGCAAGTATTGACTTCGGGTTCTTTGCGTTGAACTCCTCATTCAATTATTGCTATTTCTTCTCTCCACTTGAGGCGCGAGCGAACGCTTTCCCAGCTATCCCCAATGCTATAGCCACTACCTTCGTCAATAGCCCATCGGCTATGGGGATCCTGGTGTGTAATGATAGCTTTGAAGCCCTAAATAATGCACAAGCACTTTCTCGATTTACTCAGTGGACAGAGCCTAGTAGAATGCACTTCACCAAAGCGAAGAAACCACACTTCGCTCTGTTTAGA
>ERZ772764.899-NODE-899-length-19605-cov-9.820102_pt1 | contig 19605 bp, 17 predicted proteins | sample MGYA00512163_ERZ772764 | MGnify/ENA primary metagenome ERZ772764 (study PRJEB29015, sample SAMEA2737903) | human oral metagenome | biome: human oral; feature: human-associated habitat; material: dental | place: China | collected 2094 ... | reverse complement strand
TCATCAGCACGCTGACCGTGTTGACCCGCTACTGGCGCGACAGCGAAATGTCGGTTTGGCTTTCCTGCGGGTTGGCGTTGAAACAATGGATACGCCCCGTCATGCAGTTTGCCGTGCCGTTTGCCCTGCTGATTGCCGTCATGCAGCTTTGGGTGATGCCGTGGGCGGAATTGCGCAGCCGCGAATACGCCGAAATCCTCAAGCAGAAACAAGAACTTTCGCTGGTGGAGGCGGGTGAATTCAACAGCTTGGGCAAGCGCAGCGACCGCGTATATTTCGTCGAAACTTTCGATACCGAGTCGGGCATTATGAAAAACCTGTTTCTGCGCGAACTGGATAAAAACGGCAACGACAACATTATTTTTGCCAAAGAGGGCAATTTCGCCCTGACCGACAACAAACGGACGCTGGAACTGCGCAACGGTTACCGTTACAGCGGCAAACCGGGCAGGGCGGACTACAATCAGGTTTCGTTCGAACACCTGAGCATGATTATCAGTACCACGCCGAAAATCGTCGATCCGATTGCGCACCGCCGCACCATTCCCACCGCCAAATTATTCGGCAGCGACAATCCGCAGTATCAGGCCGAACTGATGTGGCGGCTGTCGCTTCCCATCAGCGTACTGCTGCTGAGTATGCTGGCCGTGCCGCTTTCTTATTTCAACCCGCGCACCGGCCATACCTATAATATTTTGATTGCCATCGGCATGTTCTTAATCTACCAAAACGGCCTGACTTTCCTGCGCGATGCAGTGGAAGACGGCAAAATCCATTTCTGGTTCGGCATGCTGCCGATGCACATCCTGATGATTGTCATCGCCGTCGTTTTGCTGCGCGTGCGCAGTATGCCGGCGCAACCGTTCTGGCAGGCGGTAGGTAAAAGTCTGACTCTGAAAGGCGGAAAATGAAACTGATTCCCCGCTATATCATCCGCCAGATGAGCGTAATGGCGGTATACGCGCTGCTGGCGTTTCTGGCTTTATACAGTTTTTTCGAAGTCATCAACGAAATGGGCGATGTCGGCAAAGGCAGCTACACCGGCGCGAAAATGGCGCAGTATGTTCTGATGCAGATGCCCGCCCGCGCTTACGAACTGATGCCGCTGGGCGTGTTGATCGGCGGCCTGATTGCCTTGAGCCAGCTTGCCTCCGGCAGCGAACTGACCGTGATTAAGGCCAGCGGTATGAGTACGAAAAGGCTGCTTGCCGTGCTGTCGCAGTTTGGCCTGATTTTTGCACTGGCGACCGTGGTATTGGGCGAGTGGGTCGCGCCGGACCTGAGCCGCCGCGCGGAAAACATGAAAGCCAGCGCGATCAACGGCAGAATCAGCGCCGGTGCGTCGGGTTTGTGGATGAAAGAGCAGAACAACATCATCAATGTGCGCGAAATGCTGCCCGACCACACGTTGCTGGGCGTGAAAATCTGGCAGCACGACGACCGCTACCAGCTTGCCTCTGCGGCCGAAGCCGAATCCGCCGCGTTGAATCCGGACGGAAGCTGGCAGCTTAAAAACGTGCGCCGCAGCGTGCTGAAGGGCGAACAGGTCGCCGTGTCCTCCGAATCCTCACAACGCTGGCCGGTGGCGCTGCAAAGCGGCCTGCTGGACGTGTTGCTGGTCGATCCCGACCAGATGTCGGTGTCCGAGCTGACCACCTATATCGCCCACCTGAAAAGTAATCATCAGAAAACCGATACCTATTCCGTCGCCTGGTGGCGCAAACTGATGTATCCGATTGCCGCATGGGTGATGGCGCTGGTGGCGTTTGCCTTTACGCCGCAGACCACGCGCCACGGCAACATGGGGCTGAAACTCTTCGGCGGTATCTGCCTCGGCCTGGTGTTCCATTTCGCCGGACGGCTGTTCGGCTTTACCAGCCAGCTTTACAGCGTGCCGCCTTTTCTGGCGGGAATGCTGCCGACGGTCATTTTCGCGCTGCTGGCGGTCTATCTGATACGCAGGCAGGAAAGGCGCTGATTATGCCGGATAAGAAAAGGCCGTCTGAAACTCAATTTCAGACGGCTTTTCGGCTTTTGGCGGCTCAAGCGAACCAGAAACGGAAGACCAGATAGAAGACCAGCAGCAATACGCCCGCCCACACCAGCAGCATGAATCCCGCCACGGCGCGGCCCAAACGGAATACGGGGTTTTTGCTTTCGTCTTCCGGCAGCAGGCCGGCGGTTTGTTTGTCGGGGATTCGGTTGTCGGACATGGTTTTCTTTCCGGTAGGATTTTTCAAACGCGTAAGGTTACGCCGATAGCGGGGAAGATTCAAGGGCGTATTGTCCCTGCCGTGCGGCTTCAGAAATCTTCTCCGTAACCGTTGTTTTCGTCCCACGCCGTTTTCAAGGCCGTCTGAACCGTATCGGCATCAAAGCCGCGGTAGGTCAGAAAGCGTGCCTGTTTCTGCTTTTCCTTCAAATCGGCGGCGCTCTGCCGGAATTTTTTGCGCAGGATGGCGACGGCGGTCCGCAGCTCGTCTTCGCGGTGCGGCATCAGGCTGCGGCTGATTGCTTCGTCCACGCCCTGCGCCGCCAGAGCCTGTTGCAGCCGCAGCCTGCCTTGCCGGCGGCTTTTGCTGTGGATGTAGGCTTCGGCGTAGCGTTGGTCGGATTGCCAGTTGCGTTCGGCAAATTCGTCCAACACGTTTTCCAATTCTTCTTCACTTTCGGCATACGGGGCGAGCTTGCGCTTGAGTCCGACACGGCTGATTTCCTGTCGGGAAAGGATGTCCATCGCGCGGGCGCGCAGGGATTTTTGGGGTTTCATGCAGAGGTCGTCTGAAAAGGTCGATTCGTAGGTCAGATTCTTGAATCTGACTTGCAGGTTGCAAGATAGTGGGAAATAAAAAACTTTCATTCCGTCATTCTCTTTGTTCGGAAATGACGAATCTTTTTATTTCCACTGCTTTATTTTCAGACGACCTTTGAAACGGGGATAAAGGTCGTCTGAAAACAAGGATACTGATTATTCGTCGTCCTCCGCTTTCTTCGGTCGCAGGTTTTCATAAATTTCAGGTAGTGAGCCGATAATCCAGTCGGGTTGGGTCGCTTTGTCTTGCGAGAGCAGGGTCATGTCGCCGTAGCCAAAGGTAACGCCGACGCTGAGGCAGCCTGCGGCTTTGGCAGCGATGATGTCGTTGCGGGAGTCGCCGACCATGATCATGTTGGCGGGATCGATGCCCAAGACTTCGGCGGCGTGTTGCAGCGGCAGTGGGCTGGGTTTCTTTTCGGGCAGGCTGTCGCCGCCGAGAATCAGGCTGAAGTAGTCGGCGAGTCCGAGCTGTTTCAAGAGTTCGGCGGCGAGGATTTCGTTTTTGTTGGTGATGACCACCAACGGGATGCCCAGTGATTTGAGCAATACCAGCCCGGCTTCGGTTTCAGGGTAGGGGCGGGTGAAGTCGCTCAAGTGGTCGCGGTAGTATTTCATGTAGAACACGAAACCTTTTTCCCACAAATCGGGCGCGGCTTCTTGATCGCGGTCGTTGGTGATGACGCGGTGGACGAGTTTGCCGATGCCGTCGCCGACGTAACTTTCTACTGTTTTGGCGGGTAGCGGCTCCATGCCGAGATATTCGCGCATGGCTTCGGCTGCGGCGGCAAGGTCGGGGACGGAATCGCATAATGTGCCGTCCAAATCAAAGGCGGCGGCTTGGACGTGTTCGATGGCGGCGGTCATGATATGTTTTGCTCGTGAATGACAGGGACGCGTATTTTAACATTGTTTCCCGACAGGTAGTTTTCAGATGGATTGTTAACAATATAGTTGGAGCTTGAAATGGCATTTCATTGATTTTCAGAAGCTTTGACTTTGAAAGGCAGGCTGATTCAATTTTCAGACGACTTTTTTTAAAAACAAAGGTTTTTGGGGTGTGTTCGGAAAACGGGGATGTTTTGTAAAGGGATGGGAGAAGCAGTTTGAATGTACCCTTTTGTCGTCTGAAAAATAAAACCATATATAAATTAACTAACTCTCGTTTTTGCGACTACATGCTATTACATTTCATTTGGAAATTGGTTATAGTTACAAATGTAAAGCCTTTAAACTTCAACCCGACATAAGAAGGAAGAGAAATGTCCCAATCCGCCGCAAAAGAAACCCTTAATCCTTTCGAAATCGCCCGCAAACAGGTCAAAACTGCCTGCGACCGGCTCAATGCCGACTCCGCGGTGTATGAAATCCTGAAAAGCCCGCAACGCGTTTTGGAAGTTACCTTCCCCGTCAAACTCGACGACGGCACGGTCAAAACCTTCACCGGCTACCGTTCTCAACACAACAATGCCGTCGGCCCCTACAAAGGCGGCGTGCGCTTTCATCCTAATGTGAATCTGGACGAAGTCAAAGCCCTGTCGATTTGGATGACCATCAAATGCTGCGTTGCGGGCATTCCTTACGGCGGCGGCAAAGGCGGCATTACTTTGGATCCGCGCGATTATTCAGAAGCCGAGTTGGAACGCATTTCACGCGCTTATTCCGAAGCCATTTCTCCGCTCATCGGCGAAAAAATCGACATTCCCGCCCCCGATGTGAACACCAACGGCAAAATCATGTCGTGGATGGTTGATGCCTACGAAAACGTCGTTAAAAAATCCGCACCGGGCGTGTTCACCGGCAAACCGGTCGAATTCGGCGGCTCTTTGGCGCGTACCGAAGCGACAGGTTACGGCGTGAACTTCGCCGCCGTCCAAGCTTTGGAAAAACTCGGCAAAGACGTGAAAGGCGCGACCTACGCCATTCAGGGCTTCGGCAATGTGGGCTATCACACAGGCTATTACGCGCATCAATCCGGCGCGAAAGTCGTTGCCGTTTCCACCGTTGACGTCGCCATCTACAACGAAAACGGCTTGGATATGGAAGCCCTCTTCAAAGAGTTCCAAGAAAAAGGCTTCATTACCAACGAAGCGGGTTACGGCAAAGAAATCAGCAACGCCGAACTCTTGGCATTGGATGTGGACGTACTCGCCCCTTGCGCGCTGGAAAACCAACTGACTTCCGAAAACGCGGGCAAAGTACGCGCCAAAATCGTAGTCGAAGGCGCAAACGGCCCGACTACACCTGAAGCCGATGCCATCCTGCGTCAAAACGGCGTATTGGTCGTGCCCGATATTCTGGCGAACTGCGGCGGCGTGGTCGTTTCCTATTTTGAATGGGTGCAAAACCTGCAAGGCTATTACTGGGAATTTGACGAAGTTCAGGAAAAAGAAACCGTCGTCCTGCGCCGCGCGTTCCGCGATATTTGGAATCTGGCGCAAGAGTATGATGTGGACCTGCGTACCGCGTCTTACATGATGAGTATCCGCCGCGTTGAAAAAGCGATGAAGCTGCGCGGTTGGTACTGATCAAATTTTGAAGCGTTAGCTTGAGAAAAGGTCGCCTGAAAAATTTTCAGACGACCTTTTGGTTTGTGCGGCGGATAGTGCTTAAAAATGGAGCGGGCGGACGGGTGGCATTGCGGGACGTATGTTTGCGGATAGGGGAGGTACGTCGATGGTCAGGTTTTTGTCGGAAGAACGGGTGTGGATGTCGAGATTGACGTGCAGCGGCAAACCCGAACCGGCAGCCGGGGCGGGTTGATAGATTTTGCCGTCGAGGTTGATGCACCTGAATGGCGTTTTTTCCCCTTTACTGGAGGTGAACGCCAATTTTTCCAGTGTTTTTTCTTCATCTTTATCGGCATGGGGGTAAGACAGGCAAAGCAGTGTGCTGAATCTGCGATCCTCCTGCCAAACGGTAACCCCTGCCTTTTTGATATTCTTCACAGAATAGGCAAACTTGATTTCGTAGGGATGTTTCAGTTTGGCCTTAAAGATGGGAGAGAGCTTTTCAGACGACCCTTTGTCTAACACATAGGTGTATTGATCACCGAGCATGACCCAGCCGCCTGCAGGCGCATCTTCCGTAGCAGAGCCAAGCTTTCCGAAAGAGAGGATGCTGTCGTTGCCTTTGTGGACGGAGGGTGTGCCGTCGTCTGAAAAAGCAGTGCAGCCTGCAAGAAGGAATACTGCGGATAAAAAGGGGAAGGCGTATGTTTTCATGATGTTTGTTTGGAGGTATTTAAAATCAGGCAAATGGGGGAACGCTCAATCCGAATCGTTCCAACAAGCCGGCCGTTTCGTAAACGGGCAGGCCCATCACGCCGGTGAAGCTGCCTTGCAAATGCTCGACAAACATGCCGCCCAGACCCTGAATGCCATACGCGCCCGCTTTGTCCATTGGTTCGCCACTTCGGATATAGGCGGATATTTCGTCGGCAGACAAGGTTTTGAAACGCACGTCGCTGGTTTGCAAAACGCCGCGTGTCTTTCCTTGCCAATATACGCATACGGCGGTCAGCACCTGATGCGTCTGCCCCGAAAGCCGTGCGAGCATTTCGGCTGCTTGGGCTTCGGTTTCCGGTTTGCCGAGAATGTGGTTTTGATAGGCGACCGTAGTGTCGGCGGTCAGAATCGGATATTCGGGCTGCGCGTCGTGGGTGGCAAACCATTGCTCGACAGCGGCGGCATTTTTTTCCTGCGCCATACGTTGCACATAATCGGCGGCGTTTTCGTCGGAATGCGGTGTTTCATCGATGTCGGCAGGGATACGGATAACCGCATATCCGAGGTTTTCGAGGATTTCGCGGCGGCGCGGGCTGCCGGAGGCTAGGTAGAGTGTGTGCATAACACTTTCTTTTTTAAGAGGATATAAGGTCGTCTGAAAATTATTTTGACTGTTTGTGTTGTCCGGACAGGCGCACATAATGCGCGGACGAGTATTTCAAAAATTCTTTTTCCTTGTCGGTCAGCGGGCGGACTTGTTTGACGGGCGAGCCGACATAGAGATAGCCGCTTTCCAGCCGTTTGCGCGGCGGCACGAGGCTGCCTGCGCCTATCATCACGTCGCTTTCGACGACAGTATCGTCCAGAATAATTGTTCCCATACCGATTAAAACGCGGTCGCCGATGCGGCAGCCGTGCAGCATGACTTTGTGTCCGACGGTTACGTCTTCGCCGATGACAAGGGGCGAACCTTCGGGTTTTTCGGCGTTTTTGTGCGAAACGTGTAAGACGCTGCCGTCCTGCACATTGCTGCGTGCGCCGATGCTGATGCTGTTCACGTCGCCGCGCAAGACGGCATACGGCCAGACGGATACGTCTTCGGCAAGCGATACTTCGCCGATGATGACCGAAGTTTCATCGATAAGGCAGGATTCGTGGATTTGCGGGGTATGGTTTAAGAATGGGCGGATGGGGTTCATGTTGTCTCTTTCTTTTTGACGGTATGGCAGGTTTCAGGCGACCTGCGGCTCGGTATGGAGAAAGTATGCCGTTTTGACGCAGGCGGGGCAAGGGCGGTATCTGCCAAGATGCAGTCATGTCTTTGTAAACAATATTCTTTATGGTTAAGAAACCATTTTCTGTTAAGCCGGAATCTTTTGTTTGCCGAAGGTGGGAAATTGTCCATTATTATCTTGTAGTTGCAAGTAGCTGCAAATCATTCTCTTGCCATTTGAATTAGAATGATATATATTTTTAAAAAAATATTTCACAAAATAACGAAACCCGATGGTTTGTTTTCAAACGGATTTCGCGGGTTTCCCATCCCGCAAACCTCCGCTTCCATCCCATATCCGTTTTCAAACCTATCCAATCCACCTTGTTTAAATAAAGGCGGCCTGAAGGTCGTCTGAAACTTTATGAAGGATATTCACATGAGCGAAACACAAGAGCTGACTTTTGCCAAACGGCTGAAAGAGCAAACCACCACCATTCACGACAGCGTGGACAATTTGGTTATGTCTGTCGAGCCGTTTACCAACAAAGAGAATTACATCAAATTCTTGAAGCTGCAATCCGTGTTCCACAAAGCGGTCGATCATATCTATAAAGACCCTGAGTTGAACAAGGCCATTCCCGAGCTGGAATACATGGCGCGTTACGATGCGGTAACGCAAGACTTGGCGGATTTGGGCGACAAACCTTACGAATACGGCAAACCGCTGCCGCATGAAACCGGCAACAAAGCCATCGGTTGGCTGTATTGCGCCGAAGGTTCCAATTTGGGCGCAGCATTTTTGTTTAAACACGCGCAGAAGCTGGATTACAACGGCGAACACGGTGCGCGCCACCTCGCCCCCCATCCGAACGGACGCGGTAAACATTGGCGTGCCTTTGTCGAGCATTTGAATGCTTTGGGCTTAAGCCCTGAAGCCGAAGCCGAAGCGATTCAAGGCGCAAAAGATGCGTTTGCGTTCTACAAAGTCGTTCTGCGCGAAACCTTCGGCCTGCCTGAAGGCGCGGAAGCTCCGGAAGGCTTTGTTCCGCACCGTCATTAATGGTTTGACGATATAAGTAGAGGTCGTCTGAAACACATCTGTATACGCGGATTCATAAATTCCGCTTTCAGACGGCCTTCATACTGATGTAAGTTTAGTACCGTTTGGTTATCCGCATTTGCGGTATATTTTAATTGGTTTGATGTAAATAATTATCAAATATTTTATCACCATCATTCCAAAATACCATTATCACATTCAGGAGTTTTACCATGAAGGAATCATTTAAATTAAGTATGTTGGCGATTGCTTGCAGCATCGCATTGAGTGCATGCGGCTCAAGCGGTAGTGGCACGCCGTCTGCACAGCCTGCACCGACCCCGCAACAGCCGGGCAATAATTCCGGCTCGGGCGGAGGAGGTGATTCAAAACAAACTGAAGACGCTAAGAAAGCCGAAGAAGCTAAGAAAGCCGAAGAAGCCAAGAAAGCTGAAGAAGCCAAGAAAGCTGAAGAAGCCAAGAAAGCTGAAGAAGCCAAGAAAGCCGAAGAAGCCAAGAAAGCTGAAGAGGCCAAGAAAGCTGAAGAAGCCAAGAAAGCTGAAGAGGCCAAGAAAGCTGAAGAGGCCAAGAAAGCCAATGAGGCCAATTCAGGTCAAGGTTTTGGCGGCGAAGGCAAAGTAATGGGCAAGGCTTTGGATGGCGGTGTCTTGGTAGCGAAAAAACGTGATACCGGCGATTTGGAATACGCCAAAACCGAAGCTCCGACTGCCACGGATAAAAACAGCGTCGTACTTGACGGTGTCGCCATTAATACCAAAGACGTTAAAGCAGGTGAGTTTACGTTGGGAGAAAGAAGTGCGAACGGCGACAAAGCCGATGCAGCACAATATGCGGTACACAGCGGCGACCTGCTGCCTGACGTTCGTTACGGCGGCGTTGCCGATGTCAGCGATCTGCGTGATGTGAAACAGGCGTTGTTTGTCCAAGGCACGCCGTCAGGCAGCGATACCGTTGCAGCCCAAAGAGGGGATGCAACCTATAAAGGCATCGGCCTGCATTTCCAAAACGGACTGCCGATCAATACAAGCGGTCTGCAAGAAATTTTTGAAACCAGTTCGCAAGCCAAGCTGGCCAATCTGTATCCTGCTGCTAAAGCAACCGATGTTACCGCAAAAGTCAATTTCGACCAAAAAACCATCAATGTCGGCATCAACCGCTATTCCGATCAAACGTTTGGCGGTGGTAGCGGTGGCGACAGGATTGCAGGTGTCGTCAAATCCAATGCGCGCGATATGGCAGAAAACCTGTCCTTCGATGGCGATTTGCACGGAAACACCTTCTCCAACAAGCAAGGTACGATGCAAGGCGGATTCTTTGGTGCGAAGGCAGACCAACTTGCCGGTACATATAGTGCGGCAGGTAAAAACCAACGCGATGAAGGCGTAGTGGCGCGTGGTGTGTTTGGCGCAAAACGCCAAGATGCAGCGGCTCAGGCAGGCGGACAGCCTGATGCGCCGGTTGCCAAACCTGATGCGCCCGTAACCAAACCTAAAGATGATGCCGCCGCAGCCGAATTGAAAAAAGGTGAAACAGGCGAGCAATACGTCTTATCGAATATCGCGGACTTGACCAAAGTCATTATCAACGGTACGACAATCGCTTTGTCACCTGTTACCAAAAAGCTCTATCAAACTGAATTGGGTTCGGACTACAAGTCGTTTGTTGCTTCAGGCAATTTGAGCAATGTTGTCTTCGGTGCGGCAAAACTTGCCGATAATGCCTACTCCTTGTTTGTTCAGGGCGTAATGAGTGCCTCTTTGCCGTCCGGTACGGCCAAATACGCCGGCGAGGTGTTGAATTTCCGTGCCCGCAACTTGGATGATAAGGAAAACTGGGTGGGTGATACAGGAGGCTACCGTACTACCGGTTCGTTTACCGCCGATGTCGATTTTGATGCCAAAACCATCGCCGGTAAAATCAATAGTGGCGACAGATGGTACATGAATGAACGCGCCTTTACTGCCAATATTGCAGGCAGCAGCTTTAACGGCAAATGGACTTCAGGTGCACAAGGCTCTGTAACCGGTGGATTCTACGGCGACAAGGCAGCCGAAATGGCGGGTCGTTACAGTTACAATGAAACCCCAGGTGATAATGGTCCTTCAAGTAATAACGCCTTTGGCGTATTCGGCGGTAAAAAACAATAACCGTCTGTTGAAGCTGAAAACAAACCGCCTGAAAGGGCGGTTTGTTTTTGATTAGATAGGATTTTCAGACGACCTTTTACGGTAACAACAATCCGGAGAGTAATCTACCCGCTAAAAGGTCGTCTGAAAACCTTGAATCTTATTTTCAGATAATCTTTCGTTTAATAATTTAGATTGCCATTCGGAAGACTGGGAATCCTCCCTTTTTAGACCGCGTTTCAAGTGGTTTTGATAGGCGGTAACATAGTCTGCCTTGGGTAGTCCTACGAGGACGCCGATATGGGCTGCAGCGGATTTTGCCAAAGGTTCGAGCGTGTAGCCGCCTTCCAGTACGGAGACGATTTTGCCTGGGCAGCTTGATGCGGCTTGGATGATTTTGTGGGTCAACCAGGCGAAATCGGCTTCGTGCAGGTTCAGACGACCTGTTTCGTCTTGTTTGTGTCCGTCGAAACCTGCGGACAGTAAGACCAGTTCGGGTTTGAATGCGGTCAGTTTGTGCAACCATTGCTCGCGTACGGTGGTACGAAAGACACGGCTGCCGGTATTGGATGAGAAAGGCAGGTGCAACATATTGGCGCCGTTGGCGGAATAGTTGGTTTCGGGAAATGGGAAGAGGTCGGTTTCAAAAAGGTTCATAAACAGGACGCGCGGGTCGTCTTTGAAGATTTCCGCTGTGCCGTCGCCGTAATGGACATCGAAGTCGATGACGGCGATGCGTTGGAGTCGATATTCGGCGATGGCGTGCATGACGCCTGCGGCGACGTTGTTTAATAGGCAGAAGCCGCCTGCCTTATCGCTGTGCGCGTGGTGTCCGGGTGGGCGGATGGCGCAAAAGGCGTGCCATGCTTTCTTATTCATTACCATGTCCACCGCCTGAACGACAGCACCTGCGGCGTGACGGGCAGCTTTGAGCGAACCATGACTCATGACGGTGTCGCCGTCGAGACGGTAGATTTTGTCCGGCTGGGGCTGGCAGGCTTCCAGCGAGCGCAGGTACTTGCGCGGGTGAACCAAGGCGAGGCGGGCATCGCTGATTTCTTCGGCTTCGGCAGTTTGAAGATGCCGCCAAATATCCTGACGTTTGAGTTCCGCCTCGATAACGGCAGTGCGTTCGGGTAAGTCGGGATGACCTGCGCCGGGTTGGTGTTGCGCAAAAACGGGATGAGAAATCCAGACCGTACGCGCATTTTTACCCAAGAGGCGGCGTAGGCGCGTACGCAGTCGTCGAATGAGTTTTTTCATGAGGAAAAGGGCGCGGGGCTTGTCGTTGGTAGGAAGGAATCAGGTTTTAAATGTCGTTGAAACTTCATTTTCAGACGACCTGACATGATAAATATGGTTAATAAATAGGGAAAGGCTTGGAAATTTTTCAGACGACCTTTAGAATAGCTTAATTTTGCGGTCGTACCAATGCTTTTTTCTGCCGCAAGCGGTGTTTTACTTAATTTTAATCTCTTAATTTTAATCTCTTAGAAAACGGATAAGTTATGAATCAAGCAGTGTCCCAATTGGTCCCTTTCGTACTGATTATGGCGTTGGCCTACTTCCTGCTCCTACGCCCTCAAAACAAGAAATTTAAAGAACACCAAGCCATGCTTACCACTTTGAAAGTCGGCGATAAGGTTGTTTTGGCAGCAGGTTTCAGAGGCCGTATTACCAAAGTTGGCGAACAGTTTTTTACCGTGGACATCGGTCAAGGTGCAAAAATCGAAGTCGAAGTGGAACGTAACGCGATTGCCGCCAAAGCCGAGTAATTCATCTTTTCGCCAAGAGCCGCCTCGGAAAGCTGAGCGCGGCTGTTTGTCTTCATAATAAATCGAAGGTTTACCATGAACCGTTATCCTTTATGGAAATACCTGCTGATTGCGTGCACGATTTTGGTTGCCGTAGTGTATTCGCTGCCCAACCTTTTCGGTGAAACGCCCGCAGTGCAGGTATCAACCAACCGACAAGCCATCATTATTAACGAACAGACCCAGTCTAAAGTCGATGCCGCGCTGAAACAGGCAGGTATTCAGACTGACGGGATATTTATTGCGAACAACTCGCTGAAAGTGCGTTTCAAAGATACCGAAACGCAGCTTAAAGCCCGCGATGTTATCGAAAACACTTTGGGCGATGGCTATATCACCGCGCTCAACCTGTTGGCGGACAGCCCCGAATGGATGGCCAAAATCGGCGCCAACCCGATGTTCTTGGGCTTGGACTTGCGCGGCGGCGTGCATTTCACCATGCAAGTGGACATGAAAGCCGCGATGCAGAAAACGTTTGAACGTTATTCGGGCGACATCCGCCGCGAGATGCGCCGCGAAAAAATCCGTACCGGCACCATCCGTCAGATTGGAAACGGTTTGGTTGTCCCGATGCAGGACGCTGCTGACGTACAAAAAGCCATGCCTAAGCTGCGTCAGCTTTTCCCTGAGGCAAATTTGAACGCCGACGGCAATAACATCACGCTGACATTATCCGAAGAAGCGATTAACAAAGTACGCTCCGATGCGGTGAAACAAAACATCACTACTTTGCATAATCGCGTCAATGAGTTGGGCGTGGCTGAGCCTGTCATCCAGCAATCCGGCCTCGACCGCATCGTCGTACAGTTGCCGGGTGTACAAGATACTGCCAAAGCAAAAGACATTATCGGCCGTACCGCGACTTTGGAAGTGCGTATGGTGGAAGACGACCCTGTCAAAGTGCGCGAAGCTTTGGAAGGTAATGTTCCGAGCGGTTTTGAGCTGTTGTCCAGTGGAGGCGATCATCCAGAAACCTTGCTGATTAACAAACAGGTTGAATTGACCGGCGACAATATCAATGACGCTCAACCCAGTTTCGACCAAATGGGCGCACCTGCCGTCAGCCTCAGCTTGGATAGCGCAGGCGGCAGTATTTTCGGCGAATTGACTGCCGCCAACGTCGGCAAACGCATGGCGATGGTGTTGATCGACCAAGGCAAATCTGAAGTGGTTACCGCACCGGTTATCCGTTCCGCTATTACCGGTGGACGCGTGGAAATTTCCGGCAGCATGACGCAGGCGGAAGCCAATGATACTTCCTTGTTGCTGCGTGCCGGTTCTCTCGCCGCACCGATGCAAATCGTGGAAGAGCGCACCATCGGCCCGTCTTTGGGTAAAGAAAACATTGAAAAAGGTTTCCATTCGACCTTATGGGGCTTTACCGCCGTTGCTTTGTTCATGGTGGTTTACTACCGCCTGATGGGTTTCTTCTCGACCATCGCCCTGAGTACCAACATCTTGTTCTTGGTCGGTATTTTGTCTGCCATGCAGGCAACGCTGACGCTGCCCGGTATTGCCGCATTGGCGTTGACGCTGGGTATGGCAATTGACTCCAACGTATTGATTAACGAACGTATCCGCGAAGAGTTGCGCGAAGGCGTTCCGCCGCAACAGGCAATCAATCTCGGTTTCCAACACGCATGGGCAACCATCGTCGACTCCAATCTGACCTCGCTGATTGCCGGTATCGCCCTCTTGGTATTCGGTTCCGGCCCGGTCCGCGGTTTTGCCGTCGTACACTGTCTGGGTATTCTGACTTCGATGTACTCATCCGTCGTCGTCTTCCGCGCCTTAGTGAATCTTTGGTACGGACGCCGCCGCAAATTGCAGAACATTTCCATCGGCGCAGTATGGAAACCTAAAGCCGAAACAGCGGCAGGCAAGGAGTAAGACATGGAACTCTTTAAAATCAAACGCGACATCCCGTTTATGAGCTACGGCAAACTGACGACCTTTATTTCGTTGGTAACCTTCATTGCCGCCGTATTCTTCCTCATCACCAAAGGTTTGAACTTCTCCGTCGAATTTACCGGCGGTACCGTGATGGAAGTGCAATATCAGCAGGGCGTGGACGTCAACAAAACCCGTGAAAAACTCGATACCCTGAAAATGGGTGAGGTTCAAGTTCAGGCGTTGGGTACGAACAAACACATCATGATCCGCCTGCCCAACAAAGAAGGCGTAACTTCCGCCCAGCTTTCCAATCAGGTTATGGAATTGCTGAAAAAAGAGCAGCCTGACGTTACCCTGCGCCAAGTCGAATTTATCGGCCCGCAGGTCGGTGAAGAGCTGGTGACCAACGGTCTGATGGCATTAGGCTTCGTCGTGGCAGGTATCATCGTTTACCTGTCGATGCGCTTTGAATGGCGTTTCGCCGTATCCGCCATCATCGCGAATATGCACGACATCGTGATTATTTTGGGCTGCTTCGCCTTCTTCCAATGGGAATTTTCACTGACCGTGCTGGCGGGTATCCTTGCCGTATTGGGTTATTCCGTAAACGAATCCGTCGTCGTCTTTGACCGTATCCGTGAGAACTTCCGCAAACCGAGTATGCGCGGACATACCGTTCCGCAAGTCATCGACAATGCGATTACCGCCACCATGAGCCGTACCATCATCACCCACGGCTCGACCGAGGCAATGGTTGTTTCCATGCTGGTGTTCGGCGGCGCAGCGTTACACGGTTTCTCAATGGCATTGACCATCGGTATCGTGTTCGGTATTTACTCTTCAGTCTTGGTAGCCAGCCCGCTCTTGCTGATGTTCGGCCTGAGCCGCGAAAATATCGCGAAGGAAGTGAAGAAAAAAGAAGAAGTCGTGGTCTGATGGCTATGATTGCGATGTGAAGGGGTCGTCTGAAAACTTGGCAACAGGTTTTCAGACGACCTTTTTGTTTTGGGCAGTTGATTTGATAGTTGTGATGCGAATATGGCGGTATTGTTTTGACTGTATGGAAAGGAACACACTTTTCTTGTTTCAGATAGAGGAAGGGAAAAATTGGCTTAAAGGGAAGGATTCTTTGAAAGTAATCGACTGTATAAGACGGACACTTCTATGCCGCTCTTGGTAATGAATTACACAAAATGCAAAAAAGTCGTCTGAAAATTTTCAGACGACCTCAGATTAATTTCTACGGTTAGAGTTAGAAATTAACGTTTTGCTTTTGCGGCAGGTTTTTTAGGAGCCGGTTTGCCTGCTTTGGCAGGGGAGTTGGCAACGGAGCAGTATTTGGCAACGATTTGATCAACGACTTCTTCTTTGCCGTTAACGGTCGTTTTACCGCGTACGGTCAGCATATTGCCGTCCACTTTGTCGATATTGCCCAAATTGGCACGACCTGCCACCCATGCGACGTTTCCGCCCCAGAAGGCATTAATATCGTCGCTGGAGCCGACGACGCGGAACAGGTTGGGGGTCAGTTCGTTTTTGTATTTCACTTGTGCTACAACAGGCTCGTTGCCTTTGAAGCCGTACATAACGCTCAATGGGTCTTGACCGTTTTGACCGCAGCGGTAGTGTACCTCTTTGGTGCTGTCGATAGCGTCCACTTTCACGGTTTGAGGAGTGAAAGGTTGGTTTTGTTGCGCTGCTTGTTGCGGAGCAGGAGCAGGTTGCGCAGCAGGTTTTTCTTTGGAAGAGCTGGAACATGCGGACAGCGCGGCAGCGGCAATAACGGCAGAAATCAGTAACTTGGTATTTTTATTCATCGGTTTACTCCATATGAATTATTGATAAAAGTGGTGCTAAACGTTAACACAATAGCAGAGATAACATGCTTTGTCTTTGGTTTAGACAAATCTTTAATAAAAGCATCAAATGGAAAAGTAAATTTACTTTTGAAAGGACATCTAAATATTTTACCCTTATATAGTTGCGGGTTTTGCTATTTCGATCAATATAAAACGGCAAGGTCGAAAAATCGGCGACGTAATGTTTCAGCAGTTTGCGCTTTTCTCCTATGAAGAGAATAATGACCTTCATCCATCATCTATACACACGAGGGCAGGCATGAATTCTTTTGCATCATTGTTAAACCATCCCGATATTTCTTTTTCCCCGATTCCAGACAGTATCAAAGTCGATAATCCGGCGACGGGCGAGACTTTGGCGTTTGTTCGAACAACCCATTCAGACGACCTCAAATTACTGATTCAAAAGGCGGAGGCTGCACAAAAATTATGGGCGACAAAAACTGCGTTGGAACGCGCCGATGTGTTGTGGCGTTGGTATTTTTTGATCAAGGAAAACAAAGAAGAACTGGCGCGCATCATGACGATGGAACAGGGCAAAAGCCTGACTGAGGCGCGCGGCGAAATCGATTATGCGGCTTCGTTTGTGCGCTGGTTTGCCGAAGAAGCGCGGCGGATTGACGGCGATGTGCTGACGAGTGTGAAGGCGTCGCAAAAACTGGTTGTGTTGAAACAGCCTGTCGGCGTTACCGCTGCGATTACGCCGTGGAACTTCCCGTCCGCGATGATTGCGCGCAAGGCCGCGCCTGCTTTGGCGGTGGGTTGCGCGATGATAGTCAAACCTGCGTCGCTCACGCCCCTGAGCGCGTATGCGCTGGCGCTATTGGCTTACGAAGCGGGCGTGCCGCAGGATTTGCTTCCCGTCGTCAGCGGTCACGCTTCGGAAATCAGCCATGAATTTGCCACGAACCCGACCGTGCGCAAAATCAGCTTCACCGGCTCGACCGAAGTCGGCGCGAAAATTTTTGCCGACAGCGCGGCGGACATTAAAAAACTCAGTTTGGAACTGGGCGGCAACGCGCCGTTTATCGTGTTTGACGATGCCGATTTGGACAAAGCCGTCGAAGGTGCACTGGCCAGCAAGTTCCGCAACAGCGGTCAGACCTGCGTCTGCACCAACCGCGTTTACGCTCAATCCGGTATTTACGACGAATTTTGCCGCAAATTAAGTGAAAAAGTAGCCGCGCTCAAATTGGGCAACGGCCTGGATGAAGGCGTGAACCAAGGGCCGCTGATTGAGGAAAAAGCGGTGGAGAAAGTCGAGCAGCACATCGCCGACGCGCTCTCCAAAGGCGCGGTCTGCCTGACCGGCGGCAAACGCAGCGCGTTGGGCGGAACGTTTTTCGAACCGACCGTCTTAAGCGGCGTAACGGCGCAAATGGCGGTGGCGCGCGAAGAAACCTTCGGGCCGTTGTGCCCCGTGTTCCGCTTTGAAACCGAAGCCGAAGTCATTGCGGCTGCCAACGATACGGAATACGGTTTGGCGGCCTACCTCTTCACTTCCAATACTACCCGCCAATGGCGCGTCGGCGAAGCCTTGGAATACGGCATGATCGGCATCAATACCGGCTTAATCAGCAATGAAGCAGCACCGTTCGGCGGCGTGAAACGCAGCGGGCTGGGACGCGAAGGCAGCAAATATGGTGCGGACGAATATTTGGAATTGAAATATTTGTGTATCGATGTGGCGGATTGAGTTTGCTGATTGAAGCAATAGGTCGTCTGAAAACAAATTTCATTGAAACCTTGTTTTCAGACGACCTTTTTCATATAGTGGATTAACAAAAATCAGGACAAGGCGACGAAGCCGCAGACAGTACAGATAGTACGGAACCGATTCACTTGGTGCTTCAGCACCTTAGAGAATCGTTCTCTTTGAGCTAAGGCGAGGCAACGCCGTACTGGTTTAAATTTAATCCACTATACTATCCCGCCAGCCACAGCGATACCGTATAAATCGCCAATCCGACCAGTCCGCCGACAAGCGTGCCGTTGATGCGGATATATTGCAAATCCTTGCCCACGCTCAATTCCAGTTTTTCCACCATCAGGCGGCTGTCCCAGCCTTTGACTTTGTCCGAGACGAACAAAGCGGCCTTATCTTTATAACGCATCACAAAATCCCGAACCAAAAGCGAAATCCGCACATCCGCCCGACGCATAAATTGCGGGTATGTCTGGGCTTGCGAACGCATATGGTTCAGCAGCTTTTCCAGTTGCGCTTGGCACAAAGAGTCTTGTTTTTCGACATCTTCGCGCGCCCAGTCCAAAATGCCGCGCCATAAGGTCATGATTTGACGTTGCAGGGCGGGCGATTGCGCGAGCTGTTTTTTGAATTTGTCCAGACGGCGGTGCCACAGGTGCGATGCGGTCAGGCGTTCGGTCAGTTCGTCGTATTGCACCAAGAATTGTCGGCGCAGCGCGTTATCCTGCTTGTCCGCTGTTGCCAAATAGCCGTCTATCCATGCCAAGGCTTTTTCTGCCGCCCAATCATCGACTTTCTCCACCAAGGTCGATTTCACCGCCGCTTTAAGCCTGTCCCAAGTTCCGGGATTGCCACCTTCGATTTTCGCCGCCCATTCGCGCAGGTTCTGCTCCAGCATTTCGCGGGTTTCCGGCGTTTTCAGCCAACGCCGAATCTGACGGAGCAGGCTTTCAAACGCTTTTTCGTGCATCCCTTGTGCTTTCAACAGCCGCAAACCGTCGGCAAGCGTGTTGCCGATTTGTTCGCCGCTGTAACGTTCTTCCAACAGCATCGCCGTAAAACGCGCCGTCTGTTCCGGTTTGGCGATGGCAAGCAGCGTCGGAATCTGCTTGGAAAGCCAGGGCAGCCAATGCGATTTTACGTCTTCGCCGTCCAGCCATTTCAATAATTTATCGCTGGGCTGCGCTTGGTAAATACGCATGGCGATGGGTTTGCCCTGCAAAAAATTATGTTCGATAAACCGCCCCAATTCATCGCCGATGCGTGCCTGATTACGCGGCAAAATCGCGGTATGGGGAATCGGCAGGCCGAGGGGTCGTCTGAAAAGCGCGGTTACGGCAAACCAGTCCGCCAGCGCACCCACCATCGCTGCTTCGGCAAACGCTTTGACAAATCCCAACCAAGGATATTGGCGCACATAAACGGCGGAGGCTGCAAACAGCCCGCACGCGGCGAGCAGCAAGCCCGTCGCCCAACGCCTGCTTTTTGCCAATTTTTTGCGCGCCTCATTTAAGCGGACTTGTTCCGAAAGGGTGTGCATTTCTATTCCTGTCTTTTTTGTCTTTAGAGGGTTGCGAATAGATTGATTATTTTTTAATCAGCTAAAAATATTCAATAGGTTTCAAAATATTATCCAAGTTTTCCACAGAATGCACACATCAATCCGAATGCGGGTTGTGAGCAATATTTTGTATTGCCTGTTTTTTAATCATGATATTTTTATTTTGGAAAATCAAAAGGAAAGGAGAGTTGTTCACAAGCTGTTCACATGATTCTGCGGTATGGCTGTGTACAGGTTTTCAGACGACCTTGGATTCGGATTTCAAGTGCAACACTAGGGTACCAGTGGTTGGAACAGATTTAAGAATAAAACACTTGGCGTTTCGTAGCCAA
>ERZ772764.897-NODE-897-length-19623-cov-2.958759_pt1 | contig 19623 bp, 15 predicted proteins | sample MGYA00512163_ERZ772764 | MGnify/ENA primary metagenome ERZ772764 (study PRJEB29015, sample SAMEA2737903) | human oral metagenome | biome: human oral; feature: human-associated habitat; material: dental | place: China | collected 2094 ... | reverse complement strand
TGCTATAGTCTCTCTGATCGGAGGAACTATAGAAAGACCAACTAAAACTCTACATACCCCCCATCATATCCCTCTACAAGTCGACGACGAGAATTATCGTAGCTTGGCGAGAAGAAGTCTAGCTTCGGCTTGTAGTACTTCGTTTCTACCCCGAGCAAGCCAGAAATAGAATTCGTGAGGAGGTCAGTCATGATCCGCCGGTCCTTTGCTGCGTAGACCTTCTGATACAGATCAGGATGAAGGCGACGCATCTCTGGACTGAAATAGACCATAAAAGGCACAGATACCCCGCCTGGTGACACCTCATGTCCGTGGTAGTCCAGATGGCGGGGATTGTCATAGAGCGTCTGTCCATGGTCGGAGAGGTAGATCACGATAGCAGGCTCCGAAGAATACTGACGAATAATCTCTGAGAGTACGAGATCGTTGTAGTAGACAGAGTTGACATAGTCTCTGAGGATCTCTTGCTTCCGAGTGTCCTCTGGCATAGCCATCCCATTGGGGAGCTTCTTAGGAAGGTCCTTAGTTCCAAAGCGAGCCATCTCCTTGGGGAAGCGGTCAGCATAGATCGTATGCGAGCCCATCAGGTGTACAACTTCGAAGAGAGCGGTGCGATCATCCTTATCGGGAATCATAGACTTCTTCCCTAGATGGGGGATCAAATCTAAGTCCATAGGTACATCCCAGCCCCCGTAGCCCCTCTCCTTGATGAAGAAGGCACTGTCGGTCACGAAAGCGAGAGCAGACACTGGCTGAGTAAGGGATCCCTGCTTCTCCTGATTACTGACCCAATAGGTATAGTAGCCCGCTTTCGACAGGATGAGAGATAGGGTTGGGAAACCAAATCTCTCCCGCTTGCCATCCTCACGGGTATAAGTCGTCATCGCCTGAAGTAGACTACCCTCTGTCGACGGTGCAGGAGAGACAACATCACGGAACAAGATTAAATCCCCTGTCCCTATGAGCGAGTCTTGCTTAGGGGTATTCTCGACAGGGTAGCCATAGCTGTGCATGTAGTCACGTCTGAGAGATTCCCCCAATACGAGGACTACCGTAGCACCTTGGAGATCAGAGTTTACTCGAAGCTCCCCTAGATCTATATGCTTCATTCGCTCGACATACTCAGCCTGGGTCTTAGCGTCCCGCACACAGGTGATCGTCCCTATATACATACGCTCTATAGGAGCCATATAGAGGTATGTTTCTCGCTTCTCGAGCAGAGGGATAACCCAAAATGCTGAGAGGGGGATCGGGAAGATGAGTACTACAAAGAAGGCTATATGCAAGAGCTTCGAACCTCTAGACTTTGCCCTACGGCGATGTATCCACACAAAGGCCACAAACAGCACAACGAGGATGAAGATAGGTAGATAGAAGGCCTTATAGTTAACCCCTTGGAGGAAGCCTGAAGCCTCATCTGGATTCGTAGCGAGAATATTCAACGCAATGCTGTCTGTATAGAGTGAGCTGTACGAAGAAACCAGGAAAAACTCAAAAAGAAAAATCAGGCTATAGAGTACAAGCACGATAGACATAAATGCCCTCCTCAGTCTCTGGTGGGAGAAGAGCGCAAGGAAGAGTATCGGGATGGCAGAGCACATCAATAGACTTATACTCTGGTAGATGAGTTCCCCCGGATAAGGGAGACGCCCACATACTGTATAATAATAAGCCGCTGGACTTAGCTGAAGGACTAAGAGGAGCAGGAAAATGAAGCGAAGATGATAGAGGCGCTGCTTGTAGCTTTGCACCCAAAGTTTCCAGCTTGAGGATGGGACCATACCTGTAATTTAGATTGTAACTTAGGATCGGGATGTATTATAGACTCTTCTCTGATATACAGCTCTGTCCCTATCTGTGACAGGGGCTGAGAAAGATCAGCGAGCGGTGGTACGGGGAGGGGATTAGCCGAGGATCTCCTGCTGGAGACTGCCTACCAGGCTGCTGGCACCGATACGGAAGAAGCGATTGTCAAGCCATTCCTTGCCGAGGATCGCTTCTACTAGCGTGTAGTACTTCACAGCCTCTTCGGCCGAACGGATGCCCCCACTGAACTTCACCCCTCGCTGCTCGCCATACTTCTCCTTGTACTCCTTGAGCACGGAGCAGAGGATGTAGGCGGCACGGAGATCCGCACCTGGGTATTCCTTCCCGGTGGAAGTCTTGAGGAAGTCAGCCCCGGAGAAGAGGGCAAGGATGCTGGCTCGGCGTATCAGTTCGGGCTCCTTGAGCGCACCGGTCTCGAGGATGACCTTGAGGAGAGCACCTCGAGCCGTCGCTTTCTGCTCCTCGATCTCGGTAGAGGCTTCGAGGTAGTCGCCCGAGAGGAAAGCACCTAGATTGAGCACGATGTCAATCTCGTCGGCACCAGCGGCGATGGCCAGCGCTGTCTCGGCGATCTTCACCTCCGTGAAGCTCTGTGAGGCGGGGAAGGCACCACTGACGCAGGCGACCTGTACGCCCGAAGCAGTGAGCACCTCACGCACGGTCTTGACGAAGTTGGGGTAGACGCAGATGGCTGCTACTGAAGGGACATCCTCCGTTCCCTCGAAGTCGTTGACGGAGCCCACGAGCTGAGCTACCTTCTCTTCGGTGTCTGCTCCTGCTAGCGTCGTGAGATCAATGGTGGAGTGGAGGAACTTCTTCACTTCACGAGTATTATTGCGCTCGTATCCCTCCTGGAGGATCTCAGAGATACGACGATCGATTTCCTCGAAGGAAAGGGCTGGGGCGAAGGCTTCAAAAGCCTCGGTGTACTTGGTTGTGTTTGTCTCTACCATGGGGTGAACTATTTCTTAGATTCTATTTCTTCTTCGGGGACGACTAGCTTGGGGTTGGAGCGGTGACGCTCCTGATCCCGCTGGGTCTTCTTCTCTAGGTTCTTCGTGAGGGCGGCCTCGAGGTCGACACCGGTCTGATTAGCGATACAGAGGAGCACCCAGAGTACGTCCGCCAGCTCGTCAGCGAGCTCTCGACCCTCGTCGCTCTTCTTGAAGCTCTGATCCCCGTACTGGCGTGCCATGAGGCGGGCGACCTCGCCCACTTCTTCGGTGAGGACAGCCATATTTGTCAGGGGGGAGAAGTAGCGCACGCCGTAGGTATGTATCCATTCGTCGACGAGGCGCTGAGCATCGGAGAGGGTCAGTCTGCTGTCTGTCATGAGGGTCGTATAGGAGCTGATTCGTTAGCCGTGGGAGGCGTGCTCCCATCCTACAAAGATAAGGGAATACCAGCGAGTGGCTCTCCCCCTGCCTGTGGGGGAAGGGTACATCCCTCTTCCTCCCCTCGAGTACAAAGCCTCGGAGGCGCTACTGGTACTTCCCTCGAAGCACTACTGGTGCTAGGCCTGAGGCGCTACTGGTACTAGGTGGCGAGAAGACGGAGTGAGGGGGTGGAGGAGAAGCTTTTTCAGCTAAATCATTCTATTTAAGCAAACTTAACACAGAGAAGTAGAGGCTTATCAAGAAAATACTTGTACATTTGTTGTAGCGATAGGATTCCTCCCACGCCCGTAGCCCGTCCGCAGGAGTCCCGCCCCTTAGCTCACCGACAGACGCTCGCTTACTGTAAGCACACGCCCGCCACAACACCACCTGATCGTGTACCCAAGGCCCACCATCTTCACAGTAATAGTGATCTTCATCCTTTCACTACTAGCGTTCTTCATTTCGCTCTCTATGCAAATGATGAACCACCTCCTCCTGGGCGATCGATTCGGGATGATCGTGCTCTCCGTGGTCCTTCCCCTTGTGATCGTCTTCTTCTTAGCCCTGCTAGCAGCCCGCCAGTACAGCCAGAGCGCCTGGATCATCATCCCGGCTACCCTCCTGATGTCTACAGGGCTGATCTCCCTGCTTTTCTCCCTGCTCCACTGCTTCTAGAGCGGGCATCCCGAGCCCGCCTAGATAAGCCACATCGAGAGGGGGCACTGCTCACAAGCGGAGCGAGACGACACTACAGCACCGGAAAGCATGAGGGAGCCCCGTCCGTGCTCCCAGCAGAGGTACGACCCCACCCAGAGTGCTAGAGCGGTCAGGGAAGCCCGCCTTGTGCGCCGATCAAGCCTGCCCTTCTGGGGGGCTCATATCTGAATTATTCCCTATCTTCGCAAGTCAATAGATAGTGGTATAATCCTACATATATTTGATCGAGATGCAAACAGTAGTAAGCGGTATCCGCCCCACAGGCAACCTTCACCTAGGGAATTACTTTGGCGCCGTACGTGCCTTCATTCAGATGCAAGAGGAGTACAAGTGCTTCTTCTTCATCGCTGACTGGCATTCGCTCACTACGCACCCTCATCCCGACGACATCATCCGCAGTACCAATACCATCCTAGCGGAGTATCTGGCCTGCGGTATCGACCCGGAGAAGGCCACCATCTATGTACAGAGTGATGTACGTGAGGTGCTCGAGCTCTACCTCTATCTCAACATGAATGCCTATCTGGGCGAACTAGAGCGTACGACCTCCTTCAAGGACAAGGCCCGCCAGCAACCCGACAATGTCAACGCCGGCCTGCTGACCTATCCGTCCCTGATGGCTGCCGATATCCTCATGCACAAGGGCGACAAGGTACCCGTGGGCAAGGACCAAGAGCAGAATATGGAGATGGCACGTAAGTTCGCCCGTCGCTTCAACACGATCTATGGGGTGGACTTTTTCACCGAACCTCAGTCCTTCTCCCTAGGGGCACGTGCCCTGAAGGTGCCCGGGCTCGACGGCTCTGGGAAGATGGGTAAGAGCGAAGGCAATGCTATCTATCTCATCGACGACGAGAAGACCATCAGCAAGAAGGTCATGCGTGCCGTCACCGATGCAGGACCTACGGAGCCGAATAGCGAGAAGCCCGAGCCAATCCAGAATCTCTTCACGCTCATGGAGATCGTCTCAGCACCAGAGGTCTACCAGCACTTCGATGGGCTCTACAATGACTGTGCTATCCGCTACGGCGACATGAAGAAGCAGCTCGCCGCCGACATCAACGCCTTCTGCGCCCCTATCCGTGAGCGTATCCTCGACATCCGTGAGGACAAGGAGCTCCTCTCCCGTGTGGCCCGTATCGGCGCCGAGAAGGCCAGGGAGTCCGCCGCCAAGACCATAGAGGAGATCCGACACATCATCGGCTTCCGCCCCCGCTAAATCAGCCTCATAAATAATAAGATCCTATACAGATGGAACTAATCGGAAAGATCGTGCAGGTACTCCCCCTTCAGGAGGGAGTCTCCAAGGCCGGCAACCCCTGGAAAAAGCAGGAATATATCCTCGAAACCCTCGGCACGCAGTACCCCCGCAAGGTCTGCTTCAACCTCTTCGGTGACAATGTCGACAAGTTCCCCATGCAAGTGGGGCAAGACGTGACCGTCTCGATCGACATCGAGAGTCGTGAGTTCAACGGACGCTGGTACACAGATGTCCGTGCATGGAATGTCCTCAACGGTGTCCAGCTCCCTGGTGCTCCCGTAGCAGCACCAGCGCCTGCTCCAGGCTTCGGTGCTCCTGTGGCTCCACAGCCCGTCGCTGCTGCTCCTGCAGCACCTACGGTAGCCCCCACGGCGGCCGACGACCTCCCCTTCTAGCTCTGCAGTAGCTCCGGCTACCGATGAGCCCCCTTGACCCATTAGACTACATACGCTCCCCTCGGGGCGTAGTCTAGTGGGTCTTCTTTGGAGTATAGCCTCCCTCCCCTATCCTACCCTCACTAGGCCCTCTATCCCTATACGCTCGCCGATGCACCTGATGCTCCTAGCCGTAGGCAAGACCGACAGCCGGCATATCGAAGAGCTCACGAAGCTCTATGCCGACCGCCTCGGCCACTACCTCCCCTTCACCCTTCAGATCATCCCCGACATCCGACGATCTAGCAAACTCTCCCCCGAGCTCCAGAAGCAAGCCGAGGGAGCGGAGATTCTTCGTCTGGTGGCGCCGACAGACCGCCTGGTACTCTTCGACGAGCGGGGACGGGAGTTCTCGAGCAAGGCTTTCGCCTCCTACATAGAGCGGGTGATGGTCTCGGGGGAGCGTAGGATGGTCTTCGTCATCGGCGGTCCCTACGGCTTCTCGGACGAAGTCTACGCCCGAGCCAATGACCGAGTCTCCCTGAGTCAGATGACCTTCTCCCACCAGATGGTACGCCTCTTCGCCGTGGAGCAGCTCTACCGAGCGCAGACGATCCTCCGTGGCGAGCCTTATCATCATGAGTAAGTCTCGCTACTTGCCCCTAGACACCACTACCTCGACCTAGATATATCATGCAGCTATGGGATCGACTTAGGAGTGTAACCCGCTCCTTAGGCCAAGGCTTCTACTACTGGATCTTAGTCCTGGCCCTCCTCCTGCCGAACATCGTCCTCTCGATCGTGATGCAACAGCCGATGATCGGCCGTGTGCTCAACATCCTCCTGATGCTCCCCCTCTATATGCTTCTCCTCCTAGGAGTGAAGCGACCAGGACGCATCTACTGGGGGCTGGGGGTACTCGTCCTCTTGCACGCCTTCCAGCTGGTACTGCTGACGATCTTCAGTGGCTCGGTGGTCGCCGTAGACATGATCCTCAATCTCTTCACCTCGGAGCCCGATGAGGCGGGAGAACTTCTCTCCAACATCCTTTGGCCCATCATCGGTGTCGGGGGCTTCTACCTACTGACCTTCGTCGTGGCGTGGCTCTCGGCTCGTGACCGCAGGGGCCTGACGCCTCGCTTCCGCCGACGTACAGGCCTCGTGGCCCTGCTGTGCCTCCTCATAGCCCTGCCTACCTATATAGGTGCTAAGAGACGCTTCCCCTACCTGCATCTACGGGCAGAGGTCTACCCGATGAGCGTCTTCTACAATATGTACCTAGCGACGAAGAAGCTTCATCAGGTACTCCACTACGATAAGACAAGCGAGGACTTTACCTTCCATGCCCAGTCAGAGCGACCCCGTGAAGAGCGAGAGATCTACGTACTCATCCTCGGGGAGACTTCCCGTGCCTACAGCTGGAGTCTCTACGGCTATCCCCGCTCCACGACCCCTCGGCTCGACAGCATGGACAGAAGTGGGCTCATCGCCTTCTCCGACGTGCTCACCCAGTCGAATACCACCTACAAGAGCATCCCCATCATCCTCTCTCATGTCGACGCATCGAGGCCGGACGAACTCCCTAGGGTGAAGGGCATCCTCTCGGCCTTCCGTGAGGCAGGCTTCTACACGGCATACATCACCAATCAGCCGGGCAATCATAGCTACGTCGACTTCTTCGCTATGCAGGGCGACGAGCACCACCCGATACGCAAGGAGCTCCGCAAGACCAAGCGCCGCCTCTACGACTCCGATATGCTCCCCTACCTGAGTCGCCTGATGGCTAGTGACCACGCCAAGCTCTTCGTGGTACTGCATACCTACGGTAGCCACTTCAGCTATCGTGATCGCTATCCCCAGGAGGAAGGCTTCTTCCCTATCGACCATCGCTACTCGGGCTCGAAGGCCGATAGCCTCATGCTCCGCAATGCGTATGACAATGCCATCCGACAGACGGACAAGTTCATCACCTCCGTGATCGATATGCTTGCCTCGGGTGACCGAGCAGCGTCGATGCTCTATATCTCTGACCACGGCGAGGATGTCTTCGACGATGATCGGGAGCGCTTCCTACACTCGTCGCCCGATGTCTCCTACTATCAGCTCCACGTCCCTCTTCTGCTGTGGAGCTCCCCTAGCTGGAGACAGGCTCACCCCCAACTCTTTGCCTCGGCACGAGCCAACGAGCGAGAAGCCATCTCCTCCAACTCCGTCTTCCATACCCTCCTGGAGCTAGCAGGCATACGTACCCCGTACCGAAACGATCGCCTCTCGCTCGTGAGCTCTAAGTTCCGTGGGGGCATACGCTTCTACCTCAATGACCGCTACGAGTGTGTACCTATCGAAGACCTGGACCTACCCGAGGAGGATCTGCGTCTCTTCCGTGAGAAGGGACTGAAGTTCACCCCCCGTCCCTGTCCCTAGTGCCGAGGAAGTAGGACGCCCTGATGATGAGTCAGGTGCTCCATAGCACCCCAAAAGAGTAAGCTCCGAGAAGTGTATCCAGCGATACCTTCTCGGAGCTTATCGTATATATAGGTAGTAGCCCAGCCGATCTAATGCCCTTGCGATAGAAGCTCCCGCATGGGCGCTCTCCCGATCCACCTTCTCCCCGATCCCTTCCCCAGAAGAGGCTGAAAAGAGGGCAAAGTACAGCCACCTTCGCACCAGCACTGAAAAGCAAATGTTATTTTATATAAATTTTTAGAAGTAAGGCACTTAGTGCCTCTATCGAGTGAAAGAAATACCTACCTTTATACACCCTTTTATCACTAACTAAATACAAACCTATGAAACGAATGAAGACTGTCAGTAGTCTGCTCCTCCTGGGGAGTTTGCTACCTGGATTCGCCTCTAGTGAGGCCAGCGCTTCGGAAGCACAGGCTCCACGAGTCGAGGCACAAGCCCAGCAGGCTGGCGCCCTCACAGGGACTGTCAAGGACTCCAAGGGCGAACCGATCATCGGAGCCTCTATCCTCGTCAAGGGGAGCGGTAAGGGCGTCCTGACCGATCCCAAGGGTCACTTCTCCCTCAAAGGCGTCAAGCCAGGAGCAGAGGTCACCATCTCCTGCGTCGGCTACAAAAGCCAAACGCTCCGCTGGACAGGTGCTGCTCTAGAGGTCATACTAGAGGACACAGCTACCCAGCTCAGTGGTGTCGTCGTCACGGCCCTAGGGATACGCCGGGAGCGCAAAGCCCTCGGCTACGCCATGCAGGAAGTCAAGGGTGACCAGCTCATGGCCGTACGTGAATCAAACATCACCAACGCGCTCTCCGGTAAGGTCTCCGGTATCCAGATCATCAAGGGATCGAGTGGGCCAGGCTCCTCGTCCAAGATCGTCCTACGTGGTAGCAGTTCGCTCTCGGGGAGCAACCAGCCACTGATCGTCGTCGACGGTGTCCCCCTAGACAATACCACCGGTAGTACCAACAACGACTTCTGGAATCCCTCGTCCGACATGGGGAACGGCCTCTCGGACATCAATGCCGACGATATCGAGAGCATGACCGTACTGAAGGGGGCTTCGGCGGCCGCTCTCTACGGCTCCCGTGCCGGTAACGGTGTCATCCAGATCATCACGAAGAGCGGGCGCAAGAACAAGGGCCTCGGTGTCACCATCTCCTCCTCAGTAGGCGTCGAGCGTCTCTTCATGAGTCCTAAGCTCCAGAACGAATTCGGGCAAGGTACCGAAGGGGCGTACAAGGACAATGTCTCCACCAGCTGGGGTCCTCGCATCGAGGGACAAGAGTACACGAAGTGGGATGGCACGAAGGCACGTATGCAGGCCTATGATAATGTAGCCAACTACTTCCGCTCGGGGGTAGACCTCACCGAGAACCTCGCCTTCTCCCAGATGTACGATCGTACCTCGATCTATTCGTCCGTGACCCGTACCGACAATCAGAGTCATATCCCAGGCTCTTCGCTAGGGCGTACGAATATGACGCTACGTGCTACGACTAAGTTCGGCCCTAGTGATCGCTGGAGTACCGATACCAAGGTGCAGTACATCCGTTCCTTCGTGCAGAACCGTCCCTTGAATGGGCGCAATGCATCGAATGCCTTCTATACCATGTATTCCCTACCCCGTAGTATGGATATCCGAGACTTCTCAGACGCTCGCACCCCTCAGGGGGCTATGCGCTGGTATGGCGTCGGTAGCCAGGTGAATCCCTACTGGGCTAGCAAGTATAACCTCAACAGTGATACCCGTGACCGATTCCTACTCAGTGCTGCTCTGAAGTACAAGATCACCGACTGGCTCAATGCCGAGCTCCGCTTTGGCTCTGACCAGTACTCCACCCGTATCGAGCGCAAGACTCACTCCGGCTCGCCGATCGTAGGCGGTGGAGGTAAGTACGAGACGGAGCAGATCAAGTTCTACGAGAATAACTACAGCTTCCTCCTCTCGGCGCACAAGGATCATCTCTTCGGGAAGCTTGGTGCTTCTGCCTCTATCGGGGGGAACCTGATGGAGCGCAAGCTCAACGGCCTCAGAGCTAGTGTCAGTCAGCTCATCATCCCGAACCTCTTCTCCCTCTCCAATGGTGTCGACAAGCCTGACAACGTAGAGACCTTCAGCCACAAAAAGATCAACTCCCTCTACGGGACGATGCAGCTGAACTGGGATGGCTACTTCTTCGTCGATGGGACACTGCGCAATGACTGGTCTTCCTCACTAGCTAAGGCTAACCGCTCCTTCCTCTATCCTTCGCTGAGCTCTTCACTCGTCATCACCGACCTCCTACGCAAGCAGGACATCGAGCTACCCCAGTGGATCTCCTTCGCTAAGGTTAGAGCTTCGATCGCCCAGGTAGGTAATGACCTCGAGCCCTATCAGCTCTACAGCACCTACAAGATCGAGAAGGATCCTAACGGCGGGACGATGGCCAATGTCGACAACACCCTCTATAGTGACAAAGTCCGTAGCGAGCTCATCAAGTCTCGTGAAGTGGGCTTGGAGCTCCGACTCTTCGACAACCGTCTAGGCTTCGACCTCGCTTGGTATCGTAGCAATGCGACGAACCAGCTCATCCGACTGCCTATGGACCCTGCCAGTGGCTATGAAGCGAAGATCATCAATGCGGGGGACATCCAGAACGAGGGCTTCGAACTCATGATCACTGCCGACATCCTACGCAGTGAAGCCTTCAAGTGGAACGCTCAGCTCAACCTCTCCCACAACGAGAACCGCATCATCAAGCTCTACCAGGGCAATGGTCAGGATTCGCCCGTCACAGAGTACGACCTCGGCACCTATGACAACCTCCAGATCCTAGCACGTGAGGGAGGTAAGTACGGGGAGATCTGGGGTACGACCTTCAAGCGTGTCGAGGACCCCTCTAGCCCGCTCTACGGTAAGATCCTCACCGATGCCGACGGGCTACCTATAGCAGGCGAGAAGAAGAAGCTCGGTGATCAGCAGCCCGACCTACTAGCAGGGCTTACCAACACGTTCTCCTTCGCAGGCTTTGATCTAAGCTTCCTCGTCGATACTCGCATAGGCGGGAAGATGTTCTCGGGGACCAACCACGCCCTGCAGGCTAATGGTTCGTCTGCTAACACGGCAGTAAACGGGCGAAAGAAGTTCGTCGTCGATGGGGCCGTCGAGAAGAACGTAGGTGGAAAGAAGGTCTACGAGAAGAATACGACGGAAGTCACTCCCCAAGACTACTGGGGTGCTATCTCCGGGCGTAGCGGTAACCTTGGGATCAATGAAGCTAATGTCTTCGACGCTACCAGCGTCCGTCTGCGCAACATTGCCCTGAGCTACACCCTCCCTCAGAGCCTCCTGAGGAAGACTCCTATCACCAGAGCTAAGCTAGGCTTCTCCTGCAACAATGTCTGGATGATCAAGAGCTACATGAACGGTGTAGACCCCGAGTCTGTCTTCGCTACCGGATCGAATGCGACGGGCTATGAGTTCGCCTCCTCCCCCACTACTCGCTCCTTCCTCTTCAACATCACGCTTGGCTTCTAGCCGCCCTTATCCGCATATAGATCATGAATAAGAAGAATATGCTCCTGGCGGGTTTAGCCTCCTGCGCTATGCTCTGCCTGTCTACCTCCTGCCGAGACTTCGACGATGTCAACAACAACCCTGTGGCAGCCGATAGAGAGCAAGTACTACCCGAATACCTCATCAACCGTGGGATCCTAGCTACTCAGCTCAATCCCCACGTCGCTGAGCGTGCCTTCATCCTCTACTGGAAGACCGCTGGCCACCAGCATCGTGCTGGGGGTCTCTCCCTCGGGGGCTTCAATGATGGCTGGAGTAGTGACTACTACAGCCGTATGTCTACCGAAGGGCTCAAGCCCCTCTACGAAGCTATCGCCCTAGCAGAAGAGCGCATCAAGGACGGCTCTGCTCGTCCCTTTGAGCCCACGATCCTCTCTGTAGCTCGTATCTGGCGTGCCTACCAGCTGTCCGAGATCTGCGACATGTTTGGTGTCGTGGCCATCGATGGCTATATGGGTACTAACCCTACCTATGTGGGAGCTAAAGAAGCCTACAGCTATATGCTCAAGGAGCTCAAGGAAGCCTCCGAGACGCTCAAGACTTCTCCCTCCCCCAAGCCATCAGACGATGCTCGTGTCACTTCCCTAGACTATGCCTACAAGTACAATGCGGGTAAGTGGCGTGCCTTTGCTAACTCCCTCCGTATGCGTCTAGCTATGCGCCTCTCTGAGGTAGACCCAGAGACAGCTAAGACGAACTTCGAGGAAGCAGCTGCCGCTGGCGGTATCCTCCAGGCAAGTGATCGCCTAGAGATCCAGGAGAAGGACGGCTGGGATGACCTCACAGGCGTCATGAGCCGTCAGTGGAACCACCAGCTCATCTCTTCGACGTACAACAACCTTGTACTCGGTCTCGGCGGTGTCTCTTCAGCAAAGCAACTCCCCGAAGAGCGGTACAAGAAGTACTTCAAGGAAGCCAACTACCTCGGTATTCGCTACCAGCATCACTTCCCTCTGACGACGACAGACCCCTCCCGAGGCTTCTACTTCGATGGGCTACCTGCGACGATCGACCCTCGTGCCTACAAGACCTTCATCATCACAGGCGATACGCTCAACCCTGAGTTCTGCTTCTACCCCTCCTGGGCTCCTGATGCAGCTAAGAAGACAGACTACAGCCTCAAGAAGGTCGGCGAGAGTGACAAGGAGCTCGAGAAGATAGATACACGCTTCACTTGGAATACCTGGGTCAGCGGTTCTTGGGGTACACTCAGTGCCATCAATGACCTGCAGCAGATAGGTACGATGCCCCGCCTAGCTAATAAGTACCGCAATAGCACCAGCAAGCGTATCTTCTTCGCTGAGTGGGAGACTTACTTCCTGCTGGCTGAAGCCTCCGTCCGTGGCTGGAATGTCTCTATGAGCGCTAAGAATGCCTACGAAGCAGGCGTGAAGGCAAGCTTCGCCTACCACGGTGCTGGCTTCGTCAGTGAGTACCTAGCATCTACCGACTACAACCGTGTCGGTACCTCCGTCGCTTGGGATCACACGGCAGAGCCTAGCGCTACGGTAGCTATGAAGTACATCGACGGCTACACGAAGACGGCAGGTACCTATACCTACCGCTACCCCGAGATGAAGAGCCGTCTCTATACTAAGGCGATGAATGACCATCTGACGAAGATCATCACCCAGAAGTTCATCGCCAATACACCTTGGCTACCGCTGGAGACATGGAATGACTTCCGTCGCCTCGGTCTACCCTTCTTCGAAACGCCTGCGGTAGAGAAGGCACTGGACAACATGCCTCAGCTCACCTCGAGCAACTTCGAGACCGTCTCCATCGACTTCTTCCCACAGCGCCTCCCTCTGCCTAGCAATATCGTCAACGGCAATAGACAGGGACATGAGAGTGCTGTCAAGGCCCTCGGTGGCGAGGATAAGGTCTTCACCCCGATCTACTGGGCTAAGAAGAAGTAGCACACCTACCTCCTCCTCTAGTATCTAGGATAGAGAGAAGCCCTCTGGAGCTGTATGCTCCAGAGGGCTTCTCCTATTATATAGCTTCCTTAGGCGACTACCCTCTCCCTAGGGAAGCAGGAGCGAACTATCCCCGTAGCTCAGGAAGCGGAAGTCATGCGTGAGGGCATAGTCGTAGACACGATGCCAGTCCTCACCGATCAGTGCTGCGATGAGCAGGAGGAGCGTGCTGTGAGGCTGGTGGAAGTTCGTCACCATCCCTCGGATGATCCGATAGGTGTAGCTGGGTGCGATGATGATGCTCGTGGGGAAGACCAACGTCTCCTCGCCATGAGTCTCTAGGTAGCTAAGGAGTGCACTGAGCGCCGTATCTGCGGTCAGTTCTTCCCTAGCCTCGTCACCATAGGGCTGCCACTGCTCCACATGAAGCTCCCCCATCGGGGTCTCGGGATGATGATGGAGGTAGACCCCTAGATGATAGAGGCTCTCCAGCGTACGCACCGAGGTAGTACCTACGGCAATGATACGCCCAAGACTCCTTCGGAGCTCCTCGATGGTCTGACGACTGAGGCTGATGAGCTCGGCGTGCATCTCATGCTCCCCGATCTGCTCGGCCTTCACAGGACGGAAGGTACCCGCTCCTACGTGTAGCGTCACATCAAGTACAGGTACTCCCCTTTGGCGAAGCTCTTCGAAGACCTCCGGTGTGAAGTGCAAACCTGCCGTAGGAGCAGCCACCGAACCAGCATGCTGGGCATAGACCGTCTGGTAGGTCTCTAGGTCCTTCGCCTCCGTCTCACGACCAAGGTAGGGAGGGATGGGAAGGATGCCCATGAGCTCCAGCAGTTCGCCGAAGGTATAGCGATCATTATCCCAAGAGAAGCGTACTTCAGCCTCGCCCGTACGCTCAGCCGTCAGGTGCACTTCGCCTAGCTCATCGCTCTGGATAAGGCGTGTCACTTGGGTGCCCAGCTTGAAGCGCTTAGCATTCCCCACAAGGCAATGCCATGAGCAGCTATGACGCTCCGTGAGGGCAAGCTCATAGGAAGTAGGACTTGCTGGATCAAGGCAGAAGATCTCAATACGAGCCCCCGACTCCTTTTGGAAGAGGAGACGTGCACGGATGACCTTCGAATTGTTGCGCACCAGCACCGTCCCCTCGGGCAAGAGGCTAGGTAGATCACGGAAGGTAAACTCCTCGATCTCCCCCGAGCTATAGCGAAGGAGCTTGGAGCTACTTCTGTCGGCAAGGGGGTACTTAGCTATGCGCTCATCTGGTAGGGGATAGTCGTAGTCGGCTATCTGTATATCTTGGGGTCGGATCTTCTTCTCGTTCATGCTTCTAAGGGGCTCATTAGAGTGGCACAAAAGTACACAAAAGAGAGGGGATGCTCCCCAGATAGCGAGGGTGCGTCTTTATTCTTCCTCTGACTTCAGTGCCATCTTCTTCGCCCTGATATCCTCCAAGTCTCTAACTAGCTCATCGAACTTCGCCATTGCTTCATCAGGCTTCACATAGCGCCAGCAATGCCAAGGTGAAGACGAATCATGAGCCATCTGTATCTTTAGGCCTTCCATTTTCTGTTTGAGGTCTTCTGGCAAGAGCTTCTTATCTTTTTTCCAAAGCCCCAAACAGACCTTACCCCTTTGGATATCGAATTCAATTAAGACATCAAATAACAGCTTCTCAAACTCATACTTGACACCAACCTGTGGATAGAATTCACCTATTTCTGTTTTTGAGCATATCTCTAAAGAATCATAGTTAGTCTTAATTTTATTTTCCCAATCCTTAATGTAAGAGTACCAAAGTAGTTTTTCAACATCAGACCTTAGTTCATCAATAGACTGTAGTTTCTCCTTCAAATCGTTCTTCCCTCCAGACAAAGGAGAAGATACTAGGTCCTTCCACAGATCTGTTAGTAATTCTATTTTCATATCGGTATACTTACTGCTTCTAAATAGTTCTTTTAAAAATAGTATATACTGGATGATTCTACTTCGAAGAATCTCTTTCTCATCCTGTAGAAATGAACGTACTATATTCTCTTTTTCTTTTACCCTTTCACTATTAGGGAGAGTTAGTTTTTCCAGCCAAGAGATGATATCATCGCTGTAAGAGAGTATCAAATATCTACTTTTAAACTTTTCCTGGTACTTTCCCCATGTTTGATTAGATGGCTCTTTACCTGGTCTATCTACCAGATATAAGATATAGATATTATGATCATCATATTCCAGTTTACTCTTACAGATATCAATATACCTTTCAAGCTGCCTTTCTTGGTCTATAGCTCCACATACCTTATTCTCAAAAATTATTGCATACTTCCCTCCTTTCCCTTCTTCGTGTATAAGCCCATCAATACGATATTTTTCAATAGTAATCTTGGGATCATGTATCTTTATAGAACCAAATTCTTTATTCTTTCTTTTAAGTAAATCAAGGAAACTCGATAGAACTGGTATATTCTTCAGCAAGTACATCAAAAGGCGTGTATGAGCATTCTCATCGATATGAACTCCATCCAAGACACTCAAAGAAAAATGGTTATCCATATTTTCTTCTCGTTTCTTTCTATACTTTTCTACTAAATCTAAGAGAGTCTGAATCTTTGGTTTTATAAATTTTCCCATAACTAGACGACAACTTGGAGCGTGTTAATGAATACTTTGCTCGCTTATTCTTATATCAAAATTATCTCTTTTTTTCAATAATAGCAAAAAGTAGTCTCAAACTTACCCAGTGTAAGTTTTTTCCTAATATCATCCCCTCTCCACAATGGCATGGCTTATTCAAGTCCCCCACCCTCATCCTAGAGACTACCCATAGCTTCCAGCAGGATGTATAGGCTTCATCCCGAAGGGAGCGAGGGGGCTTTACTCCAGAGGGCTGGAGGCTTTTAGCTAACTTTGTGAGCAAGAGATCCAATCTGATATATAGACGAGATGAAGCAAAATCCAAACTATACATACCAAGAGGCTTCTCAGCGCCTTGATGCGATCGTCCGACGCATCGAGCAGGAGAGCCCCGATGTCGATGAACTTACGGGCCTCGTAGAGGAGGCGGTACAGCTCACGAAGTTCTGCCGAGAGAAGCTCACCAAAGCCGATAAGCAACTCTCCAAGCTCATGGCACAGCTCAGCGAAGAGCCTGAGGAAGGAACGAATGAATAAAGAGCGCTACGCCATCATCGTCGCTGGAGGTCGAGGCCTTCGCATGGGTGGGGAACTGCCGAAGCAATTCCTTCCCCTTAGCGGGAAGCCCGTCCTGATGCGCACCCTAGAGCTTTTCGAGGGGGAGGTCAGTCAGATCATATTGGTACTGCCCGAGGATCATATCCCTTTCTGGGAGGAGCTCTGCGAGCGGTATCACTTCACCCTACCCCACACCGTAGCCCTCGGGGGAGAAACTCGCTTCCACTCCGTACGCTCGGGACTTAGCCACCTACCACAAGAGGGACTAGTAGCCGTACATGATGGGGTACGCCCCCTAGCTAGTCAAGCCCTCATCCGTCGCTCCTTCGAAGAGGCTGAGCAAAGCGGTGCTACCCTACCCGCTTGCCCCGTGACAGATAGCCTAAGACTTCGCCAAGATGAGAGGAAGAGCGAGGCTGTCGATCGCTCCCGCTACGTGGCAGTACAGACCCCACAGACCTTCGACCTTGGGCGACTACAGCGGGCCTACGAGCAGGCTTACTCCCCTCTCTTCACCGATGACGCTTCGGTCTACGAAGCTGCCTCACTTGGCTCCATTACCCTCATTGATGGTGAGGAGACGAACATCAAGCTCACGACTCCTCGTGATCTGCTCCTAGCCGAACTACTCCTTCGTGAGAAGTAGCCTTCTTCACTAGGAAGCCCCTACTCTATCGATGCCCCAGGACTTCTTCCATACCCCACTTACCTTCCTACCCAGTGTCGGACCTCGACGAGCTAAGGTGCTCGCCGAAGAGCTTGACCTATATACCTATCTGGACCTGCTGCACTACTTCCCGACGAAGTACGTCGATCGCTCCCGTGTCTATACCATACGTGAGCTACGGGGGGAGATGCCCTATGTCCAGCTACAAGGCTATATCCGTGACTTCAAGGAGGTAGGCGAAGGTCGAAAGAAGCGCCTCGTGGGTTACTTCTCCGACGGTACGGGGACGATCGAGCTGGTATGGTTCCGCTCCCTCTCGGCCATCAGGCATCTCTATGCCGAGGGGCGTATGTACATCATCTTCGGCAAGCCCGTCTACTTCAACGGCGCCTATAGCATCACCCATCCCGAGATCGATGATGAGTCGAAGGCGGAGCAAGTCAGTGGAGGGCTCATGCCCGTCTATCCCCTCACAGAGAAGCTCCGTCGTGCTGGTATCGCCAGCCGTCAGATGCGCCAGCTCCTCTACATCCTCAAGGAAGCCTGCCTGCCCCATATCAAGGAGACGCTCCCCGAGGAGGTGATCCAGCGTGCTCGCCTAATGTCCTATGCCGAAGCCATTGATCAGATCCACTTTCCCCAGAGCAAGGAAGGGCTGGAGGCAGCACGTAGGCGACTGAAGTTCGACGAACTCTTCTTCATCCAGCTCCGCCTACTGAGTATGAAGCGGGAGCGTAAGACCTTAGTTCCAGGACTTCCCTTCCCTCGGGTGGGCGAAGGAGTGAAAGGACTCTATGCAAGCCTTCCCTTTGACCTGACGGGTGCGCAGAAGCGAGTCATCCGAGAGATCCAGAGTGATCTCGTCGGGGGCAAACAGATGAATCGCCTTATTCAGGGGGATGTAGGTAGCGGGAAGACCCTCGTAGCACTCTTCTCCATGCTCCTTGCCCTAGATAATGGTTACCAAGCCTGCATGATGGCTCCTACCGAGATCCTCGCACGGCAGCACTATGCCTCGCTGAGGGAATATCTAGAGCCGCTAGGTATCGAAGTAGGTCTCCTCATCGGCAGTACGAAGAAGCGAGAGCGACGTGTGCTCCTTGAAGGACTAGCTACAGGGAGCCTTCGCCTCATCGTCGGGACACATGCCCTGCTGGAGCCCGTCGTACAGTTCCACCACCTAGGGCTCGCCGTCATCGATGAGCAGCATCGCTTCGGAGTCGTACAGCGCTCGGGGCTGTGGCAGAAGGGTGAGAGCTACCACCCGCATATCCTCATCATGAGCGCTACGCCTATTCCCCGCACGCTGGCGATGACCCTCTACGGGGATCTGGATATCTCGGTGATCGACGAACTGCCACCTGGTCGCAAGCCCATCGAGACCTACCACCAGAGCGAGAGCCACATGTATGAGGTCTATCAGTTCCTCGGAGCGCAGATCGCTGAAGGGAGGCAAGCCTATGTCGTCTTCCCGATGATCGAAGAGAGTGAAGAGGCTTCTATGCGTGCTCTAGAGGAAGGGGTACGCAGGTACACGGAGCACTTCCCAGAACTGAAGATCGTCCATGTGCATGGCAAGATGAAGCCCGAGGAGAAGGATGAGGCGATGCGAAGCTTCAGTTCGGGTGAAGCCCAACTGCTACTAGCTACGACAGTGATCGAGGTAGGTGTCAATGTGCCGAATGCCTCCGTCATGGTCATCGAAGGAGCTAATCGCTTCGGGCTCTCTCAGCTCCATCAGCTCCGTGGCCGTGTAGGTCGTGGTGCTAGCCAGAGCTATTGTATCCTAGTCACGGGCAACGAGCTCGGCGAAGAGGCCAAGCGACGTATCGCCATCATGGTCGAGACCAATGATGGCTTTGAGATCGCGGAGGAGGATATGCGTCTCCGGGGATTTGGGGAGATCGATGGTACCCGTCAGAGTGGCCAGCAGCTCAGTCTACGCATCGCCAATCCCGCCCTTGATGGAGCGATGGTCCAATACACCCGAGAGCTCGCCGAGAGCATCCTCACTGAAGACCCCGAACTAAGCCTTCCCAAGAACTCCCTCCTAAGGCATCGCCTCCAAGAGATCTACTACGAGCGCCCGAACTGGAGCCAGATCTCCTAAGCCCCATCCTAAAGTCCCAGCAGGATCACTACCAATATCCCCTCAAGGGCGACCACAGAAGTGCTAGCGGTCGTCCTCTCATCTATGTACCTTCTTCGACAGAGATATACTACTCCGTAGAGTTGAGTAGCATTAGAAAATACTACTCTTA
>ERZ772764.895-NODE-895-length-19636-cov-2.214494_pt1 | contig 19636 bp, 25 predicted proteins | sample MGYA00512163_ERZ772764 | MGnify/ENA primary metagenome ERZ772764 (study PRJEB29015, sample SAMEA2737903) | human oral metagenome | biome: human oral; feature: human-associated habitat; material: dental | place: China | collected 2094 ... | reverse complement strand
GGTATGGTTACGACAGCCAAACCATCGCAGAAGCCCTGACTGCCGAGCTGAGTCGGATCATCGAAGGAGAGTCACAAGCGCCGGGCTATCAAGTCTATGGAGTATACTGCAAGGCACCAGAGCAGTCTCTGTATGCTCCGTATGTTGTATGGGGTAACGACGGTTGTGTTACACTGTCGCTCCAAGATATCAATAAGGGTAATGAGCGAATCGGCTTTCGCCATGCCACGCGGTGTCTGTCTGAATCACCTCGTGGGTAACTGGTGGCAACGAGTCATCAACGTACTTGGTAGATGCAACACAAGCTAAATGACTAACCGTTCGGTACTTTTCGTCGTAATGGTTTCAGTGCAACAAAAAGAGGAATATAAGCAAATAGCGAGAAAGAAATAAGGATGCTATAATTACTCTCATGCCAAAAAATACCAACGGGCACCTCATTACACAAAATGCAGACGGAATAGTCCGCCACGATTATCTCTACCGTATCTCCCTCAAAGCATTAATATATAACGACGCTGGGCAGATCTTGGTCGTCAAAGAAATCGATCGGCCGTTTTGGGATTTGCCTGGTGGCGGGATGGATTATGATGAGACGATTGAGTCATCGCTAAAGCGCGAGCTATATGAAGAAGTTGGCTACCAGGGCCATATGCGCTATCAACTTTTTGACGCATCGGACCAGATATATATTGAGCGGCTTGATGCGTATCAAATCTGTTTTTATTGCCGCGTTTGGCCCGAGAACTTCGACTTCGCGCCAGGAGAGGAGGGTGATGATGTGATGTTCATCAGCCCTGATGATCTACAAGGCACTGGCTACGACGCGACCAATCGGGCATATGCGGCGCATAGGCAATGGCAGCTATATAGTAAAATTGCACAATAAGCCTTGATTGAGATGTGCTTCTTTGCTACTATAGCCTTATAGCACCTCGACTTGGGTCAATCTCCGTCGAGGTTTTTTGGTATGATAAGGCTCGTGAAGAAGGTATATATTGATGGCCAAAATTTCTTATATAAAGCTGCTGAGATTAGTAAAGTAATGAGTGAGTAAGAGAGTACTGAGCATTCGATAGATATACTACAGTAAGTGAACCGCATCGGTACTGGTCACATGCCAGAGCACGCCATGGTAGCTAGCGACTACGCCATCAAGGTCATCAATCTCCTTTATCCCGGCGATAGGGCCGCTATCACCCACGAACGCCAATGGCAAATCCAGGTGATGAGGGAGGAGGTGGCGGTTACATAGCTTGAGGTAGTCAGTTAGCCGGGACAAAATAGAAAAGAGTCCTTAGGCAACTAACCGTTCGAAACCTTTTCGTCTTAATGGCTCTATTGTAGCGACGGTAGAAGAATAAAGCAAATGAGCTAATCTAGTTAGGGGTGGACAATTATCTATATAAGTAAATAGCGAAAAAAGCTTCAGGGTGGTATAATCACCTCATACGAACAAAATCACAAAAGGCTAGGTGTATACATATGAGTAACACGACAGAAAAAACATCTAATTCACTCTCTCTCATTAAAAAAGAGCATCGCAACAAAGTACTCATCACCCTCTTTCTCGTGACGGCACTCGCCGGAGGCGGTTACTGGGCGGTTATAGCTGCGACGAGTAGTAGCGCGCCGCCGGTAGCGCTAGCATTGCGCTTGGCGTATATCGCGGTTTTGTATATGCCGGTGCCTCTGTATACGCTCTTACTGAGTCGATTTATGCTTGGCATACCAATACCATTTCGTGCGTTGTTATCATTAAAGCACATCACCGTGAAGAAGTATACATTGGTCGCTGGACTATTCTTGGCCTGGGCAGTATTGATGATAGGCTCCGTTGCTATTCTTGGCTGGCTGTGGCCAGAGACTTTTGGGCACCTGGCAACGACGAATGAGCACTTGGTATATAATCTTGAGAAGCTCATCGGCGCATCGGTCGATACTAGCGCGATGAATATGCCACCAACACCGCTTGCCATGCTGCCACTTGGTATCTTTGGTGCATTGATGGCTGGGCTAACGGTAAATGCGATCTTTGCGATGGCGGAAGAGATCATGTGGCGTGGTTACCTTGCGCAGGCATTTGCTGGACGGCCATTTTGCAAGAAATATGTGACGATTGGCGTGCTGTGGGGGCTGTGGCATATTCCACTGATTGCTCTAGGGTATAACTATGGCACAGCGAACGCGCTTCCGGGGTCGGTGTTGTTCATTGGATTTTGTGTGGTGATGTCGCTTGTGCTTGGTTTTGTCGTTGAGCGAACCAGAAGCGTGTGGCTCGCTGCGGTGCTGCACGGGACGTTTAATGGCTTCTCGCAAGTTATGCTACTTCTGGTCGTTGGTGGGAGCTCACTGTTGGCTAGCTCAGCAGTAGGCGTTGTCTCGCTTGTGATGTGGCTAGTAGTGTTTGCGGGTTGTTATATAAGCACTTCTTTTGCACCTGTCACAGAGCGGGCATAAGCGGACTGTCTCATCCAGGAGGGTCGATTCCGCTAAACTACGATAGAGATATAATAAAATCATGCGTATAACTCGTCGTATTCAAGCAGTAAAGCTAAAGCTTCGCCATATTGGGGGATTGCTGGTAATACTCAGATCAACCACACATTAAGTATATAGCACGAGATCGACACGATTAATTGTCGCGTGACATGCTTATTCCAATTTTGTTATAATGAGCCTATGACGATTACCACAATCCAAAAGATCATCAAAATCGGCTCGAGCCGTGGCGTGACGCTGCCGGCTAAGCAGCTGCGGGCGCTTGGCTGGCAGGAGGGGGATGAAGTGCGCATTGTGGTTGATACGGTGAGTTCTGCTCATACACCAGTGCAACCAGCAACTGACCAAGTGCGGCGTGACTACGAAACATTCACGCAGCAGTATGGTGAAACGCTGAAGAATTTGGCTGACCGATGATGCGCTATCTAACGACGGATGAGATTCAAGCATTACATTATTGGGTGATTGCGGACTATGGTGGCTCGCATGGTCTGCGCGACGCGAAGGCACTTGCGTCACTCGTCGTTACACCACAGGCAGTGTTGTTTGGTCGTGAGCTCTATGGATCGGTGCATAAAAAAGCAGCAGTGTATCTCCATCATTGCATCGCTGACCATCCGTTTATAGATGGGAATAAACGGACAGCAGTAACACTAACTGGAGTATTTTTATTACGCAATGATGTCTGGTTGCGAGCGGCACCCCAAGAACTTGAGAATATAGCAGTGCAGATTGCCACCGATCATTGGGATATCGTGCACATCGCACGGTGGTTGCAAGAAAATACTGAGGAAATATAGTATACTTCTCCACAATATTTCCACAGAGTGATGTATTTTCTGCACACAGATAACGATGGTGAATTCCTGGGGTCTAGGGCAGAAGGCTTGTTTATTTCAGGCCCAATTACCCCCTTGTTACCATAAGCATAATAATGCTATAATGCGAACGTTATATTAAGGTGTTGTGTTTCACAACAAAAAAGGAGGGTTATTGCATGAGGGAACTCAGGCAAGCAAAACATAATAAATGGAGAGCACTGACTCGCGTGTCTCAGGCTGGGTGCCTGGTGGCGGTGGCCGCTGTGGTGGCATTGTTTGGCCAGCCCACACACGCTGCCCAAGACGTAGCTTGGAAGGAGCAAGCTGGTTCTGGCTCAAACAACTGGTCGACACTCGCCAGCTCGAATGATGGTACCAAGCTCGTTGCAGCAGCGAATGCAGGGAGTATCTACACTTCGGCTGACAGTGGTGTAACGTGGAAGGAGCAAACAGTAACTGGGCTTGCTGGCCCACAGAAGTGGACAGCCGTTGCTAGCTCGGCCGATGGTACCAAACTTGCTGCCTTCTACCAGTGGGGTGGCTACATGTTCACCTCAGATGACGCAGGTGTCACCTGGAAGCAAAGAGGCCTCCCAGGAGCTGCTGGAGACTGGGTGTCTGCTACGAGCTCTGCTGACGGTACCAAGCTCGCTGTTGTTGGGCGTGGCAGTAAGGTTTTTACCTCTGAAAACTCTGGTGCAACCTGGAAGGAGCAAGCCAACCCAGGTGCAAAAAACTGGTCGTCTATCGCAAGTTCGGACGACGGCACCAAACTCGCTGCAACAGTAACCGACGGCTCGATCTACACCTCGGACGATGGTGGTGTCACCTGGACGGAGAGTGAGAATACTGGACCAAATGCGTGGACGGCTATTGCAATGTCTGCCACTGGGGATAAACTTGCTGCAGCACTGAACGGTGGGAATATTCGCACCGCAACGGCCAAAGATAAGCCAGTTACACCACCTGCACCGACACCATCGCCAGCCCCCGCTCCCACGCCTGCTCCCGCACCAGAGCCAGCACCTGCCGCAGAACCAGCACCAGCTGCCACACCAGCGACAGAGACTGCTGCTCCTGCCAAGCACGAAGAACCAACACTAGCCGATACTGGTGACAGTGTATGGCTTGTCGCTGCACTCGCAGCCAGTGGTTTTGGCGCTGGAAGCTTCTGGTTCGTTAAGAGCCGCAAGAGCTAACTGCTGAGGATTTCCTCACGTGAAGAGAGAAGGGCGATTACCGCCTTTCTCTTTTTCTTGCTTGAAGCTGAGGATTTTACCACGCTACAACGACGCCAGACGCTGCGGAAGCAGCGCGTCACCATGTAAAAACCTTGATTTAAAAAGCATAAGCGTTATAATATGACCAGAGTTTTATACATAAAATAGGGGAGAGACGGGTGGTAAAACGAGCTATAATCACGCTGCTACTCATGACAGGCAGTATTCTAGCATTGGTTATTTTAACCAACGGAAAGACAACGGCTAATCAATGGGGTATGGTGTGGAACGATGAATTTAAAGGCGCGGCAGTGTCAAACGCGTGGGATATACTCCAGCAAAACAAAGATAATTTGCAAAACACCCACCTAGCCTACAGCACAAACAATATCAAGATCGTCAACAACGACCATTTACAAATCACAACTCAGCGCCACTGCGCGAGTAGCCTGAGTGAGCCACTCACCGATGCTAATGCAAGCGAACAGCCATGCCCAAGTGGCAAGATGACACGCTACCTCAGTGGGCGAGTCAAGAACCGCAACAAAGTAGTTGATGGCACTAAGCCATTTCGAGCGGAGATTCGAGCAAAGTTTAATTGGAACGGCAAGCGTGGGACACGGCCATCGCTGTGGATGGTGAGCGGCAACACGCTACAAAATTGTGACGACACACCTGGTGCGAATGATCCCTATGGTGAGCTCGATATCATCGAGTGGTACTCATACACGCCTAACTACGCGTGGTCGACGACGCATATGTCGTGCTATCACCACGGTGTCGACGCCACCTGGAAGACTGGCTGGCGGACGCGATCGTTCTCGCATAGTGGTGAGCATTATGCTGGTGCGCAGCCTGGCTCATTTGCCTATGAATGGCACACCTGGGCGGTCGAGTACGATGGCACAACGGTTAAATATTTCGTAGATGACCAGCCTATCAAAGTATATCGCTACCATGTGAGCCCCACCAATAATGGCACCATTACTCCCAAGAAGGATGCCGAGCCGCTCACGAAGATCGCCAGCCAAGAGAATATCAACGCTGCATTTCACCGTGGCTGGCAATTTATCCTCAACGACTATGTCGAGATAAGCAAAAACCTCAGTCCTATCGACCCATCCGACTCATTTCCCATGCAGACGATGCTGATCGATTATGTGCGCGTCTTCCAAAAGGGTGTGGGCACGCAGCCACCCGAGACGCCAGTCCCAGCAACAGGCGCTACATGGACCAAGCGTCCAACGACTGATGCAAAGAATTGGTCATCGATCGCCAGTTCCGCTGATGGTAAAACGATGGTCGCCGTCGCCAAGGGGAGTAAGGTATATACCTCACGTGATGCTGGTGCTACCTGGACAGAACAGCAGGACTCTGAGGCGCGCGATTGGGTAAGTGTCGCTAGCTCGGCTGACGGCACCAAACTCGCTGCGTTGTATGACTGGGGTGGCTACATCGTTACCTCAAGCGATGGTGGCGCAACATGGACAAAACATGCAGTCGAAGGTGCGCCAAACTGGACATCCATCGCGAGCTCGGCTGATGGTACTAAGCTTGTCGCCGTCGCAAAAGATAAAACAATCTACACATCTTCTGACTCGGGTACTACTTGGACAATGCAGCCAAGCTCGGGTAGTCGCAAATGGCAGGCAGTCGCCAGCTCGGCTGATGGGAATAAACTCGTTGCTCTTGTCGAGAATGGTGCGGTCTACACCTCAACCAATGCGGGTGTCACCTGGACGGAACGTCCAGCGGCGGGCATACGCGCTTGGACATCCATCGCCAGCTCGGCTGATGGCACTAAGCTTGTTGCCACAACGGCAGGCGGTAATCTCTTCGTCTCAACCGACGGTGGTGTCACCTGGACGGAGCGAGCTGCCGATGGTCGGCACAACTGGACATCTGCTACCATCTCTGATGATGGAAGTAAACTAACCGCAACCGCAGGTGGTGGTGGCTACATCTTTACCTCCAGCGACGGTGGTGTTAGCTGGGTGGCACAAACGTCTGCTGGCACACCAAACTGGGCGTCGGTTGTGAGCTCGGCTGATGGTACACTAGTCGCTGCAGTAGCGTATGGTGGTGCAATCTATACAGTTGACTACGCAAACCCAGATGAGCAGCGGATCGCTGCTGCTGAGGCTGCCGTAGCTCAAGCTGAGCAGAGCAAGACGAGTGCTGCAATCGACGCTGCCAAAGCACTGGTCGATGCTGTGCGAGACCCTATCAAAAAAGCCGCTCTCCAGGCGCGCCTAGCCGCAATTGTCACTACACCAACGCCCAAAAAGCCAACAAATGCTGCTATGGTTACCCAGCCGCATGGCGGTACTGTGACAGTATCAACTGCTGGGGACCAATGTTATCACATCGCCACCGCAAAGACGGCAGCTGCTCCGAGCCATTATCGCGGCCGTACGCTGCATGACGTCGCTAGCTTCACTATCACCTGCGACCACCAGCCGCCCAAGGTCGGGTATACTACGCACGTTGCACTCACACTGAGCCGCCGCTATGACGACACGAGCCGTGTGACTGTTGCGAAGGTTGTTAATGGTACTATTACCGAGGATATCACCAACCGGATGAACTTTGGTACGACAGCAGATGGTAAATACACAACGATAACCTATGATGTAACCGACGGTGGCTTTGGTGACGAAGATGGCACCGCCAACGGCACTATTAGCGACCCAATTGCGGTGTACGAAGCAGAGTCGTCACCTACAACCAATCAGGCCAACAGACTACGTGGCCAGCACAAGTCACTCCTTGCCGACACTGGCCAGAGCATCCTCCTCATTGTTCTTGGTGCAGCCACCCTGGGCGGTACTGGAGTGTGGTTGATGCGAAAGCGACTACTCCGCCGTAAGTAATAGCAAACGCATACGAGCACCAGCAAACCTCACACAGAAATCGTGTGGGGTTTGAGATTTATATACACCGTCTAGTAGCCCGTCTCAATACTGCATAGAGCATCAAACGGTATACATGTGAGATATTTGCTCACGCGGCAGATGTGTATTATTATACAGATAAATGTAATGATAAATAGGAACTAAAACGCAATGCATCGCAGAAACGAAGGACTACAGACAGAGACCAACTGGCGCAGCCGATCAGCGAAGATTGTTGGCTCAGTGGCAGCACTAGCGGTTGCCACAGGGGGCGCGGCTGGCTGTGCAAGTTTGGAAAAAGATGTGGGTGTGACGATAGAAAGGCAATGCACAACACACGACGGTGGTCTCGTTGGCTGGGAAAATGTTTCGTATGAAGATAACCCACCTTCCTTTACCGGGTATGAAGCCGATAAGGCAACGCTTCATTGCCCAAAGGGGTCAACCGTTACACCAGAACACAGTGTGAGTTATACATTATTTGACCCAACTGACTCCACACAGCTTAATCATGCACGATGGGATTAGATGGAAGGCAGCAGTGTCTCGTATATTGTCAAAGAAACAAGTCGCGACGATCCAGTCCTGACGACAGAAAGCGACAGTACCGGCACAGAAGTGACAATACGTACAGTGGAGCAGAGTGGGCTTGCTGTGCATCTGGAGCGATACGAGCCAAAGAAACCATCACACGATAAGTAAAAAGATAATCCCGTCTGCCTTGCGAGGCTATATAACGGGGAAGGAATTTGAAATAGATGAAAACGATCTGTATTGACGAATCTGGTACGCTGGGCTTTAGCTCCCACGAGCCGTACTTCGTCATGGCAGCGCTGATGATTGATGATGAGAAAGCAGTCAAACGGATGAAGAATTTGATCCGGCGAGTGAACGCGTCTGCAATGCATCGACGTCAACAACCATCGCATAAGCCGTGGTATGAAGACCGTGTCCCATTTCACGAAAAGCAGCGCGCTCAGCGGCAGATCGTTACGAGTTTATCGGCGCAGGCCGACCACCGGATTGCGTACACGGTCGTTGATAAGACGGTGCGAACGCCAGTTTTTCGGCGCAATCGACGTGTGCGTCACAAGCTGCGGCGGATTTTGCTGCGACTCATTAGACAGTGGGTTTTGCAATATAATGACGATGTGCGTATTATCGTAAGCAACAAAACAATGAAGGCAGTGGCTGCTCGCAAGATAGAAAAATATCTGCAAGACTGGCTGAGCGATGAGCGTCAGTTTCCAATGGCTCGCTATCGCCACAAGATAGAGATTGTGCCAGTTGATCCACAGACGCACTACGGTCTGCGGATGATTGATTACATTGCGCGGTTGATTCATCAGACATATACAAAGCCTATTCAACATCGGCTCCCGCCGCAAAAAGAGGCATTGCATAAGCTGAGCATTGCTAAGCTTCGCATTATCAATGGTGAATTTATTACTGCCTATAATGTTGGTGCGCGGCGCTGGTATGGTTATGGTGATGGTGAGCACCTTGTGTGAAAGCAGCATATAGCTTATACTAGACGAAGGAGTCAGTCATATCGTCAGCTTATCTTACCAATGAGTGAAGTAGTGTGAGAGGTTTCCTCTATGGAGCACTACCTGGCGGTGTGCATCTGTAGCGTGTTTGCGAAACACGCCTTTTTGTTTTATCTATAAACACTCTTTGTTTGCATATACCACCACCTTGTGATATAATCTATCTCCATGACAGAGAAGTTCCAAACGTCAGCACACCCATCATCTGAAGAACCCAACGTGCAGATACATCTGCGCAATTTGCGAGCAAACGATGATGCGGATAAGGCACGTCTTGGTGTGTGGTGTGGTATGGTCTACATCGAAGTACGGGTGATGTCTATGTGGCAGATATCGGGGTAGGGAATCAGCCGCATCATAAGGATTTGCGGGCTGAGATTGGCTTTAAATCTAAGGATTCATACCTGGTATTACCAGAGGATTTTGCTTATACACTTGGTTTTGCGTTTGGGCGCTACAATCCAGACAAGGCCGAGCAAGATGCTTATGGCGCTTCTTACGATTTGCAGGCAGAGCGCTTCCAACAGGCAGAGGTATCTGTCGCAACGACCGACGCCATCGTCCGCACAGCAATGCTTGGAATGAAGTATGCGCTTGTGGCTGATGCCGAGCAGCTAGCAGATTTGCCACCGGCTGCGCAGCACCCCAGTACACAGCTTCTTATGCCTGAAGACTGGCAGGGCAAGGTCGACACGACAGGCATCGACCGGAGTGGCCGCCCAATATAACGAAGAGCACTCTTACTGATACACCTCAGGCTTCAGCACACCAATATACGGCAGATTACGGTAGTGCTGGCGGTAGTCGAGGCCGTAGCCTACCACGAATTCATTGGGGGTGGGGATGCCGATGTAGTCTGCTTGCACATCCACCGTGCGACGCTCAGGCTTATCCAGCAGGGTACAGAGCTTAGTACTGGCGGTGTGGCGCTCGGCAAATAAATCAAACAGCGCCCGGGCGGTGTGGCCCGTATCCACGATGTCTTCCACCAGCAGCACATGCCGGCCAGCCACGTCTGTATCGAGGTCCTTTAAGATACGCACATTGCCAGTCGAGGTAAGTTCATCGCCATAGCTCGAAACGTCCATAAAGTCGATTTCCAGCATGCAATCCATCGCCCGCACCAGGTCGATCATAAAGGGCGCTGCTCCGCGCAGAATCCCCACCACCAGCGGGTTTTTATCGGCATATTCCTGGCTCAGCTGCTGGCCCAGGCGCGCTACAGCTGCAGCGATGTCTTCTTTGGTAAAGAGGATTGTTTCGATATCATGATGCATAAGGATTATTGTAGCAGATATGCAAGGCGGGGGCGAATTTTTTGGAAGATGATGTGTAGTGAGACATGCGTGGAAACGTGAACAATGCTATAATACCATCATGACACAACGCACCATTCCACCCCATGCTCGGATGATTCCGCCCGAGGCGCGGTGTGTCTTTGTGGGCGAGATATTTCGCGTCTATCAGTGGCCGCAGCGGCTCTATGATGGCTCAGTAGCAACCTTCGAGATGGTACGCCGGCCCGATACAGTATTCATCATTGCGGTCGATGATGCAGGCAAGGTGCTCGTAAACGATGAAGAGCAGCCAGGCGGCATTGTGCGGCGTGGCCACCTGCCAGCGGGGCGGGTCGACCCCGAGGATGCAACCATCATCGCGGCGGCGCAGCGCGAACTGCGCGAGGAGACAGGTTGGGAGTTTGCCGACTGGCAGCTGCTGGAGATGGTGCAGCCCGAGCCGAAGATGGAGTGGTTCATCCACCTTGTGTTGGCCCAGCAACCCGTGCGCCACATGCTACCGCGCTGCGATGCAGGCGAGCGGATTACCACTCGAGCGATCTCCTGGCAGGAGCTTGTGCAATCAGCGGTGCTACTGCGGCACTTCCCGTGGCTGCGCGATGTTGCCTCGGTGGAGGAGCTTGCTCCGCGTCATAGGAGTGGCCTATAGGGGGAGTAGGGGTGTGGGTATAGCATAAGTCAGCATGGAGCGTGCTTGGTTTTATCTCACACAATGAATAATAAATTGTCACATCAGGTTTCGTCATATCGCTAGGCAAGACAATTGCTCTCTCCGCCAGATACGGTATAATAAAGAAATTATGAATCGACCTATCAAGCAGATAAAACAGATCAAGCAGCAGGGTAAGCTCCTGCGGATTTTTTGGCAGGCGCTGGCAGTGGCAACAGTAGTGGTGAGCGTGAAGTTTGTCCTGCACCGCCTGGGGTGGGAGCCGATTGAGCAGAGCTCATTGCACAATAGTGTCATATCCAGCGTCACCTTTGTGATTGGTTTTTTGCTCTCGGCTACGATTGCCGATTACAAAGAATCGGAGCGGATCCCAGCGGAGTTTGCGGCGCTACTAGAGGATATGTATGATGATGCCGCGGCGATTCATCAGAGCTATCCGGTGTTTGATATCGATGGTTTCCGGCGTCAGCTGCATGCTGTGGCCCAAGGGTTTTCGAGCGATGTGCGTCACTCGGCCTACGATGCTCGGCAGGACATCCGAGGCTTAACGCCGTATTTTGCCACGATGGAGCAGGGTAATGTACCGCCCAACTTCATCGTCAAGCTCAAGCAGCAGCAGACGGTGCTGCTCCGCCACCGCCATCGGGTGGATTACATTCAGCGGATTCGCTTTATTCCCTCAGCATCTATCTTGGCGCGCTCTATTGTGGTGGCGCTGCTTGGCCTCTTGCTTATTACCAACATCGACCCATTTGTCGCTAGCCTGACGGTCGTGGGGTTGATTAGTTTCGTCTTGGTATATATGATCATCCTCATCCACGTTATCAGCACGCCCTTCCATAAGGCTGGCAAAACGCGCGACGACGTGAGCCTCTTCCTTATCCATGATGCGGAAGAGTATCTGAGCGACCCAAGCGACACGGTAAGCAAATAGCTTAGGCTTGAGATATGTAGTACCTCTTATCTTCCGATGGAGCAGCTCGCTATTGTTGCTCAGTATTGCTATAATAGAATTATATCAACACTAACCATGGAGGATCTCACATGGGACTTACCGATGACATCAAAGCCAAAACCAAAGCAGCAGCCAGTGACGCAAAAGACAAAGCCGAAGAAATAGCTGAGAAGGCCAAAGACGCTGCAGAAGATGCTGTCGACACCGTAAAGGAAAAGGCGAACGACGCCGAGAACAAAGCTCACGAAACCAAGGGCTATGTAAAGGGCAAAATGGATCAATAAATCCTGCGCTTTTTATAGCCACCAGAGCTGCTCTGTATATAGGAGCAGCTCTTTTGGTGTGAGTGCACGTTTGCGAGGCAGTAATATACATGGTACGATGAGAAAAACACAAGGAGGAACTAACTATGCCCATCCATAACCCCGCCGACTATCCCGCCATCATCGCGCGCCTCAAAGCCAAGCTAGCCGAAAAGGGCATCGTAATGGGCCCAACACTGAGCGAAGCAGACATTACCGCCTTTGAGACCGCCTGCAACACGCGCCTGCCCGAGGCCTATCGACTCTTCCTCCAGCAAGTGGGCGATGGCTGTCAAGATATTCGGCAGCCCAGTGGCATCTCTATCTATGGCCTCAAACGACTGGCTGATACCGAGATAAAGGACCTCTCGCGCAGTGTGACGATCGACGACTACTGGCTCTGGGAGGAAGAAGAGGATGAGGCATTGCTCACGGACGAAGCATTTGAGGAGCGGCTGGGTAATGAAGGTGTGCTGCTCCTCGACCAAGGCTGTGGCGATACCTACCAGCTTATTACCTCTGGCAAATGGGCTGGTGAAGTGTGGAACTTCTGCGACGTAGGGGCTGGCCCATGCTGCGAGCGCCAGGACTTCCTTGGCTGGTTGGAGCTGTGGGTCGATAGCGACTTTGACGCAGACTTCTTCAAGGATTATGTCTATCCAGGCGATACCGCACAGTAATACCCCATACCCCATAGCACATGTCTACAGGGGGTATTAGCTACTGCCAGGCCATGCTACACTAAGGAGTATGACGAAACCATTTGTACTACTGCAGTCGCGTCCTGAGGACGAGGCGTCGGATAATGAATATCAGGCATTCTTGCATTTTGGTGGTCTTGCGCCAACCGATCTTGAGCGAGTGCGCATCGAGGCAGGGCAGCGCCCCGCGCACTCGCTTGCTTCCTATAGTGGTGTGCTGATGGGTGGTGGCCCGGCCAACTTTGCCTACACTCCGGTCGAGAAATCTGCCGAGCAGCGCAAGTTCGAAGCCGTGATGATGCCACTGCTGCGCGAGATTATTACCCATGATATGCCATTTCTTGGTGCCTGCCTAGGGGTTGGCGCGCTGGTGTCGGCGCTGGGTGGTACGCCTAGCTTTGCGTATGGTGAGGCAATTGGTGCTGTGCCGATCACCCTCACGCCAGCGGCTGGGGATGACCCACTCCTCGCTGACTTACCCACTATCTTCGACGGCTTCGTTGGGCACAAAGAAGGGGTGCTTGAGCCACCGGCTGCCTGTACTGTCTTAGCACGCTCGCGCAGTTGCGTGCAGATGCTGCGCGTGGGGCGCAACGTGTATGCCACGCAGTTCCATCCCGAACTCGACCCTGAGAGTCTTGCCTTGCGCATTGATATCTATCGTCACGCTGGCTACTGTGCTCCGGACGAAGCCGATACCCTCATCGCCAATGCCCGCCAGCAAACCGTCACCGAACCAGTCAAGATCCTGCGCCGGTTTGTGCAACGGTATCGGCAGTAGACTTACGCTCAGTTTTTTATAACCTGCATTCAATAACTCCCTTCGAGCTGTTAATAGTCGATATGACTACTGTATTACTAGACAAAAGCCGGCTAGTAATACACACCCTATACTTACCAAATAAAGTGGCAGGGAAGAGAACATAAGGGGTCTCGATATGCTAAAGAATGTGGGCTGATTGTCAATTTATTGTGTAAAATATACCCCCTTACCCATATATGCAGTAGGCTATAGTATATATCTCTATGCGGTACTGGCAGTGAAATGCTGGCGGTATCTTGCCTGAGTGTAATTCTATTAAATCCACCTATGAGTCCATATAGGGGATGGCCTATGGGGTATTAGCGAGAACAGAGGTAACATGACTTGCAAATTATCAATATATCATATATGATAAGGAGCGTTATGAAATCATTTGGAAAATATTCAATACCTCGTAGCGTACAGATTCATACTGATTCTGTCGTTCCGCCATCAATCAAGCGCTACGACGGTGCACATACTGCACCAGTTAGCTTGGCAACTGACATGCGTCTAGAAGGTGAGGGGCCCGAGCAGCGCCTAGTGGTGGATACCGTCCATACGACGCAGGGCAGTTATATGGATTTTGTCGATCGGCACATTGTGCCACAATGTGATTTTACAGCTACTGCGTTGCCCGGTATGACAAGCGAGCTGTGTGGCTGGATGGGCGAAGGCGAAGATAATGGAGTGGTAAATGTCCTCGCACTTTTTCGGCCGGATGATGCTACAGAGAGAGGTGTAGCCAACGAGCGGCGCAGCTCAGAGGTAGTGCGCGCACGGCGTATTGGTAAGCTGGCTGCCTGGGCGATGGCACAGCACTTACTTCTTGGCGAGCAGGCTGATGCAGATATGACCTTTGATACGAAGATACTGCAAAAAACCATGAATAAGCACAGTAAGCGTGGTAACGTAGCAATACTCCTGCCATAAGCTCATGCCTCGCAAGGGGTATAGGTACACTATATTACAAGCCTGTGGAAGCATAAGAAGCTCGGTTGTTTATACGAGCTTCTTATGCTTTAGCAGTGGCCGAAGCATCGCTCCTTGCGGAGTGATCAAACTGCTGTGCTTAGCTACTATTTGATTGAGAAAATGACTTTCGCATAGATACCCCGTCACCCATCAATAGGGTAGGGCTGCCCCTATGCAGCAGCGTGGCACACTGCCTCAATATTATGCCCGTTTGGGTCGATAAGGAAGGCGCCATAATAGTCTGGATGATAGATCGCCCGCACGCCTGGTGCGCCATTGTCCTGTGCTCCTGCTGCTAGGCCAGCTGCATAGAATGCATCAACTGCTGCCCGCGACGGTGCAGCAAAAGCAAAGTGTAGCGGCGATGATGGCTCGCCTTGCCCAAGCCAAAATATCCCAGTATGCTGCGTCCGGTCTGGATTACTAAAGCCCACGCCATATGATTCGTCAATTGTCTTGGCATAGCCCAGTGGTGCCAATACCGCCTCATAAAAGGCCTTGCTTGCTTCAATGTCTTTAACGATGATGCCGAAATGATCGATCATGAGGTACCTCCTTGCGATATACCGATTAGTGTATTGCCTCTCAAGTATATGCCACAAATGATGACAACAGTGTGTCAGTATTGATTGATTTTTGTGTTTTTCTGATATCACCCTGCGCTTCGGCACTGCGCTACCATCGCGCGAAGCTGCGCTGGCTTATCGACGATGACACTGGGCGGGAGGTGGCAGATTGTTTCGCAGGCGATTGCGAGCTGTGGCGTATAAAAGGTAACGCGAAAATGGTCGACATCAAGAAATGATCCGTCAAGCACCTCTGCTACCGCCAGCGCATCGTGCGCAGCATAGCGGAGTTCTACGTGCGTGTAGCCAGCAACTGGTTGGCGTGAGAAGACAACGCTGCTCGAGTAGTCGTCACTAATAGAGGCGTCTGGGTAAGGCCTGGGTGAGAAGTTCTCCTCTCGCGGTGAGAGGCGAATGATACGCCGCAACTTAAAGAGACGAAAATCCTGGCGCAGCTGGCAAAACGCCCACACATACCAACTCGCTTGCCGAAACACCAGCTGATGCGGCTCGATCACCCGCTCTGTCTGGCCATCATAACCAATGTAGCACATCTGCATGCAGTATTGCTCCTCGATCGCCTGCTGCAATTGCTCAATCTTGTGCTGAACTGGGTGCTCCGCCGCCCAGGGTCTAAAGTTAATAGCATACATCGGCATTGCAGACTGGTCATCTTCGGGGAGAAGCTTGGCGTGCAAGGTAGTGATTGATGATTGACGGGCGACACTCTGGAGGCCTGTCAGCGCATTTGCTAGATGCTGCTTGTCGGTAGTGGAGAGAATGCGCCGATCAAGCATGTAGTGTGGCATGAGGGCGATTCCACCATCGCGGCCAGTCCGAGTGATGATAGGAACACCCGCCTGGTTCAGCGTCTCGATATCGCGCAAAATAGTACGCTTCGACACCTCAAAGCGATCGGCTAGTTCCTGAGCGGTGGCTTTGTCTCGCTCGCAGAGGAGCGACAGAATGGCGAGTAGACGCTGGAGTTTCATAATAACCTTACCAGATAATTCGTATAGCAATTATATGCCACTATTGTAGCAACGTATGGCTCGTTATGACAAAGAAAGATGTTTATGAGAGCAGATTTTAGATAGGTTAGTGGTATATAGACAGTAGGGGGATAGGTATTATTGCAGGATATACAGTTCCGTGTGCTGTGTGGCTGCCTGGTAAGATATCGGCATCTCGATATGTGAATACGTGTCGCGAGGCTTATGAAATGTTTGCTTTGCGTGATGAGGGCGCTACCTTGTTTTTTCACCTCCTATCCTCACCCGGGGTGAAAGACATAGTGGATTTGGATAGCTATATAGCAGTATGAAAGCGAAAAATGACCACCTAACAGTGGTCTAGTGTCGGTAAAAAATCTCCACGACTTTTCCACATCACCTTAGACACTAGATATGGGCACGCTATATATAGCGTAGGTAAGGACAGAGCTTTTAATCATAACAGGGGTAGTGATGGTGTGTGGCATCAACATAATGCTGTATTTAGCAAGTACTCCACGCACCATATGGTATAATTACCTCGATAACCCCATAAACAAGGAGACAAGCAGATGAGTAATTTTCCGGTAGTGCGCGTAGAGCGTGTCGATGTGCGGAATGAAAGTGCGTCGAAGATAGATGTATGGGCACGCATCAAGAATGAGTCCGACCGGCAGGTGAAGGTTGTGAGTTGGGAGTATCTGGGAAATATGCGCAACGAGTCGCACACGCTCAACCCGGGCAACACAGTTGATGTGATGCTCTATAGCGGTGCACCCAAGAATTATCCAGACCAAATGTATATCCGCTACGAAGCCGAGCATGATGGTGGCAGGCATTACTTCTTGGCGCGGCACCAGGCGAAATTTGACGAGCGCTATAACAATGACACGAAGTGGTATCGGCCATCAGACTGGATGGAGTTCCAGCGCGTGGATCGCGGTAACTAGCATGGCAGCCACTCCGCGCATCTTCTACACCGATGGCAGCGCCAGCCCCAACCCTGGCCCGGGAGGCTATGCCGTTATTGAGCAGGGTAAGCCCGTAGCGCTGGGCAGCGAGCCAGGCAACACGACGAACATTCGCATGGAGGGGATGGCCCTCATCGCAGCCATGCAGTTAGCTGGGGCTGAGGAATGCGAGATCCATACCGATAGCGAATTTTGGGTTAATATCCTCACTAAGTGGGCACCTGGCTGGGCAGCCAAGGGCTGGCGCAAAAGCAGCGGGCCAATCAAGAACCTTGAGCTCGTCCAAGAAGCCTATGCGCTTTATACTACTGTGCGGCCGAAGCTCATCTGGGTGCGCGGCCACAACGGCCATGAGCAAAATGAGCTCGCCGACCAATGGGCCAACCGAGCACGAGCCGGTGAGCGGCTAGAGGAAAAATAAGTAGCTAAGAACCGGTCAATAGCGACCGGTTTTTAGCTATGGAAAATCTGGCTGCGAGATAACTTGAGTGCGGTTGTATCTTTCTTATCGCGTTGTGCTGCATCGACAAGGTAGGTATTCCTAACATAAATATATGCTATACTATTACCAATATCACTAATATCCAGAGTGCGACGAGGGACTGGCCCGATGACTCGCCAGCAACCTGCCCAAGAAGTGAGCAAGGTGCTAATTCCAGCCTGTGCGCAGGGAAGATATGAGACGCGTAAGAGAGCAGCTCCTTTCTCGCCTGGTAGTGCAGGATAAGAGAAGGGAGTTTTTTATGACAGCAACGACTATAACATCAGCGCAGTTTCGCACCGCCGAGAGCGTAAGCCCAGGCCACCCCGACAAGCTGTGCGACCAAATGAGCGACGCCATCCTCGACGCCTACTTAGCTCACGACCCACAGGCCCGTGTGGCAGTGGAGGTGTGCGGCGGCCATGGTACGGTGTTTGTGACGGGCGAAGTGACGTCGCAGGTGACGGTGGCAGTGGCGCCGATTGTGCAGCGCCTGGCGGGGAATGAGGTAGAGATAATTGAGCACATTGCTCAGCAGAGCCCAGAGATTGCTCGTGGTGTGGATGATGGTGGGGCGGGCGACCAAGGCGTGATGATCGGCTACGCTTGCAACGAAACGCCTGAGCTGCTCCCACTCGAAACAGTGCTGGCGCGGCGATTGAACCAATTTTTGTATCAACGTTGGCCCTACGATGGCAAAACGCAAGTAACACTGCGTGGCGGGCAGATAACGGCAATTGTTGCAAGCTTCCAACACGCGCCAAAAGACGAATTAACAGAGGCGGTCAAGGAGTGGCTCCAGCAGCAGACGTATATGAACACATTTTTTAAGGATAAGCAATATGATGCGCCAGTGCTACACTGCAACCCAGCAGGGGACTGGCAGATTGGTGGCTTTGCGGCTGATGCTGGCCTGACGGGGCGCAAACTCATCGTCGACAATTATGGGCCACGTGTGCCGATCGGTGGCGGGGCCTTTAGTGGTAAGGATGCCACCAAGGTGGACCGCTCGGCGGCGTACATGGCGCGGCGTATTGCAGTGGATTATCTGCGGCAGCACCACGCGCAGGAGGTGCTGGTGCGCCTGGCGTATGCAATTGGCCACAACCAGCCCGTCGAGGCGACTGCCATCATTGATGGTGTAGAGCAGCCCATCACAGGCTACGATCTCAGCCCGCATGGCATCATCACTACGCTCCAGCTCACTCAGCCCATCTACGAGCCAACCGCCCGCTGGGGACACTTTGGCGAGGGGTTTGTATGGGATCGGTAGAGTGGTGAGGCTGAGCCGATATTTCATCAGGTGAGTTTGCTGTAGTGGGCTGGTAGGGTGCCTTGACGTGTGGCTTCCTTCTATTGTATTTTTCGCCCCATTGTGCTTTACTATAATAATTCTATGCGCGAAACAATTGTAATTCCCAAATCAGCAGCAACTGCATATGTAAGTGCGTTTTTTGTTGGTGAAGAGCGCCCAGCAGTACGGCTCGGTATGGTGACCGACCTCACCTTTGATGATAAAGATAATCCAGAATTTGATATAGCAATTGGTAATTATGAGGGGCACTGGCAGCTTGCTCAGCGTGCTGGTAAGCATAATTTGCGTGCACCATTGCCGCTGTGCTGTGCATATGACCAAGGTATGGCACGTGGGTGGTTTGATGAAACAATTGGCGGTAATGTGGCGTACGATACATATAATTTGCGCGAGACAAGTATACAGACACCTGAAGAAACGCGGCGTATATTAGCACTTGGTGGCTTGGTAGTAGCACATTTTCTGTATAATCCACAGCAGACACTCCTTACTCACCTTAGTAGTCGGCAAGCAGTGGCAATGCAGTCATTTAATACAGCACAACTGCAAGCACTTGAGCAAACGCACTACACGCAGCTCATCCCTGGTAGTGCAACATTACCACAATAGACTACACATACT